>FWWL01006691.1_pt1 | contig 16395 bp, 14 predicted proteins | sample 2228331 | NCBI WGS metagenome assembly FWWL01 (sample SAMEA103939775, study PRJEB20133) | metagenome
ACCCCCAGCGCCAGCGTCCGACGCGCCGCGCTGTTCAGGTCCAGCCCGGCGGTCAGTTCCCGGACCACTTCCATCAGCCAGTCAGACCAGCTGGTCTGGTACCGTTTTTGTTGATTCATCCGAATTCCTTTCGCTCCGGGAGAAGTCAAAACGTCACCTCTTCCCGCCCCTGGAGTTTCTCCAGCACCCTCTCCACAATCAGGTCCAGGTGATGGGAATTGGCGACAAAATCCAGCCGATCGGCGGGAACAGCAAGGATCGGACAGAGATTGAATCGGGCGATCCAGTCCTCGTACAACTGATTGAGTTGTTCCAGATACTCCGGAGTAATGCTCCGTTCAAAAGGGCGCCCGCGCTGGGCAATGCGGGCCATCAGCGTGGGCACAGAGGCCCGGAGGTAGATGACCAGGTCCGGCGGGGGCAGGAGAACACTCATCACCTCGTACAACTCCCGGTAACTCCGATAGTCCCGCTCGCTCATCAGCCCCTGACGGTAGAGGTTGCGGGCAAAGACCTCCGCATCCTCGTAGACCGTGCGGTCCTGCACCACGGAATTCGGGCGCTGGAGCAACTGGTGATGGTGTCGCAAACGACGCGAAAGGAAAAAGACCTGAGAATGGAAACTCCAGCGGGACATATCCTGGTAGAAATCGGCCAGGTAGGGATTGTCGGAGACCGCTTCGTAGAACGGCTCCCACCCCAAACGTTCGCTCAACATTCCGGTGAGGCTGGATTTGCCCACACCGATATTGCCTGCGATGGCGACGAACCATTTTTTCATTGTACGCAGCCCGGAACGGTTTTCTATGTCCCCGCCCGACGAAAAGTGAGGATAAAAGTGCTCCCTTTGCCGACTTCGCTTTCCACGTCCACCGATCCCTGATGAGCCTGCATGATTTCCCAAACCAGCGCCAGGCCAATCCCCATACCGCCAAAGCGCCGGGTGGTGGAACCGTCCACCTGATAAAAGCGCTCAAAGATGTGTTCCAGATGTTCTTCCGGAATGCCGATTCCCTCGTCCTGAATAGCGACTTTTACCCAATCCCCCTCGCCCCAGGCCCGGATACGCACCGTCCCGCCCTGGGGACTGAATTTGAAGGCGTTATCTACCAGTTGAGAAAGGGCCAGGAGCAGATGCTCCCGATCGGCCAGAATCCACGGCAGGTCCGCAGGGATGTCGGTCACAATCCGGATCCCTACCCCCTCCGCCCGGGGCTCGTAGTGTTCCACTACCCAGGAGATGGCATCCGAAAGGGAGATCGGTACCATCACCATCCCCTCCGGGCGCACGGTGCGCAGCGCGGTCAAATTGCCGATCAACCGGGCCAGGCTCTGCGTCCGTTCATAGACAACCTGAAGGGCGGAACGCTGCATAGGCTGAATCGGCCCCAGTTCCTCGTTCAGCATAAGTTCCACATACCCCTGCACCAGAGCAAGCGGTGTGCGTAGTTCGTGTCCCACGTTCTGGATCATCTGCTCCCGTAGCCGTTCCAGGTTCTGAAGCCTTCGGAGCGCGGCCGCCAGTTCGGCCGATCGCTCCTCCAGTTGCTGATACAGTCGGGCATTCTCCAGAGCGATGGCGGCCTGCCCGGCAAAGGCGGTAGCCACCCGCGCATGCTCTGGAGTGTAGAAACCGGGCTCTCGCTTGTCCAGCGTCAGCATTCCAGTGACCCGGTCTCCGTAGAGCAGCGGAACACCCATCCAGGCACGGATACCGGCCGCGCAGTGCGGCGGTTGGCGGAATTGTTCATAGAGCGCGGGAGCATCGTCCAGAATCAGGGGGGCCCGGGTGCGAATCACCTGACCGTTGGGATTTTCATTCAACGCCGGGTCTATTGTCACCCCCAGGATCTCTCCGATGTTCGGGAACCCCCGTCCCGCGATGATTTCCAGTTTCCCCTCCCGCAGCAACTGCACCGAAGCGCTGTCGTAGGGTACAACGCGCTGCAATTCGGTCAGGATGAGTTCCAGAACCTCCGGGAGGTCCAGCGTGGTGGTGATGGCCTGGGCCGCGCGATAGAGGCTTTCCGCTTCTCCTCGGCGCCGCTGCTCTTCCTGGTAGAGGCGGGCATTCTCCAGTGCGATCCCCAGTTGTCCGGCAATGGCGCTGAAGAAAGCCATGTCTTCCTCGTTAAATGCGTTCAGCCGCCGGCTTTCCACGTTCAACACCCCAATGACATCCCCGCCGGCCCGAATCGGAACGCTCAGTTCCGAGAGAACCTCCGGATGGCCCGGGTAGTAGAAGGGGATCTTGCGCACATCCCGGATCAGCATCGCCTTGCCGCTCCGCAAGACCATGCCGCTGACGCTTGCGTCCACAGGGACATGGAGATCCTCAACCCGAAGGTCATAGCCGATCTGAGAGGGATGAACCCGCAGAAAATTTCCCGTTTTGTCGGGCAGGAGCACGGCCAGGAATTCTGTATTCAGGGCCGAGCGCAGCGTCTGAATGGTGCGCTGCAGGACCTGGTCAAAATCCAGGGTGGACGCTGCCGCCAGCATCACCTCCCGCAGTACCCAGGCCTGCGCCTGCCGCCGGAGGCTTTCCTGGTAGAGATAGGCGTTCTCTATTGCGGTCGCCAGTTGATTGGCAACCGTCTGCAAAACCTGGATATCCTCCAGCGTAAAGGCCGCCGGGCGGTCCGACTGGACCGTCATCGCCCCAATGACCCGCTCCCGGCTCAGGAGCGGCAAAGCCATCTCCGAACGGGTCTCCGGGAGAAGGGGATTCTCAAACCGAACTGCCTCCCTGCCCACATCCAGCGCGATGCGGGGCTTCCCGTAGGCTGTGCACCAGCCGATCATGGAAGGGCCACCAACCTCCAGTTTGTGGCCCATCTCCAGCATTTTCCGGCCCGCTTCCCCGGTCCCCGCCCGCAGGACCGCCCATCGCCCGGTCTCGTCTATCAGAAAGATGCCCACGTAATACAGATTAAACTGCTCCCGCACCAGTTCGGCGGTCTGCGAAAGCAACTGTTGCAGGTCCAGAATGGAGGCCGCCACACGAGCCACCTCTGCTGCGGTCGCCAGCTGGGATGCCCGATGGCGGCTCTCCTGCAATAGCCGAACGTTCTCTATGGCAATCGCGACCTGCGTGGCGATTCCTTCCAGCAACTGGCGTTCTTCCTTCCCGAAAGCATGTGGATCATAGGATTGGACCGAGAGAACGCCCACCGTCCGATCCCGTACCCGGAGAGGCAACACGGCCAATGAGCGGGTTGGATCTCCGATTTGAATTGCCGGAACCGGCAATTCCTCCTTCTCCACATCATCTATCCATAGCGGCTGGCCCGTACGGATAACCCAGCCCGCCAGGCCGGCGCCTTCTGAGAGTTTCCGCCGGAGTGGCGGCTGCTTTTCGCCCCGATCTATTAAAATCGGGATGAACACCTCTTCTTGAAGGGGATCGTAAAGCCCTATGTATAAAGTAGAAACTCCCAGAATCCCCTGGAGGGCATCCGCAACAGCAATCAGGACGGACTCCAGGTCCGGAGTTGAAATGATCCGGGAATCAATCTCCCGAAACGCCGAAAAGATCTCCATCCATCGCCGGGCTTTCCAGGATAACAGAGTGTGTGCCACCGCGATCGCCGCCTGATCGGCCAGAGACTGGTAAAACTGGAGGTCTTTCGGAGATAGATGATGCGGGTCGTTATAGTAAAAAACCAGCGCCCCCAGAATCTGCTTCTGGTAAATCAGAGGAAGGACCACGTAGGAACGGAAACCCTCCTTGCGGGCGGCTTCCCAAAGCGCCTGAGCCCTCGGGTCGTGCCAGGCATCCTGCACATACACGGGGACGGGACGCTGCAGGAGCTGGGCGCCGGGAATCTGCCGGAATACGGAGACCACGTGGGAAAGGTAACTCTCCGATAGCCCATAAGCGTACCCGACGATTAGACGGTCCCGCTCTGCATCGTAGAGATAGACAGCCCCACGGTCCGCGTCCGTCCCCTGGAGCCCGGCTGCGACGATTTCTGCCAGCACTTTCTCCAGTTCGGTGCCCACAATGAGGGAATGTACCACATCCGGAGAGAGAGACGCATCGGGCAAATCACTGCCACGGATTGGCTTGTTCCTTTCCCGGGCCACTTTATCTCCCCCTCCGATCACGGCCGCCGATCCCCACGGCCTCCTCTATGCGCTGGAGACACCGGCGCGAGGTAATTAAGGCCTGCTGGAAATCCGGAGAACGACCTGTCGGATCCGCAGCGAGAGCGGACCCCATCCCGCCGATCGCCCGGGTGAGGGCGAGGAACTCCTCCACCGGAGAGCGCAGGGGTACCGGAGGGCCTTCTTCTGCTTCGGCCGTCCTTCGCCCGATCCGGGCATGCACCTCTACCGATGCCAGCGCCGTACGAATCTGCCCCTCTATATAGGCCAGGTCCTGGGGGTTGCGCACAAAATCCAGGTTATCCGTGTTGATTACCAGCAGGGAGGTCGCCGTGTAACTGGCAAAGTGGCGTTCGTATGCCTGGCGCAGGCTTTCAATGTAGCCCGGGTCCATCCCCCGTTCGTAGGGACGGTCCCGGGTGGCGATGCGGGCCATCAGCACATCCAGGCTCGCCTGCAGATAGACCACCAGGTCGGGCAAAACCACCTTCTCCGCCAGCGCCTGATGGAGCCGTTCATAGGTCGCCAGTTCGTCTCCCGTCAAATTCAGGTGCGCAAAGAGGCGGTCTTTGGCGAAAGTGTAATCCGCGATGAGCGGCCGTTCCCCCAACCGAATTTCCTGTTGCTGGCGATAGCGGCTGAGCAGGAAGAAAATCTGGGTTTGAAAGGCGTAGCGCTGACGGTCGGCGTAAAAGTCGGAGAGAAAGGGGTTTTCTTCAAAAACTTCCAGGAGCAAATCCGCATTGAAACGGGGCTGCAATAGCCGCGCCAGAGCCGTCTTACCGACCCCGATGACGCCCTCAATGGCCAGATAGAACGGTCGGGACACCCTCCCTCCTCTGTGAACGGGTCTCTGGTTAAAGGATACTCCGAAAGAAGAGAAAAGTCAAGAATGCGGTCCACAGTCCACAGTCCACAGTCCACAGTCTGCGGTCCACAGTCTGCAGTCCGCGGTCCGGGGTTTGCGGTCGGCCGTTTCCCGCTCCCTGGGAGGGCTTGAGGCCAGAAGGCCAAACTTCAGTGTTGGGGATAGGTTTCAAACCTGTCCCTATCCCGACGGTTTAGCATCGGGCGGAGACGGCTGAATGGTTACCCGTTTGACGATATTGCCAGACATGCTACAATTTCTCCCGATGGAGAACAGGGATTGGCTGAGCCGATTGGTAATCGCTATAGACCGCCGCATGCGCCGGCGGCTGGGAATCTGGGAATTCAGTGACGACCCCGATTGCATTCTGCGGGTCGGGGTCGTCCGCTCCCGCTGGAACCTGCCTGTGAGCGACGGTACCGTCATCCAGAAGGGGGAAAGGATTGGGATGATCCACGCCTGGAACGAGCGCATCCCTCCCATCCCTCCGGGCGGGGCAGACCTGGGCTGGGCCCGGGAATTGCGCCGGCGGCTGATCCGCTCCTTCCAGTTGCTGGCACAGGCAACTCGCCAGGACCCGCGCCTGCAGAGCATTCGCGGATTCGGCGGACCGGGCGTCCTCCACTTTTCCCCCGCCATTCTGCGTCTGCTGGAACGGCTGGGGATAGAGACCTGCGAACTGCCCCCCCTCACCTTCCGGGACCGAATAGAGGCATGGTTCAACCGGATATGGACCTGGCTGATGCGACGGGCATTCAACCCGGTCAGCGTGGAAGATCGGGGATTGGAAAAGTTGAGCCGTCGCTTTTACTGGATCAGCCGGGAAAAGTTGCTCCAAATGTACGGAGAGGAAAGGAGTGAATGATGGACGAAATCGTTCTGCCCGCCCCCCGATTAGAAGGGACGATGTCGCTGGAAGCCACCATCGCTGCCCGGCGGTCGGTGCGTTCCTTCACCGCCCAGGAACTCACACTGGAAGAGATCAGCCAGTTGCTCTGGGCCGCCCAGGGAATCACCGGCCCGAAAGAGTACCTGCGGGCGGCTCCCTCGGCCGGGGGATGCTGCCCCCTGGAGTTCTACGTCTGCCAGAAGGATGGCATCTGGCGCTACCGCCCCCAGGGGCATCGGCTGGTACTCTATCGGCGGGGAGATGTGCGCGCGCCGCTGGCCGAAGCGGCCTGGAACCAGAACTACATCGCCCAGGCCCCCGTCACCTTCGCCATCAGCGCGGTCTTCTCCCGCACTACCCGCCGCTACGGCGAACGGGGGCGAATCCGCTACGTCCCGATGGACGTGGGCCACGCCGCCCAGAATCTGCTGCTGGAAGCCGTCGCCCTGGGGCTGGGCAGCGTCCCCATCGGCGCGTTTGACGACGCCGCGGTGGCCCGGGTCCTGAACCTGCCCCCGGAGGAAGAGCCCCTCTACCTGCTGCCCGTGGGCCATCCCAGACACCGCTGATTCGGAAGGAGACAAATGCTGGCGATCCCCCGCGTCCTGTGCTTTCTCCTCTCCGAGGAGGATGTGCTGCTCCTCTACGGAGCGCCCGACAAATCCCTCTGGGCCAACCGCTACAACGGCATCGGCGGGCACGTGGAACCTGGAGAAGATATCTACTCCGCCGCGCGGCGGGAGATCGCGGAAGAGGCAGGGGTTCCCATTGCCGACCTGCGCCTGCGCGGGGTGGTCCACGTCGCACCGGAAGGAGATGAGCCTTCGGTGATAATGTTCGTCTTCACCGCGCGGGCTCTCTCCCCCTTCGTCCGGTCATCCCCGGAAGGGACCCCCGTCTGGGTACCGCGGGATATGGTCGGCTCACTGGAAGGAGTGGTGGAGGACGTGCCGGTTCTCCTGGAATGGGCGCTGACGATGCCCCCGGACGCCCCACCCTTCTTCGCTTGCTCCACCCGTGACAAGCAAGGGAACCTCCTCCTCACCCGAGGGGACTGAACAACAACTGCAATCTGCAATCTGCAATCTGCAATTTGCCTAACCACCGACTTGCCGTATAATTCATTGTACAGAAATTTGCTTCCGCCAGCGAGGAGACCCATGCCCATCGGCGCGTTCACCTTTGTTCTGCACAGCCATCTGCCCTACTGCCGGATGGCCGGCCGCTGGCCTCACGGCGAGGAGTGGATTCACGAGGCGATCGCCGAAACCTACATCCCCCTCCTCAATGCTCTGACCGACCTGCACGAAGAAGGGATACCGATTCACCTCACCCTGGGCCTGACGCCCATCCTCTGCGAGCAACTGGCCGATCCCCTGGTCCGGGAACACTTTGAGACCTACGCCGAAGCGCGCAGAGACGCCGCAGCGGCGGACATTCCCCGCTTCCAGGAAGAAGGCAATCCCCACGCGGCCTATCTGGCTTCCTTTTATCGGGACTGGTACGACAGCCTTCTGAACGCGTTCCGCCACCGCTATCACCGGGACCTTCTGGGGGGCTTCCGACGATTGCAGGACGCGGGGATGATAGAAATCATCACCTCCGCCGCCACCCACGGCTACCTCCCCCTGCTGGGTAGAGACGCTGCCATCCGGGGGCAGTTGAAGGCTGGCATTGCCTCCTACCGTCGCCACTTCGGGCGGGCCCCGCGGGCCATCTGGCTTCCCGAATGCGCCTACCGCCCCGCCTACGTCGCCCCCGACGGCACCGTCCGCGCCGGGATAGAGACAATGCTGGCGGCCGAAGGGCTGGGGTGCTTCTTCGTGGAGACCCACGCCATTGAGGGCGGGCGTCCGGTGGGCAAAGCCGCGGGCGAGGCCATCGGCCCGTACGGCGCCATCGTCCGCCGCTACGTCCTCCCTCTGGAGCAACTGGCCGCTCCGGAGCGCCCGCGCACCACCTACCGCCCCTACTACGTCGTCAACACCACCCCGGGAGTGGTGGGCGAGCACTCCGGGGTGGCGGCGATCGGCCGCAACAACCGCACCGGCATGCAGGTCTGGTCCGCCGACTGGGGCTACCCCGGCGATTTTGACTACCGGGAGTTCCACAAAAAAGACCACCGCTCCGGCCTGCAGTACTGGCGGATCACCGGCGCGCGGGTGGACCTGGCCTTCAAGGACTGGTACCATCCCGACTGGGCCCAGTACAAAGTGGGCGAGCACGCCCGCCACTTCGCCTGGCTGGTCCACGACCTGCTGGAACAGTATCACGCCGAGACGGGCGAGTTCGGCCTCATCGCTTCCAACTACGACACCGAACTCTTCGGCCACTGGTGGTTTGAGGGGGTGGACTGGATTCGGGAGGTGTTGCGCCTGCTGGCCCGCTCCGACCGGGTCGCGCTGACCACCGCCAGCCAGTATCTGGAAGCGCACCCGCCGGAGGAGGTGCTGGCCCTGCCGGAGAGTTCCTGGGGGCTGGGCGGCGGCCACTGGACCTGGGACAACCCGGAGACACACTGGATGTGGGCACCAATCCACGAGTGCGAGGAACGGATGTGTCGGCTGGCGCGCCAGAAAGCGGAGAGCGCCACCCCGGACGAGGCCTTTGTCCTGAACCAGGCGGTGCGCGAACTTCTCCTTCTGGAGGCGTCCGACTGGCCCTTCCTGGTCACCACCGGGCAGGCGCGGGAGTACGCGATCCAGCGATTCACCTCCCACGTGGAACGGTTTGAGCAACTGGCCCGAAGCATAGAATCGGGCCACCCCGACCGCGCCCTGGCAGAGGAACTGTGGGAACTGGATGAGGTCTTCCCGGATATAGATTTCCGGTGGTGGGTGGAGTAAAAGGGTGGAGATTTCGCTGATTGACAACGTTTCCCGGAAACTGGTGGATGTGCTGGGGCTCGCCATCACGGAATCGGCAGACTGCCGGATCGCGGTTGCTTACGTATCTGTCCAGGGGTTAAGATTGCTGGACCCCGCCATCCAGGCCTGCCTGCAAAGGGGCGGATATGTGGAATTTCTCGTCGGGTTGGATCTGGAGGTCACCGAGCCGCAGGCACTCCGAACACTTCACCAGATGTCCCAGACGAGCCCGAAGATAACCCTTTACTGCATGGCGGATCCCGGGCCGTCGGCGGTATATCACCCCAAACTCTACGTGATCCGGGGGGATACTGCAACAATTGTCATCGGCTCTTCCAACCTCACTGAGGGAGGCCTGAGACAAAACCTGGAAGCAAACGCCTGGATTCGGGCAGAGATTCAGGAGGAGATCGTTTCTGACGCATATGCCCTTTACAACTCGCTGAAATTCCACCCGCGCCGGGTCCAGCCCGACGAAGAGTTCATTTCGCTCTACGAGGAAATGCGGCGGGTAAAAGAGCGACAGCAACGGTCCGACAAAGCGGATATCCGTTTCCGGGAATTGAAATCTCGCTTTCAGGACAAGGTCAACTCCCTGCGCCGCCCTGTGGTGACGCCGGAAGACCTGATCGGCTGGCAGAAACTCGTTTACTCGCGCCTCCCACAGGGTCAGTTCCGTACCCGTGATCTGTATCCGTTTGAGGACGAATTCCGTCAGTACTATCCTCAAAACCAGAACATCCGGGCAAAGATCCGGCAGGTGCTCCAGCAACTGAGGGACCTGGGGCTGATTGAGCATAGAGGACGAGAGGTGTGGTTTAAGCAATAAGAGGTTTTGCCGCTGGCGGCCAAAAGCTGCCACCGGCAAAACCCCCACAAGGGCAAACCATGCCCTTGCTCTACGGACAACTCACAGAGGCCTTTGATGAGCGCTCGTATCCCCATTCCCCGGGCAGAAATTGAGGCATTTTGCCGACGCCACCGCATCCGGAAACTGGCTCTGTTCGGCTCTGTGTTGCGCGACGACTTCTCGCCAGATAGCGATGTGGATGTGCTGGTAGAATTTGAGCCGGGCACGCGAGTAGGGTTGCGGTTCTTTGCCCTTGAGGAGGAACTCTCTGCACTTCTTGGACGCAAGGTTGATCTGAACACGCCCGGTTTTCTCAGCAAGTATTTCCGTGAGCAGGTGATGGCGGAGGCGGAAATACTCTATGTCGCGCCGTGATGACACAATAAGAATGCGCCATATGCTGGAGTCCGCCGAGGAGGCCGTTGCGTTAATCCGGGGCAAGCGACGCGCAGACCTGGACACAGATCGCTTGCTGGAATTGGCGCTGACGCATTTGCTGGAAATCATCGGCGAAGCAGCAGCGCGTATTTCGGAAGAGACGCAATCCAGATATCCGCAAATCCCCTGGCGACAAATCATCGGCCTCCGTAACCGGCTGATTCACGGGTATGATGTGGTGGACCTGGACATCCTCTGGGACATTGCAGACCAGGACTTACCCTCTCTCATCGCAGAACTGAAAGCGATACTCGGAGAGAGATAGATGCTTACTGTAGACACCGGCCCCATCCGGGACTACGTTGAACGCTGGCAGGCAGTGGCGGAACGGGAGAAAGAGGAGCGACGCCTCCTCTCTCCCCACCAGCGCTGGCAGCAACTCCGCGCGCTGATCGCCCTGGCCGAAGAACTGGGCCTGAACTGGAGAGAGCAAAACGAGCAGGAAGTGGCCGAAGTCCGCCGCCGGTGGGTGCACCTGAAGGAGACGTTTGAGCGAGAACCGGACCGAACCGCGTGGAGACCTCTGGAATCCCCTGAAGGCCGTTCTGCGGCTGATCCGAAGGATGAATGATCAGGGGATTAACAGAGCAGAAGCCTTCGCAGAAGTGCTGGAATTCCCCTCCCTCTGGGACACCATCCGGTCCCTGCTGGGAGGGAGCGAGGAGGGAAAATGAGCGGAGAAGGACTCAAAGTGCTTTTCCTGGCCGCCGAAGCCGTCCCCTTTGCCAAAGTCGGCGGGCTGGCCGATGTGGCGGGCGCGCTGCCCAAAGCCCTGCGCGCCCTGGGCCACGACGTCCGCCTGATGATCCCCCGCTACGGCTCCATCCGCTCCGACCAGTTCCACTTTGAGCGGGTCGGTAAACCGTTCCCTGTCCCCGTCGGCCCGCGGGAGGAACCAGTCCACCTGGTCACCACCACCATAGACGGCATGCCCGTCTACCTGATCTGGGACGAAAAGTTCTTCTCCCCGCGCGACCGCATCTACGGCTTTGACGACGACCCACAGCGGTTCACCTTCTTCTGCCGCGCCGCGGTCGCGGCCCTCCCGGCCCTGGGATGGATGCCGGATATACTCCATGCCAACGACTGGCACACAGCCCCTGTTCCCACCTGGCTGGCCTATGAGGGCCGCTACCGGCCGGAGTACCGGCACATTGCCTCCGTCTTCACCATCCACAACATCGCCTACCAGGGCCCCTGTGGGCGGCTGATCCTCACATTCGCTCGGATGGAGTACGTCAAACACCTGGAGGTGGAACCACCGGGGCAGGTGAACTGGATGGCGCAGGGCATCGCCAATGCGGACCTCATTACCACCGTCAGCCCGCAGTACGCGCGGGAAATCCTGGAGACGGAAGCCGGCGCAGGGCTTTCCCCCCTCCTCCGCCAGCGGCAGGACCGCCTCTTCGGCATCCTCAACGGCATTGATACCGACTTCTGGAATCCAGCCACCGACCCACATCTGAGGCAAAAGTTTGATCTGACCAACCCGCGCCTGCGGGCGGTCAACAAGGCCGCCCTCCAGCAAGAAGCCCGCCTGCCCGTCCGTCCTGACATCCCTCTCATCGGCATGGTGACCCGGCTGGACGCGATCAAAGGGATAGACCTTCTGGCGCCTGTGCTGGAACAATTGCTCCAGGGGGACACCCAGTTCGTCCTCCTGGGCACCGGTCAACCGGAATACCATCAGCAGATGGAAGTCCTTCAGGCCCGCTTCCCGGACAAGATGCGCGTCTTCCTGCGCTTTGACGAGCCCCTGGCCCACCGCATCTACGCCGGATGCGACATCTTCCTGATGCCCTCCCGCTTTGAGCCCTGCGGCCTGGGGCAGATGATCGCTATGCGCTATGGCGCCGTCCCGGTGGTGCACCGCACCGGCGGCCTGGCCGATACCGTCACCGACTACCACCAGCGCCCGGATAAAGCCACCGGCTTTGTCTTTGAGAACTTCTCCCCCGAAGACTGCCTGGATGCCCTGGAACGGGCCCTGCGCGCCTGGCGCGACCGGGACGTCTGGGCAGCCATCCAGACCCGGGGGATGAAGGCGGATTTCTCCTGGGAGTCCTCGGCGCGGAAATACGCGGAGATTTACCAGCGGGCGCAGCAACTGGCTCGCACCGCTCGCTAATTTCCGGAGACGATACCAGTATGTCGCTGACCCTTGCCCTGGTCATCCACAACCACCAGCCTGTTGGCAATTTTGATTTCGTCTTCGCCCACGCGACCGAACGGGCCTACGATCCCATCCTGACAGCCCTGGAGCGGTATCCGGCCGTCCGTCTCTCCCTGCACTACACCGGCCCCCTCTACGACTGGCTCACCGTCCACCGTCCCGACCACCTGGAACGGCTGCGGGCACTGGTGGCGCGGGGGCAGGTGGAACTCCTCACCGGCGCCTACTACGAGCCCATCCTGGTCTCCATCCCCGATGCCGACAAAATCGGTCAAATTCGCAAAATGACCCGCTTCCTGCAGGAAATGTTTGGGTACGAAGCCACCGGTATGTGGCTGGCGGAGCGGGTCTGGGAGCCACACCTGCCCAAACCGATCGCCGAGGCGGGCGTCCGCTATACTCTTCTGGACGACACCCCCTTCAAGATGGCCGGCCTCACCGATGACGACCTTTTCGGCCCCTACATCACCGAAGAGCAGGGGTACACCCTCACCGTCTTCGGCAACGTCATGTACCTTCGCTACGCCATCCCCTGGCACCCGCTGGAGGAAGTGATGGACTGGTTGCGGGCCCAGGCGCAGGCCCACCCGGGAGGCGTCGCCGTGATGGGGGATGACGGCGAGAAATTTGGCCTGTGGCCCGGCACATGGGACCTGTGCTGGGGAGAGGAGGCCTGGATGGAGCGTTTCTTCGCCGCGCTGGAGGCCGAATCGGACTGGCTTCGGACCCGTCCCCTGGGCGAGGTCGCCGCCGAAATGCCCCCGCTGGGACGGGTCTACCTCCCCTGCGCGTCCTACGAGGAGATGATGGACTGGGCCCTCCCCCCGCGCGACTTCGCCGCGATGCGCCGCGTCCGGCGGGAACTGCGGGACGGGGGCCGCACCGACATCCTGCGCTTCGTCCGCGGCGGCCTCTGGCGCGCCTTCGTTGCCCGCTACGACGAAGTCAACCAGATGCACAAAAAGATGCTCTGGGTCAGCCGGAAAGTCCAGCAGATGCCGGAAGGAGAGGAAAAGACCCGCGCCCAGGACCATCTCTGGGCTGCCCAGTGCAATTGCGGTTACTGGCACGGCCTCTTCGGCGGCATCTACCTCTTCCACATCCGCGCCGCCAACTACGCCAACCTCATCGCCGCAGAGACCATCGCCGATAAAGCACTGAGCCGCCAGGAAGCCTGGAGCAGAGTAGAACAGGGCGACCTGGACGCCGACGGGCATGAGGAAATCATCCTGAACACCGACCGGCAGGTTTTGACCTTCAAGCCCTCGTACGGCGGGGCACTGGTGGAGTGGGACTGGCGTCCCCTTGGGTACAACCTCCTCAACACGATGACCCGTCGTCGGGAGGGGTACCACGCGGAACTTCTGACGGCCGCCGAAGAAGGCCGCCTGGTTCTCCCGGACCAGCCCGACCGTCCCAACGGAGTTCGGGTCAAAGAACCGGACATCCACACCCGCCTCTTTCACGACTGGTACCGTCGGCTGGCGCTGCTGGACCATTTCCTGCACCCGGATACCACCCTGGACGCCTTCTATCGGGCCCAGTACGGCGAACAGGGGGACTTTGTCAACCAGCCCTACCGGGCGACCGTGGAGGTGAAAGAGGGCGCCGCGGGCATCACCCTGGCCCTGCTCCGGGACGGAACGGTCTGGGTCGGCGACCGACCGTTGCCGGTGCGGGTGGAGAAACGGGTCACCGTTGTCCCCAGCGGCGACCTGATCACCGTCCTCTACCGGCTGAGCCATCAGGGAGACTCCCTTGCGCTGCTGCGTTTCGGGGTGGAGTTCAACTGGGGGATCGTCGGCGGGGGGAGCGAGCGGGCCTACCTGCGGGCGATGCGGGGCCGGGAGTCCGCTGCCCGCCGCCTGAGCGCGACGGGAGAAATCCGCGAGGTGACCGGCCTGACCGTCGGCCCCCTCTTCCCAGGGAAGGGCGGCGAGGTCACGATAGCCATCACCCATCCGGCAACCCTCTGGCATTTCCCGCTGGAGGCGGTCTCCAACTCCGAAGCAGGCTACGAACGGGTCTACCAGGGCACCTGTACGCTGATCTGGTGGGACATTGCCCTGGAGATGGGCGAGTTCTGGGAAGTCACACTGCAAGCATCGCTGAGCGTATCTGGGAACCCCTAAAACTACTGGCGAAAGCAGGTAGTAAGCCCCGAAGCGCAGCGGGAGGGGCGACGTATGCGTCGCCCCACAGCCTGCGAAGCAGGGTTTCGTAGGGCGACCCTTGTGGTCGCCCCCTACCCCTCCGGCAGGGAGGCTCTCTCGCCCTTAAATTAGCCGCATATACCCCCTGCCCCTCACAAGTATAGGTTTTGGGACGGTCTTCCCAGTCCCGCCAGTTCACGGCGGGGCTGGGAGGAAAAGAGCGCTTTCAGCGCCCTTCTGGAGCCCAGTCTGTCAGGCGAGAGAGGGCAGCATTGCTCCCAGATAGGCCGAAGAAATAGATTTTTGCATCGGGCGGCTTTGCCGCCCGATGCGAAAATCTTCTTTTTATCCCAAGCAACAGCGTGCCTGTCGGGAGGTCCGGCTGGCGCTTTGCCTGGATGGGCCCGGAGCGGCGGTGGAAGGGGCGCAGGAATGGTCGGTAACAGTCCGGCCCGATGACCGGATCACCGTGATAACAACGATCCGTTTCACCAGGGCAGGGGAGTTTACCCTCCGGGCCGTAGCCTGCGACCCCCTCACGGGTCGGGTTGCCGAGAGCGGAGAGCACATCCTGATCAACCGGGAGACAGGGGCCTTCCAGACCCAGAGCACGGGGTGGGTCAGGGTGATCACCCAGACCTTTGAGGGAACGTTTCCCTCGGCGGGTTGGACAGTGCGCGACCTGAGCAACGATGACTACACCCGTTACTGGGATGCCGACGACTACAGGCCTCATTGGGGCAACCGGGCCGCCTGGCCGGCCCGGGGCGGGAAGCACGGGCGCGACCCTCTCCCCGGCAACGACGACTACTTCAACATATGAACACAAGGATGATCTACGGCCCTTTTGACTTGAGCGACGCCGTCATGGCCGACGCCGTGTTCTACCTGTGGCGGGAGATAGAGGCAAACTACGACTATCTGGCGTTTGAGATCTCCCATGACGGCGTCGCTTTCCAGGAACTGGCCCGCTGGAGCGACGTGGACAAATCCTGGACACGGCAGGATGTGGACTTCAACGAATACGTGGGTGATAACTCGGTCTGGGTGGCCTGGCGCTTCTACAGCGATTCCACCGTCACCAGAGACGGCCCGTGGGTGGACGACATCACCATCTGGAAGTACATTCCCGGCCAGGTCACGGCGCGCGGGTCGTTTCACCACTACAACCGGAACGACCAGTGGGTTCCGGCCCGCTTCACGAAGGTCTATCTCTACGATGACGACGGAAACCCCGGCCCGGACGGCAGCGACGACCTGCTGGCAGTGACCACGACGGATGGGAACGGCGAATTCCAATTCCCGGCCCTGCGGAACTGGGACGTGGACGACTCCAGTTCAAGCACCTATGGCCGTCGTCTGGACCTGTATGTGGTCTGGGAGACCGATGTATGGGATAGCCAGGTGGCCAGACGGAGGGTGACCAACTTTGGAGGTTGGGCCTACCGCTGGCGGACCGGAGACATCCGCACGAACGTTTCCGATGGATACACCGACTTTTATGGCTATACTATCCCAAACGGTAGTGACGAAGAGCCTGCGATGTGGATCTTCCAGGACCTGCGGCGGGGTTGGGAATACATCTACACCGCTACCGGCACCGATCCCGGCTCGGCCACAGCCCGCTGGGAGAAGGACAAGGACTGCTACCGCATTGGGGTAGTAGACGTCTGTTCTTCCTTCACTTGGCCGTATTATCCTCTCAACGGCACATTCATCATGGACGACGACAGGTCCTCGCCTGACACGATTGTTCACGAACTGGGCCACCAGTATATGTATAACGCTATGGGGTGGTGGTATTGGTCCCCTTCCACCTGGGATGATTTTTATCGGTGTGCCTTACAGGCCCATCACCTCTTTGACCGCAAAACGCCGCTGTGCGCCTGGACCGAGGGATGGGCGGATTTCCTTGCGTTAGCCGGCAACGGCGATGCCTGCTATGACTGGGGGCTGAGCCCGTGTGGTGCTGACGGAGATAACTTTCAGAATCTTGAGAGACCAACCTGGCCCGTTCCACCTGACCAAACAATTGGCGATGCAGTTG
>FWWL01006692.1_pt1 | contig 16394 bp, 21 predicted proteins | sample 2228331 | NCBI WGS metagenome assembly FWWL01 (sample SAMEA103939775, study PRJEB20133) | metagenome
CAGGCCAACCTCGTGTGACACTATCCCCAACGTCACCGCTGACACATCACCATCAATGTCGCTGACCAGTCACCGACGATGTCGCGCTACAGGGTCGGCACAAGCTGAACGAATGACCGCTTCGGAGCAATCGGAACGGCACTCTATCCGGCCACAATGGGCGCGTAACAGACATTTCCCAATCTGTCGGCGCAACGATCAAGGCCGCATCAGCAAGTCCCGACGGGCAATGGCAAGTCAGTTTCTTCCGCTCAGCAAAGTCATTCCGGATGCCGCCGCGACGAGTCGCACCGCCTTCGGCGGTTGCGCTCGGGACAGTTGCAAAGTGCAGTAGCGCTTTGCAACTGTCCCGAGCGCTTCAATGGCCTCGGATCGTCTCAAACGGCGGATAATTTTGTAGCCCATAAATAAAGGGTTGCGGTGAGACGAGACACCATCTGCAAACATAAGATAAAACAACTTGACTTACTCGGGACGGGGAGCCCCGAAGCGGTGATGCGGCGTTCGCACGCTTCACGGTCCATCCCCCATTCGCGCAGCGGATAGCGATAGTCGTAGAGCGGATCTTCGATCTTGGCGGCATGGGTGTAGCGGATCGTATCGCGCTTGCCGGCGTCGAACCCGATCAGTCGCGTCACCTTCTGACCCCTCGCCCATGCGTCGATCGCGGGCTGCCACGTTTTCAGGAAGGCGTCCTGTGGCGCCTTCTTGTATTTCAGGCTGCAACTGGAGCCACCGAGCGATTTGCTGGGCAGGGTGGCGTTGGTGAGCGCCATTTCGAGCAGAGAATAATAGGGCGGCCAGTGCTTGAAACGCCGCGGCTGATAGCGAACGATCTCGAAAGGGATACCGCGTGCGGCCATCCATGGACGGATAACGTCGAGGTACTCGTAAGTGGCCGGCTTCTCGACGCCGGTATCCGCCGTGATCACAAGGTCGGGCTTTTCGCCGCGGGCTTCCAATTCGATCAGAAGCGCGGTGGAATCGACGCCCACGCCGTAGGCGAGGATGTGCGGGGCGCGGGGCGGCAAGAGGTAGTCCGGGACGCGGTTTCTCACGTCAACGGCTTTGGGGGCGCTCTGCAGCCGTGTCATGGTGAGGTACGGGGAGCGTCTCCCCACTCGTATTCTGGCAGCTCGTCGACCTGCGGGCCATCGCAATCCCACATGATCCAGTCGCAGTTTTCGCGCTTGGCGACATGGATGGCCGAACGGATCTCGACGGGGACACCCTCGGCCTCGGTGATGCCGACGTCATCGCAGACGTGCATAAACCAGCCATAGTCGTCCTTGTCGAAGCAGGCCCATGGACAATGCGCCATCCAGTTTGCGGCCGTGGCGGGGCTCATATGCAACGTGCTGAGGACAAGCACTCTGGCGATCTCGAGCGCTGGCGGGACGTGGGCGTCCTGGGTGAGTGGACCGGGAGCGATGCTCGAAGCGCACTTCCCGATCTCGTCGGTGATGACGATCGGGGGAACAGCGTAATCGGCCTCGTCCAGATAGGCGTTCACCGCCGCGAGACTGCCCAGAGCCTCGATCTTGGCGCGATCGACATAAGCGGTGCCGCCTTCACTGCAGGGATAGATCACCGGATCGCCTGTCCCGGTGAAGATGACCTTTTCCGGGCCCCATTGCCCGGTGTAACCGCAGGATGCGCGCACGAACGGCACGCCATGGGCCTCGCAGATGGGTTCCAGTTCCTTGAAGCAGCCGTTGGCGACTTCGTGCGCATAGAGGCGCAAGGGTTGGCCTTCGACAAGGTCGCTGTCGTTGAAAGGTTCGCCGTCCCAATCGGTGGACAGAGCCTCGGCCGCGATCGCGGCAGCGAGGCTCTTCCAAAGGGACAGGCTGACGGTGCCGCCGATCGTGATCGACGCGGAAACGCGGTCTACCATGTGGCGGCCCTCAACGCAGTTCTTCGAGGACATCCGCGCAAAGCTGCGCATCCTCGCGGGCAAGTCGTTCGACGCGCGGCATGTCGCCCATGTCGATCACTTCGTAATCGTCGGACATGAAGCCCCAATCCTCCTCGCGGAAGTCGTCGCCCCAGCACCAGGTTCCGTCGGGCCAGAGAACGAGTGTGATGCCTGCGTTCGGGTTCGGGGCGGCAGTCTGCTGAGTTTCAGGGCACATGCTGCATCTCCTGCTGGCGCGGAAAATCCTTGCCTTCGTCTTCACCCCTCCCCCTTCCCTTTCGCGGCCTCGGGCAGATTCAGGATGTCAGCGAGGGTCGGAGGTTGTGGCCAGCGGGGGCGACGGCCGAAGACAAGGCCCTGCTTGCCGGCATATTTGTGAAGGGCGTCGGGTTCGCGTCGAAGCGCGGCGGCAAGGTCTGCGAGGCTGATGCCATACTCATGCGCGATCCGCAGCGCGGCCAGATGATCGGGCGTCCAGCGCTGGCGTCCTTCGTGTTCGAGGCCCAGGATATTGGCGCGTGTGAAGATGGCCGCACGGGTACGTCCCATCTGCCGGGCCAGTTCAGGCGTCGGGATCTTGCCGTAGTCGCGGCGAAGCCATGCTTCGTCGGCCTCGGACCAGTCAGGACCAAGGCGGAAGCCTTTGGACCGGGCATGGGTGCCGCGAAGGTTCAGATATTCCGCGCGCCAGCGGATCGAGAAGACCGATCGGCCGAGCAGGTTGCGCAAAGGTGTCAGGCTGGCGTTGTCGCGATAGGCTTTGATGAGAAGTTCATCTTCCTCGGGCATCCAGACGCGGCCCCAGCCCTTCCCCTGCCCGGTTCGCTGCATAAGCGCCTGAAGCGACGACTTTGTGCGGGTGGCGAAGCCTTCCGTGCCAAGAATCGTGCCGATCTGGGTGTAGGTATGACCGGCTTGCACGAGTTCGATGGCGCGCTCGATCTCGGCGTTGGTCCAGCCCTTGGGAGTGCTCGCGTGCTTGATGCCCAGCTTTCCGGCACGGCTGTAGACGCCGGCATGGGGTCTGCCGATGATGAGCGCGACCTGTGCTGTCGGAATATCGGCCGCAAAGCCGGCGCGCAGCTGCGCATCTTCCCATGGCGTCCATGCCGGTGCTGCCTCTTCGCTGAGGCCAAGGAATGCGGCACGGGTATAGACGGCGCCGCATGAGCGGCCGAGACGCGCGGCGATCGTGGCAGCGGGCTCCTGCCCGTAAGTCTGGATCAGTTCGTGATCTTCAAGCTCGCCCCACGGCCGCGTTGAATGGCGGCGCAGGCCAAGGGTGCAAATCTTGTCCCTGACACCATGCAAGCCGCGGCCCAGGGCTTCGGAAATTTCCGGCAGCGGAGTGTCGTCGTTGAACAGCTGGCGCAGGGTGCGAACGTCCTGAGGGGTCCAGCTATCGGGTCGATACACCATTTCGGCCAGTGGCGCCGATGGCGTGGGTATTGGCGCTGCCAGCGGTACAAGTTCGACGATGATGGGTGCGGTGTCGTCGGTCATGACAGGCCCACCACATGGACGTCGCTGAGACGGGCGCGCAGGCGCGTATGGAGGCGCGCCATGCGGTCATCGGCCCGTGGCATGGTATCGACGGCCGAGAGCGCTGAGAGGACGTCCAGCGCCTGATCCACGGCCTCGCGGGTGATGCAAAGATGCTTGGCCAGTTCGTTGGCGGTCGTGGCGTTGGGAGAAATGCCCTTCAAGGCCAGGCAGACTGCCGTTGCGGTCGGCGCGATCGGATCGAGCAGGAAGGCGTCGAGGGCGCGGCTGCCGCGCGCCTTCAGATTGTCGTCGCGCCGGCTTGGGGTTTCGCGAAGATGCTCGAGGTCGAGCAGCTTCTGGGCCTCGGCATGGTCGAGGTCGGCCGCGCCGTGCAGGTCCGGGGTGGCGCCGAGATGTTCGGTGATGGTCTGGTCGATCTTGGCGAGCAGCGGTATGCGGGTGAGCGCGGGGCCGAAGGCGTAGAACTCGCCAGCGCCAAGTGTGCGCAGTTTTTCGGCCTCGCTGCGGCTGAATCCCAGAATGTCGGCCGCGCGCAGGATGTCACGGTCGAAGACGTTGATGCCGATCAGGAAGTTCTGAAGCTCGGAGACGACGGAGCTGGAGAGCTTGGCGAGGCGCTGGGTCGCGATGATAGGTGCGATCCCGCGTTTGCGGCCTCGGGCGCACAAGTCGGTGAGCGTGGCGACGCCAAGGCGGCGGGTTTCCGCGTCTTGCGCGGAACCGGCCTGATGGGGCGCGAGCAGGTGCCCTTCGTCGATCGCTACGAGAACGGTGTGATTCCAGTCCTCACGCGGCGCGCCGACAAGGCCGGCGAAGAAGGCCGATGCCTTGATGATGCGCTGTTCGGGATCGAGGTCGGTGAGATCCAGATGGAGGGCAATGCGGTGGTGCCGCGCGCGTGTCGCTGCGGCAGTGAGGCCATCGGCGGCGATTTCGGCGGCCTTGATCGTGGTCGCCCCGATGTGCGCGGCAAGGTTGCCAAACTCGCCCTCGGGATCGACGATCATGGTCTGCACATAGTCGAAGGCTTCTTCGACGATGCGGCGCATGGTCTGGCTCTTGCCGGCACCGGACCCGCCCTGAACCAGCATGCGTCCGGCAAGGACGCGGGCGAGGTCCAGTTCGAGGGGGCCATTGCAGGTTTTGCCGATGGGAACCGCGCAGCGCGGGGGCGCTGGCGGTCCCGGAAGTTTGACGACGTTGGACATGGGCGGCTCCTTTCGGGTTGCTCGCCTGTCCCCTTCCCCCTCCCCTCAAGTGGGCATCGGCGCCTCGATCAGCCTGCGGCCTCGGGCTAGAAAGTGAACTCGGAGGCAGCATAGGCCCGCCAGAGGTGGCCTTCGGCCTCGATCTGGGTCTCGAAGGTGCGGATGGTATTTCCGATGGTCACGACAAGGCCCTTCTCCTCATCCAGTTCGATATGGCCGGGTTCGTAGACGCGGCCAGGCCGGATGCAGGGGTCATTGTCGCCCATTTCGCAGCCTGCGGCGGAGAGGTCGGGTACGGTAAGCCCGGTGCAGCGCCAGAGGTCGAAGCGTTCGCCTTCGGCGCTGGCCGTCATGTAGTGCTCCCTGGCGATCGTCCATGCCGCGTTGACGTGATCGAGGTCATCGCCAATCCCGGTTATCGCTCCTCGGGCAATCAGCTGATCGCCGCGATAGGTGAGCCATACGGCCAGCATGACCATGTTGGCATCGAGGAAGTCATGCGACGCGCAGCATCCCGGCGTGATCGTCTGGTTGTTCAGCCGCATGGTCTGCCATTCGTCAGGCGTCATTTCCTGGGCGAGCGCCTTGGCGAAGGCGCAGGCAAGGGCCTCGCGGTTGGCATGTTCCATAGCCTCGGCGTAATCCTCGCCGGTGTAGATGGCTTCAAGCTCGTCCTCCGCATTGCGGCGATAGAGGCCAAAGCGCGGCTCGCTCGCAATTTCGCGCAGCGTGGCTTCGGGATAGTCGATCCACATTTCGACGGGCTCGCCCATCGGCCCGGAGCAGACTTCAAAGCTGGGCTTGGTGTCGTTGCGCCAGCTCTTGTCCGTCCAGTCTCCCGGAATGGGCGGCATGCAGGCAATTGGATAGTCGGGGAATTGTAGAGCCCACCGCGTTTCGACTTCCTGTGTGGTGTAGCCGAAGGCGAGCGATACGAACCCCGCCTTGGGCTTCAGAGCGTTGAGCGATGCGATCAGCGTGCGATCGCCATCGGCGTTTGCAAGAAGTTCTGCATGGACATGCGGCCAGGTGGCTTCGTCGACGGTGATGTTGAGGAAGCCGTTCCACTCGCTGTCGTCCGTGTATCCGGGGAAGATCGTCCCCTCTCCGAAACTCCAGCAAACCTCACGGCGGCCGCCTATGGTGCGCGACTTCGCGCGCGGCGAAGGCTTGGCCTCGTTTCCGGCCTTGTCGAGCATCAGCACGAGGATGGAGGGGCGATCGGCTTCATTGAGCGGGCGGGAGTCGAGGATATGGCGTCCGCCACGGCCGATGCTGAAGGCGTTGAAGGTCGGTGAATGCCCGCCATTGGCATTCGGGATAGACGTGCCGGCGTGGTACTGGATGTCGACGAACCCGGCAGGGCTGCGCTCGCGATCGGGGAGGAAACAGAAGGTGACGCGGCGGCCGTCACTCGTTCTCGCGGTGATGGTGTATTCGCCATCGGGGACGTCGATCGGCTTGTGCGGCACGTCGTTGAATCCAGCGAAGCCGAGCGCAACGGCCTCGGCCTGGGACATGGTGGGATGGTCGGTGGAAGCGGTCATGGCAGTATCCTTTCGCGATGGGTCAGGCGCTGCGGCGCTGGTCGATGAGGTCGGCAAAGCGGTCCCGCACGGCGCGGGCTGTCGGAAAGCGATTGGCGAGCTGATGGCGCGCGAGGATCGGCGCGCGGGCCTTGGCAATGGCCGCGGCCTCCGACATGGTCGGCAAGCGCGGCGGCCAGCCTTTCACGTAGCGCAGGCCCCCCGGCATCGCGCCCTCGGCCTCGCGCCGGTCCTGGGCGTCGATCTTGGCGGCCGCTATGCGGATCTGCAGGTCGCGCGGGAGAAGATCGGGCGCGGTATCTGCAAGCCAGCGTGCGGGCTGAAACGAAAAGGTGGACTGCGCCTCGAGGTCGCAAAGGTGGATCAGCGCATCGCGGTTCGCAGGAGCGCTGGCTGAAGCGCGGGCATCGGCGATCGACTGCAGGACGCAGAACCGGCAGGAAAGCCGCGAACTGGAGTAGCAGGTATAGGCTTCGTGGAGCGGGATGCCGAGATGGTCATGGGCCGCGAAGACTTCGGCCGTGGTCCATTCGACGATAGGATGCCAGAGCATCATGCGCGTGCCATGGGCATTGTCGGCACTGGCGTAGCGCGTGTCGGCCTTCCATTCCGGCGCCTTCGATCGTGCGGTGCTTTCGTCGCGGCGGATGCCGAGCACGTTGATGATGGTTTCGCCGCGCAGCGTGCGCGCCAGGTGCGGGCCGATGACATGGGCTTTGGCCTCGGAGGTGCAGAAGCGCAGCGAGGCCGATGACCACGGCCCGATCAGGTTGTAGGTTTCAAGGGCCTCATATCGGCGCTTGCCGTTCTCGAAGCGCTGCGCCCAGCGGTCGAACAGGTCTCCGGCACCGCGGCGCACGACGCTGAGCGGAAGATCCGCAAGCGCTGCGAGGCGTTCGACCATGGCGGGCGTGCTCTCCCATTCGGCACGGCCGAGGTCGGCATGGATAACCAGGCGGCGGTTTCGGGGATGGCCGAGCCCATCGAGCACGATCGAGACGGCGAACATGGCGGCGGAGGAATCCTTGCCGCCCGAGACGTTGAAGACGATCCAGGCCCCGGCCTTGATCGCGGCGCGGATCTCGGCAGGCAGGGCGAGCGAAGTCAGTCCTGCCGGCATGGCGCCGGCAGGCTGCAGATGCTGGTGCAGCATGGGATCAGTGCGTCGTCAGATGGGCGGTGATCGCGGCTTCCTCGACGACGGGAAGCCTGCTGGCCATGTCACGCGCGATCGCTTCGCGATAGGCGACTGCCATCCACACCTCGCGCGGGTATCCTCTATATTCCCCGCCGATCAGCTCGATCTTGTCGCCATACTGCTCGATGCGTTGGCCGTTGTAGCAGACGAGGATTTCCCATTGGGTATGGCTGAAGCGCTTCTGCTCGATGGAGACGAGCGCCGGGTCGAATACCGGCTTGGGGGTCTCGGAGGGACCGGCGCCGGTGCCGAGTACCCGCCCGATGATCCCGGTCGTGCTGTGAAAATCAATTCCGGCTTCGGTGATGATCACGCAGCCTCCGCCGAACTCGTCGGGCCGCAGGGCATCGCAGGTATGGGCCCAGGAGAATGCGCAAGGGAGTGCGGATTTGCACGCGGCGAAGATCAGGTTCGCCACCTGATCGACGCCAAACTGATTGCCGTTGAAGCTGACCTGGCAGTGCCCTTCGGCATCGGGTTCGCTGATGACGATGCTGCAGTCGAACGTCGGGAAGTCGGGATCGTCGAACAGGTCGAGAAAGCTCCCGAAATCGTCATCGTCCTTGGGCGGGAAGAGAGCGGCGAAACGCGGCCCAAGGTCGGCGTATGCGAGGTCGCGCCCGGTATCGCTTATGCAGGGGTCTTCGACGATCTCGCTCGCGCGCTGCGCCAGCCTGACCATTTCGGCATCGTCGGCCGTCATGTCGAGGATGAAGGAACTGGTGAGGTAGTTGTTCGCCATGATGGATCTCCTGCGCGCTCAGGCGGCATCGCCGGCAAGGCGCGCGCGGGCGGCCTCGGCGAGTTTGGGGAATGCGGCCGAAAGGTTGGTGTGGATGGTCTCGAACGCGGGGATGGCGAAGCGGCCGTTGGCGCCAGGGCGTGTCGTCAGCAGCGCGCCGATCGTCACCTCGTCGAGTTCGGGCCTCGGAATGCTGGCGACATTGCCGTCATATTCGACGGGGCAGGCAATCGCGGCCTCGATCCAGGAGCCAAGCCCGTCTTCTACGGCCTCGGCATAGGCGGCGACCGCAGCGTCGTTCTCGTCGTCGATATGCAGGACGAGAGTGCGGTAGGTGCCAAAATCGTGGCGATTGGGCTTGCTGGTGAGGCGGCAGCCTTCAGGGGGAAGGCCGTGGATCGCGATGATGCCGATGCGGTAGGCGTCGATCTCGAAGCGATTGACCCGCTCGAAATCCGGGGTCTGGCCAAGCTGGGCGCAATGGGCGTTCGCGGGCGCTGCGCCAATGTCGATGGTGTAGGACAAGGGAACCTCCGTCGATCCTTCATGGATCGTCTGTTCCCTTCCCCCTCATCTCTATGGGCTATGGATGTCCTGGGAGGTCAGCGGTAAATGCCGCTTCGGTGGCCGACGGTCAGCACAAGCACGACAAGCCTGCCATCCTCGATCTCGCAGACAATCCGGTAGTCGCCAACGCGGTAGCGCCAGCGCCCTGCCAAGGGCCCGGTCAATGGCTTTCCAGATGCGCGGGGATCGTCACTGGATGCAACACGCTCGCGCAGGAAGGTCATGATCCGCTTTGCGGTCTGGCGATCGAGTTTGGAGAGAGATTTTTCGGCGTTGGATGACAGTTCAATCTGCCAGGCCAAGGCGCTTCTCCACGTCGTCAAGGGAGCTTGTGGTTTCGCGGCCAGCGCGAATATCCTCGAGCACCTTGTCGGAGAGGTAGATGTCTTCCATGTCCTCAAGGCCGCGCTCGATGATTTCGCGCAGGTAATAGGCCTTGGTGCGCCCGGTGGTGGTCGCGAGATGGTCGAGGCGCTGCTCTACTTCTGGGGCGAGGCGTACTGACGTCGCCATGGTACTGTCTCCGATTGAATGCGTGTATTCACATTATCACATGATGGCTGCCACGTCACTCCGGCTCGATCGTGAAGTTCCAGCCATGCACATGGAGCATTTCGTTCCCGTCGCGGTCGAAGGCGAGGAAGATGGAATCGAGGTCGGCGCCGGGTTCGATCAGCAATTCGAGCGTATGATGCGTGCTGTCTGCGATCACCGCGCGCGTGTAGCCGGCTTCGCGGGCTTCGGCCTCGGTGTGGATCGGCGGCGGCGATGCCTGGATGAAGGGCTTGGCGGCCAGCTGGGCGGGTCCGTCGAAGGTGCCGAGCGTCTTCAGGCGATCGGTTTCCAGCTTCGCGCCAAGATCCTTGGGCAGGTCGGCATAGTCAGCCGCAACAGCGATTGCGTCTGCAGCGGTTGGCAACTCTCCGGGGGCGCTACCCTTCCAGATGTAGGTTGCTTCCTCGCCCTCGATGCGGGGATGTGGCTGCATGACCTGCACGAAAAATGTCGACAGGGGCCGGTCGTATCCGATGGCGACGCTGCTCGCGACGCCCTTCCCGGCGAAATTGTATCGGCTCATGAGGGGATCTCCGGTCAGTTCACCAACGCCAGCCATTCCGCGTGCCAGGGGCGCGGGAACGGATTGTAGCGGATGAAGGTGGGGACAAGGGGAAGCCCCATCGCAGCGAGGCTTTCCGCCATGGAAACCCGCTGGAGGGCTTCGGCAAGGTCATCTTCCAGCATGAAGTCGAGCATGGCAGCTTCATGGACCTGTTCACAAGTGAGCATTGTCCAGTCCAGCGCATCGAGGAAGGTCTCCCGGCGCTGCACGAACCGTTCGATCCGTGCGGCATCGCTGCGGACCTGATCGACAACCTGTTGTGTGGTGAGCATGGGACGTCTCCCTAAGCGGCGATGGGTTCGCGGCTGATCGGTGCCGTGGTCTCGACGGGCACTGGCGACGACACGATGGCATCGAGGCGAAGATCGCGACGGATGCGGGCGGCAAAACGGGCACGCCGGAGGAAATCGCGCATGGGGGCAAAGCGCAGTTTCTGACCGGCTGCAGGACCGCGCTTGGCGAAGTATTGCACCTCGTTGCCTTCATGAAGCGGGCCGACGCTGAGCATGATCGAAATGTCATCGCTCGACAGCGCGACATATCCTGCGATCGCGGGATCGCTGGGCGTGGAGCTGATGGTGTAGCTGCCGGGGGCGAGGCCGATTTCAAGCGCGAGCGCCTTCATGGCCTTGCGCCCGTCGGCGTGGAAGCGCTCCTTGGCTACCCGGTCATGGGCAACGCCGCGCACCGCCAGGGTGAGAAGCGCGGGAAAGCGCTCGAGTTCGGCCATACGGCGGCTGCAGGCGAAGCGCAGACTGTCATCATTGGCGCGGTTGGCGGTGACAGTCGCGAAATGGCGCGCGAGCAGCGCGATCGCCGGGTCGTGGTCGGGATCGACGCCAGCAATGCGGCAATCTTCCATGGCCCGATTGATGGCATGAAGCGTTGCGGTGATGGTGGTGAGACTGCTGGGGTCGATCGCCTGCATGTGACGGAACGGGACGTCGTAGGTCATGGTAGGGCTCCGGGTCAGACCGAGCGCATTCCCGCGCTCGATCTTCCCTTCCCCCTCTCCTCAGAGGCTCTGATCTTCAGGCCGCTTCAGGAGTCTTCCGAGAACCAGTCGACCTCGGTGGCATTGCCGCTGGCTTCAAGTGCCTCGATGTCGGCGATCGTCCAGCATTTGCGGTCGGTCATGCTGAGGTTGGCATAGCCGGCATAGAAGCGGCCCTTGTGCTCGATGAACTGCGTGTAGACGCGCTGCACGACGGGTTCGCTGACGAACCAACCGGGGCTGAAGCGGCTGTAGATGGGGGGCAGGATGCCAAGCATGTGCTCGTAGAAGCGCTCAGTGACGCGCGTGAGCAGAAACTTCGCCATCGTGCGCTCGACTTCGCCCTTCTGGTAGGCTTCGCAGGTCACGAGGAAGGCTTCGGGATCTTTCTGGCGGTAGTCCGCCAGAGCCTTGGCATGGTCGGCGCCTTCCGCGACATAAGTCTGCGGGTACTGGCTGCTGGCGGTCATGATGTAGTGATCGGACATGGCGGATCTCCCTCGCGCGTGTGAATTGCGCGCAAATCCCGTCCCCCTCCCCTTTCGTCGCTCAGGGTCTCCCGCATCGCTATGGCAAATCATCGGAATTTGCCTATACCGGCCATCATCGTCTCGAAACATGCCAAAGGCCTGAAACACGTCATGAATCTAGTGCAGTCATTGGCTATCGCTCGCACCGAGGAAGACGTCAAAGACGCCTATATTGCTGCTTTGGGCCTGAAAGGTGTTTCTAAAAATCTCGTCGATATACAGACACAAGAGATTTGGTTTGAGGCAAAAGCAATTTCCACCCCACCAATTGTTATGTTTGCGCAGCTGATGTTCTACATCCGAGCGGCAAAAAAGCGCGGGGAGCCAATACCAGCATTTCTTGCAGTTATTGACCGTGAGAAGGCGGCTATTATGCCGACTGAAAAAGCCTTACCATTACTTGATGATAAGACCATTGCTTGGCCAAAGTCTGGATCTGGTGCGGGAAAGGAGTTGGGTGCCCAGATTGCGCCTTATGTACAGACGCACATTGTTGAATATGAGATCGCGCACGACGAGGCGGCTTTCATACGAGCTGTAAAAGACGCGATCAAGCAAAGGCGGATCATCCGTACTCCGATTACACCGGACAATTTACGGCAGGTTTTCGATCGTTGGGTAGCGATGATCGGAGAAGAGTTGGGCGTTACGGCACAGTCAGACTATGCTGTACTCTTCTTTGCCGACATCATGCATGACGGTACCAGTGAAGCGATGCACCAGCCTGCGGGTGCAAGGCTTCTGATGACCGCATCTGGCCCCACATTTTTGTATGATGGTCAAGCGTATGAACTGGCCAGCGATCGTGGCTATCGCAATTTTTGGGCGATTTACCATCGCCCGCCTCAGCAAAAGCATCGGCATTATCTGTTGGAACGACGCGACAGCCTACTCCCTGTCGATGAACAGAAGTTCAAAGGCGCCTATTACACGCCGCTTCACATTGTTGACAAAGCATATGACCAGTTGCGAGCCACACTGGGTGAGAACTGGCAAGATCGCTATTTGGTATGGGATATGTGTGCTGGCGTAGGAAACCTTGAAGCCAAGCATAGCAACTTGCGAAATGTATTCATGTCGACGCTCGATAAGGCCGACGTCACAATAATGAAATCCAATCCGGCATTTTCTGGAGCAGAGATTTTTCAGTACGATTATTTAAATGACGATGTCACTGATTTCGGCGAGATAGATTACACACTTTCAAACAAGTTACCGATAGCCCTTCGTCAGGCGATTGCGGACGCTAAAGATGGCAAGAAAGGTGCGAAGCCAATCTTGGTATTGATCAACCCGCCTTATGCGGAGGCAATGAACGTCGATAGCAAAAAAGAATCCGGTGGCACTGCTGCAACGGCCAAGAAAGGCGTCTCAAACACTCGAGTTTCACATAGCATGGCTGATTTGGGTTATGCCGCGCGTGAAGTATTCGTACAATTTCTGCATCGAATTATGCTCGAACTACCCGCGTCTCATTTGGCGATGTTCAGCAAGCTCAAATACGTTAATTCCCCAAATTTCTCTCGCTTTAGGGAACGGTGGGTTGCCGATTATCTCAGCGGTTTCGTTGTTCCTAGTCGCGTTTTCGACACACTGAAGGGTGATTTTCCAATTGGCTTTCTAATTTGGAATCTCGGTAAGGATGCACCATCCCAGGCTATTGATACATTTGCATTAAACCGAGCCGGTGAAGTGATAGGTGAGAAAGCGTTCTATCGCGAACTGCCACGGCCGGCACTTGCGGATTGGTTTGTACGCCCACGCTCAAATAAGGTGCCAGCGCTGCCGCTAAATAATGCGCTTGTACCAACGGATCGTACCGGAGATGTGCGTGGGCGGTTTTGGGCTGACGGCGCCCTTGGCAGTATGATTTGCAAAGGCAACGACTTTCAAAACGCCGCAAATGCTACGGCATTGCTTTCGTCGGGTTACTGCAGCGCTGGCGCATTTTTTGTCACCGAGGACAATTTAGCTCAAGCAGCGGTCGTCTTTACCGTCCGCCGCGTAATCAAGCCAAGTTGGCTAAATGATAGAGACCAGTTTCTTCAGCCAGCACTGCCGCTGAGCGACGTTTTCAAATCTGACTGCCTTGTCTGGATGTTGTTCAACTATAACAATCTTTCAGCGGGGGCCAACGATTTGCTATGGGATAATAGGCAGTGGAGCCTTGTTAATCACTTCATACCTTTTACCGAAAGCGAAGTTGGCGCTAAGGGCCGGTTTGAGAGCGATTTCATGGTACGGTATATCGCTGACGTTGCTTTCTCTCCCGAGGCAAATGCGGTTCTTGAGGAGGGACGCAAGTTATGGGCGCGTTTTCATGCCACCAGCTTCCCTCGTAAGATTCGGGATGAATTTAAGCTCGGCCGTCCTGACGCTGGATGGTATCAGGTTCGCCGTTCACTGGAAGCTTATGGCGATACCGAACTAACCGAGTTCGAACCGTTCAAGTCTGCCTATGCTTCGTTGACCGCGAAATTGCGTCCACAAATCCATGAGTTCGGCTTTTTGCCCGAGTGACGAAGGCGTGAATTGTATAGGTCGGCCGCCCATGTCTCGATCCATCCAGCGGTGACTTCGTCGTGAGCCAGGTCCCCGCTTTCGATAAGCGCGCGGATCTCGGCCTGCGCTTGCTGGATGGCGGTTTCCCAGGGATCGGACGGCGTCTGAGGAGGCGCAGGTTCAGGAGTGATGGCCAACGCCCGATGGGGTTCGCGCAGTCGATCAAGCTGGGCGATGGTCCAGCGCTCCATGTGGTCGGCCGCGAGGGCATCGGTTTTTGGTACCTGTCGGCGCCGCGCATCGCGCCGCGCTGCGGTGCCCCAGGCTTGGGAATCGAGCGAGGCCACGCGATGGGCGTAGGGCTGAAGGTAGGGGATGGCCGCTCCCTTCACGCCGAACAGGTGGAGGCGCGGGCCCGGATCGGGGAGTATCCTGTCGAGATGGGCGACAACCGCGATCAGACCGTCAGGGCCATGAATGTCGCGGCGACACATGGAACCAACACCGACAACGGTGCCCGGCTTCATCGACCATGCCAGCGCTTCAGCGCATCGCTCGTAATCCTCTGGATAGCGGCCCTGGAGAACCGGCATGAAGCGGTCGATGATCCCTAGGTCATAGGCCCGCGCGCGACATTCGCGGTTCGTCGCTACGGTACGGGCGATGCGGTCGAGGACTTCGGCGCGATCGGCGGCAATCTCGGCCTCGCAGCAATAGTCGGCGGCCGCGAAACGGCGGAAGGGGTATGATGCGGCAAGCGCCATGTAGTCGGCGATCGACCATGGATAGCCGCCGTATTTGGCCATCAGCACATATCCGGCACTATCCAGATCGAGGCTCTTGAGCCCATGGGCATTGCCGAGCTGGCCGGTGCGCCAGCCATGCCATTCGCGCCAGCCACCCGAGGCGGTGCGCCAGCGCGAGAGGCAGTTCGCGGAAATCAGCATGGGTTGCTGCATCAGCCGCGCGCGTTGCAGGATTGGCCCTTCGTTGAGGTGGGGCAGGCCCACGATCACCTCGATCGTCATGTCAGGATCTCGGCGTCGAGTTCGTCGAAGCTGATGACGCTGGTGCGCTCTTCATAACGGGCAGCATTGACGAGGGCCTTGAACACCGGGTCGGCGTATGTGGGGCGGGCCATATGATCGACGCTGGCGAGGCGGTAGCCAAGCACGCCAACCTTGCCAGTGGGCACCCAATCGGCCCAATCGCCATAGGCGGTGGTGACAACGACCTTGCCGATGCGCGCCTCGAAGGCTTCGCGCTCGCGCCGGACGTGGCTCTGGCGGGGTTCTACGGGCTCGCTGGCGTAGGCTTCCCAGCGTTCGGGACGCCAGCTCTTGACGGTGTCGGTGGCGAGCGAGAGTTCGATGTCGAAGAGCAGATCTCCGGCAGCGGCAAATTCGGTCTGGAACGCGACGATCACGAGCGACCAGTCAACGTCGTGCTCGTACTCGGGTTCGTCCAGGCGCAGCGCCGCGGGCATGGCGGCCTGGCGCTGTTCGGACAGGACAAAACCGCCATGCGACGGGGTCGCGACGCGCCAGATACCGGGCAGGCGCTGTGTGGCTGTAACGGGCTTGCCCCAGCGGGTCATTTCGGGTGCGGGGGAGGAAGCGAATGCGGGCATAGGTAATCTCCTCGATCGTTCGCTTTCCCCTCCCCACTTCCCTCATTCGGCCTCGGAGAGCCAGGCCGCCATCGTATCGACGACAACAGGGCGCCTCTCGCAGTGCCGCCGTGCGCCCTCAGCGCTGTTGATGGCGCTGTGAAGACGGCCAGCGGCCTTGGAGGCGCCTGCCTCGCGCAGGAGGCCGCGCGCACGGCGCATGAGTTTCAGGGCATCGTCGATCTGTTGCCTGGATCGCGGTGTGGCGGGTTTCAGGCGGGGCATCTCAAGTCCTCCTGTCTCTTGAGGGCAATGCGCGCGGCGACTTCGCTGGCCGAAAGATCGGTCCGCTCAATCACGCGCCAGGGCTGCATGGCATCCCCGGGGGCGACCATGACGGCGATTCCGGCCTGCATCATGCGCTGCGCGACACGGATGGCATTCTCGCGGCTGCAGAGGCGCGCCCGCAGCGGCGAGAGGCTGGATGCCCCGCTCATGGCGGGGGCATCGCTGCAGAGGGCCGGGGCGCGAAGATCGTTCGATGCACCTTCGTTTCCGGGACGATCGACCATTCGAGGTCGCGGAAATTGCGAATGCGATAGTGCCCGTATTTCCCGACAGGACGGAAGGTTATGGTCGCGCCGCGCTTGACCACGGTAAACTCGTCACCGGCGAAGCCATCGGTGAAGGTGATCGCCTGCGGAAATTTGACGCGCATGCCATCGACGATCTTTCGGGAACGCTTCTGCAGGCGGGCGAGGCAGCGTCGGCGCCAGTCGAGTGAATACTCGTTGGTGGTGGGCGTGAGCAGGCGAAGGATGTTCTCGGGCGCCTCGGCCTCGCAAGGGCCCATGCTTTCGCTCAGTCGGGTAGGATTGGTGCTGCTCATGGAGTCAGCCCTGATCCCCCCGCCGAACCGCACGTGCAGCTTTCACCGCATGCGGCTCTCCACT
>FWWL01006695.1_pt1 | contig 16389 bp, 12 predicted proteins | sample 2228331 | NCBI WGS metagenome assembly FWWL01 (sample SAMEA103939775, study PRJEB20133) | metagenome
GCAACCCCATTCATGTATACTCCGTTCCAAACCCGGCCGGTTACACCGTCACCCTGCGGGTCAGCAACGAGCAGGGCAGCGCTCAAAAATCCAGCCCAGATCGAATCATCGTCAAGGAAAAACTGGATGCTGACTTCACCGCCGAGCCGACCGCGGGTCTTTCTCCGTTGACCGTGACATTTCGCGATACCTCTAGGGGCAGCAATATCACCGGTTGGTTATGGAACTTTGGGGATGGCAGCACTTCCACCGAACGCAATCCCACCCACACCTACACGGAAAACAATCTCTACGATGTTACTTTGACCGTGACCACGCTGGAAGGACAAACCAACACCGAGGTCAAGCGGGGGTTCATCAATGCTTATCGCCTCTTTACCTTCCGGCCGGGCTTCATCCTTCCTCCGATTTTTGCCGTCCTAGGTGATCTCACTGCATATACCCCATCCTTTGATCTTGCCAAGGGCGGTGACCAAAAGGATACCGGGATTTCGTATGACCGCTATGTGTGTGGGATTATTGGAATGTCTGCTGCCAATGGAGATATCCAGGAAGATGACGCAGGCGACATTCTCAAAGCGTATCTGTTTCGGCAGTACAGCCCAGCCATCCGCAAAGACTCGTGGTGGCTGACCGCTGATTTTCGCACTCACAGCGACAGGAAAGAGCGCTGGCACATTGATCTGCTCTGTCTGGATCGAAAAACGGAAAACTCCACATTTGTTTACCGTGAATACTTTGGGCTGGAAGGCGGGAAAGGCCACCTGACTGGTCTGATGACCAGCGATTATCTCTTCTGCGGGGTGGTAGGCCAGGCTGCCTTGTATGGAGACATTCAAGAACACGGCGTTCGACCGGTGATCTGGCAAGCCTATATGGATGGCAGCGGTCCGGAGTGGAAAATTGTGGTGGATTTTGCCACGCATGACCGTGAGGAAAGCTGGAATGTCAATGTGCTTTGCCTCAAGCGCTCCTCATATTTGGCTACGGATAAGCCGGCATTTCTCACCCAACATTTTAACTACCTTGCTCCGCCTGACCCCCGCTACCGTACCAGCATTTCGGTGAATGATTATCATTGGGCGTATCCGTCGACCGCGGTGATATTCAAGAATATGACCGGCAACCGATTGTGCTTTTGGCCGATATGGTGCCGGATGGCAGTATTTGGGCGATTCGCACCTATTTTGCCTGGCACGGCAAAGCGCCGGACTGGCAGGTGGATACCCTGTGTGTTAACAAAGAATACGTAAAGGGGGAAATTCCCCCGCCCTAAGCAGTCTGCGCCCGATTGATCCACGAGGCGGTTGAAATCCCCCAACCGCCTTTTGGTTTTTTTACCAACCGCTGGCGGTAAAGAGGGTTTCCAGTAAAGCGCGGCGTTCTTCAGCGGTCATCGGACGGGAGCGCAGAAAATCTACGAAGCGGTAGGTCAGCAGTTCAACGCCGAGGTAATGTCCGTCGTAAAATACATGCCGGTCAATGATGGCGCGCTCGAACGGCTCGCCCAGCGAGTACTGATCAAAGAACAAATTGCCCAGTCCGTAATGTAAAAAACTGCCGTTGTAGAACTGCATGGCCTGCGGCAGATGCCCCTGACTGACGGAAACGACCACTGCCCCAGCGAGGGCTACGTTCTCGATGTCGCGGATAGCATGTGGGCGGGCGCTGAAAGTTTCGTATTCGAGGTGCGAAAACGTAACAATCGGCAAATACCCCTCGGCTCGCAGCCGCTCAATTTCGGCCGTCAGATGTTCGAAGTCGCACAATACTGCGCCGGGGTTGGTCGAAGAAGCGGCCGCATAGGCCGGCCCTTTGGCGTTGCAGCCGAGGAAGGCGATCCGGTTGCCGTTGTGTTCAAACAAAGCCGGCTGCCAGCCCTCTTCCAGGGTTGCCCCGCCTCCGTAGGTTTGCCAGCCGCGCCTGTGATATTCTTCCAGTGTGAACAGGACATCTTCCGGTTGAGCGTCAATGAAGTGATCGCCGGTCATCTCAACCACATCCGTACCGACCGCTTCCAACAGTTCGATCCAGCGGATGTCGCTGCAGGGGAAGATGATCACGCCGTCATCGTTGAGGCCTTCCTGGCGGGGAGAACATCCCTGCCGGAAGGCCACTTCGTTGTTGATGTGGGTGATGTCGGCCTCCTGCAGCCAGTCGGTAACTTCGCCAAGGGCGTGTTCCAACCCATACAGGCGCAGGTAAAGCGCAGTGGCGCGTACCAGCGCGGTGACGCCGGTCACGGCGACCACCGTCAGTTTGCTCTCATCGCGGTTGGTGCGCGGAATACTGGCTATCAGTTGGTTGGCTTGTTCACCGCTCAGCGCGTAGGGGATGGCCAGCGCGTAGCGGGTTTCCTCCATGCCGCGCTGGAGGGGTGAAATACCGTCCACATACAGGACTTTCAGGGATGGTTCAAGGCGCTCGAACGGGATGATGGCGTGAGCTTCGGGCCGCTCCCATAGAGATTGGGCAAGGCCTCCCGGCGGCAGCACCTCAACCGTCCGCTCATCCGGCGCGCCCCACCATGCGCTCAACATCATCAGGGTATCCGCTTCCACCAGCAGGGGAAATCCGTCCTCTTCCAATCCGTACCACACCCGCCGCAGGGTGGCCGAGCTGACTTCGTCTTGCACGGTTGCAAAGCGGGCAACCAGCGCATACACCCACTTTCCGGCTGCCAGTCCCTCTTCTCCCACCCGCAGTTGAAGGTCGGCTTCTTCGCCGTGCTCACCCCATTGCCAGCCGGCTGGCAGGCTGATCCGCTGGCGCAGGTCAGCCGGCAGATGCGGGTCGAACCAGATCAGCCCGCCGGCTGAGCCGGCCTCAGCCGGTTGACCAGTCAGCCGCAGGGGTTGAAAAGGGGTTGGTGTCGGATCGCCGTTTTTCCACAGGGGATGGGGGGGCAAAATTTCCGGTACAATCTGGCAGCCAGCCAGCCACACGACCCAAAGCAAGCATAACAGGTTGCGTTTCATGGGTGGAATTATAGAATATAATCAGGTCATGACCGTAGAAATCATCCCTTACAGAAGTGAATGGAAGACCGAATTCGAGCAGATAGCCGAATTTCTACGCGGCGCGCTGGGGGAATTAGCCCTGCGGATTGACCATATCGGTTCTACCGCCGTGCCCGGCTTGGATGCCAAGGATATCATTGACATTCAGTTGACGGTAAAAGCGCTGGACGAAGCCGTTTTGAATGCCTTGACGGTGGCCGGTTTCGTACACCGTGCGGATGTCAACGGGGATCACCTGCCGCCGGGGTGGAATGAAGGGGCATCCGGCTGGAAAAAGTGGCTGTTCAAGCCGCCGCCCGGCTGGCGCGCGGTTAACCTGCATGTGCGGGTGGAAGGCGCTCCCAATCAGCGTTACCCGCTGTTATTTCGGGATTATCTGCGCTCGCATCCCCTCACGGCTCAGGCTTATGCGCGTCTCAAGCGAATGCTTGCCCCCTACATGCCCGACCGTCACGCCTATTCGGATGTCAAAGACCCGGCGGTGGATTTGATCTATCTGGCAGCCGAGGAGTGGGCAGCCCAAACCGGCTGGCAGATGCCGCCCGCTGATGCGTAAGGATGCGTGACCACTGTTCAGGGAATCCACACCTGCCATCGTACCGTTTCCGGCAAGGCGGAGGAAAATGTGCGCAGGTTTTGGGCGATTTCATCGGCCTGCGCCGGGCTCAAAGCATAAAAACTGACCGTGTCGCTGGTGCAGACGATATTGTCGGCAATCTGCCAGCGGCCAACTTCCACCCAATCGGCGGGTTGCGGGTAGAGATCAAACCACTCCGGGTAAAGAATTGCCAGCGCAGCTCCCTGTTCTCTGGCGAGTTGGTTCACCTTTTCGGGACTCCATGTGCCATCCCGCCACCAGCCTCCGGTTTGGCGGTTTGCCAGCCCGATAATGTCAATCAGGGAGATGTCCGCGTAATAACTGATCGCGCCGATGTCGTTGGCGACAATCGTCTTGCCGTTGTAAAAGCGGTTGACGAACCGTGCCATTTGTACCTGCTGTTCGTGAATGTTGCGCACGGCGGTTGGATAGGCCGCCAGCGCGTTGCCGCCGCGGTAAGCCAGCGGCAGCAGCAACAGAACGGTGACGGCAAGCGCGGCCGCGCCGGCAGGCGTGAGGCGCATCTGCGGCCGACTTTGCAGCCATTTGAGCCATTCGGCAAGCAGTTCCATCAACAGCGCGCTGCCGGCAAAGATCAGGTAGGCCTCGTAGCGGAAAAACCAGCCGACCTTAGCCAGTTGCAGGTGCAGCGCAAACATGCCCGCAAACAGCCCGACCCGCCAGCGCTGAGCGGAGTTGAGCAGTCCAAGGCTCTCGCCCAGCCCGAAGGCTAGCAGAATGGCAAGGATCAAACCGAACAATGCGGGAGTGTCCAGTATGTTGAAAATGCCCTGCGTCAGAAAGTCGGCCAAGCCGTTGGCGGAGGACAGGTCAACCACGCTTTTGACCAGCACCGAATTGGGAAAGAACGCCCAGCCGTTGGCCAGCGAGATCGCGCCGAACAGCGTGATGAGCGATGCCCCAGCCAGCCCCACACTCAGCGCGGCGCGCATCCGTTTTTGCCAAAGCAGGGCGAGAACCAACCAAAACAACAGGAACAGACCCTCGTATCGGGTCAGGGGAAGCAGGGCAGACAGGATCAACAAACCCGGCTTTGAGCGGATGGCGCTTTCCCGCTCGGCAAGAAACCGCGAACCGCTCCACAGCGCGGCTACGGTCAACAGGGCGTGCAGAGCGTGTTCCATGCCGGTTAGACCCAACACCGGCAAGGGGGTGAAGACCAGTATCAAAATCAACAGCGCGGCGCGCACCAGACGGCGGCCGCCGTGCGCCAGCAGGCGCTGGGCCAGCAGCAGAGCGCCCATGCCGGCCAGCAGGCTGAGCAGCATGGCGGCCCAGTCGCGCACGCCCACCAGTCGAAAGGCGAGCGCCAGCAGCAGTGTCCACAGCGGCGAAGAACTGGCTGAGGTGAACGGGCTGAGATCTACGCTCCAGCGGCCGCTTTCAGACCAGTGGCGGGCAATCGCCATGTGAATGAAGGCATCATCCACGGGATAGCCGATTTGCCCGCCGGTATGGTTCAGACCTTGTGCCAGCAGGCTGAGGATCAGCAGCAGGTAGAGAAACAGGGGCAGCAGGTCGAGCAGGGAGTTTTTCTTCATGGAAAAAGCCGATCTCTGATGAGATTATACATCCTGCTGCCCCAATCAAAATCCGTAAGGGCTTACAAGGCCCTTACGGATGAGGGGTGTCTCTGGCGAGGGTTAAGTCGGGTTAGCGGGCGGCAGCGGCGCGTTTTTCCAGCGCCGAGCGAATCATCAAAAACTCGCCGATGTTTTCCATGGTAACCAGGCCGACCAGTTGACCATCGGCTACCACCGGCAGGGTGTGACACTCGCGTTCCTGCAATTTGCGCGAGACTTCTTCCAGCATGTCGTGGATGTGCGCGCTCTCGAACTTGCAGTCCATTGCCGCCGAAACCGGCGCGCTTTGCCCCAGCCGCTGCAAGGCGTCCACCAGACTTTTGCGGGTCAAAATTCCCACGACGCGGTCTCCGGAAAGCACCGGAAAATCTTGCTGGGTGCTGCTCATCAGCAGTTCAATGGCGCGGCTGAGCGGTTCGCCTTCCTGCAGGGTGCGGAAGTCGGTGACCATTGCCTGTGAAACCGGGATGCCGCTCAGGGCGGATTTCATCTGCACCATGCTGGCTTCCTGCGCCGCTCCAATGTAGACGAAGAAAGCGATGAACACCAGGAACGGGTTGGTGAACAGGCCGATGAAGCCAAATACGAACGCCAGCGCCTGTCCCAGAGTTGCGGCGGCTTGGGTAGCCTGCGTGTAGGGCAGGCGGGTTGCCAGCAGCGCCCGCACCACCCGGCCGCCATCCATCGGGAAAGCCGGAATCAGGTTGAAACCCGCCAGGAACAGGTTGACCACCATCAGCCTTTCCAGGAACGGCCCGCCGGTCATGCTCAGTGAACCAAGCGGCTGTAAAGCGCCGCTTACCAGCAGAAGAACGAACAAGGCAGCCGAGATGACGACGTTGACCAGTGGCCCGGCCAGCGCCACCCACAGTTCCTGCATGGGTTTTTCCGGCATCCGTTCCAGGCGGGCTACTCCGCCGATGGGCAGCAGCGTGATATCTTTGGTTTGAATGCCAAAGCGCCGCGCAGCCAGCGCATGACCCAGTTCGTGCAGCACGACGCACAGAAACAGCGCCAGCAAAAAGCCAACACCGGCGGCCGCCGCGTTCAGCGAACGCCCAACCAGATAGTAACTGAAGGCCACCCAGCCCAAAATCAACAGAAAAGTAGCATGAATTTGAATGTCAATTCCTGCTACGCGTGCGATTTTCAACGACCATTTCATTTTTGATCCTCACCTTTCCACTCACCGATTGTTCTTTACGTAATGCCACGGGTGAGTTAACTTCTATTGGCAGTGTACTCATATTACTATATTGGAGCGACTCTATCAATTTTTTATAAACAAATTGTATAAACCGAATTAATCCCGCTCATGGGATTTAGCGGGATTTGGCCGGGTTCAGGCAGGGGACGGTTCAGTTTTCTGGTTTAGCCCATTCCCACTGGCTCAATTCCGGAAAAAGGGAATAGGCGGTCAAGTCCAATTTGAGCGGCGTAATGGAGACATAGCCATCCGCAACGGCGCCAATATCGCTGCCTCGTTCGGGGATTCCGGTCGGTGAGTCGCCGCTGATCCAGTAATACGGGCGTCCGCGCGGATCCACTCGCGAGTCGAGCTTGTCGTGATAAACGCGCAGACCCATCCGCGTCAGACGGTAGCCTTTAATTTGATCCAGCGGTAAAAAGGGGATGTTGACATTGAGCAGGTTGCCTTCCGGCAGGCCGTTCTGGATGACGGCGCGGGTGACCTGCCGGGCTACCTGTAACGCGGCATCAAAATCGGCCAATGTCAGGTGGTTTTTGGGCGAATCGAGCGAAAAGGCAATCGCCGGCAGCCCCCAAATGGCTGCCTCCATGGCTGCCGTTACCGTGCCGGAGTAGGTTACATCGTGGCCGAGATTGGCATATGGGTTGATGCCCGACACCACCAAATCCACCTTCTCGCCCAAAAAATTGCAGATGGCCAGCGCCACACAGTCTGACGGCGCGCCGTCGGTGGCAAAGGCCGGGCTGCCGTCTTCCAACGGCATTTCCTTCACCCGTAACGGCCGGTCGAGCGTTTTGACATGCCCGGAAGCCGACCAGTTGCGGTCGGGCGCCAGTATGCTGACTTTGCCCAGTGGTTTGACCGCCTGCGCCAACGCCAGCAGCCCCGGCGCATGAATACCGTCATCGTTGGTAACCAGAATGTGCATGAATGTCCTCCCGCTTAGGATGTGCCTCTTGGTTTGTTTTGCGCAAATACAAAAGAAGCCTGATCTTATCTTACCCTTTCAAGATTAGCAAATCACAAAAAACGGATTAAGATCAGGTAAAAAATCTTTTAATGCTCAAAACAAATCGGTTGGGGGGAAATGGATCAGTCCGCGCAAGGCGTTATGAGTCTGCGAATGCTAATCCGATGATCTGTAAATCAACCGGCTGTTGGCGGAAGTTTTCAAAGGTCAGATCGCGCATGCTCCAGCCGCTGACGGATTTGAGTCGGTCAAACAGGGTGTAATAGCCCATGGCAATGCGGGCTTCCCAATTCAATTGAAGTTGCTCTGCCAGTTGATGAATGGAATCGGCGTCCGGCGCTTCGATTTCGCAGAACCAGCCAAACGGCATCTCATCCAGCACAATTTCACTCTCACCCCAGCGATAGGTGGTGCGGTATTTTTCATAAATCATGCTGACCTGATAGCCCAGCGCTTCCAACAGCCGCCGGCAGGCGTCGGCATCGTTGACTTCCACCTCCACTTCCTGCCGGACAGCTACTTCCGTGCCTTCTAATCCGGCGCCCTTGTAGGTGAGCAAGGCGCGACCGTCCTGCCGCAGACGCAGCACGCGGTGAGCGCGGGTCAAGCTGCCGTCTGGCAGGTCGAAACGCTGATTCAGTTCGTAGCGCCTTGGCTTGATCAGCGCCGCGCCGATTTTTTCCAGTCGCTGGCGGAAGGCGGCCGGATCACGCAGCAAGAATTTGGCCTCGATTTCCATGTCGTTCTGATTCATGGCATTCTCCATTCTTTCCATAACACCCAGCTGGTCAGCAAGACGAGCAGCAAAGAAGCCAACAGGCTGAACGGCAGGTTGAACCATTGCGGTGAACGGGCAAGCGCCAGCCGCTCGAACCAATCCCAAGCCAGCCACAGGAAAAGCGTTGCCGCCGCCAGCCCAACACCCCAGCGGCGGCGCAGCCACAAACCCGTTGCAGCGGGCAGTCCTAGTGCTCCGAACAGGACTCCACTGGCGATGAAATACCACAAGCCCGGCTGGAGAGGGAGTTGGCCGTAAAAATCCGCGTTGCGGATCGCTTCGGTCACCCTCAACCAGCCGCCAATGCCGATCAGCAGATTGGCGAAGGCGACCACTTTCAATGCAAACGATCGTTTTCGGCGCACAGGGGAGGGTTTCACTTCCATCGCACTTCCCACAGGTGCACATGCGCGCTATCGTCATCGCGTGTGCTGTACACTTCAATGTCTATCTGACCGGCGGTCAATTCTGTTGGAAACGAAACGGTGACCTCGCGCGGGTCGGGGGTTTCTTCTTTCTCGGCCTCAAAGCGCTGCCGAGCGCTGCCATCGGGCGGGTACACCCACACCACCACCTTGCCCGGCACACCGCCAATCCGGGCTGTGAGCGATTGCAGGCTTTGCGGCTGATCAAACATCACATTCAGGACAAGCGGGTTGGCTTCCAACGTGCGAATCAGCGTGCCGGGTTGACCATCGAAGGCATGCTCGATCTCGCCCATATCCAGGCGGGAGTAACGCACTTGAATCAGCGTGCCGTCGTTCAGGCGCAGCGCTTTTTCCTGCAAGGCGCGCCGTTCCTCGCGTTCCTGCTCAAAAATCTGTTGGGCATTTTCGACATAACGCAGTCTCACAAAATAAAAACCCACTTTCCCATTCGGGTAGTTCAGCGTTCGTTCCACCTGAATATCGGTGAATTTGTTGCTTTCCTGAACCTGCTCCCATTCCTGCGGGATCATCACAAAGCGGGTATGGTCGGCCAGCGGCTGATACTCCTTCAGGTATCCCTCAATGCTGCCCAAACGAAAGGGTTGCGGGTCGTCGAAGAAAAAACGCGCAATCACATCCGTGCCGTTTGTCCAGGCAGGGGAGACGACTAAATCCACATCCGGGTTTTCGTTGAGATAGTCTCTCACTTCGCTGAACAATTGGCGGGCGCCCCACTGCAATCCGCTCAGCCCGTAGTCGCTTGACCAAAACGGCGCATGGGTCAAAGCGTCCTGCAGTATGGCAAAGGCGACGAGGGTGAGCAGTACAAAGATCAGCAGGCTGAGCCAGAATGTCCAGTTTGGACGCGCCCAGCGCTTTTGCAGACGGCCGTTCAGCCAGTGAATCAGACTTTCCAGCCCTAAACCGCCCAACAGCCCCGCCGGGATGACCATGAAGAGCGCGCGGGTGATCCCCAATTGCACCAGGGCTGCTCCGCTGGGAGCGGCCAGCGCAGCCAGCAAAATCAGGCGGTATTCGCTGCTGCGCCAGTTCTTCACCGCGCGAATCAGCCCGATCAGCACGAACGGCAGGCTGATCCAGCCCAGGTGGCTGTAACCCTTCATGACATGGCGGATCAACTCGCCCTGTTGGGGAAAGAACCAATATAGCGGGTTGAGCCCGCGCAGGTATTCGCCGAAGTAGATGCCCAGTTTTTGCAGCGGCGTGCGGTCAGACAGCCAGTAGGAGTTGAGCAAGGTCAGGTGGCGCAGGGTTTCGCCGGGATGTTCGATCTGATGACGCAGGTAAGGCAGCGCCAGCAGGGCTGTCAGGCCGAGCGCCATCAGCAACCGGCGGCGCTGCTGCCTGTGATAGCGCCAATCGGAGATCAGCAGAAATGCAGCCAGGCTGACCATCACCATTTGAGCCGGGCTGTAACTGTAAAAGGTCAGCGCGGCGGCGATGACCGCCCCGTAAATCCAGCCCGTTTCGCCTTTCCGATAGCGCAAGTAGGCATATAAAAAAACGGCGAAGAGGGTAACCGCTAAACCCACCTCAAATGCTGTGCGCGAGTGCAGGAACCAGGCCGGCATGACGGTGAGCAGCAGGGCAGCCCCCCAGCCGTAGCGGCTGTTGAATCCCTTTTGCAGCAGCAAGGCGACCGAAAGCGCCGCCAGCAGGCTGAGGATGGCCGGCACGGCGCGGGTGACCCAAACCGACTTGCCGAACAACAGATACGGAATCACCTGCACATAGACCGACAGGCTCAGGTTGTACATTGAGCCGTTGGGGAAGTAGGTGGGTAACAACTCGCCGCTGTAACCGCGCAAACCATCCCGCACCAAATCGGCCGCCAGAACGGTTTGGACGGCTTCGTCGGTGAAGAAGTACACCGGAAAGTCTGGCAGGGCAATCAGGCGGGTGGCGAGATAGACCGCCAAGCTCAACCCCAGCAGGATAAGCGGCAGATGGACAGCCAGCCGCTGCCGGCGGCTGGGGCGGGGCTGAAACTCTGCCTGACTTGCCGTAACCCACTCCGGCAGGGGCAGCGGCGGATTGGAGAAGATCAGCGCACGGCTCTCCAGCGCTTCCCCATCCGGTGTGTGACTTTCTACGGTCAGGTGGACGGTTGTATTGGGCGGCACTTCCACCCGCATGCGCAGGCGCAGCTCAGCCGCGTTGGAGACCTGTGGCTCATCGTCCAGCGGTCTTGGAGCAGGTTCAGAGTTTTCTTGAGATTGGAACTCAGGGGACGGTTCGGCTGCGCTCATTCCTACAGGGATTATAGCATGAGCGGCTTCAGCGGTAGCGCATCCAAATTGTCTTTGGGTATAAGGTGTCGTTTGGCGGGTGAAAGATTTTCCAGATGAGAGGGTTGCGCCCACCACTCAACAATCGTCCTGTTTGAATTTATGTCTTCAAGATCAATCCGTCAGACATTGCATCTTTGGATTGCGTGTATATCGGTATAAGGCTCGATCCGTCTTTGTGTCGCTCCATCCAAAGTGCTATAATCCAAAGGGATGAACCTCTTTTCTCTCGCGGTTGGAATCGGCGCATCGTTGGGGCTGTTGCAGGTCTGGCGGAATGCCCCGCCCGGCAAAGAGACGCCCCATCTCCTGAGCGGCTGGCTGATTCTACTGGCGGCGCTGATCGGCGGACGGGCTGGCTTCGTGTGGCTGAATCCGCACCTGTTCAACCACGATCCCACGGCTGCCCTGCGCTTTTGGGAGGGCGGGCTGATCTTCCCCACTGCCCTGCTGGCGGTCCTGCTGACGATTCCGCTGCTGGCGCTGGCTCGGCGCGAAGCCGTCGCTCAGGTGGCTGACCGCGTCATGCTGATCCTGATCCCGCTGGCGGTGAGCGTCTGGCTGGGCTGCGGCGCGGCTGGCTGCGCTTACGGGGTTGCGCTGACCGACCAGTACCCGTGGGCCTTGCCGGTCCTCGATGTTGACGGCACGCTCACCTACCGCTTCCCGTTGCCGTATGTGGCGGCATTGGCGCTTTTGCTGGTTGCCCGGCCGGTCGAGAAAAGAGCCCTTGAACGACAAATGCCGGGCACACGCGCCGCTTGGCTCGGTTTTAATTTGGCCGTTCATACCCTCGTTTTTTCCTCGTGGCGCGCGGATGCCGTACCAACCTACCAAAATCTGCGCCTCGACTACGCCGTCAGTTATTTGCTGGGCGGCTTCAGCCTGATCGGGGCGCTGGCGATTGAGATCGTGCGCATCTCCAAGGCGCTCCACCGCCGCCAGCTTTCGATCAAGCGCCCGCCCCATCTTCCCTCATAGGACAAAGCAGACCATGATCTTAACCATTGGATTGGCTCAAATTAACACCGTGCTGGGCAAGCCGGAAGCGAATCTGGAAAAACATCTTGGGCTGGCTCAGCAAGCCGCTCAGGATGGGGTGGATTTGCTGATCTTTCCGGAACTTTCGCTGACCGGCTATGTCCTGCAAGACCTGACGCCAGCGGTTGCCCATCGTCCGCGCAGCGACGACCCGCTCTTCCGTCCGCTGCTGGAAGCCTCGCACAAACTGGACCTGCTCGTCGGGTTTGTGGAAGAGGACACCCGCAACCGCTTTTACATTGCCGCCGCCTATCTTTCCAAAGGGGAGGTGCTCCATGTTCACCGCAAGGTTTATCTGCCCACCTACGGCTTGTTCGACGAGGGGCGTTTCTTTGCGTGGGGCGATGCGATTCAAGCCTTTGAAACCCGCTTCGGGCGGGCTGGCGTGCTGATTTGCGAGGATTTCTGGCACGCTTCGCCGCCCTACTTGCTCTGGCTGGATGGCGCCGACCTGTTCCTGTTCACTTCCGCCTCGCCGGGGCGCGGCCTGAACCGTGCGCCCATCCTCGAATCGGCGCGCTGGGTGGAACACATCAACCGTGCCTATGCCAGCCTTTTTACCGCTTTTGTCGCTCATACCAACCGGGTTGGCTACGAGGACGGCCTCAACTTTTGGGGTGGGTCAACCGTGTTCGATCCGAATGGCGAGTGCATCGTTCAGGCGCCCTATTTTGAAGAGGGCGTGACGCTCGCCGAACTGGACTTAAATCAACTGCACCGAACCCGCGCCCGCCTGCCGCTTTTGCGTGATGAGCGCACCGCTCTTGTGCAGCGCGAACTGAACCGCATCCTCACCAGCCGCACCTCCGGCAGATAAGAAGAAATGTGCCATGAAACCGATTGACCTGACGATTAATTGCGACCTTGCCCGGCGGATTTTGACCGGCTTCATCCGCAGTGAAATTACCCGCATGGGGTTTTCGCGGGCGGTGATTGGCCTGTCCGGCGGGATCGATTCGGCGGTTTCCTGCTTTTTAGCCGCCGAGGCATTGGGAGGACAGAACGTGCTGGCCGTGCGCATGCCCTACCGCACCTCCTCGCCCGATTCGCTGGAAGATGCCCAAAAGGTGATTGATGCGACCGGCGTGCAGTCGCTGACGGTGGAAATTACGCCGATGGTCGAGCCGCTCTTTCAACGCTTTCCCGATATGGACAACATGCGGCGCGGCAACATCATGGCGCGCCAGCGGATGATCATCCTCTACGATCAATCAGCCGCTTTTGGCGGACTGGTGGTGGGAACCGGCAACAAGACCGAAATTTTATTGGGATACACAACCCTGTACGGCGACTCGGCTTGCGCCATCAACCCGATTGGCGACCTGTACAAGACTCAGTTGCGCCAGTTGGCCGAGGCGCTGGGCGTGCCGGAATCCATCCGGCGCAAAGCCCCCTCGGCGGATTTGTGGTCGGGGCAGACCGATGAGGGCGAGCTGGGCTACACCTATGCCGAGGTGGATCAACTGCTCTACCTGCTGGTAGATCAACGCTTTACGCCGCAGGAGTGCATTGAGGCTGGCTTCGAGGCGGCTTTCGTCCATAAAGTGGTGGATCGGATGCGCCGCAACCAGTTCAAGCGCATCCTGCCGCCGATTGCCAAACTCAGCAACCGCACCATCGGCTATGACTTTCTCTACCTCCGCGATTGGGGTACTTAATTAACCGTTTCGTGAAGTTCGGCCCAGCGCTGCAAGCGCTCATCCAGTTTGGATTGAAGTTGCTGGTACTCTTCCCCCAGGCGGCTCACTTCCAGCGGATCGGCTGGCGGGCATTCCAGCTGGCGGCTGATTTCCCTCAGCCGCTTTTCCAAGTCGCTGATCTCGGTTTCTAAGGCATCCATCACTGCCTGCCGACGCTGCTGCTGATTGCGGGACGGCTGACTGCGTGCGGCTTGTCGCTCGGCACGGGCAGCCTTTTCCCGGCTGCGGCGGGCGGCTTCAGCGGCGGCTTGCGCTGTCAGCCATTCTTTATATTGGCTGTAACTGCCCTCGAACACCCGCAGGGTGCGCTCTTTGGGCAGCGCTTCCCAAATTTGCGTAGCGAGGGCGTCAATCAGGTAGCGGTCATGGGAAACCAGCAGAATCGTCCCGTTGTAATCGGCTAGCAGGGATTGGAGCGCCTCCTGCGAAGGCAGGTCGAGGTGATTGGTCGGCTCATCCAGCAGCAACAGGTTGGCGCCCTGCAAGGCCAGCCGCGCCAGCGCCAGACGGCCGCGCTCGCCGCCGGAGAGCATCTCCACCGTTTTGAAAACATCATCGCCGGTGAAAAGGAAACGCGCCAGATAGTCGCGCACCTGCGCCGGTAACCAGTCCGAGACGATCTCGGCAATCGCCTCCATCAGGGTGTGTTCGGGGTTCAGGCCTTCGTGCGCCTGTGCAAAATAGCCAATCTTCAAACTGGCGCCGAGCAGCACCTCACCCTGAAAGGGCGGCGTTTGTTCCAGCAGGGTTTTCAGAAAGGTGGTTTTGCCGGCGCCGTTCGGGCCGATGATGGCTGCACACTCCCCCCGCCGCAGAATCAGGTCGGGCGCATAAAAGAGCGGTTTGCCCTCGTCGGCATACCCCACCGCTAAGCCGCGCGTGCGGATGACCAAATCGCCGGAGCGATTGGCGGCCTGCATCGAAAATTGCAGGCGGCGCGGCTGGCGGGGCGGAGCCAGTCGGGCTTCTTCCAACAGCCGTTCCAGCCGTTTGCGCCGTCCCTGTGCCTGACGGGTGTTCTGGCCGGCAATGTTGCGGCGAATGTAGTCCATTTCCTTCTCGATGAATTCCTGCTGAGCCTGATATTCCTCCAGCCGGCGCTGGTAGCGTTCCTCGCGCTGCACCAGATAGGCTGAATAGTTGCCGGGGTAAATTTCCAGCGCCGGGGTCATTTCCCAAATGGTGTGGACGACCTGATCAAGAAAATAGCGGTCGTGGGAAACAATCAACGCTGCGCCTTCCCATTCGCGCAGGTAGGTTTCCAGCCATTCGATGGCTTCGATATCCAGATGATTCGTCGGTTCGTCCAGCAGCATCAGGTCGGGGTTTTCCAGCAGCAGTTTGGCCAGCACGGCGCGGGTGCGCTGCCCGCCGGAAAGCTGCGGCAGGGGACGGTTGAAATCGGCCGGCCGGAAACCCAACCCGCTCAGCACCTGAGCGATGCGGGTTTCGTAGGTGTAGCCGCCCAGCTGTTCAAACTCGGCTTGCAGTTTGCCGTAGGCTTCCAGCGCGGATTCGGCGCGGGCTGGGTCGGCCATGGCCGTTTCCAGTTCGGCCAGTTGCGCCTGCCGTTCCAGCAGGTGGCTGAATACGGTCAGGCATTCCTGCCAGAGGGTGCGCTGTGAGTCGAGGCGGGCTTCCTGAGGCAGGTAGCCAATCCGCAGTCCACGCGCTCGCTGGATGCTTCCCGCAGAGGGCTCTTCCAGCCCCAGCAGAATGCGCAGCAGGGTGGTCTTTCCCACACCGTTTGCCCCAACCAACCCGATGCGGGCTCGGGGCGGAATCGCAAACGACAGGTCGCTGAATAAATCCAACGCCCCGTAGGATTTGCTCAACCCGGCAACGGTGATCAGGCTCATGGCGAGAAGAAGTATACCGCAGTTTGTCGCTCTCTGCGGAGATGAACGAAGCGGTGGCACAAATTAATTCTTGAATGAGATGATCAAAATTACTAAAATGAAATCGGAAAAATTAGTCTAGACAAGCGCCTGTTCATCTCGATTGGCTTGTTGGATGGCGCTCCACTTACTCTTCCCGCTCTCATCGTTGGAAAGGATTGTGGACTAAGGTGAACATCACCCTGATTTACTTTTCTCAGACGGGCAACACCCGCCAAATCGCCGCGGCATTGGCGGAGGTGTTTCGTCAGGCGGGTCATGCCACCCGCACTCTGTCGCTCAAGAAAGCGGCCCCTGGGGATACGGCGGATGCCGATGTGATTGGCATCGGAACGCCCTGCTTCTCCAGTCAGGCGCCTACACCGGTTAAGGACTTCCTGCGCCGTTTGCCGCCGATCCCTAACAAACCGGCTTTTGTTTTTGCAACCTCTGGCACTGCGCCGGGCAGAGTCCTGTATGATGTGTATTCGATCCTCCGTGAAAAAGGCGCTGCGGTACTGGGCGGTTTTCTGGCGCGTGGTACGGTATCACACCCAGCCCCTTCTCTCTACGGCAGATTGCCCGGACGTCCCAATGGAAAGGATTTGGAAGAGGCGCGCCGATTTGCTGAGGAGATTGCCGAGCATCTTGCGGAGGGCCGCTTGAGCCCGGTGCGCAGCAGCCGACCAGATACTTTCAAACTGCACAATGGGTTCTATGACTTGGTTGCCCTCATCAGCACGGATGCGGTCTTGCGATTCTTGATGCCAGCGCCCAAACTCGATACTTCTCGATGCAACCAGTGCCGCTGGTGTGTGTTGGAGTGTCCGGTGGATAATATCGCTCTCAACCCT
>FWWL01006696.1_pt1 | contig 16383 bp, 19 predicted proteins | sample 2228331 | NCBI WGS metagenome assembly FWWL01 (sample SAMEA103939775, study PRJEB20133) | metagenome
GGGCGCGGCGGGGGCGGCTGTCGCGCGACATCGCGGGCGCGCGCCTCCGCCAGCCGCAGCCGCTCGGCGAGGCTGGCGATGACCTCCTGGGGCGGGCCGGGCATGAGGCCGGTCCAGGTCTCCGGCAGGAGATCGATGAAGACCTTGTCGCCGGCCTCGATCAGATTGGCCTTGTAGGGCCGCGCCAGCGCGAAGCGCAGGCCCTTGCCGTCGGGGTCGTTGCGGGCGACGGAGATATAGGCCGGCAGGTCGCGCGCGACCTTGGCGACGTCGACCTTCACCGCTTCGCCGAAGGCGACGACGAGCACGCCGTTGGCGACGCGGATTTTTGTCGGAGTGGCGGTGTCGAACGAGAAGGCGAGGCGGCCGAAGCCGGCCGGCATGTCCTCGGCCCGCAAGGTCGCATTGGCCGCCAGTGCAGGCTGGGCCAACCCTGCGGCGACGCCGAGCGCGGCGAGACCGATACCGACGGACAGGGACAGCGGAATACGCAAATCCGGCACTCTCACGCAACGCCACACCAGCGGAACGGCGCGGCGACAGCGCGGCATCCCGACAGGGTGGCACGCTAGCGCGTCAAGGATAATGCCGGGTTAAGGGCCGGGGCCGCTCACCGTCGTGGCGGCGGGGCGATCGCCGGCAGTTCGCCGCCGGGCAGCTGTGCGTTGTCGATCGGCCGATCGGGGCTGACGCCGCGGCCGCTCGAGGCCAGCGCGACCGTCAGTTTCTCGGCCCGGTCGGGGGCCATTGCGGCCAGCACTTCGGACATCTTGCGCGGGTTCATCTGCTGGACGACGGGCACGAGCACGTCATGGCCGAGCCTGTCGAAGACGCGGGCGGCATCCTTGGGCTTCATCGCCTCATACATGATGACGAGGTTCTTGATGGCCTTGGCCTCTTCCGCGGCGGCGGCTTTGGGGCCATCGCTCTTGCCCTCCTGCTGCTTGAGATCGCCGACGCGGCCGTCGAGCTTCTTCTCGGCGGTGTCGAGCAGGCGCTCGCGCATCTCGAGCTCGCGCATCCGGGCCTCGATCTCCTCGCGCCGCTCGCCGAGCCGTTCGAGCAGCGCGCGTTCGGCCGGCGAGACCGTGGAAGCCGAACCGTTCAGGATAGCGGCCTTGTTGTTGGGATTGGCTGCCCGGGCGGCTTCGGCCTGGGCGGCTTTCGCAGCCTCCTCCGTTTGTTTTTGGTCGGGCTTGTCGACCGAGCCGGTCGTCTCCGGGTCGAACAGGATGCCGCCGGGCCCATTGGCGCGAGCGACGGTCCTGGCCGATCCCCCATTGTCGCGCTTGCTCTCGGCGGAGGCGAAGGCCAGCCCGCTCGCGGGCACCTTTCCGGGATAGGGCTCCGCCGTCCAGGCCAGCAGCTTCAGCGCCAGGAGACCCATGGCGCCGAGGATGACCGCTGGAATGAGGCGGGGCCGTTCGATCACGCTGCCTGACCCTCGAGGCGGCGGGCGGCACGGGCCCGGATCGCGGCGGCCGATTCGGCCGCGCTCGCCATGCGCGAGATCGGAGCGGGAGCGGGCTCTGGCGCTGCCGCCTCGGGCTGGCGCGGCGCGACGAGCGCGGCGGCGCTGACGATCTGGGTGATGCGGTCCATCACGCTCTGGCCGGCCTCGACCTGGGCCGCGAGATCGGCTGCGTAGCGCTCGGCCGTCAGCAGGCGCGCGGCGAGCGTCCGGTCGCAATCGCCCAGCGTCAGCTTCAGGCCGGCGATGGCGCGTTCGGCTGTATCGGTCGCCGAGATCAGCGCGCCGATGGTCTGGCGCATGCCGGCCTCGTCGGCCTTCATGCGCTCGATGCGCTTGGCCAGCACGTAGCAGGTGATGATCGTCGCCACGAGCAGGCAGGCGACGAGCGCATCGGCAATAAGGGTGATCGTCATGGCGGCTTGAACCCGAACGCTAAAGTGGTGAACCGAGATGGCTGGTGGCGCTGTCGAAGGCGGCGATGGTGGTCTTGGAGCGGCGCAGGGGGCTGACGACCTGAACCGCGATCTTGTCATCGACGCGCCCTATCCGGCCTTCGCTGATGATGAACTCGCCACAACGGAGCGCCACGACCGAGTCGGGGCGCGCGTCGAACATCAGCGTGTCGCCGATCTCCAGCTTCATCATGCGCTTCAGCGGCATCTGCGTTTCGTGCAGCACGCAGGTGACATCGACATCGGTCTGCCAGACTTCGGTGGCGAGATGGTTTTCCCAGATCGGATCGCGCCCGAGCTTCTCACCCATGAAGCTTTCGAGCAGGAGCTCGCGGATGGGCTCGATCGTGGCATAGGGCAGCAGCAGATGCAGCGAGCCGCCGCGCCCTTCCATATCGAAGCGCAGTTCGACGCGGATCGCGGCGTTGGCGGGTCGCGAGATCGAGACGAAGCGCGGATTGGATTCGATGCGGTCGACCGCGAAAGTGACCGGCGAGAGGGGGCGGAACGCGGCCTCGGCGTCGCTCAGCACCAGCGCGATGACGCGCTTGATCAGGCTGATCTCGATCGAGGTGAACGGCCTGCCGTCGATGCGCGGGGCGGGCTGGCCGCGCTTGCCGCCGAACATCGTGTCCAGCACCGAGTAGATCAGTGAGGATTCAATCGTGATCAGGCCGAAATTGTCCCATTCCTCGGCCTTGAAGACCGAGAGCATGGCGGGCAGCGAGATCGAGTTGATATAGTCGCCGAAACGCACCGAGCGGATGCTTTCCAGCGTGACCTCGACATTGTCGGTGAAGAAATTGCGCAGGCTGGTCGAGAGCAGGCGCACCATGCGCTCGAAGATGATCTCGAGCATCGGCAGCCGCTCATAGGCGACCGAGCCTGAATCGACGATGGCCTGGATGCCGTTGCGGGCGTCCTTCTCCTCGGTGGAGAAGCCCAGCATCGTGTCGATTTCGTCCTGCGACATCAGGCGGTCGGTGCCGCCTTCCTGCTCGCCCTCGTCCTCGACGATGTCGGGCATGGTCGCCCATCCGGCCGCCATCCCCTCCGGAGTGAGCGGCTCGTCCTTGGGCTTGCCTGGAGCGTCGCGATCGTCGGTGCTCATCGTGTCGTCATCATCCTGGCTGGTCTGAAGGCGGCGTAGTGGCTCACTGGACCAGCAGTTCCTTGAACAGCACGGCGTCGATCTTGGCCGGGTAGAGCGTGACGTTGACGCGGCGCAGGAGTTCCTCCTTCAGCCGGTACATGCCGGCCGAGCCCTCCAGATCGGCGGGCCTGAGTTCGCGCATGAAGACCTGGAAGGCGTCCTCGACGCGCGGCAGCAGCGGCTTGATCTCTTCGGAGACCTTGGGATCGGAGATTTCGAGCACGACCTTGATCTTGATGATGGGCTGTCGGCTGGTTTCGCCGCCGTTCGAAATGCCCATCACCATGTCCTTCATCTCGACGAAGGTGGCTGGCTTCTTCGCCGCCTTGGCCGTCTCGGCAGCCGCCATCTGCTCGGCCGAGGGCTTGTTCAGGAAGAAGAACCAGCCGCCGCCGCCGAGCGCGGCGAGCGCGACCACCGCGCCGACGATCATGATCAGCTTCTTCTTGCCGCCGGCCGGGGTCGCCGCGCCGGCTGCGCCCTCTTCCTCGGTTTTCTTCGGCTTCTTCGACATCGACTGACCGCCTGGGACCGGGGCTCGCGGCACATCCGCATCGTCCCCATCCCGCACCCTGATCAATCACGGTTAACGCACTGTTAAGGGCGGCAATTTCTGCCGGGTCGATTTTGCCGTCGGACCGAGTTCTGCCGGGCGAAGCGAAGGGCTCAATCTTGTACATAATGCAATGAAATCAACAGCCTGAATGACTTTAACCATGCTGGCATGCAGCTTGCGGAGAAGACGATGTGGCTGCTGCGCTGGGGAGCGTCGAGGCGGTCGCGGGAAATTCGGGAGATCATGCCGTGGAGAACGCGCTTCTCGTCGGCCTGTCGCGCCAGATGGCTCTGGCGCGCGAGCTGGATGTCATCGCCAACAACGTCGCCAATACGGGCACGAACGGCTTCAAGGCGCGCTCGGCGCGCTTCAACGAATTCATCATGCCGATCGCGAGCGCCGAGGCCTTCCAGACGCGCGACCGTCCGCTGTCCTTCGTCATCGACAAGGGCACGCCGATCGACCTGACCCAGGGCGCGGTCGAGCGTACCGGCAATCCGCTCGATGTGGCGCTGCGCGGCGACAACTACCTCGTGGTACAGACGCCGGGTGGCGAGCGCTATACCCGCGCCGGCTCGCTGGCCGTCAACGCCCAGGGCCAGCTCGTCACGCAGACCGGGCTTCCGGTGCTGGGCGAGGGCGGACCGATCCAGTTCGGCCCTGGCGAAACCGATGCGAAGATCGCCGCCGACGGCTCGGTCTCCAGCGACCAGGGCGTGCGCGGCAAGCTGCGGCAGGTCCGGTTCGACAATCCGCGCTCGCTCGTCAGCGACGGCAACAACCTGTTCTCGTCGACCGCCGCCGCGCAGCCCGCAGGCCCGCAGGCGCGGGTCGAGCCGGGCGCTATCGAAAGCTCCAACGTCAAGGCCGTGCTGGAGATGACCCGGCTGATGGAGGTCCAGCGCTCCTATCAGAGCATGACCAGCATGATGGCCAAGGCCGACGAACTGCGGGCCAAGGCGATCACGCGCCTCGCCGACCAGCAAGCCTGATCGCGAAAGGGAGCAAGACCATGCGCGCTCTGCAGACAGCCGCCACCGGCATGATGGCCCAGGAACTCAACGTCCAGGTCATCTCCAACAACATCGCCAACGTGCGCACCACCGGCTACAAGCGCCAGCGCGTGCATTTCCAGGATCTTCTCTACGAGAACTTCCGGCGCGCCGGCTCGGCCACCTCGGACCAGAACACGCAGGTTCCCGCCGGCACCTTTGTCGGCTCCGGAGTCAAGACCGTCTCGACCGGCCGCGTCATGACTCAGGGCAACCTGACGCCGACCGAGAAGCAGTTCGACGTCGCCATTCGCGGCGAGGGCCTGTTCCGGATCAACCTGCCCGATGGCCGCACCGCCTATTCGCGCGACGGCTCGTTCGATCTCGACGCTCAGGGCCAGCTCGTCACCCGCGACGGCTACCAGGTGCAGCCGGGCATCACGATCCCCAACAACGCCTCCAGCGTCTCGATCAACGCGCAGGGCACGGTCGAGGTCACCGTCCCCGGCCAGACCGCGCCGCAGCAGCTCGGCCAGATCCAGCTCGCCCGCTTCATCAACAAGGTCGGGCTGGAATCGATCGGCGACAACCTCTTCGTCGAGACGGCGGCATCGGGCCAGGCGATCGATGGCTTCGGCGGCGGCGAAGGCTTCGGCACGCTGCAGCAGAACTACCTCGAAGAAGGCAACGTTCAGGCCGTGACCGAGCTGTCCTCGCTGATCGCGGCCCAGCGCGCCTATGAGATGAATTCCAAGGTCATCACCGCCGCCGACCAGATGATGTCGGCGACGACCCAGATGTTCCGCGGTTGATCTGAAAGGATGGCCCGCATGATCCGCCCCCTGGTTGCCCTCTCCGCCCTGGCGCTCACCAGCGCCGCCTTCGCCGCGCCCGCGAAGATCGAGCGCGTTTCCGTTCCGGTCGCCGCGCTGCCCTCCGAGCCTGTCTCCAGCGCGTCCTTTGCGCCGCGCCGCCTCCAACTGCGCCCCGAACTGACCCTGACGCGCGATTTCGTTAGCTATGGCGACCTGTTTCCCGGTGCGCCGGCCGATCTCGGCCAGGCGCCCGCGTTCCGCGCTCCGGCGCTGGGGGAAACCGGCACGATCCAGGTCGCCCGCATCGTCGAAGCCGCACGCGCTGCGGGCCTCGTGCGCGAGGCGGGCGATCTCGACACTCAAGGCCTGGCCCAGGTCGTCGTCACCCGCGCCGCCCGCCGGCTGATGGCGTCGGACCTCGACGCCGCGATCAAGACCGGGCTGCAAGAGCGCTTCGGCGTCGATGCGCGCGCGCTGGCGCTGTCGGTCGATGGCGGCGCGCCGATCGTCGCGGTGGAGCCGGAACTGACCGGCGACGCCGTCGTGATGGATCTCAGCTACGACGCGCGCTCGCGCCGCGTCCAGGCCCGGCTGATGGTGCCGGGCAGCACCGCGATGCGGCTGAAGCCGCTGCGCATTTCGGGCCAGCTCGTCGAGACAGTCGAGGTCGTGGTGCCGCGCCGCGCGATCGCGCGTGGCGAGACGCTCGGCAAGGCGGATGTCATGGTCGAGCGCCGCCCGCGCGACGCGCAGACCGGCGAATTCGTCGGCGATCTGCGCGCGGCGATCGACAAGGTCGCGCGCCGGGCGCTGTTTGCCGGCATGCCGCTGCGCAGCGGCGACGTGCAGCGCGAGGAGATCGTCGCCAAGGGCGACCTCGTCACCATCGTCTACGAGGCGCCGGGCCTGATGATCACCATGCGCGGCCGCGCCAGCGACGCCGGTGCAATGGGCGACGTCGTCTCGGTCACCAATCCCCAATCAAAGCGCGTGCTGCAGGGCACGGTCAGTGGTCCCGGACGGGTTTCCGTCCAGGCCTCGTCGGCCGGCCGCGTCGCCAGCGCCAACTAGCTCCAGTCAGTGCGGAAGCCAGCCCCATGACCACGCATAATCGTTCGAAGCCATCTTGCGTCAAACTATCCGGCGTCCTGCTGCTCGGCGTCTCGCTGTCCGCCTGCGGCGCGGCTGACCGTCTGGCCAATGTCGGCCAGGCCCCGGCCCTGTCCGCGATCGAGGATCCCACCGCCGCCAAGGGCTACAAGCCGGTCCAGATGCCGATGCCGACGATGGAGCACGCCTCCTTCGCGCCGAATTCGCTGTGGCGCACCGGCTCGCGCGCCTTCTTCAAGGACCAGCGCGCTCGGCTCGTCGGTGATCTCGTCACCGTCAAGGTCAAGGTTACCGACCGCGCCCAGCTCGACAACACCACCAAGCGCAGCCGCAAGAGCGGCGAGGATGTCGGCGCCGAGAACGTCTTCGGCTTCGAGAACAAGGTAGACAAATTCCTGCCCAACGGAGCCAATCCCGGCTCGCTGCTGAAGCTCGATTCGGAAGGCTCGCATGAGGGTGCAGGATCGGTGCGCCGGGCCGAGCAGCTCACCACCAGCGTGGCCGCGGTCGTCACGCAGACGCTGCCCAATGGCAATCTCGTGATCGAGGGCAAGCAGGAGATCAGGGTCAATTTCGAGGTGCGCGAGCTGATCGTCGCCGGCGTGATCCGCCCCGAGGACATCGAATCCGACAACACGATCGATTCCGCCAAAATCGCCCAGGCCCGTATCGCCTATGGCGGACGTGGCCAGATCACCGATGTCCAGCAGCCGCGCTATGGCCAGCAGGTGATGGATATCCTGCTGCCGTTCTAGCCGGGGCTGCCGAAGCCCGTCCTTCCCCCAAGTCCCGGCCGGCGCGGAACGCTCCCCGCTTTCTCCGCTCCGGTCGCGCCGGCGGTCTCCTCCCGAGCCGCCATGCCTCCCGGCCGCCCGCCACGCTCCCCAAGCAAAAAGGGCAGCGGCCAAAAAGAAGCCCCGCGTCTCCCGACGCGGGGCTTCCGTTCCCTGGGTCCGGTTGCGTTGCCCTTTCAGGCATGGTCGCTCAATCGTCGCGAAAGACCTTTTCGTTGCGCTCATGGCGCTCCTGCGCCTCCAGCGACAGGGTCGCGATCGGACGGGCCTCGAGGCGCTTCAGCGAGATCGGCTCGCCGGTGTCGCGGCAATAGCCGTAGGAGCCCTCGTCGATCCGTGCGATGGCCGATTCGATCTTGGAGATCAGCTTGCGCTGACGATCGCGGGCGCGCAGCTCGATCGCGCGGTCGGTCTCGGAGGAGGCGCGGTCGGCGATGTCGGGGTGGTTCTCGCTCTCGCTCTGCAGGGCGACCAGCGTGCCCTTGGCCTCTTTCAGGATCTCCTCCTTCCAGGCCATCAGCTTGCCGCGGAAATACTCCCGCTGGCGCTCGTTCATGAACGGTTCGTCGTCGGTCGGTTTGTAGTCCGCCTCGAGTGTGATCTGCTTCGACATAGGCGCACTCTTTCGGGTTCGTCGTCTGGCCGCACCCACCGGCATCGCCGCCGAGCCGCCGTCGATTTGGCTGCCTTATAGCGAGGGAGTCTGACGGGAACAATCGGGTTGCACGCCGCAGTGAACCGGCATCGCCAAGCTCAAGCGGCCAATGGTGAAATTTCATGACACGTCAGCGTGAGGGCGGCCTCTTTCGAATAGCGCCGCCGCCCGTGCCGAGGATACGCCGAGGCCAGCGAGCCATGTCGATTCGCGATGTGCTGCCACGGCCCGGTCCCATTCCGGTTCAGCCGCAAAGCAGAGCCGCCGATCTCGTCAGCGGGGTGCGGTAATCAACGAGATGCACGCCGTCGCGCATCGCCCCTGGGCGCGCGATGACCGGATTCTCACTACGGATGGCGGAGAAGGGGTCGAGGAAGCGGCAGCCGGCTTTGCGGCAGATGCCTTCAAGCTCTTCCGAATAGGCCTCGAGCGCTGCCAGATCGAACAGATGCGCGACATCTGGTCCGACCGGGGGGACGGCGGTCACCACGAGCCATTGCGTGCGCGTCTGCAGCGCTGCGACCAGCGCCGCCGCATTGTCGCGGAAGGCTGCCCGGCTGCGCGGCAGTGGCTTGTCCAAGGCGCTGTTGGTGCCGATGGTCAGGAGACCCGCATAGGCGCGGCGCGGCATTCTCAGTTGGTCGAGCAGATTGAGATAGCCGCGCGCGCTGATGCCGCCGATTCCGGCGTTGATCGCCTGCCTGCCGCAGAGCGGCGATGGGTCGCCGATGAATTCGCTGTGAGAATCGCCGAACAGGACGACATCGTCGCCCATCTCTGCAAAAGCGCGATTCAGACCGGCGATCCGCTCCGGTGTGGCGAGATGCGCGTAGCGACCGCGATCGACGCCCTCCAACCAGAGAACGAGCCACAGGCCCGCCGCTGCCACCACCGCCAGCGCCACGGCGACGGCGGCCCAGCGCCTCGGCATGGGGTGTCGCCGCAACTGCGCTGTTCTCACAGCGGGATGTTGTCGTGCTTTCGCCAGGGCCGCTCGACGCTCTTGGTCCGCAGCATGGCGAGCGCGCGGGCGATGCGGCGGCGGGTCGAATGCGGCATGATGACCTCGTCGATATAGCCGCGCTCGGCGGCGACGAAGGGGGACATGAAGCGGTCCTCATATTCCTTGGTCTGGCGTGCGATCGTGCCGGCGTCGCCGCCCCGGAAGATGATCTCGACAGCGCCCTTGGCGCCCATCACCGCGATCTGCGCGGTCGGCCAGGCGTAGTTGACGTCGGCGCCGATATGCTTGGAGGCCATGACGTCATAGGCGCCGCCAAAGGCCTTGCGCGTGATCACGGTGACCAGCGGCACGGTGCATTCGCTGTAGGCGTAGAGCAGCTTCGCGCCGTGCTTGATCAGGCCGCCATATTCCTGCGCGGTGCCCGGCAGGAAGCCCGGCACGTCGACGAGCGTCACGATCGGGATCTCGAAGGCGTCGCAATAGCGCACGAAGCGCGCGGCCTTGCGCGAGGCGTCCGAATCCAGCACGCCGGCCAGCACCATGGGTTGATTGGCGACGACGCCGACGGTGCAGCCCTCGATGCGGCCGAAGCCGGTGACGATATTGCCGGCGAAGGCTCCTTGAATCTCGAAGAAATCGCCCTCGTCCAGCGTCTTCGCGATCAGTTCCTTGATGTCGTAGGGCTTGTTGGGATTGTCCGGAACCAGCGTGTCGAGGCTCATGTCGACGCGGTCGGGCACGTCGAAGCTCGGCCATTCCGGCACGCCCGCCGTGTTGTTGGCCGGCAGGAAGTCGATCAGCCTGCGCACCTGCAGCAGCGCCTCGACATCGTTCTCGAAGGAGCCGTCCGCGACCGAGGACTTGCTCGTGTGGACCTTGGCGCCGCCGAGCTCTTCCGACGTCACGGTCTCGTTGGTGACGGTCTTCACCACGTCGGGCCCGGTGACGAACATATAGCTCGTGTCGCGGACCATGAAGATGAAGTCGGTCATCGCCGGCGAATAGACGTCGCCGCCGGCGCAGGGACCCATGATGACGGAAATCTGCGGGATCACGCCCGAGGCCGCGACGTTGCGCTTGAAGACCTCGCCATAGCCGCCGAGCGCAGCCACCCCTTCCTGGATGCGCGCGCCGCCGGCGTCGAACAGACCGACGATGGGCGCGCGCATCTTCAGCGCCATGTCCTGGATCTTGGTGATCTTCTGGGCGTGCGTCTCCGACAGCGACCCGCCGAACACCGTGAAATCCTTGGAGAAGACGAAGACGGTGCGGCCATTGACCGTGCCCCAGCCGGTGACGACGCCGTCGCCGGGGATTTTCTCGGCCTTGTCCATGCCGAAATCGACGCAGCGATGCTGCACGAACATGTCGAACTCTTCGAACGAATCCCGGTCGAGCAGCAGTTCGATGCGCTCCCGGGCCGAGAGCTTGCCCTTGGCGTGCTGCGCCGCGACGCGCCTGTCGCCGCCACCCTGGCGCGCACCCTCGCGCCGGTCCTCGAGCTCGACGAGAATGTCCTTCATGGCGATCAAAGCCCCGCAGCCGACGAAAGGTCTTGTGCCTTCCGGATTAAGGGGCGGGAGGCGCGCTGTCCATCGGGGCGAGATCAGGCTTTCGGGGGAGGTCGGGGATTGCGAACCGACTTATCCCCGTCTCCAATTTTGCGCTTAACATCCGTATCCGCCACGGAGACCCGCGCCGGATGCCCCTACCCGATCCTCACGTCGATACCCTGAATCAGCGCGCCGTGCGCTCGCATTTGCTCGCCTTGCGAAGCCGCCTCGCCGGCGACCGTTTCCTGGCCGCGCTCGACCGGCATCGCGAGACGCTGGCGAAAGCCAACTTCAACCCAGCCCAGCCGCGACAGCCGCCCGGCGGTCCCGGCGCGGGACAATGGGTCTATGAGGAAGGATACGCGCAGGGACGCCAGCCCGGCGCTTCCGTGCCGCGAACGCCGGCCGCGCGTCCGGGCATCGGCCACAATGGCGGCCCCTCTCTCGACCGGCCGCCCGACATTCCCAAGCTCGATCCCGGCGATCAGGCCTCGCGTCTGGCCAAGGCTAAGGAGGCGGCGAAATGGCTGGCGCTGTTTGGTGCGCGGCGCGTTCCGCAGGTGGCGCTCGCGCTGGCCGCGATCGAAGGCGCGGCGTGGTTGCGTACCGAACTGCCCGCGATCCGATCCTATCGCGATCCGCCGAAAAGCCTGGAAGAACTGGTCGGCAATGCGCGGCAAGCGCGGCCAGGCTATGAGAGACACCATATCGTGGAGCAGCAAGCCGGAGGGCCGGACGGCTTTCCGCGCTCGATGATCGAGGGGGCGGGAAATGTGGTAAGCATTCCAAAATACCGGCATCGCGAGATTTCGGACTGGTATCAGACCAAAAATCCGGATTTCGGAATGCTTTCACCGCGGGATTACCTTCGCGGCAAGAGCTTGGAGGAGCATATTCGCGTCGGCCACCAAGCCATGAGAGAAAAAGGTGTCTTGAACCCATGAAGAAACATCATTTTCATGAGATATCGACGGCTAATCTCGTGGATCACTTCGTTGATCTTTGCATTGCTCAGGGCGTTGCAAAGGAGCGGAGCGAAATCGCGCTCTACAATCGCCGCTTCGACGTCGTTCAGGCGCTTTTGAACGAACTGCGTTCGCGCCCCGGCGACCACCGGCATCGCCTGCTACCGTTTCTGGATCATCCCGATGCTCAGGTCAGGCTGACGGCGGCGCATGCGACGCTCACGCTCTCGCCTGCGGCGCGCGCTGCGCTCGAAGCACTGAGACGAGAGCCTTGGCTGACACAGGCTCTCGACGCCGGCATGGCTCTGGATTCTCTGGACCGGGGGATATATCGCCCCGTTTGAGCGTGGTCAGAGCCTCGTCAAGGCTCTCGACTGCGCCCTCGCGTAGCCCGATAGCCCCATAACAGGGATTGCATCGCGCTGCGGCGTGTGGGGCGTTGCCGGCTCGCCTGTGTGTCGCCGCCGATGCCAGCTTCAGGTCTCTGTGCGACCGCTGCCCTCCCGATCGCGCTCGTAGCGCCGCGACAGCGGGAAGTGCGGCAGCCAGGCTTCGCGCCGGATGGTCCAACTCTCATAGGTCGGCGTTAACTGGTCGGGCGCATCGAGCGATCCGAGGTTCACCTCGATCTCGTCGCCGGTGCGGGCGAAGACGGAGGAGCCGCAGCGCGGGCAGAAGAACCGGCCGGCATAGCCGCGCGGCTCGCCCTCGATCGTCACCGCCTCCTGCGGGAAGATCGCGGAGGCGTGGAACAGCGCGCCGTGATGCTTGCGGCAGTCGAGGCAGTGACACAGGCCCACGCGGTAGGGTCGCCCCGAGGCCACGATCCGAACGTCGCCGCAGGAGCAGCCGACGGTGAACCGCTCCATGCCGCGTCTCCCGTCAGCCGTGAAGCAGCAACAGCGCCGCCGCATCGAACTCCGCCCGCCGGATCGCCCGCCGCTCGGCCGCCTCCTCGTCCTGGCCCCAGATCGCGATCTGGTAGTCCTCGTCGCAATGGGCGGCGGTCCAGATCGCCTCGGCATCCCGGCGGCCATCCGCCAGCGCCAGCATCAGGATGGTCGAACCGGTCAGCGTCATCACATTGTGCGCGCCGGCGAGCGCGACCGGCGCCTGGATCGCCGCGACGCGGGCTGCGACCGCATCCAGCGTCGTCTGCGGCTGCTGCGCGTGCATCACCCCTTGCGCCAGCACGAAGCGCGCGCCGAGCGCGCCTTCCATCTCGCGCAGGATCGGGTTCCAGAGTTCGTTCTGACGCTCCACGAGCGCCTCGGGTTCACCGGCGCGGTAGCAGAGCGCGTCGCTGCCGGCATAGCGCACGATCTCCGCCCGCACCGCCTCATGCTGGTCGGCGACGCCGTCCAGCGCCGAATTGACCAGCCGGGTCAGCGGCATTTTCGCCGGGTCGATGCGCTCCATTTGCGCCTGCCATTCGGCGGCGAGCGCTTCGGCGACGGGCTTCGAGCCTACCGCCAGCGGATTGCGCGCCGGGGTGCGGGCGGTGCGGCCGTCCAGCGCGACATGGAACAGGCCGTCACGGTCCAGCACGGCAGCCGCCTCGTAGAAGCGGTTCGGCAGGGCGTTGCGCATCGCCTTCTGCGCCGCTGCGACGGGGTCGGGCTGGCGGTGGCCCGCGGCCCCGAAGCGGGCGAGGAATTCATCGGTCGACATCGGCCGGCCTCTAGCACGATGGCGCGCGCCGGTCAGCCGCAATGAACATCGCGCCAGGCCGGTCTGGCATTCGCGAAGGGCAGGGCGGTTGCGGCATAGACGCCGCGCGCTATGGCCCGCGCCAGCACATCGGCCGCCGTGGCGCAGATGTCGGTCAGGGCTAAGGCGTCGGATGGCGCGCCCGCGCGGCCCGTGGCGGCGGAGAAGACGACATCGCCGTCGAGCGGGGCGTGGACGGGCCGGAGCGCCCGCGTCAGCCCGTCATGGGCCGCGAGCGCCAGGCGCTTGCACTGTGCCTTGGTCAGGGCTGCGTCGGTCGCGACCAGCGCGATCGTGGTGTTGCGGCCGGGTCCGCCCTTGTAGCGCAGCGCCAGGTCGTCAGGCGTGAGCGCGGCCGGCCAGCCGAGCCCGCCGAACTCGGCGTCGCGCTCGTAGGCGCCGGCCCAGAAATACGGGCCGTCGCCGATCGTGGCCGAACCGACCGCGTTGACCGCGACCAGCGCGCCGACGACATGGCCGGTCGCCGCCCGCGCGCTGGCCGAGCCGAGCCCGCCCTTGAGGTTTTGTGTGGTCGCACCAAAGCCCGCGCCTTCCGTGCCCAGCGCGAAGTCCTGCGACGAACCTGCGACCGCCTGCAGGCCAAGCGTCCGGTATGGCGATTCGTCGCCGCCCGCCGCCCAGGGCTTGTCGCCGCCATTGGCCAGGTCAAACAGGATCGCCTGCGGGACGATCGGCACGCGATACGCCCCGACCGGGAAACCGCGCTGCTCGGCCGCGAGCCAGGCCATGACGCCGTCGGCGGCCGACAACCCCCAGGCCGAGCCGCCCGACAGCACGATGGCGTCGATATGCTCGACCGTCATCTCGGGCTCGAGCAGCGCGGTGTCGCGGGTGCCGGGCGCACCGCCGAGGATCGCGACCGAGGCGATGGTCGGCCGGTCGAACAGCGCGACGCTGACGCCGGTCGCGGCGTTTTCATCCTGCGCATTGCCGACGAGGACGCCGCGGACATCGGTGATCAGATTGCGCATCGTCTCGTATCGGCCGAAGGATAGGAACTTCGCGGCATTCCGCGCGTCCTGTCCACATTACGATCTTTTCATGCTTGCGCCATCGCCGGGTCAGGGCCTGCCCGGCATCGTGGCCTCATCGCGAACCGGATTTCGAGACCCGCTCAGCGACTGACCCATTGCCCGCCCCTCCCTTGGAGATTGCCCCATGAAACGCATTGCCCTGATCGCCGCCTCTTCGGTCGCAGCCTTGGCCGCGACCTTCGCGGTCGCCCAGCAGCCGCAGCCGATCCCGCCTGCGGGCGGCGGCGACAGCACCCGCCAGGAGCGCTCCGAAACCCGCGCCGAATCGCGCGAGCAGCGCCGCACCGAATGGCGCGAGCGCCGCGCCGAGCGCATGGAGGCGCGCCTCAACGAGCGTCTCGCCAAGCTGCGCACCGACATGAACCTGAAGCCCGATCAGGTGCCGTTGTTCGAGCGTGTCGAGGCCGTGATCAAGAAGAGCGCCGAGCAGCGCCGCGAGCGCTGGGCCTCGATGCGCGAGCAGCGCGAGACCTTCCGCCATGCCGACATCATGGAGCGGCTCGACTTCATGTCCGCCCGCAGCGGGGAACGCGCCCAACGGATGAAGGAATTGTCCGATACGGTGCGGCCGCTCTGGACCACGCTCAGCGACGAGCAGAAGACGGTCGCGCGCCGCGCCGTGCGCGAGGCGATGTCCGAGGGGCGCAGCCATATGCGCCAGATGCGCGAACGCTGGGAGGAGCGTCGCGGCGGCTGGGATCGTGACGACGATGACCGCGGCGAGCGCCGCTGGCGCGATCGCGGCGACTGGGACCGTCGCGGCTGATCAGGCGAGCAGAGAATGAAGGAAGGGCGGCTCCGGGAGCCGCCCTTTTTATTGGGCCGAGGCTTTTCGGCTCATCAGGTCCCGACCGCGTCGGTGACGCATTTCTTGGTGAAGCTCGTCTTCGCCGCGCCATTGAGCTTCCTGTCGGCGGCCTGCTTGTCGCAGGCGGCGGTGGCGTCCTTCTCGCATTTGCCGAGGAAACTGGTCTTGGCCGCGCCGGCCAATTTCTTGTCGGTGGCCTGCACCGCGCAGCTTGCTCCCTGCGCGAAGGCCTGGCCGGTCAGGCAGCCCAGCGCGAGCGCTGCGATCAACATCATCTTCATGATCGTCGTCCCTTTCCCGATATGGGTGCCCGACGATAAGCCGAGTCGCCACGGATTGTCAGCGCGCGGCGGGGCGGCAGGCCGTTTGACCTATATCGCGAGAAACAACCGGTAACCTTTCGTTTACACTGGCTGTTCAAGCTCAATTCAGAGTTTTGCGTTTACGGTTTGGCAGTAAGTTCACCGCGAGTGGTCGCCATGAGCAACAAGACACTGACCTGGTCGATGCGGGGCTTCATCGCCTGCGTGTTCGTGCTGAGCCTTTTTGGCCCCTATGCGATCTCGATCCTGATCGGCTGCCTGGGGTTGGGCTGCTATTTCTTCCGCGACGAGGCCGGCTCGCATCTGTGAGCCATTCCTGTCGGCGTCCTGCGCCGCGACTTCGACCGGCAAACGAAAAAGGGCGGCTCCTGCGAGCCGCCCTTTTCTGTTTCCAGACAATGCCTTGCAGCATGATGCTGCGATGTCGAATCAGCGCGAGTAGAACTCGATGACCAGGTTCGGCTCCATCTGCACCGCATAGGGCACGTCCGTCAGGGTCGGCGTGCGGGTGAAGGTGGCGGTCGACTTGGTGTGGTCGGCGTCGAGATAGTCCGGCACGTCGCGCTCGGCGAGTGCCGCCGATTCGATCACAATGGCGAGCTGGCGCGAGCTTTCCTTGACCGCGATCACGTCGCCCGGCTTGACCTGATAGGAGGCGATGTTGACACGCTTGCCGTTCACGGTGACGTGGCCGTGGTTGACGAACTGGCGGGCAGCGAAGACCGTCGGAACGAACTTGGCGCGGTAGATCACGGCATCGAGGCGGCGCTCGAGCAGGCCGATCAGGTTCTCGCCCGAATCGCCCTTGAGGCGGATCGCCTCGGCATAATACCGGCGAAACTGCTTCTCCGAGATCGAGCCGTAATAGCCCTTGAGCTTCTGCTTGGCGCGCAGCTGTGTGCCGAAGTCGGAGGGCTTGCCCTTGCGGCGCTGGCCGTGCTGGCCGGGGCCGTATTCGCGGCGGTTGACCGGGGACTTCGGGCGGCCCCAGATGTTCTGACCGA
>FWWL01006698.1_pt1 | contig 16369 bp, 19 predicted proteins | sample 2228331 | NCBI WGS metagenome assembly FWWL01 (sample SAMEA103939775, study PRJEB20133) | metagenome
AAGTGAGGTATATAGAAATAAAGAAAGGGAATACAATTTAAGGGTAGAACATATAAGAGGTGAGCTATGGTTAGGTTTAATAGATAGTGATGTAGAGAGAATAAAGGCGAAGAAATTTTTTCAAAATTACCTAAGGGTTGGCAGAGAATATCATATTGGTTAGTACCAAAAGATAGTAATTACGTAGAACTAATTGAATTAAAAATAAGAGTGAGGGATTATATTGATATTTACTGAATAGTTCTTAAAGGGGGATTATTGAAAACTTAAAAGTTCTATTGGATGTGAAGTTATGGAACAATACCTTTCTAATTTCGCTTTAAACTTCTTCTAATTAGCTCTATAAAAATCGGTGATGGATTTAATGCTTTTGATTTAAATTCGGGATGGAATTGAACTCCTATGAAAAATTTATGCTCACTTAATTCAACTATTTCAACAAGTTCAGTTTGAGGATATTCACCACTTACGATAAATCCATTTTTTTCAAATAGGTTTCTAAATTCAGGATTAAATTCATATCTATGTCTATGCCTTTCAAAAATAACATCACTTTTATAAATTTCATATGCTAATGTTCCTTCCTTTATTTTAATAGGACTTGCACCAAGCCTTAGCGTTCCTCCATAATATTTAACATTCTTTTGCTCTGGAAGTATTGTAATTACAGGATAAGGTGTAGATTTATCAAATTCAGTAGAATTAGCATCTTTTAAGTTTAGAACATTTCTTGCAAATTCAATAGTCATTAGTTGCATACCAAGACAAATACCAAGAATTGGAACATTATTCTCTCTACAATACTCTATTGCTCTTATCTTGCCCTCAATACCCCTTTTTCCAAATCCACCAGGAATTATAACACCATCAAAACCCTCTAAGCTAAAATAACTTTCACTATCAATAAGAATACTATTTACTTTAACATTTAAACTTGCACCTGCATGAATTAATGCTTCAAATATACTTTTATATGCATCCTTAACATTTACATACTTTCCGACAACTGCAATTTTAACCTCATTCTTTGGATTTTTTATATTAAATACGAATTCTTCCCAATCCTTTAAGTTTATACTTTCATACTTTAAAATCCTCAACTTTTGGAAAATTGTATCCAAAATACCTTGCTTGTATAGAACTAATGGAAGCTCATAAATAGTATCAAGGTCCGGATTTATAAACACTCTGTTTATTGGAATTGTTGCAAACATTGCAACTTTTTTAACAGCTTCATAATCCACATTCTTTTCAGTTCTTAAAATAATTACATCAGGCTGGATACCAATTTCTCTAAGCTTTTGAATACTATGTTGAATTGGCTTTGTTTTTATTTCATCAACATTTTTAAGATATACAAGCATTCCAACATGGATATAAAATACCCTATCCTCACCTTCTTCAAGTTTCATCTGTCGAACTGCTTCCAAAAATGGTAAGCTTTCAATATCTCCAACAGTGCCTCCAATCTCACAGATTAAGACATCTAAATTATTTTTCATTACAATACTTCTTAACCTATTCTTTATCTCATCAGTTAAGTGTGGAATAATTTGAACAGTTGAACCAAGATATTCACCCTTTCTTTCCTTTTCAATTACATTCAAATAAACCTGTCCTGATGTTATATTATTTTCTTTGCTTAAGTTTTCTCCTAAAAATCTCTCATAATGACCAATATCCAAATCTGTTTCACCACCATCTTCCGTTACAAATACTTCTCCATGTTGGAATGGATTCATCGTTCCTGCATCTACATTCAAATATGGGTCGCATTTTACTATGGAAACCCTAAGTCCCTTCCTTTTTAATAAAAATCCAATACTTGCAGATGTTATACCTTTTCCAAGTGATGATAAAACGCCTCCTGTAATGAAAATATATTTCATAGAAAATTATCTAAACTTCTATATAATAATTCACTTGCACTTTTAAATCCAACTTCAAAATCATTCTTATTAGCAATTTTATAAATTTTCATTCCAACATTCAAATGTTTTTCCTCTTTCATATGCTCATCAAAATAAGTTAAGTCTTCATCTTTGAAATTGTAAAATTTCATTAAACATTCCTTTTTGAACTTAGCAATTTCAGGTTGTTGAACTTCAAATGAATACAAAGCACCTAAAATCTCTGAAGGATTTAGACTATTAAAGTAATTTATAAGTTCATCCAGTTTTGGATAACTTTCAGATTTTGGAAGCTTTTTAATCCATCTTTTCCATAATTCAATATGCTCCTTTTCTTCATTTACAACCCAATAATCAGAAACTGAAAAGCTATCTAAAAGATTTTTCCAATAATCAGGTATCCTTTCTATGAATTCAAGATAGCTATAGGCATATTCGGAAAGTTTATTTAGAGGAATTTGTCCATTTTCCCAAGCTTTATAAAATGGATGTTCTAAAAGTTTAAATTTTAGTTCAAACATATGAAAAGTTTAAAGGTAATTTATTTACATGCTATAACTTTAAAATTATAGAACTTCATGATAGAGAAAAATTTTGATGTAATCGTTGTTGGTGGGGGGCATGCTGGCATAGAGGCGAGTTTGGCAAGTAGTAGAATGGGTCTAAGAACACTGCTTTTGACATTAGATATTGATAAAATTGGTCAAATGTCATGCAATCCTGCGATGGGTGGTATAGCAAAAGCCCATCTTATTAGAGAAATAGATGCACTTGGTGGTGAAATTGCAGTTGCAACAGATGAATGTGCAATATCTACAAAAATGCTAAATGTCAGAAAGGGTCCTGCTGTATGGTCACTAAGAGCCCAGGTTGATAGGAAAGCTTATAGGGAAAGGATGAAGCGAGTTGTCATGAATACTAAGAATTTAACAGTATTTCAAGAGGAGGTTGTTAATTTAATTTTAGATGGATATAAGGTTATAGGTCTTAGAACATCACTTGGATATGAATTCTATTCAAAAGCAGTAGTTATAACAACGGGAACATTCCTTGGGGGCATAATCTATGTAGGTTATAATGCAAGGCCTGCTGGGAGACTTGGTGAAGCTCCATCAATAGAGCTCTCAAGACAGTTAAGAAAAATATTCAATGTTTCAAGGCTTAAAACGGGGACATCACCAAGAGTAGATGGAAGAACAATTGACTTTTCAAAATTAAAAATTGATGAAGTTGATAATCCACCAAGAGGATTTTCATTTAGAAATCCATATTTAAACATTGAACAAATTCCGTGCTATTTAACCTATTCAAATGAGAGAACTCATGATATTGTAATGAAAAATTTACGCCTTGCACCAATGTATAATGGACTAATAAAAGGTAAGGGACCAAGATATTGTCCAAGCTTTGAGACAAAAGTTGCAGAATTCTTCAAGGAAGTAAATAGTCATAGAATTGTTTTAGAACCTGATGGAAGAGATACAAATGAATGGTATTTAAATGGATTTTCAACATCATTACCACTTGAAGTTCAATATGAAATGTTAAGAACACTTCCAGGACTTGAAAATGCAGTTATACTAAGACCTGGATATGCTGTTGAATACGATTACATAAACCCGAGGGGGCTTTATCCTTGGCTTGAAACAAAGAAGTTAGAAAATTTGTTTTTGGCAGGTCAAATAAATGGAACAACGGGTTACGAGGAGGCAGCAGCACAGGGTATAATTGCAGGTATAAATGCAGCTCTAAGGGCAATGAATAAGGAGCCATTTTATTTAACAAGACAAGATGGATATATTGGTGTTCTTATAGATGATTTAATTACAAAAGGTGCAGATGAGCCATATAGGATGCTAACTGCAAGAAATGAATACCGACTCATTCATAGAATGGACAATGCATATGATAGATTGTCTAAATGTGGTTATGAGCTTGGATTATTGAAATATGATGATTATAAGCTTATAAAGGGAGGGATTGATGCTGTAAAGGATGAGATTGAAAGGCTAAAAGGTTTCCGAGTAAAGGCAAGTGAAATAAATGATAAACTAAGGGATATAAATGAACCAGAAGTTAAGGATAGTATAACACTATATGAACTATTGAAGCGAAACAATGTAAGATATGAACATCTTCTAAGGTGGGGATATGGTAAGGTTGAAGATAAGCTAATGATTGAAAAAATTGAAATTGAGATTAAATATGAAGGTTATATTAAGAGATTGTTAGAAGAGGCAGAAAAACTTAGGAAAATTGAGAAGGTTGTAATACCTGATGAATTAGATTATTCCTTGGTTAATAATATATCAAATGAGGGTAAGGATAAATTCATTAAATATAGACCAAAAACACTTGGACAAGCCCTAAGGATCGCGGGTATTAAACCAACTGATATTATAAATCTCTACTACTATTTACAAAGGAGTGAAACTTAATGGATGTCCTTTATTTCTCAATTCTGTTACTCTTGTCTTTGTATTGGGTATTAAAGCCAATTTTTAGATAAAATATGCCAATTCTTCAAGTAAAGGATTTAACAGTAAGGCTTAATGATAAAGAAGTTCTAAAAGACATTAACTTTACTTTGAATGAAGGTGAAATTCTCCTTGTAATTGGTCCAAATGGTGGTGGTAAAACTACACTCCTAAAGGCAATTTTGAAAATTGTGCCATATGAAGGTGAAGTTTATATTAAAGAAGGTTATAAAATTGGTTATCTTCCTCAAAATGTAGAAAATATTTCAAACCTTCCCATTACAATCTATGAGATGCTTAAATTCTTTACAAGGGCAAAAAAATCACAAATTGAAGAAGTTTTAAAATTTTTTAGCCTATTAGAGCATAAAGATGAACTATTTAAAAATGTTTCAGGTGGTCAAAAACAAAGGACACTTATAGCATTAAGCATTTTAACAAATAGTAGAATTTTACTATTAGATGAGCCTACTAATAATCTTGACCTAAATGCACAAAAAGAATTTTATCAACTTATTAAAAAATTAAGAGATGAATACAAAGTATCAATAATTATGGTTAGCCATGATATTGGTGTTGTAACTACAATAGCGGATAGTGTTTTATGCTTGAATAAGTTTATGTTCTATCATGGAGAACCAAAATTAACCGAAAAATTACTAAATAGATTATATGGAAATGAAATAAGGGTAATTTTGCATGGTCATTAGTGCTATTATTTTTGCTAGTATAATATCAGTAATTTTGGGTATTTTATCATTCTTTGTAGTTTCAAGGAATTTAGAATTTGTAGGGACAGGTATATCTCATGCAGTGTTTGGTGGGGTTGCAATTGGTCTTGCCCTAAATCTAAATCCTCTAATTAGTGCTACAATTTTTGCAATTTTAATATCCATTTTAATTGTTCAAGGCTCATATAAGCAAACTGAAAGCACATCCATAGGTGTCTTATATCCACTATCTATGGCAATTGGTATAATAATTTTATCAAAGTTATCTAAAAACTATCAAGATATTTGGTCATACTTATTTGGAAACATATTCTTAATAACTAACCAAGATTTTTTCATATTTTCGCTCTATTCAATCCTTGTAATTATTTTCATTCTCATAACTTTTAAGAAGCTTATTTTTATTGCATTTCATAAGGAGCTTGCAAGTGCAAATGGTATAAATGTTAAGTTATACGATTATTTATTCTTCATAGTCCTTTCACTTGGGATTATCTTGTCAGTTAAATTACTTGGTATTATTCTTGCAGTTGCATTTTTAGTAATACCAGCTGCTATAAGTTTTAGACTATTTAAAGGTGTTGTAAAGAACATAATATTTTCATCACTAATAGCTTTATTATTTACGATTTTAGGTATTTCAATTTCATATTTTTTTGATATTCCAACGGGTTCTACAATTGTTTTAATTGGTGCAGCTGGATATTTAATTTTGACACTTTTTAAACTAAAACAATTTCATCCTGTTTAATTGTAGTTATAATAGCTTTATTTTCCTTAATATAAACATTAATTTCAAGCCTAATACCAAACTTGCCATCAATATAAATTCCAGGTTCTATTGAGAATAAGCAACCATCGAGAATTTTTCTGTTATCATGAGTTTCAAAATTGTCTAAATTTACATTTATCCAATGAACATCCCTTCCGATTGAATGCCCGGTTCTATGAACAAAGTAATCTCCATAACCTTTTTCTCTGATATAGCTTCTTACAACATCATCAACTTCATAACCATAGACATCCAAATGCCTACTTAATCTATCATTTATAAATTCAACTGCCAAATCTCTTGCACTTCTAACAATTTCAAAAACCTTCTTATATTCATCCGATAATTCACTTCCATAAAATCCAACCCAAGTAATATCGTAGTAAATACTATTTTCTTTATTTAGTCTTGCCCAAATATCTATTAAAAATGGTTTATTGTATTCAATTTTCTTAGAATTTTCCTTGCTTGGAGAATAATGGGGATTTGAAGCATTTTCAGCAACTGCAAAAATTGGTAAGTCTCCATCAGTTGTTAAATTGTTTTTAATTAGCTCTTCATATATGAATTGCTGTGCGGAATATTCATCTTTTAAGTGATTTATATTCTCAAATGTTTTAAATAGAACATTTTTTATAATTTCACCTGCTTTATAATGACTTTCAATTTCCTCACCAGTAATTAAGGAAAACATTTGTATTAAATTTGAAGATGAAACAATTTCTAAGTTTAGATCTTTTATAATTTCAAAAGTGCCTGCATCTAATATGGATAAATAAGGAATTGAACATCTTTTGGAGTATTCCATAGCAACAGTTTTACAATTTTTTAGAATGTCTTTAAGTCTTTCTTCCATTTCAATCCAACTTGAATAGAAAACCTTCCTTCCAATTAAATGTTCAAGTTTATGACTTTCTACTCTTGATAACAATTTTATAGGCTCCCCTTCTTTTGGAATGAAGTAAAACCATCTCCTCGTAAAATGTTCTTTTGGGTCTATATTCAAAATCCTTTGAGCTATATAATTTCTATTTTGAAAGTCATAAAATAACCATCCATCTATATTAAAATCATCTAAAAGTTTTTGAATTTTTAGAATTTCATTCATTGCTTCTTGGAACAATTTCTTCAAGTGTTAAAATTTTAGCATCTTTATAGGTTGCAAAGTTACCTGAGATAGTAGTATCAGGTCCGATTTGAGCATAAATTATAAAACTATCAGGTGCAAATGTATAAATTCTTCTTATCGTTTTTTTAGAGTTTGGTGTCTGCTCAAAGTAATGGTAATCTATTGTATATCTTAAATCATCTTTTTGAATACTAATAGTTGTTTTTGCAATATAATCACTCCCCAAAATTGTATATTCTTTATTAAAACCATTAACAAATGGGTAATTGAAATATGGTAAATCTCCTTCATAAGATTTTATTAACCGGTCATATTGAGAATATTCAATCACTCTTCTTATTAAAACCATATCACCTGTATAAGTTAAGTATTCTCTCTCACCTTCAAAATCCAAAATTATAAAAAATGTATCACTTTGTATTGCATATAGCTGAAATTGATTGTTATTTTGATCTAAATATAGCCACGTTGAATACTTTTTGAATGGAAGGTAATCTGAAACTTCAACATCAATGATATTCGAACAAGAAATAAGAAATAACAAAATTAAGAACCTTGACATTTTGGAAGTTTTTTATATAATTTATTAAAGCTTTCTAATACCTGATAGTAAAAACGCTCTGGATTTTGTGCTTTGAAGAATGAAAAACCTAATCTTTCACCCTTATTTATTACTTCATTTAAGCTATCAACGCTACCTTCATAAACTTTCAAAAGCTGAGCTTTCAGGTTTTGAGCATATCCAATGAATATAATTTCATTATTTTCGTATTTGAAAATATAAAACACACCAGGTTCATTTGTTGAGAATTTATTGATATAAAAATCATTGAAAGGATAACTTTTGTGCCAATTTGGCCAGTTATGCATTTTGGAAATTTTAAAGCTTACTTTTCAAATAATCATAAATACTTTTGAAAATATAATATCCATCATTTGAACCTTCTCCTAAAATACCTTCACTCCTCCTTTCAGGGTGTGGCATAAGTCCAAGAACGTTGAACTTATTATTGAAAATACCTGCTATGTTCATAAGTGAACCGTTTGGATTCTCAACATATTCAAATGCTACCAAATTTTTATGATATAAACTTTCAGGCTTTTGGTGAATAAATCTTCCTTCTGAATGAGCAATTGGTAATTTTATAATTTGTCCCTTCTGAAAATACTTTGTAAATGGTGTATCATTGTTTATAACTCTAAGATCAATTAATTTGCATATAAATCTATTATTTAAATTCTTTGAAAGTGCTCCTTCAAGGATATTGCTTTCTGTTAAAACTTGAAATCCATTGCATATTCCAATAACAAGTCCCATTTCATTTTCAACGAATTTATAAACACTCTCCATAATAGGTGAAAACTTTGCAATAGCTCCCGCTCTCAAATAATCTCCATAAGAGAATCCACCAGGCAATACTATCAGTCTATATTTGAAAATATTCCTATCCTTATGAAAGTGATAATAAACATCAAATCCTATCTTTTTTAGAACATAATAAGTGTCTCTATCACAATTTGAACCAGGAAATACAACTACACAAGCCTTTATCATATATTAAATCCAAACGTTCTCAAAACTTCCCTTCCTTCATCTGTTATTCTATCAAGTGTCCAGGGTGGGTCAAATGTAAATTCAACTTCAACATCACTAATTCCTTCAATTTGCATAAGTTTATCCTTTATCTCAAATGCTATACTATCGCCAATTGGGCATCCTGGTGCGGTTAATGTCATTAAAATGTAAACTTTCCCATCCTCTGAAATTTCAAGTCCATATATTAAACCAAGATCTACGATATTAACAGGAATTTCTGGATCATAAACAGTTTTAAGCACCTCAATTAACTCATCTCTTGAAACTTTTGTCATACTGAAATTTTAAGGGATAGGAGTACTTATTAGGATTTTTAGTTAGAAAGTGGGTTACAAAATAACGTTTCATATTAAAATTAAAATGCACCCTTTAAAATTTCAAATATGCTTACTTGGACTGATGAAGAGAAAAAGAGATTTTTAAAGACAATTGAAGCAGATGAAGAATTTAGAAGGAAAATTTTTGAGGTTTTGGGTATTAGAGAGGATGAAGTATTAAGAAATTTAGAAGTTTTAGGGACAAAAGTTGACGGATTTGAAAGAAGGTTTATAGATAGAACATATGAAATGGAAAGTAATTTTAGGATTGAAATGGAGAGATTAAGATATGAGCATAATGAAAGGACCTCTGAGCTTGAGAAGAAATTTATGGAAAGAACTTATGAGATGGAAAGAAAGTTTGAAATTGAAATGGAAAAATTAAGAAGCGAACATAATGAGAGAATAAGTCAATTGGAGAGCAAGTTTGAAATTGAGATGGAGAAAGTAAGAAATGAACATAAGGAAAATATGAATCGATTAGAAAATAGGTTTGAAATCGGAATGGAAAAACTGAGGAGCGAACATAAGGAAAATATGTATCAAATAGAGAAAAAATTCGAAATGGAAATAGAAAAATTAAGAATTGAACACAATGAAAGAATGAATCAATTAGAAGGTAAGTTTGAAGTTGAAATGGAAAAGCTAAGGAATGATTATAAATTAGAGTTTAAGAAAATAGAGGCAGATCTTGAAGTAAAGTTGGCACAATATAAAGTTGATATTCTTAGGTGGGTAATAGGGACAATGATTGCTCAAACTACAATTATTATAGGTATTTTTGCAATTTTGAGATAGTTATGGAATTTTTTGTTTTAGTCCTTCCAATGATAATTTTTTACATAATTTTCTTTTGGATGTCGAGTGATAAATGAATTTTTCACTCAGTTCCGAAATTATCGTTAAATCCAACCTAAGAAGTAAATGAAAAACCTCTTAGGACAATTGGTTTTTAAGCAATATAACTTAATAGTATGCCAAAATTTTGTGCTTCTTCTTAGAAATAAACTTTTAAAGACTTTATCTGCATTTGACAGTTTTATCTTGTTAAATTATTAAAAATTCACATTCGAAAATGCAATTTAGAGTTTTTAAGGATTTTTAGTTGGGAAAATTTATTCAAAACATTTTATCTCTTTAAGGATTGTTCAGAAAAAGTCATTCAAAGGTTTTGTCTGTATTTGCCAAAATTGTTTAAAATTTACATAACTTGCCATTTTAAAAATAATTTTTGATGCGTTAAATGGCTTTCAATATAATAAATTAAAAACTCATTTAAAACATTTAATTTTATTCGAACACTTTAAAATTTCAAAATGATTGAGATTAAAATTTCAACTAAATTTGAAGACCTTGGATTTTCTGCCATTTTTGAACCTGCTGAAATTGAGACTGAATATCTCTTTCAGCCTCCAAATAAGTATCTTGTTAAATATCAAAATGTTAGAGATTACATAAGAAGTGTTTCAAAGCTTGTTAAAACGCTAAATTTAAACGAAGTTCTTTTAAAACTTAAAAATCCAGATGATACAAAATATGCTATGGAAGAACTTTACTTACAGCATTATTCATTTGACAAGTATAAAACAGATACAAAAAAATTCAATTTCATCTATCATATTATCTCAGAAAATGAATTAGATTTAAGTCTTCAAAAAATAATAGCGAGTGCAGTTAATTATGCAAGGGATTTAGTAAATGAACCACCAAATAGGATTTATCCAGAAACACTAAAAGATGAAGCACTAAGGATTGCTAAGGAATACGATTTGGAGGTTGAAGTATTTGATAGACGAGTGCTTGAAGAAATGGGATTTGGTGCATTTTTGGCAGTTGCAAGTGGTTCAAACAATCAACCTTATTTTGTTCATCTATCTTATAAGAAAGGTAATCCAAAAATTAAATTAGCAATTGTAGGAAAAGCACTAACATTTGATAGTGGAGGCCTTAATATAAAGACATACGAAGGAATGGTAGATATGAAAATTGACATGGCAGGTGCAAGTGCAGTATTAGGTATATTCAAAGCATTAGGGGAATTAAAATTGGATGATATTGAGATTCATGGATTCTTTGCAGCTTGTGAGAATATGCCATCTGGTAGTGCTATGAAGCCTGGTGATGTTGTTAGAGCATATAATGGCAAGACTATTGAAATTTTAAATACAGATGCAGAAGGTAGATTAACATTGGCGGATGTCCTCTCATATGTATCAAAAAATTATTCACATTTAGATTATATTGTAGATTTTGCAACACTTACAGGTGCAATCGTTGTTGCACTTGGTGAATTTAGAGCTGGTGTATTTACACCAAATAGAGAGATTTATGAAAAGATAGAGACTTGTGGTAAGTTGGCAGATGAAAATTATTGGTTAATGCCTCTTGATGAAAAAATTGCACAAAAACTAAGAAGTAAAGTTGCAGATGTTAAAAATACAGGTGATAGGGCTGGTGGTGCAATTTTTGCAGCACTATTTTTGAGAGAATTTGTTGAGGATCCTAATAAATGGGCTCATGTTGATATTGCAGGTGTTGCATATAATAATGAAATTGGAGCAACTGGATTTGGTGTAAGGACTATTCTATATTGGATATTAGATACTTTAAAATTTTCAAAATAGCTGAAGGGGTTATGTTTTTTGTGAAAGGTATTAAAGATAGCGTAAGCGAGCTAAATAGCTTAAAGGAGTTATTCTACGCCGAGATATTGCTTGGGATAGAGAAGTTGAGGTCTGAAATTAGCGATGACTGTTTTTAACAGGGAATTTATAGAGATGATAAAGCTTTTCTTTAAAATAGGAGGTTAAGAGATGGTAGAAGTTTATAGGATTTTGGAAGATATCTTAGGTAAAGAAAAAGCAAACAAAATTATAGAGTATGTTGAGCATATTGTTGAGGATGTTAAAAATAAAGCGAAGTTTGAGATGAGAGAAGAAATAATAACAAAGGAAGTTTTTTACGCGGAAATAAGTAAGTTGGAAGCAAAAATGGATAATCTTAGAGCGGAGGTGAAGGAGGTCAAATCAGACTTAATGCTTGAAATGGAGAAATTAAGATCTGAAAACAGGTTATTAAGGCAGCTAATTTATTTTCTAATCATCATAAACATTTTGGCGATGACTGTTTTTAATAGGGAATTTATAGAGATGATAAAGCTTTTCTTTAAAATAGGAGGTTAGATAGATATGGAGAGTTTAATAGAGAACATCGTTGTTATAAAAAGAACAGCAAAGATGAGAGCAGGTGGTAGGACATTTAAAATCCATACCTGGGTTGTGGTTGGAGATGGACAAGGTAAGGTTGGAATAGGTCATGGTAGTGCCCTTGAAACACCAGAAGCGGTTTCAAAAGCTCTTAGGCAGGCAAGAAAGAGACTTAAAAGTGTTGTTATAATCAATGGCACACTTCCTCATCCTGTTTATATTAAGTTTGGTGCTATAAAACTGCTTATGAAACCTGCTGCACCAGGAACAGGTATTATTGCGAGTCAGCCTGTAAGAGCAGTGCTTGAAGCAGCAGGATATAAAAATATTCTTACAAAAGTTCTTGGAAAATCTACAAATCCTGTAAATCTTCTAAAAGCTACTATGCTTGCCCTTGAATCACTTAAAGACCCTGAATATGTTCTAAAATATAGATATTCTCAAAGTAAATGATTGTTATAGATGAGAAAATTAGCCATAGGATTGTATATAAAGTTGCTTATTCAAACGAAGAATTAACATTATCTGAAAATTTAAAGTATAAAGTTATTCATTCTCGGAAAGTTCTTGATAAGAAAATCAAAAATGGTGAAATTATTTATGGTGTAAATACTGGTTTTGGGAAACTTGCAAGTAATGTTGTAAGAGAATATGAAAAATTACAATTGAATTTAATTAGGTCTCATGCAGTTGGTGTTAGTTATGAACTTGAAAGAGAAATTTCAAGAGCTATCTTATTTTTGAAATTATACAATTTGAGTCTTGGATTTTCAGGTGTGAGATATGATGTAATTGATAGAATTTTATTATTTTTGAATAACGCTATATATCCTGTTATTCCAAAATATGGTTCAGTTGGTGCAAGTGGTGATTTAATTCCACTTTCGCATATGGCTTTAACTCTAATTGGAGAGGGTTTTGTTTATCTAAACAAATCTTATTATCCTTCTTTGATAGCACATAAAATTCTAGGTATTGAACCACTAATTTTAAAGGAGAAAGAAGGACTTGCCTTAATAAATGGACTTGAATTTAGTAAAGCTTTGCTTTCAATTGCTCTTTTTGAATTTGAAAAGTTATTTGAACAATCTATCACAATTTTCTTATTTTCCGCATATGCATTCAATTCTAATAAAAAACACTATGATCTGAGATTACTGAAAGCCAAAAAGGGTGAAGGATTTTCAAGAATCATGGAGATTTTACATGAATATACTCAAAATTTAGATGGCAATAGAATTCAGGATCCATACTCATTTAGAACAACACCTCAAATCCTTTCTGCAATTTATGATAATCTAAAATATGTTGAAGGCAAAACGAATGAAGAATTGAATAATGTTTCGGATAATCCTATTATTGTTGATGATGAGGTAATATCAGCGGGGTTGTTTCAAGGTCAGCAAATTGCATTTCTATCTGATTTTTTGAACATAAACCTAATTAAATTATCTCATCTTTCTGAAAGAAGGACATTTCAATTACTTAAAGAATATGAATTCTTAACCGAAAATCCAGGTCTTAATAGTGGATTTATGATGTTTCAGGTAAGTCAAGCGAGTTTATTAAATAGTATGAACGCTTATCCTCATTCAGTTGATAATATAACAACAAGTGAGTTTCAGGAAGATATTGTATCATTTAGTTCAAATTCTGCTTTAAACTTATATGAAAACGTCAAGAAAGCATATTATATTTTTGCATATGAGCTGTTATCTTCACTTCAAGCACTTTATTTAACTAAGCGGTATGAAAAACTACCAAGCAGGCTTAGAGAAATTTATGAAGAATTGAGAATCAATAAAACACATCCAATAAGATATGTTGATGAAGATAGAGATTTTACGAGAGATATTGATAGTGCTTTGTATCATTTGAGAAACTTTAAACTTATTCTATGAAATTAAAAGATAAAATTTGTTATATTGCAGGTGGAACAGGAAGAATTGGAAGTGGTATTTTAAACGTATTTCTAAGAGAAAAGGCAATAGTGGTTGTATCTTCAAGATATGAAGAGAAACTAAGGAAATTAAGAGAGAAATTTAATAGTGAAAATTTGCATTTAATACTTGGAAATATAGGAGATGAAAATGATGCAATAAGAATAAGAGATGAGATTATTAAAAAATTTGGTAGGATCGATGTTGTAGTAGCATCCATAGGTAGTTGGTGGTCTGGTAAAAGGATTATTGATTTGGATCTAAGGACATATGAAAGTGTGATGTATGAGAGATTAACTACGCATTTCATTTGTGCAAAGACATTTTTGAGCTATATGGTAAGCATTAATAAAGGTGTTTATGTTTTAATTGGTGGATTTCATGCACAAATTCCATTAAGAAACGCGGGTATTATTTCAATTGCAGGTTCTGGTGAGATAATGCTAACAAAAGTTTTATATGAGGAGCTAAAAGAATATAATATAAGGATAAATGAAGTATTGCTTCCTCCTGTTGGTGAGAAGATAAGTGAAGAAGATATAGGTAATTTTTTGGCATTTTTATGCTCTGATGAAGGATATATGGTAAATGGACAAATTATTAACCTATAATATAGACCTTGAAACATTAAAGCAAAGACAATATGAGCTTAAAAAGAAAGTTATAATAAAACCTTTGAATCTTGAAATTGAATATATTGCAGGATGCGATTCAGCATTCAGAGGTGAGCTTATAAATTCTGTATTTATAGTATTAGAATTTAAAACATTAAGAGTTCTTGAAATTCAAAATTTAGTATCAGTTGTAGAATTTCCATATATTCCTGGTTTTTTGGCATTTAGAGAAGTTCCAAATTTAATAAAAGTATATGAAAGTCTGAAAATTAAGCCTGATTTAATCATGGTGGATGGACATGGAATAAGTCATCCAAGGGGGCTTGGTATTGCAAGTCATTTAGGCGTTCTAATAAATAAGCCTACAATTGGTGTTGCAAAAAGCTTATTAGTTGGTAAGTATAAAGAGCCTTGCTTAAAAAAGGGATGTAAGGAATATGTTTATTACAATAATCAAATTGTAGCATATGCTCTAAGGAGCAAGGATAACACTCATGTTATATTTGTGTCACCTGGACATTTAATTGATTTGGACAGTGCATTGAATATCGTTCTTAAAACACTAAAAGGTTATAGACTTCCTGAACCTACAAGACTTGCAGATTACTATTCAAGAAAATTTTAATGATTCCAATATCTGAGATTTTTTATTCAATTCAAGGTGAAGCCAAGACTGCTGGTGTTCCTGCTGTTTTTTTGAGATTTGCAGGATGCGATGTTGGATGTGTTTGGTGTGATACAAGGGAGGTGTGGATGAGAGGAAAACCCATGAAGAAAGGGGAGGTTGTTAAGCTGGTGAAAAATTTGTCAGATGAAAATATTCATCTTATTATAACGGGTGGTGAGCCTTTAATCTATAATGAGTTCATAAATGAGCTTTGTATTGAAGTTATTAATAACTTTAAACTTATAGAGATTGAAACATCTGCAACAAGAGTTCCATTCGGATTTATTAGTATAAGTGAAAAGGTTTTTTTTAATACTTCACCAAAATTGAAAAATAGCAAGGTAAGGAAAGAAAAAAGGATAAATGAAAGTGCTATTAGATTCTTTTTAGAAAGTAAAAAGGCAATTTTTAAGTTTGTAGTTGAAAATGAGGATGATGTTATTGAAATAATAAATGATTTTATAAAGCCATTTAGTATACCAAATGAATTAGTTTATCTAATGCCACAATCTCAAAGTAGGGAGGAATTTATTAAAAGAAGTTTAATAGTGGTTGAACTTTGTAAGAAATATAAATTTAATTTTTCGCCAAGATTACAACTTATTATTTGGGATAGAGCAACAGGTGTTTAAGCAACTTTTCTTATTAGTAAAATACTATTGAAAACTAAAATTAGGGCACTAATGATTAAAATAATCAACTTTACTGCAATTTCAAATTGAAAAAAAAGCTTCAAAAATTCACCTAAAATTCCAAATGAAAGAACGAAGAATAGAAATGAAAATGACCAAATAAATTCCTTGAATGAAAATAACCTTCCCGCTATTGAATTGTGAGAATTCCTTTGAATGAATGTATCGTATGACATAAGTAGCAATGATAGGGTAAACCCACTTATGAAGAATAGTAAAAGTAAAATTATTAGGTTTTTTACAATAACTGAAACTATAAAAAGTGCTGGAAATAAAAAATGTGAAAATAAAATGATTCTTATCTCACCAAATTTTTG
>FWWL01006699.1_pt1 | contig 16366 bp, 18 predicted proteins | sample 2228331 | NCBI WGS metagenome assembly FWWL01 (sample SAMEA103939775, study PRJEB20133) | metagenome
GTATGCTTTGACAGTAGGGGTGTTTTGTTTGCCCCTTATTAAGTTCTTCAGATAATCCTCTTTCAGGGCCCTCTGCGGCCCTCTCTAACCTCCCCACCTTCTTTCAAAAAACTCCAAAAACTCCCTCTGGTCAAGTTCAAGCTCCACCACTCTGTCTAAAAAGTTCTCATAGTAAAAAAGCAGTCTGCCTGCAGGAAACTCAAGTCTGAGCTTGAGGTCTTCGTAATCTCTCTGTGACCAGCCACTACCTACTTTGCCTGTGCCCACGTGGACTATCAGATGTCCTTCTGGCATTTCTGATATGACCTCTATGCGTGTCCACCTGTCAGTGTATGGTTCCCACAAAATGTCTCCTTTCAGGAGTTCTGCAAGTGTTGTAAGCAAAAGGTTTGCCTTTGGAGATACTGAGGTGTTAATCTCTGGATGTGGCCAGCAGGCAAAGTTCTTGCTCCTTATCATTTCCACCTCCTGCAAGTTTTCTCAGTTCAGCCAGTGCAGACTTTAACAGTTTATGCGTTTTCTTGTAAGGAATGCCAAGCAGAGAGCCTGCAGACTTCACAGTGTATCCTTCGTAGAATACAAGCTCCACAAGTTTTCTCTCTTCCTCAGAGAGTTTTTCCAGCATTGCTCTTACTGCAACTCTTTCCTCTGCCTTATCTTCAGCCCCATAAAAGACCTCAAATGTGTCCTCTTCTCCCTCTCTGACCGTTCTGTCTATTGAGAGATATGAGTTTCTGCTGTGTCTTTCGTAGAAGCTCTGCACCTGAGCCAGAATGTTTATGTATGCTATAGTGGAAAAGGCATGCTTGCCATCCCAGTTGTCTATGGCATAGAAAAGTCCCTCCACCGCACAGGAATAGACCTCTGCCCAGTCATCAGAATTCACTCTCATTCTCCTCATGACCTTATAGATAAGCCCCTGGTTTTCCTGAAAGAGCCTCTGCTTTTCTTTCTTTATCTCCGCATAGAGTATCTCAAGCTGAGGTTCTGGAAAGAGACAAAAGGCTATGTAGTCCCTTATGAGCATGTCCACATACCTACCTTTGAGATTTCCGTCTGGAGAATATATTTGCTCCTTTCTTGCTTTCAGAATAGACAATCTCACCTTTTTAAACCACTCAGGTATCAAACTTAAAGCCTTTCTTCTCAGCTCCCAGAGCATTCTTTCTACCTCCTAAATAGTTTCTTTCCAGAAATCTTCTGAGATACAGAGTATTCAGCACATAAAACGGAATGTTTCTTTCTTCTTTTCTTAGATGCCACAAACCGCTTGGGGTTATAACAAAGAAAAGCTCCACCTTTTTAGCAAAAAAGTCTCTCAAAAGCTCTTCAAACCTTTCCTTTCTGTCAATATACTTCTTCTCATACCGCTTAAAAACAAGCACCCTGTCCTTTAAAACCACCCCCACATCAAACTTTGAAATAAACCCTTCCTTTTCATCAATTAGCTCAATATCCTCAATAACTTCAGGAAATAGAGGCTTCAGAGTTCTGTAGCAGGTGATGGAAGTAAAAATCCCGACAGAGTTAAAAGGCTTTGCCAGTCTTGCCTTTAAAACTTCCTCATTTAGCTCCTCTATCACAAAATAACCACCCGCCTCCATTCCATAGAGAAAGGTCTTAAAGTCTTCAAAAGAAAGTCTTCCCCTCACAAACCTTCTCCAGCTCACCTGCCCTTCATTCTTTATCGCATTCTTGAGCCTTGATAGTTTTCTGTGGTGTTTGAAATAAATAACCAGAGCCTTATGAAGAGCCTTGTAGTCTATAGACCAGAAGTCAGCTTCCTTAAACTTAAACATCTTTACCTCCTCCACAATCATTCCTTTTCACCTCCCCGTAGCTCGCTTATTTTCCCGTGATACTGATGGACGAGAAGCTCGCTTACTCTCAAAGCTTCCATATGACTTCCTCTCTCTTTTCTTTTACCACCTCATCGCCAAAAGTGTTCAGGATTTCCTCTTTCTTAGATGGCTTTACATACACATACTCATGAGCCTTATCTCCTGCCTTTTTCAAGAGCTTTTCCACATCAAAAGACACCACCTCTCTTTTCACCCAGCCAAGCTCCCTGCCACCTATTTTGAGAGTGCCTTTTACCGCCTTCTTCAAAAGAGTTTCCACCTGCTTTAGTTCTGTCTCTAAGGTTCTGTAGTATCTCAAAAGCTCAAAAGCACTCTCTTGAGGCTTTTCCTCTTCCAGCCTGTATTCCCTGCCTTCACAAAGCCCTTCTCTGTAGAAGACACAGTAAGAAGTGCATTCATTGGGATATCTTGGCGATTTATCTTCATGAAATCTTCTTACAAGCTCTTTTAGCTCCTCTTCTGTGATGCTCTCTTTTACCTCTGATACCACATAGAGCTTTTGAGACCAGCTCTTGTGTTTGGCAAGGCTCTTATAAAAGAGATACTGCCTGACTTTCTTATGAGGATAGAGCCTCCGTAGGATAAACCTCTGGATTTTTGCCTGGGTGAGATACACAGAATTATGAATTACAAGCCCCTCATCTTCATAAAGTCCGTCCTTTATGCCTTGAGGAATGTCCTTAAGAAGAATGTATTTTGGAGCTTTTAGCTCTATGCCTATGACCTCATCTTCAAGCTCTATAAAACAGTCAAGATGTCCGTGTATGAGAGTGCCATCTATCTCATAGATGAGGTCTTTCTCCTCTTGAAAGCTCTCTCCGTATAGCTCTTTCAGAGCCTTTTTTACCTGCCTTTCCCACACGAAACCATCATCTATCTCCACCGCAGTGGGTTCTACATCGTAGGTCTTAGACAGTTCCCACTTGAGAGGACAGTGCAGAAGAGCAGTGATACCTACCGCACCCTCAGCGTAGCTTAGCTCTCTGCCCTCCTTGCTTTTTTCTCTTATTGTGTCTACAAGCTCTTTCCACATGTTCAGACCTCCTGAAAAGGTTTGATGGTTTGAAACGCACGGTATACCGCTCTTTCTATCAAGTGAAAACTCTTTCATCAAAAGTCTTCGCAGTTCACTCTTTGTCATGGTTCCTTTCCAGCTCCTGCCTTGAGACAGAAAAGGTATACTGGAGCTTTCCCTTCACTCTTTCCCTTATCCTTTTTGCCTGCTCTGGCTTTATCCTGAAAAGCACAGCTCCTCTTTCGTCCACCACTCTGCCATCATCTTTTATCCTGCCCCACAGAGAAAATCCACCCCTATCTGTCCTCACATGCATAAAGACCATCCCATCCTTGTCAAAGCTCTTAACCTGCAGGTCATAAACTCTCATTTCTCTGCCTCCCTGCATTTTGCTAAACTTTTCTCATGCTTTTTGAGAAATTCCAGTCTCTCTTCAGGATTTTGAGCAAGAGAAAACATTTCCTCTATGGTCTGGCAGTAGGCTTTCTGGGATACCTGCTTTTGCAGTTCATCCTCAGATAAAAAGCCATAGAGGAAAAGGTGGGCAAGGAGAGTGCCCACCACCATGCCAAGGATAAACTCCAGCACCTTCATGACCTGTCTCCCTTCACCTTTGAGATAATGGCACTTGCCTGAGAGGAAGTCAGCCCGTTTTCAAGAGCTGTCCTGAGCACAAAGCCTTCTGGAAGCCTGCCCTCTGCTATGAGGCTGTCTATATGCTCTTTTGTGAGCTTTCCATCACCTACAAGTTTTCTTATATACTCCTTTTGCTTTTCAGATGCGGGGGCTTCCTTTACCTTCTGAGGGAAAAGAGACAGAATTACCTGATTGATGAAGTCCTCTCCCGCTATCCTTTCCAGAAGTCTTTTCATAGCTCTGGTATAAGCAGTCCTTGCAAGGGTAAACTCTTTTCCCTTTTCCTTTGCATAGGCTTCTCCTACCTCAGAGAGCATTATGACGCTTTCCCCCACCTTTATCTCCACCTCAGAAACCACCACCACCATCTCCACACTGGCATACTCCACTCTGGAGGTTTCCCTGATAGACCCACCTGCACGCACTATCTCCTCCACAAGCATCTTCCATAGCTCAAGAGCCAACGGTCTTGAGACCTCATAGGCATCCCCTATCTTCACTATGAGGTCTTTCCTCTGAGTGATAAGGTTTTGCATTGCAGAAACTGGCACTGGCAGAAGTCCCTGCTGTGGTTTTTGCTCCACCATTTTTCCACCTCCTTGAGTTGTTAGAGAATAATTTACCACTATACTGGGGAATTGTCAAGTGTTGTAGGATGATTTATATCAGGTTTTTACAGGAACCTGTAAACCCTTTTGAGGACTATAATAAGAAGTATGGGGAGTAGGATGCTAAGAAAAGTCCACTTTTACTTTTATGGTAAACTTAAAAAAGCGTCTTACTCCCCATGTTCTGTTCCTCCCCTGCGGGGGCAATGCCCCCGCTCCACCAAAATCAAAACCTTTGCGGAGGCACTATCATGAAGGTGAGAGCGTCTGACGTTTTTATTCCCTGGGACTTTCTGCCAAGGGTGTTTACAAGGCTAAGTCAGGAGAAGGTTCAGGAGTATGCAAGGCTTATCTCTGACGGACACGACCTTGGAGCTATAAGGCTCTGGAAAAGACCTGATGGGTCCATGTGGCTTGTGGATGGCAATCACAGACTCCACGCTTATAAGAGCCTTGGCATTGAGGAAGTGCCTGTAGTTTTTGAAGAATGCACAGATGAACTGGATTTCAGGAAAAAAGCCATCCTTTACAATGCCAGACACGGACTTCCTCTCACTCTTAAAGAGAAGCAGGCTCTGGCTAAGATACTGTATTCCGCTGGAGAAAAGAGGCTGTCTGAAATAGCTCAGGTGCTGGGAGTAGGCAGAGCTACCGTATACAGGTGGCTTGAGGATATGCTCCAGCAAGACAGAGAAATCCTTCTACCTCTCATTCAAAAAGCACTCTCAGAAGGTAAATCCTACGACCAGATAGAAGAGGAAATTGGTATTCCTAAGCAGGTCTTTACACACTGGCTTAAGAATAATTCTCAAATAGGAACTCTTGACTTGTCTCAAATGAGACAAGTAAAAATTTATCACTTGCAAAACAATCTCAATAGTCTCACTGAGGAATTCAGGAAGTTGCTGGATGAATACTACATGCAGGAGGGGGTGCGTTTTGCAGGTTTTCCAGAGTGGGCAAAAAGCAAGGGCTATGAGCTTGATATGGAGGAGTGGAAGAGGTTTGCGGACATGGTTATATCTGCTTTAGAGAGGGGGCTTGTGATAAACATCAGGAAGGACAGGGGCTTTATAGAGAAGTATTTGATAGAAGAACTAAAGGGGCTTGGCAAGAGGGCAAGGGAGGGGATAGTGAAAGGATTTCTGGGGGTGTTTTATGAAAAGGCGAGGAAGGATGTGGAGAAGATAGTGAGGATAGTGCGTGAGGTATGTGAAGACCTGAATGTAGTGGATGTAAAGGAAGAGGTCAGAAAAAGGGCAAAGGCGAAGGACAATCATTTTGTGAAGTATCTGGACCTTATCCTGGCACAGTATGAGGATGAACTTTCTGAATGTTTGACAAAGTATCCAGTGCTTACAGAGGAAGAGGTGCTGGAAAGAAAAGAAAAGTATCTGGAGCTTGAAAGCAAAGAAGAAATTCTGGAGGAGCTAGAGGCAGACTATCCAGAAAGGAGGATACCACCTGAGCTGGCAGAAAGGCTATGGAGGGAAAAGACAGAGAGAGTCTATCATGCTCTTAAAGAGAAACTTTCCAGAATAGAAAGCCTTGAAGAGTTTGAGAAGGCACTGTCGGGGCTTTCTGGGCTTGAGAGAGAGCTCTATGAGAACTCAAAGGAGCTCAGGGCTATAGAGAGGGCACTGAGAGAGAAAGAGGAAAAGGTCATTCTGGAAAGCCTTGTAGAGGGCATAAAGGCTCTGCAGTGGAACTCACTGGATGAGATGATGCAGGCTCTGGAAGAAAAGGAAAAAGCGGTTGCACTTAAGCATGTATCTGATTTGAAGAAAGCCTTTTCGGAACTTCCTGTGCCGTCTGATGGTGAAGTGCTGTCTTTGATAGAGCAGGGGCTTGAGGATGGAGAAATCCTTGAGAGTTTCAGAGGAAAAGGACTGTATCTGGAGAGGGGAAGACTTCTGAAGATAAGGGAGGAGTATCTGAAAAAAAAGGAGGAAGAGAGAAAAAGGCAGGAAGAGGAGCTCAAGAGGAAAGAGCAGGAGCTCATGCAAAAGCAGGCACTTATTATAGCACAGCAGGAAGTGGTAGAAGGAAGGCTTTATGAGGAGGAAGAAGACCTGCCTGAGTGGGTAGTGGAAGAGCTTCTAAAAGAGGAAGAGGAGGAGGCAAGGGGGATTTCTCTTAAAGGGGTTTTGAAAGAGCTTGAAAACCTGAAAAAGCAGGTAGAGGACATAAGGAAGGAGGTAGAAGGTCTTACTGAGACAAAAGCAAAAGAGAGGATAGGGAAAAAACTGGATGCTATGGCACAGAGGATAGAAAAGTTATCACACAGAGTTTCTGTATCGCTTGAGAAGAAAAAGAAGGTGGATGTAGAAGTTGCAAGGCTTGCATACAGGGCTATGCAGGAGTTCAACAGAGAATACAGAGACCATACAGGTTCTGACTTGCCAGCAAGAGACTTCAAGAGGGGCATGCGGGAGTTCTGTAGGTATTTTGCAGAAGGAATGAAAATGGGAAGACCTGCTGAGGAGCTCATGCAGGACTTTTTTGATGCCATGTCTGCCCAGTTTGAAAAACACAGAAACAGCGGATTTAAAAAGGCAGGAGTTGCTTACCTTACTCCTTCAGACCTCATCCAGAACCTTGCCAGATACTTAGCCATAGCCAGAGAAGAGGTAACCAGACAACTTGTGTATGAAAGAGTTATAAACCACTACAGAGAGGTGTTTGGCAATGGTAGTATATGAGGCAATATTTTCTGCCTTTATTGCAAGACAGGGAACATCAGAAAAGCAGGCTTTTGAAAAAGCAAAACAGTATTCCTCTGTTTGCAGAGACATTCCAGTAGAAGTGATAAAGCAGACACTGCAAGAATATGGACTTATTAGCCCTCCAGAAAGGTTTAGAGAGATTGCACTGAAAAAAGCGATGGTAAGGGCTCTTAAAGAATTGCTCTACGCCATAGAGAAACTGCCTGCGGGGGATGGCTTTATAAGGTTTGCAGACCCGAGACTTCCTGAATTTGTGGAGCTTATGGGAGGCATGGTAGAGCTTAGAAAGCTAAGCCTTGAGGAAATAAGGAGGAACCTTTTAAGGCTTTACCCAGACCTCAGTCCTGCGGGTGGCATTGTATACGATGCGGTGAGTGGAAGAGAAAGACTGTATCTGTTAGACCTCAGAGAGAAAAAGCTCATGACAGTAAGGATAGAAGAGATAAAGGCACTGGAGGGAAAAGAATACAGAGCACTTGGAGGCAGAGATGCTTGAAATTGAGTATCCACACGATGAATCGGCGGAGAGGGCAGTGCTTGGGGGGATGATAGCAAGACCTGAGCTTATTGCAAAAGCTCTGAATGAGGAGCTTTCTGAGGAGGACTTTTACTTTCAGGAGCACAAGAAACTCTGGGCTCTTTTGAAGGGGATTTTTTCAGAAAGGGGCATAGAATGGGATGATATTCTGTTTTTTGAGTTTGCGGAGAAAAAGAGAGTAGAAGTAAACAGAGTGCTTTTTTATGCTCTTGTGGAAGAAGGTAGCACTTCAGAGGTTCTTTTTGAGTCTGCTCTGAAAAGAGTAAAAGAGCTTTCTACACTGAGGAAGATAAGAAATGTTGCTCTGGAGCTCTTGAAGGAAAAGGAGCTTGAAGGGGTAAAGAAAAGGATTGGACTATTTGAGGAGCTTTTTAAGGAGACAAAAACAAAGACAAAGGCTCTGTCGGAGCTTTTGAGTGAAGTTTATGAGAATGTGAAAGTCCTGAGGGCAAGGGACAGGCTCATTACAGGAGCGGAAACGGGCTTTACTGGGCTTGACCTGATGACAGGAGGCTTTCAGAAGGGGCATCTTGTTGTGGTAGGTGCAAGGCCGGGCATGGGCAAGAGCTCTTTCATGTTGTCTTTAGCTCTTCACATGGCTAAGAAGGGAATAAGAGTTGGAATTTTTTCTCTGGAGATGACTGCAGAAGAGCTCACTCAGAGGATGCTATCTATGGAAAGCAAAATTATGCTTAAAAAGCTCAGGACAGGGCAAATTACTGATGAGGAGTTTAAGGTTCTTACGCAGAAGGCAATAGAACTCAGAAGGCTTTCAGTGTGGATAAATGACAGAGCGGACATGACGCCTCTGGACCTGAGGATAGAGCTCAGGAAAAACTCTACAGACGTGGTCTTTGTGGATTATCTGCAGCTTTTAAAAAGTGCAGAGAAGTATTACACAAGACAGGAAGAGGTCTCCAGAATATCGCAATCTCTCAAGGCTATGGCAAAGGATTTTGGAGTGTGTGTGATTGCTCTGGCACAGTTAAACAGGCAGGTAGAGCAAAGAGCGGACAAAAGACCCAATCTTTCAGACCTGAGAGAAAGCGGGGCAATAGAGCAAGATGCAGATATTGTGATGTTTCTGCACAGGCCTGAGTATTACCGCAAGAATGCTCCAGAGAACCAGGGAAGGGCAGAAATCATACTTGCCAAAAACAGGCATGGACCAACGGGAACTGTAGTGGCCTTTTTTGATGCGGAGACTACCGCTTTCAGGCCTATACAGTCTGAGCAAGAACAACGTATAACAGAGGATAGAGAGGAGCTTGAAGATGAGATTGACTTTTGAGTGGAAGTGCGAGGTCTTCTCATATCGGTGCCAACGGGAGGAGGAAAGACGGTCATATCCTCACAGATATTGAAGACACAATCACTCTCATATCCCCCAGAGGCATAGAAAAAAGAACTCTGCCCGCAAATGCACCTCTACCTCTTATTGAAGAAATAGCCCAGAAACTGCAACACCTGTAAAATTGCTAAACATTCTTACTTGCAAAAACCTCGCATTCCGCAGGTTTTTGTATTCTTTTTTCTTTCTTTTTTCTTTTAGGAGAAGTTAGTAGGAGAGGTATTTTGTTTGACAAAGTTGCGTTAGCAACTTTGTTCTCTTTTTACGTAGTAAAAAGAGATATCTTTTTATAGCTAATGGAAAATAAAGCTAATGGAATGAAGGACTATAGCATTCTAAGGCTTGATAGACAAAGATTTGCGAAAAGGGGGTCTTACAATTTTGGTGGGGACACTCTTACAACTTTGGTGAGGGACACTGTGGAGGTCTTACAATTTTGGTGGGGACATGAAATGGAACGGACAGGTTTTGTTCTGTGGATGTGGTAGAATTTAGGTTATGGAGAGGGGAGATAGGCTAAATGGGGAACTTGGTTTGAAGCTGTATGACATCTTTGTTCGCTATTCCTGTTTGAGGACAGAGGAAAGGAAGGAGATAGTATACAGGACTGGGGATGGACGCAGGACTGTGAGCATAAAGAATCCTGTTAGCTCTCTCTATTCGTGGAAGCTGTTTTTGTATTGCCTGTGGAAGGTGGAGGAAGTAGAGGAGCTTGAGGAAGGCGTGAGGGCTTATGTGAGTAGAGAGGTAATAAGCCAGATTTTGAGAAAACCTGGGATAACCTTGAGAGAAGTCAAGCGGTATCTTGAACCTTTGAGGTATACGCACTATGATGTGGAGGAGATGTCTGGGGATATTGTGAACTATTATGATTTTGGACTTTTGCTGAAGGTAGAGGGATGGGAAAAGTTGCAAGGTGGTTATGGAAGGCTTAAACTTTTGATAGATAAGGCTTTTTATCAATTCTGTCTTGAGAGCAGGCTTTTTCTGTATATGGTTTTTGTGGAGGAGCTCCAGTCTGTGTATGCAGTTAACCTTTTCACTTTTCTGACCGCACATTCTGATGGCAGAGTTTTCAGAGAGGAGGTTCTTTTTGACAAGGCAGGCATTCCAGAGGATATGGAGCTTTTCAACAAAAGGCTTTATCTCAAGCGAGCTCTGAATTCTCTTGTATCTGCAGGTTTTCTAAAAGGCTTTTCCTGTGATGCTCAGAATAGAAAGTGGATACTGGAAAGATACGACGCTGCTTCTTTGAGGGTCATAGCTCTTGAAAAACTCAAAGCTCTTGAGGAAGAGCTCAAGTTTTTTTCTGAGCGCCAGAGAGAAAAGGAAAGAGAAAGAAAGAGGAAACAAAGGCAGAAGAATAAAGCTCCTAAGCCTGAAATTATGTTTTGAATATCTGTAGGGGGAAAGCAGAGAAACATAAAGAGCATGCGAATTCAGCGACTTTTTACAGGAACCTGTAAACTACTTCAGAAAGAGAAAAGTCCTCTGTGTAATTTGCCTGAGCCTGCCCTTTTCACACAAACTCCTGAGTAGCTTCCTTTTTGTGGCAGTGTCGGCCTTTCTCTCTGGCAGGCATGGGGTGTAGATGCTGTCATCTCTGAGCCTGTGGAGGAATATGTCTACCAGTAGTCCATACTCAGGAAGGGTAAGCCCCTCTGGAGGTGGCAGATGGTTCCCTCTGACTGGAAAAGGTTGCAAGAATATGAGCCTGAACTTTCTCCTTTTCCAGAAGTATTTTCTCTGAATAAGCCCCATAAGTTCTAACTTTCTAAAGGTTCTTGTGTAGAGCCACCTTGCCCACTTGGGGTTTATCCCAAAGGTCTCTGAGAGTTTCTGGTCTATGTCCATGGGCTTGATATAGTAGTTTAGCTTTATCCTGTCATGAAAGGCTCTCAAAAAAAAGCAGAAAAGCCCGAGTTCTCTGTAAGAGAGCTCCTCCCTTTCCCACGGGTCAGGGAAAGGAAACTCCTGCAGAAGGTTCGGGAAGTAATAGGTATACCTGTCTCTCTTTTTAAGGTAGCCCTTTTTCACAAGGCTCTGAAAGTGCATGTCTATCTTCACTGACTGGTGCATATAGCGTTGCTTTACCCACTCTTGCTCCACGCATACGGGCAGTCTGCCCTTCTCTGTAAGAAAGAAAAGCACGCTCCCAAGCCACTTTTCTGTGTTGGTAAGCTCTTTACTGAGCCATATGTAGGCATTCCAAAATTCCTTTTCCCACAGGTATGCGGACTGCGAAATGGACTGTTGGGCCAGTCTGAGTTTTAAAAGTCTCCTTATCTCAACGATTTCCTCAGAGGTGGGAGCCTTTCTGGACATTGCGACAATAAATTATACACGCTTACCAGAAAGATGGGAAAGGAAAGGAGAAAGAGGAGAGAAAACGGGATATTGTTCCATTATCCCATTAGTCCATTATCCCATTGTCCCAATATCCCATTATCCCATTAGCCCATTTTCTGGCTATAATAAGGCTTATGGAGAAGATTGGACTGGATATAGGATTTGGATGGACAAAAGTGTATATAGGTGGTAAAGCGGTAAGGTTTCCTACGTGGATAGGGGTGTGGACTGGCTACAGCGTGTCAGATGTGGAGCCCATATCCTTTGAAGGCAGGGATTATGTGGTGGGGTATCCTGCAAGGTTTTGCAGGCAGAGGGTGGAGGTCTCCGACTTTGACACGCTTGTGAGGTTTGCCCCTCTTGTGGTTGAGTATGTGAGGCGTGAGTTTGGGGACATGCCAGTGGTAGGTGGGCTATCTCCGAAGCACTACAGCAGGTATGTAAAAGACAGCATGTTGCAGAAGAGGCTTTCTGCGTATTTTGAGAAACTTCTACCACAGGGCTTCGGAGTTCTTGTGGATGTGTTCCCACAGCTTTCACTGACAGAGGGAGACCAGGTGGTGGTGGTGGACATAGGCTTTAACACGGTGGACTATTTGCTTGTGGTGTGGGATGGAGAGAAGTTTCAGAGGATAGGGCTTGACAGTGTGGGGGGGCTTGGAGTTCTGAGGGCAGTGGAGGTCTTTAAGAAAACACTCCCAGAGGAGACAGGCTTTATAAAGGACTGGTCTGTGTCAAGGCTTTTGAAGGTTTTTGAGGAGGGCAAGCTCTCTGTGGAAGGAGAGGAAGTGGACCACTCTAAGTGGAAAGAAAAAGCTGTGGAAGTTTACAGGGACATGCTCCTGACAAGGCTCAAGGAGGAGATAGGAGAGGGGCTTGTGCATTCTGAGTATCTTGTTGTGGCAGGTGGAGGGGCAAACCTGACAGGAAAGCTCAGGAAAGACTGCATTGTCCCACCAGAGCCAGAGTTTTCAAACGCAAGGGGCTTTTCCAAAAGCTAAAAAGCTGATGGCATCTTTCAGGATATACCTGCACTTTGAGGGTGAACTTGAGAAGAAGGCTGAGCCTTTCTTTGCCTTTGCTGGGGAGCTTGCCAACGGGGTGGTGCAGGTCTATTTAGAAATGCTCACAGAAGAGGAGATAGCGGAGCTTCAGAGAGAGGCAATGAGAAAGAGATACAAAAGAGAAAGAGAGAGGCTTTTTTACGACCACATGAAGTTCAAGATAAAGCAGAGGGTAGAGGAGAGGGAAAAGAAAAAAGAGACATCCAGAAAGACTGTCAAAAAGGAGGAAAAGCCCATCTCCGACTTTGACAGGATATTCGGCTCTATCCTTGAAGGTCTTTAACACAGAGCTTTTTGACTTCTCTCAGGCTTTCTTCAGAAGGAACGCCAAAAAGCCTTGCTATCTCTTTTCCATGCTTCAGGAAAACCACCATGGGAGTGCCAAAAACTACGTAGGCTTTTGCCAGAGACCTTTCTCTGTGGACATCTACCACCTGCACCTGTGTGAAGTGCTGTGAAAGCTCCCTGTATGCGACAGAGCAGGATGGACATGAGCCTGCAGAGAAAAGCAAAACCTGACAGAGAAGAGCGGTCGCAAGCATGGGAATATTATATCTCTCTCAGTTTACAGGTTTCTGTAAACCACTTCTGCCTATAATACCATTATGCTCTGGCTTTTACTGTTTCCTCTGCTTTCTTTTGGTGGAGTTTCCTGGGAATGTTTTGAGAGAGCTGGAAAGACTTATGGAGTAGACCCCTACCTTCTGTATGCCATAGCAAGGGTGGAGAGCGGTCTAAATCCCAGGGCTATAAACAGGAACAGGAATGGCTCTTGGGATAGGGGTATCATGCAGATAAACACTGCATGGGATGGATATCTTCTCAGGCATGGGGTAGACCCCAGATGGGTCTGGGAGCCCTGCTACAACGTGCAGGTTGGAGCAATGATTTTGAGGAAGTGCATAAATACCTACGGCAATACATGGAGAGCAATAGATTGCTACAACAAAGGGAATAGGGCAAGAGAGAATTCGCAGTATGTGTGGAGAGTATACAGAGAGTGGAAGAGGTTATTTTTGACCTCATATGAGTGCGAATGGACTGACCTTATGAGAGTTTATGAACTTTATAGAGAGGCAAGTGGGGAGTGTCCTGTATTTGCGCAAGGGGATGCAAAAGCCTGCGGGGCAAGATTTGGATGCTGGGTCTGCACCTTAGCGAGTGACCTGCCAGAGCTAAAAAACGCAGGCATGTGGGACAAAAGACTTCTTATGCTCCTTGACTTCAGAAACTGGCTAAAAGAATATGGGAACAGAAAGGAAAACAGGACAGGGAGGAGGGAGTGGGAAAAGGAATGTTAATACTCTGTGAAAAGCCCTCCGTAGCTCGTCAAGTAGCTCAGGCACTGGGAAAGTTTACGCAGAGAGATGGCTATATAGAGGTGGGGGAGTATATCGTAACATGGGCATATGGACATTTATTGGAAGTGGATGATTCAATAGCCCCAGAGAAGTGGTCTCTGGATACTCTTCCTGTGTTGCCAGAGAGATTTCTTTACAGGCCAAAAGACAGCTCTTCTGGAAAGCAGTTAAAGGTTATAAAGGAGTTGTTGAAAAGAGTAGATGTGGTTGCAAACTTTGGAGATGCGGGGCGAGAAGGTGAGCTCCTTATAAGACTTATTCTCCAGTTTTGCGGCTGGAAAGGAAAAACCTTAAGGCTCTGGACTTCACTGGCACTTACTCCAGAGGTGGTAAGGAAAGAGCTTAAAAACTTAAAGCCTGCAGAAGAGTTTGACAGTCTATACTGGTCGGCCCTTGCACGGCAGCATGCAGACTGGATAGTAGGGATAAATCTGACAAGGGCAGTGTCTTTAAAAGCGGAAGAAGGCCTGTGGTCTGTAGGCCGGGTGCAGACGCCAACGCTGGCATTGATAGTGCAAAGAGACCTTGAGATAGAGAACTTCAGGCCTGAGCCATATGTGGTGATAAAGGCTCTCTTTGACAAAGGAGGACAGAGCTATGAGGGAATACTACTTGCAAAGACTGACGCAGGAGACAGACCTGCAGATAATGATACTGAAGAGGAAGAAGACTACGGCAGATATGCCTTTAGCCCAGAAAAGGCAAGGAAAATACTTGAGGAACTTCAGAGACTGGATAAAGCATATGTTGAGAAGGTCCTGAAGAAAGTTCAGAAAGAGTCTCCGCCCAATCTCTTTTCACTGACTTCACTTCAGAGATACATGAACAAGACATTTGGCTGGAAGGCACAGAAAACACTGGATGTCCTGCAAAAGCTCTATGAAGCAGGCTATGTATCTTATCCGCGGACTGATGCAGAACACATGGGAGAGGAGAACAAAGACTTAGTGAAAGAGGTTCTAAAAAAACTCAACAGAGAAGACCTTTTGCCTGCCGTTGACAGAGCAGGAAAGAGAGTATTTGACAACTCTAAACTTACCGACCATCATGCCATTATTCCTTTGATGGACGGGGAGCTGGAGGGGGACGGGGGGCTGCTATTCAGAGAAGTAAAGAAGAGGTTTTTTGCAGTTTTCTATCCACCTCATGAGTATGAGAGTCTGACAGTTCTGACAGAAGCAGGACAGTATCTTTTTGAGAGTAAAGGAAAGAGAGTTCTCTCTCAGGGCTGGAAAGAGCTTTACACAGAGGTAAAGGACAGACTTCTGCCTGAGCTAAGAGAGAAAGACCAGGTAAGAGTAAGGAACATAAAGCCAGAGCAGAGGTTTACTAAGCCCCCGCCGCATTACACGGAGGCAGAACTACTCAAGGTAATGGAGAAACTCAGTTTAGGAACCGCAAGCACAAGAGCGATGGTGTTGGAGAATCTCAAGGAAAGAGAATATGTCAGGACACAGGGCAAAAGCCTCATATCCACATCAAAAGGTAAGGAGCTCATAAAGAAGTTAGAAGGCTCTAAGATAGTCAGTCCTGAGATGACTGGGGAGTGGGAGAAAAGGCTTGATGGCATATACAAAAATCGGCTTGGCTTTAAAGGCTATAAGGAGTTTTTAGAGGGCATAAAAACCTTTACCACAGAGGAAGTGAGCAAAGTGAAAGAGAAAGACTTTAGCTATCAGAAAGAGCCAGTGGGCAAGTGCCCGAAGTGTGGCGCAGAGGTCATAGAAAGGGCAAAAAGCTACTCATGCACGAAGTGTGATTTTGTCCTCTGGAAAGAGGTCTTTGGAAAGCATGTAGGGCTTAAGCAGGCAAAGATGCTTTTAGAGGGCAAAGTGGTGCAGATGAAGGGGCTTAAAAACAAGGCAGGCAAGACCTTTGATGCTGGTCTAAAACTAAACGGCGAAGGCAAGATTGAACTTGTTTTTGGAGGGAGCAGACATGAAGGTTTTAAAGCTGAAGGACAAAAAGGTAGCAGAAAGACTGCAGGAAAGGTTTTTAAAAAAGAAAAGGGTGGTGGCAGTGGTTGGAGACGAAAAAGAAGCTGAGAAGCTCAGAGGAAAATCTGTGGACGTGGTCATAGTTCTGGAAAGTTTACAGGTTCCTGTAAACCGCACCGAGGATTAAGAGGTCTTCTACGGAGAAGTATTTTTCCTTTACCCTCTGGAAGGCTCTCAGGTACGCAGATGGGTTAGCCCTGACAGAAAGACCAAAAAAGCCTGCATAATAATGCCCCCATACACCTGCCACGGTAGACAGGACTATGTTTTCTCCCCTGTAGTCTCCTTTTACTCCAAAGGGGATTCCAAGAAGTTCAAGCCTGACAGCCCACTGCAGAAGGCTCAGGGTGTCCCACTCACATATGAGGAGCTTTCCCTTTTCTGCAAGGGACAGAACATCCTCTCTTTTGTCTATCCAGAAGGCATTTTTGAGGTTTTTCCAGCTTTCCGTGGGTCTGAAAACCACCTTTTCAGTTCTGTGTCCTGCAAAGGAGAAATACGTCAATAAAGGGCTATCTTCAAGGTGGCTCACAATTATGAGGGTCTTTCTCCTGTTTCCTGTCAAGTGGTTAAAAAGGGCAGAGAGTTGAGAAGGAATGTATCTTTCTGCATCAAAAAGCACCACAACTTCCTCAGGAATGCTTACCTCCTCCACATCCCAGTACTCTAAAAACTTCTCTGCCTTTTTGAGCCTTCTGACCTTCTCCTCAAACTCCTCTATGCCCTCCACCCATACTTCTTGCCCCCATCCCCTTGCCAGATAGGCATAGTAGAGTATGTCCCCTTTCAGCTTTGGCACAAAGATGGACTTTCTTATAACCCTTGAGAAAGGATACTCAGAAAGATAACCCTCAAGGAT
>FWWL01006701.1_pt1 | contig 16362 bp, 18 predicted proteins | sample 2228331 | NCBI WGS metagenome assembly FWWL01 (sample SAMEA103939775, study PRJEB20133) | metagenome
TGGATATATAGTATTGTGAAAGGGACATTTTATAAAATAAAAAAAAAGCCAGCACAATCTAAGAAATTGCAAAACGAAGGTGAAAAAGAAAATTAATAGGTAGGTGGTACCATGAAAGAGCGACTTCATCCAATTCAGATATCAATTCTAATCTATATGATACAAAATGCTGTTGTCTTGTATAGTTTACCAAGACTGACCGCAGAAACTTACGGAACAAACGGTTGGCTAGGCATTATTTTCACTTATGTACTGGTTAACATAAATATTATGATAATTGCAATAATTTATAAGATGGGAAAAGGAAAATCAATCTTCGAAATTATTGAGACAACGATACCCAAATGGATAATGCTACCTATTTATTTGATTATTATTGGGACGTGGATCGGGATGGCGAGCATGGTGATGAAGATGTACATCTTCATAATGAAAATGTTCTTTTTTCCTGGAGTGCCTGTCACGCTTTTTATTTTATTAATTACGTATCTTAGTTTTCTCTTATTAAAAGGAGGAATCTACCATATAGCGAAGGCAACAGTACTATTATTTATCTTCACGATTTGGATGATCTTTATGTTCTTGTATCTTATTCCCGAATTTGATTTCACCCGTTTTACCACTTTCTTTTTTAAAGGTAAAACAGATATCATGAAGGGATTAGTTCATGTATATTCAGCTTTTTTAGGCTTTGAGATATCCATCCTGTTTTTCCCTATGGTTGAAAAGAAATGGACTAAGTCCATTTTTATTGGAAATTTTATGACCTTGTCTATCTATTTCATTATTATCTTTTTAAGCTATGGCTTTTTTAGCTTCAATCAATTATTGAATGATATTTACCCAGTAATTACTATGCTTGAATATGTAGAGGTACCTTTCCTTGCAAGAGTTGAAAACCTCATTTTTTCCTTTTTAGCTTTCAGGGTGTTATTAACCATTGTGATATATTACTGGGGAGCTCAGCAAGTTTGTAGAAATATTCTTTCTCGGCTTAAACCAAATTACTGGATGCTCATAATATTAACCATTGGTTTTTTCATTTCGTTAATTCCTCAAACGTTGTTTGATGCCGAAAAGTGGTTAGAGCGACTTAGTTATTTTGCCATTGGTATAGCTTGGGTATTACCGCTCTTTGTGTTATGCATCCTATTTTTTCAAAACCTGATGAACAGAGGGACCAGTGATGCAAATTAGAATTGGTGTATTGATCGTAATGTGTTTGTTGATGTCAAGTTGTGGGGAAAAAAATATTATTGAGGATTTAGCCATCCTTCAATCTGTTGCTTTTGATGTGTCGGAAAATAAACAATATCCAATAAAAACAACGGTTCTTTTTCCAACTGTTTCTAAAGAAGGAATGTTTGAAACGAAGACTCTAACCGTTAATGGGAAATCAACTAAAGACTCTTTCTTTAAACTTCAAAATTTAACAAATTTAAAGCTCGTTGGTGGGCAAGGTACAATTCTCTTTGGGGAGGAATTGGCAAAAAAAGGTCTTATTAATTTCGTTGACACGTATACGAGGGATCCAGAAGTCGGAACGCGGTCTAAATTTGTTCTTGTACAGGGAAAAGGAGATAAACTCCTTACTACGCAGATGCCAGATGTACCAGATAATGCAGAATACCTTTATACGTTCTTAGAAAAAGTAGGCTCTGAAAATAAAATTTTAAATACTAGTAAATATCGGTTTATTCGAGATTTTTATGACGATGGCATTGACCCCGTTTTGCCAGTTTTTTCTTATGATGACCGAATTATTCAACTTAGTGGAGCGGGGATTTTTAAAGATGATCAATATGTAAAATGTTTATCATTAAGAGAAACACAAATCTTGAATTATTTGAGTGGAGATATCAAAAATGGCGGTTTAATCTTGAGTATTAAGGATAGAGAATCAGGAGAAAATAGTCAGCTTATGTTAAGTGGTATTAACTCTAACATTGATGTTAAAGTTAACATAAAGAATAGCCAGGATATGAAAGTCGAAATGTTGTTAGATTTAAAAGGAAGTGTACTTGAATACACAGGAACAATGGATTTAAGTGATGCAAAGAATCAAAAAAGACTAGAAAAACAGGTTGAAAACTATTTAAATAATCATTCAAAAAAGCTGTTCCACAAATTGCAAATACATCAGGCAGACCCTATTGGAATAGGAAGGATTATACGTAATCGCCTATCATATGATAAATGGAAAGAGATGAAATGGCGTGAGGTTTACCCAGACTTGAATATAAAGATTGAAGCAAAAGTTGATCTGGTTATAATAGGAAAATCAAAATAAATTTTGGTATAAAGATTGAGTAGAGGATAGCCTCTACTCAATTGGATAAGGAAATTTTGTAATCTTTTGAAGATAACCCTGTCGGAAGATTGTTGTCTCTTGCAACAACATTTATCCTTGGTATAGAAGTGATGCGAAATATTAAAGAATATATCATCTTGGGCGGAGCCTTTTTCTACATAGAAAGTATTTGGAGCGAACCCTAAATCACTTGGATAAAGTGAAAATAGAAAGAAACAAGTCGATTGATAATCTAAAAGCCATTTGTGAAGAGATTGGTCTTTCAGATGGAGAAGATATTGAAACCATTCTAAGTAAACTAAAGGGAATGAAAAACAAAATAGCGAATAAACCTTGACCTGATGGGAAACATATGATTAACTTTAGATACAACATAGCTTGGTCGATGTACAAAGAAATTATTTACTTTTCAACGAGAGGGAGCTTGAATAGCTCCCTTATTACATTCATGAATAATGTTATTGGTGAATATAAATAATATATAGGAAGAAACAACAAACTTCATCCGAAGCGATGAAGAATATTGTTTCAACGAAGGGAGCCCGAAGAGGCTCCTTTTACTTTATAAATGGCAAATTACAAAACAACTGCGCTTTAGCAGCCTAAGAAACTGTTGGCGTGCTCTTTACTAGCATCGCCCATGAGGCTGGGATAAGGGCTCAACTATAGTGGGATACGCTGTTCGGTCTCCGCTTGGGGTCGAATGGAAGAAGATAATCAGGCTGACCTGAATGGTTGGTTACAGGACGACTATAGGGTGACATCAAATCTGTATCTTCAGCCATAGCGAAGCTTGATTATGTACGTTATTCTCGGACAGGGGTTCAAATCCCCTCGCCTCCACCAATACACAGTAAAACTTTGGTGGAATACAATAAAATCAATGAAACGAACACACCTGGCTGGTTGGTGTGTTCGTTTTTGTATCAAATCCAATCCTCGGCCCACTTTTGGCATTCGTTCATCATCGGCTCTAAGGCCCTTCCTTTATCGGTTAATTCATATTCAATTCTTACGGGTATCTCATCATAAACACGTCTAGTAATAACGCCTTCAGCCTCGAGTTCTTTGAAACGTTCTGCAAGCATTTTGTCGCTCATCAGTGGGATGAGATGGGAAATATCTTTAAATCTTCTCGGACCATTCATTAGGGCACGAATAATGAGAACGATCCACTTTTTACCGAATAATTCAAACGCAGCCTCGAACTTTGGACATAGCTTATCTACCTGATCCATTATTTATCGCCTCTTAACTAATAGTAGTATTAATTATTGTTCAACTTGACAAAAATAAGTATAACATATTATTATACTTACATAAAGTTAGTAACTAGAAAATAATAATTAGGTCCGGAGGATATGCTGTGAAACATATATTTAAAAAAGGAATAGACTCTAACAAACCGACGTTAGTTCTCTTGCACTGAACGGGTGGTACAGAGCAGGACTTGTTACCACTTGCACCCATCATATCTCCGGATTCATCAGTGCTTAGTATAAGAGGTAATGTACTTGAAAATGGAATGCCACGTTTTTTTAAGCGATTAGCCGAAGGGGTCTTTGATGAAGAAGATCTTATATTCCGTACAGCGGAATTGAATGACTTTCTTGACAAATCGTCAAAGGAATATGATTTTAATCGTCATAACCTAGTCGCAATCGGATATTCTAACGGTGCCAATATTGCCGGTAGCCTTTTATTTCATTACAAAGACTCTTTAAAAGGCGCTATACTACATCATCCTATGGTGCCGAGGCGAGGAGTGTCATTACCTGATTTATCAGGTGTTCCTGTTTTTGTAGGTGCAGGAAGTAATGATCCTATATGTTCCCCACAAGAATCGAAAGACTTGAAAGCCCTTTTGGAAGAGGCTGGCGCGCACGTTACGCTTCACTGGGAGGATTTTGGACACCAACTGACAGGATCCGAAGTAAATGCAGCTGCTGATTGGTTTAAACAACGTTTTATTTAAAAAATCATTTTGTGGAGGATAAATATGAATTTATTAGGATTACATCACGTTTCCATCTTAACGGGGAAGGCTGAGCAAAATTATCATTTCTTTACTAAAATTATGGGTATGCGGCTGATAAAGAAAACTGTTAATCAAGATAATACAGAATCGTATCACCTCTTTTACGGTGATGCAAAAGCAAATCCAGGTACAGAAATAACATTTTTCGATATTCCTGGTTTGGGTGACACGCATCCAGGTGTTTCAAGTATTTCTTCCACTTCGTTGAGAGTACGAAATACAGAGTCTTTACACTATTGGGAATCCCGCTTTGATCAGTTTAATGTTAAACATGAAACCATTACGAAACGAGCCAATCGGGATACGTTAGCTTTTCAAGATTTTGAAGGAACGAGGTTGATTCTCGTTGCAGACAATGGTGAAGAAGGCGTTGCTGCAGGTGTGCCTTGGGATAAAAATGACATTCCTTTAGAACATGCCATTATCGGGTTAGGACCGGTTACGTTAACTGTCGCTACGTCACAACAGACCACTATGATATTAACGCAAGTATTAGGCTTTAGACATGTAGGTTCCTATCCTTCTCTCACAGGAGACTTTCCTAATATTGAAGTATACGCTACGGGAGAAGGTGGTACGGGGGCTGAAGTTCACATTGAAACAAGGCCAGATTTGCCAAGAGAACGACAGGGACGAGGCGGTGTCCATCATGTAGCATTCCGTGTCCCTAATGAAGAGGAATATGACTATTGGGCAAAGAGACTGGTTGAGTTCGGGTTACCTAACTCTGGGAAGGTTGATCGATTCTATTTCCGAGCACTCTATTTCCGAGAACCTAACGGTATTCTATTCGAATTGTCTACCGATACACCTGGATTTTCTACGGATGAGCCCATGGAGACATTAGGAGAAGCGTTAGCACTCCCACCATTTTTAGAGCCTCATCGACGTGAAATTGAAGCAAAATTACGCCCTTTGGGCCTTGAAAAATAATGCATAACTTAAAGCAAATGCACCCAGGACGGGTGCATTTGCTTTAAGACAATAAACTACGATTCAATATCCGTTTTCGAACTGTTGTCTGTTTTAGGCTCCCATTTCTTATGTACCCATTTGGAGATGCCTTCACGTTTTTTTTGCAGCAGAGAATCAACTAATTTGTCTTCACTTATTCCTTTTTCCTTCGCGATTTCTGCTAAAGATTTCCCTACCTTCAGTTGAGTAAGTATATCTTCTTTCGTCATCCCAAGTACAGATGCTGCATCTTCAAGGTGTCCTGCTTTGCGAACGTGTACTTTATGAAATACACCTTTGTGCTCTACATGTTGAGTAATTCGTTCATTTAACTTTGATTTAAATTGAGTTGCCTCATCCTGCGTTAGCTTACCATCTTTTACAGCCTGTTCGAGCTTATGGCTTGCTTGTTTCGTTAGTAAATCTACAACTTGTTGCTTTGGCACCCCTTTTTCTGCTGCAAGATCCGCTAATGATTTACCGGATTTTAATGCTTGCATTAACGTGTCTTCGTCAGTCTTTAGCAGTGTAAGTAACTCTTCATTGTTCCATTGAAATTTGTGACCAAATCCATGAAACTCACCTTTCTGTTTCTGGAGTGTTTCTAAGATAGAGGTCGGACTAGAAGGAGCTGCAGGTGTTTCAGCAAGCGCAGCGCCCGTTACTGCCACGAGGGCCAGACCCAGCGTTAGTGGAATTAATTTTTTCTTCATTTTCAATTCTCTCCTTATGTAGTGGATTGCGCATCTACAGTGCGTATGCTTAATATAAACAAGAATGGTGAAAAATAGGTGAAAAAAAGCAAAGTGGTATAATTTACCTCATTGAAACGGTAAATCGACTTTTCATCATTTTTTCACCAGTGTATGATATCTTCATTGTTTTAAAGGGATTTGTATTAATGAATGGAAAGGAACTCTTCTATGAATATCCTATTAGCGGAAGATGATTTGACTTTAGGGGAATTAATTGTGCACTTGTTGAAAAAAAAGGGTGAGCACAAAGTTGATTGGGTGAAGGATGGAGAAATGGCTTACGATTATGCCTTAGCCTCCTATTATGATGTGTTGGTTTTGGATTGGATGATGCCGAATGGAGACGGAGTGGAAGTATCGCGTCGCCTTCGTAAGGAAGGATATTCTGGAGCAATTCTAATGTTAACTGCCAAGGATTCGCTTCAGGATCGAGTAGAAGGATTGGATTCTGGGGCAGACGATTACATCGTTAAGCCTTTTGAAATTGATGAGTTACTTGCGAGATTACGTGCACTTTCTCGGCGTAATTATGCTCCCATTCTTGAAGAGGAGATCACGATTTATAATCTTGTACTGAATCGGACGAGTCATACGGTCCAATTTGATCACAATATCGTTCAACTGACCCCAAGGGAATTCCAATTATTAAACTTACTTGTTCAAAATAAAGGGCACGTACTGCCTCGCGAAATCATACTCGATCGTATATGGGGATATGATACGGATGTTTCAACTAAGACAGTAGATGCTACAATCAAGCTCTTAAGAAAGAAATTAGATTCCATTACGGAACAGGAATTAATTCAAAGCATTCGTGGGGTGGGTTATAAATTTGAAGAATAAATTTCTCTCATTCATTCGCAAGCGTTGGAAACATGATGTTTTTAAAACGACACAAACACGGTTGACCCTTCTATATAGTGGACTAATCATGCTTTTTCTCGTCCTTTTCATCGTTATCGTTTATTCTTTGCTATACACGATTATTATTAATCAGCAAGAAGATGAATTGAAAGCATTAGCTAACCAGGACGTAAGTGTCGTAATCGATACGCTTTTGCAAAGTTCTCGGACACCAGGAAACCAAGAATTAGTCGTGGAAGGTCAGGATTTATTCTTTTACTATATTGTGAATCCCCGAGGACAATTCATCGCAGGGAACGAAGCAATACAACGACTGCGCCCTAAACTCGTTCAGTTGGTCCATGAATGGGAACCTGAACCAAATGAAATTCGCTATGAGACGATGAGCGTTGCCTATCAATTTTTGACAGGTGGAGAAGGGGGAGAACGAATAGTCCAACAAACGAATACAGAAACTCTTCGACTCATGATGACTGGCCGCCCCATTTTTGATAATAATCATTTTATTGGGGTTATTTATATCGGAAAAAACGTGACATCTAGCTTTCAACTTCTTAAATGGCTTTTATTCATCTTGATTGGAATCGCGGCTTTATTTGCTTTAGTTGCGCTTTTCATTAGTCATTTCATGTCTAAGCGCGCGATGATTCCTATTATAGAAGCTTTTAAGCGACAACGAGAATTTGTTGCAGACGCTTCTCACGAGCTGCGTACACCACTCAGTGTTATGTTGTCATCCATTGATGCACTAGAACTGGAAAACAGTACAGAAGCGGATAACTTTTCAATCAGGTTAATTTCCAATATGAAGAATGAAGTCAAACGAATGACAAAACTAGTCAGTGATTTATTGACGTTAGCACGCACTGATTCAGAAGTAAGTGAACTACAACGAGAAACGATTGATTTTCTGCCGTATGTTAAAAATATAATGGATACGGTTAAGCCCTTAGCCGTTGAAAAAGAAATTGACATTCATCTTCAATCGCCTGAGTCTTTATTTATTCATGCTGATGCAGAAAAATTAACGCAGTTGCTTTTTATTCTATTAGATAATGCGATTAAATACACTCCGGATAAAGGAGAGGTATATATCTATCTTTCGATCGAATCAGACGTTCATCGATTGTTAACGATACAGATTCAGGATAGGGGAATAGGAATTAATCAAGAAGATTACGATCGGATTTTTGAACGTTTTTACCGTGCAGAAAAATCGCGCTCGAGACAAATGGGTGGACACGGACTAGGGCTATCAATCGCGAAATGGATTGTGGAATCCCACAAAGGAACGATTCACGTTTCTAGCACCCCAGGTCAAGGCAGTACCTTCACTGTAAAAATTCCTATATAATAGAGTTTTCATCAAATTTTCACCAATCTTATTTATAGTGTTTTTATCACCAACTGACTAACAGGAAATGATGAATAGGGAGGTAATAAGAACAATGGGATATTACGACGATATAGATCGAACTCAAAAAAAGACATCTACTAAAACGTGGTTACTTTCGGTTATCATCGCAAGTATGGTCGGATCAGGAACGACAATGGTGGCGATGCCTTATGTGACGAAGTCATATGCAGAATTAGGACAGACCACTCCAACTGGTAATAACGAGCAAAATATTGTTCCAACACAAGCTACTGCTATTAATACGATCAATACCGATATCGTACAGGCTGTGAATGGAGTTAGACCGGCTGTCGTTACAGTTGTAAATATGAAATCTGGTCAGGGTTATTTTAACAATAGGGGTTCTGCACCGACGGGGACCGGTTCTGGTGTTATTATTGATAAGGAAGGCCACATTGTAACGAATTACCATGTTGTCGAAGGTGCATCTGAAATTGAAGTTATCATCAATTCTAAAAATGTGAAAGCTACCGTTTCAGGAACTGATGAATTTACTGATATAGCCGAGTTAAAGGATTCTCAAGAAGCTATTAAAGATATCAAGCCTGTAAAGTTAGGAATATCAGAAAATCTTCAAATTGGCGAACCAGCGATTGCGATTGGAAATCCTCTAGGTGAGTTTGACCAAACGGTTACGGTAGGGGTAATATCAGCCAAGCAACGAAATTTGCCAATACAGGATGAAGCGGGTAATACCATATATGAACAAACGGTATTGCAAACTGATGCAGCCATTAATCCCGGCAACTCAGGTGGAGCGCTCATCAATATTGAAGGTAATTTAATCGGGATCAACTCAGCAAAGATCGCCTCTTCAGGAATTGAAGGACTCGGATTTGCGATTCCTATTGATGAAGCGATACCCATTATCGACCAACTAATTAATAATGGCAAGGTGGTCCGTCCAGCATTAGGTGTGTCCATTAGCTATGAAGTAAAGAATATTCCACTTCAATATAGAGGGGATTTACCTATTGATTACGGGGTAATTATTGAATCTGTATCTGGAGCAGCAGAACAGGCTGGATTAGTCAGTGGCGATGTTGTTGCAGAAATTGATGGAGTTAAAATAGACACGTTTATTGACATGCGGAAGATACTTTTCTCTAAAAAGCCTGGTGATTACGTAAAGATCACTTTCTACCGAGGTACAGTGAAAAAGTCAACGGAAATTACGTTACAGAAATTATCAAACTAATAATTGGAGGATATGATGATCAGAAATGTAGGATTTGGTTTATTAGGAGCTATTATTGGAGCAACTATAATAGGGAGTATTTGGTTCTTTCAAGACGAGGAGCAAGTAGTGGCGACGGTGGGAACCAAAGTGATTACACAAAAGGACCTCATTGATGAATTAGAGACTGTAGGAGGAAGTCAGATCTTAATGAATATGATTGATGTTCAAGTGATAGGTGATGTAGCTTCTAAATATAAGTTATCTGTAACCGATGAAGAAGCTAATCAAGAGTTATCGGATTATAAATTACAGTTTCAAACCGATGAGGAATACGAAGTTGCCCTTACTCAAAGTGGAATAACGGAACAAGAATTAATTGAACAGCTAGAAACCAATATTCTTTTTCGGAAACTTGCCGTTAAGGACGTAAAGATTACAGACGAGGAGATAAAAGCATACTATGATGAGCATAAGACAGAACTAAGTGAAGAAGAGCAGGTCAAAGCGCGTCATATCCTCGTTTCAAGTGAAGAAGAAGCGAAAAAGATACGTGAACAATTAGAACAGGGTGAAGATTTCGCAACGCTTGCTAAGGAAAAGTCCGAAGACGAGATGTCAGCTGTAAGTGGTGGAGATTTAGGTTTTTTTGGACGGGGACTTATGGATCCAAGTTTCGAAGAGATTGCGTTTTCATTAAAGCCAGGTGAAATATCTCAACCCGTCAAAACAGAGTTTGGATTTCATATTATCGAGGTTCAAGAACGAAAGGAAGCTAAAGAACCGACACTGGAAGAGGCACAATCTCAGGTTAAAGAACGGTTAATGGAGGAAAAAGCGAAGACGGCTGACGTATTGCTGCCTGAGTTAAGGAAAGAAGTCGGTGTCGACATCAAGGACAAGCGATATAAAGATATTTTCAGTTAGTGAAAATGAAGATCTGTAAAATTAATAAAATAGAGACGGCCAACATTTGATCGTCTCTTTCCATTGTCACTTGCTTGACTGTTTATACTTACTATATTGTACTTACTTACATAAAGTAAATGAAGGAGGAATACAAAATGGTTCCATCATTGTTTTTGGCCCATGGGTCTCCCATGCTGGCGATTGAAGATACACAGTATACACAATTTCTTGAGAATCTAGCTAAACAAATAAAACCAAAAGCAATTGTAATTTTTACGGCACACTGGGAAAGTGATACGCTAACGATCTCATCACTTGATGATACCTATGAAACAATATATGATTTCGGGGGATTTCCGAAGGAACTATATGCTGTTAAATATCCAGCGAGAGGTTCTATTGAACTGGCATCCAAGTTAGAGAACATGTTTGTTGAAAAAGGAATTCCAGTAAAGAAAGATACGATGAGAGGACTGGATCACGGTTCTTGGACAATGTTATATCGGATGTATCCAAAAGCAGATATACCTGTTGTTCAAATATCCGTTAATCCTAAGCTTCCGCCAAAAAAACAGTTTGAAATAGGTGAAGCTCTTCAAGGTCTCCAAAAAGAAGACATACTCGTCATTGGAAGTGGAGTAACGGTTCATAATTTAATGATCATTAAATGGGGGCAAACGACTCCGGAACCGTGGGCAGTTGAATTTGATGAGTGGCTCATTGATAAAATACAAAGTGGGAATTTACAAGAACTTTTTAATTATGAAAACGTAGCACCTCATGCAAGTCTTGCTGTTCCAAGAGAAGAGCATTTTGTACCGCTCTTTATAGCGATGGGTAGTGGAGATCCATCTAATAAAGCAAAAGTTATTCATCGCAGTTACGATTTAGGTACATTAAGCTATTTGTGTCTGCAGTTCTAAAAATCCGGAAAGGACAAAACATTGTCGAATCGTATCACAATATTTATCAGTGGATTGAAGAACAAGGCTATCAGTTAAACAAATCCGAAAGGTTGAGAAACAGCCAATAGTTAATAAATACCAAAGCAGTTAAGCCACTTAGTTTAGCTGCTTTTTTTGTATCTACATATTTGCAGGTAAATGATAGTTTCACACGAATTAATAGATAATATTAAGAAATTGGTTATGAAGTGGCTTAAAAAAGGAGAACATAATGTCTATACCTAAACATATCGTATCAGCAGCTGTTATCGTAATGAACGATGAACACAAAATCTTATTGATTAAAGGACCTAAAAGAGGATGGGAAATGCCTGGGGGGCAAGTAGAAGAAGGAGAGGCCCTAAAGGATGCAGCCATTAGAGAGGTTAAAGAAGAGTCTGGGATTGAAATAGAAATAACAAAGTTCTGTGGTAGCAGTATTTGCAATACATTATTTCTTGGTAGGCCGATTGGTGGAAAGTTAACAACGAGTAGTGAAAGCATAGAAGTAGGTTATTATTCAATTGAACATGCTTTGGACATGGTAACTTGGAAAAACTTCAAAGAAAGAATAAAATTATGTCTAGATGAGAAATCCCATCCATTTCTAATAGAATTTTGAAGGAGGTAATGTAATGAATGCAATCTTTAAAAAACTAAACTTTAAAAACCATGACAAAATATTAACCATAAATGCGCCGGAAGATTTTAAGCCACATGTCGTAGAAATTTCCGAAGAAACGACTGTTGATTTACTTATTGACCCAAGCCAAAAATATGGTTTCCTTTTGCTCTTTACTCCCAATGGTGATGACGTTGAAAAGTATGCCAAACAAGCTGTGGAGCACAGTACTGAGGACGCCGTTCTTTGGTTCGCATACCCAAAAAAGTCATCTAAAAAGTACAAATCCGATATCTCTCGCGACAATGGATGGGGACCTCTTGGTAATCTTGGATATGAACCCGTAAGACAAGTCGCAATTGATGAAGATTGGTCAGCTCTTAGATTCAAACATGTTAAAAATATTAAAACGATGACACGTGACAAAGAAATGGCATTGAGTGAGGCTGGTAAAGAAAGAGTAAGATAATCAATAATTAATCACACAAGCAACGATGCTTGTGTTTTTTTATTATCTATCCACAATCCTTCCTGTTTTGTTATTTGTAACGAATGACTGGGATTGAAACGCAAGAAAAATAGCAACCCATTTCTTTTCTGAGGGAAAGTGCAGCAAAAGACCGCCATCCTGCCATACCCTATTATCGTCGCTTCGGTGCCCTGTATTTCCTTGATTCATATGGATATTGTGCATTCCATTACCGGGCATAAAGCCAAAAATGCTGTCTTCAAAGTTTTCAGGACCCCACTTATCCCCAAAGGCATAAATAACGGCATCATCAGTGCGAATCGCCCTTTTTATGTACATATCGATTTTTTCGTTTAAATCGTTGTCAGGACCGTCTACATGATGGGGTAAAGGTTGCATTGCACGATGATCAAATAAATCTCCTCTAATATAATCAAGTGATAACTCCGTAGACTCACTGTTTAATTGTATAAAACCAAGCGGTAATTTCTCTAAAGTTGAAGTCATCGGATGTTTAAACGCTTCGTTTGCAAAGTAAAGAAGTGCTGAGGGATAAGACTGTGATAGAACGTTAATGGCTATCCGATATTGAATGCGTGAATCGGTAACGTGAACCTGATAATGATGCGATTGATGACGTTCGATACGGCTATCAATCGCTTTACATTTTAACACTCCATATAGATATAAAGGTTTTAAAGGCAATCGTAATCCCTCCATTAATTATTCGAATAATTTTACCATAAAAGAACGACCTTTAAATTTGGATTAACGTAAATATGGAAAATAACGCGATATGATATAATCTAGTAAGTTGTCCTTAGTTCAGGATAGCTTATTTTTTCCGCAAAGAAAAATTTATACCAAAGTGCAGGGTTAACGATCATTACTCACGTCTAAAGGCATAGAGAGAAAGGAGGGAGAGAGACATTCTAGATGAAGAACTCATACAACAGATTGTAGCAGGAGACCAAGAAGCGCTTCGCCCTCTGATCGAGCGATATCAAAAGTACATATTCCATATTGTTTATGGAGTTGTACGCCACGCTAAGGATGCCGAAGACATTACCCAAGAAGTGATCGTTCAAATCTATCACTCTCTCCCTCAGTATCGTTCTCAAGGATTCAAACCATGGATCAGTCGAATTGCTGTCAATAAATCGATTGATCACAAACGAAAGATGGCAAGAAAGAAAGAAGATTTGACAGAGATTATGGAAGAAACCATTCCGTTTTCCCGAACAGACGACAACGTGGAATATCTTTTCCTACGCAAAGAAAGAAAAGAACGAATACGAGAGCGACTAAATGAATTACCACAGAACCATCGTGAAGTCATTTATGCTTTTTATATCGAAGAGAAATCATACCAACAGATTGCAGAGGAACAAGGATTAGCATTAAAAACGATTGAATCAAAGCTTTACCGAGCGAAATCATGGATTCGTAACCATTGGGAGGAGGATGAGTTTTGATACACGTAACGAATGAGCAATGCCACCATTTCATTAATGATAAACTCTCTGTACTTTTACGTCAGCAGTTTGAAGATCATATTTATACGTGTGACGACTGCCTTACCCTTTATATGTGTGCGACCCAGAATGAAGAAGCCTATCTACCGGTAATAGAAAATGAAGCTTTGTTTATTGAAGAAACGATGAAGCTCATCATGATAGAGAAGAAAGAAGTGCCACTATCGTTTGGTAAAAAGAAGAAGTGGTATGAGAATACGATTGCTTACTATTCCATCGCTGCAGGAATTACGCTTATGCTTATGACGACTGGGATTTTTGATCAGTTAATCAATCAAATATCCAATATGACAACAACTAACAATCAATCATCTATATCGGAGTCACTTCTAAACAAAACAGTGAACGTCATTGATGCTCTTGATCCAAATAAAGAAGGAGGAAAATAAAATGAATAATAAAAGTCCATTAATGGCTTTTTTCTTATCTTTTTTACCTGGGTTCGGTCACCTTTACTTAGACCGTAAATTTAGGGCTTTTATCTATGGATTTGGTGTACTCGGATTAATTTTTTTAGGTGCACTGTTTGCTTTTATGAATGAGATTGATATATTTGTTTTCTTCGGATTTATCGCGTTCTTACTATATGGAATAAGTATCCTAGATATGTTAATTCATTTATTGAGAAGAACTCAATCATATTCTGCATCTCCTATAAATAATGAAACGTACGGTCAAGAACGCATAGATAAAAATACGAATGAACGATTCTTCACGACGATGCTAGCGCTTATTCCTGGATTAGGACACTTTCAGTTAGGCTTAATGAACCGGGGACTATCCTTTTTAATTGGCTTTTTCGGTCTATTCACGATGATCGTGTTTGTTGTCATTTTCACTCATGAGATGGGATTTATTATTTTTCTAGCGGTGTTACCGGTCGTTTGGTTCTACAACCTATTTGACATCAACCAACTCATTAATCGTAAACAGAATGGGGAAGAGTTATCTGACCGAACGATTTTTGAAGAATTAGACAAACATCGTGAAGAAGGGAAGAAGAGTAAGGTCATTGCCATGCTGCTGTCTGTTTTTCCTGGAGCTGGTCATATGTATCTTGGTCTTCAACGCAGAGGATTGCAATTAATGGCAGCATTTCTGTTCTCCATCTATATTTTAGACGTTCTTCATTTGTCTTTGTTCCTCTTTCTAATTCCGATCATATGGTTTTACAGCTTCTTCGACAGCATGCAGCAGCTTTCCCGTTATGGTAAAGAAGAGTTTAAAGACGAGCCGATTGTAAGTTGGTTGATTAACCATCAGAAGTGGGTCGGAATTGGGTTAGTTGCTTTAGGTTGTTTCTATTTATTTGATCAAGCGCTCATCCCTTTGTTGGATCGATTGTTTAACGAATTCCAAGTGTACTATTGGGCAAAAAGTTATTTACAAACGGCAATTGTCGCCATTCTCCTTATCGGCGGTGGACTGAAATTATTGTTAGGAACGAAGCGAAAGAAAGGGGAGAGCGTATGAGGCAGTGGAGAGTAGGAACGTTATCAATGGGCCTCTCTCTTATCATTATGGGTGTGATCCTATTTATGACGGGAGCGAATAGTAGAGAATTTACGGATTTACTACTCGCTTGGTGGCCAATCGTACTGATCATTTTGGGTATTGAAATATTATTCTATTTTTTTTTATCAAAAAAAGAGAATTCCACCATTAAATATGACGTGTTCAGTATTTTCTTCGTAGGTCTAATTGGATCGATATGTATCGGGTTTACGCTTCTTACCTCGATCGGACTAGTAGAAGAAATTCGAGATACACTTCATACTGTTGAAAAAACGGTTGATTTGCCGGAAGTAAATCAACAGATTGATTCTTCCATTACACGAATCGTGGTGGAAAAAGGGTACAAGGAAATTGCGATCGAGAAAACGAAGGACAGTGAGATGCTCTTTTTCGGTACGTATCGCTCTACGGTAAGCAAAGATAATGATGAAGGTTCTATTGAAATGACGGAAGGAAAAGATATTATTACGACCCACGTATCCGGTGATACGCTCTATGTTTCGATTAAAGATTTGCCAAGAGAACGAGGCTTTGACTCATACTATCCACAAATGACTGCAACACTTGTGTTGCCCGATCGTGTAGAAGTAAGCATGCTAGAAAATGGACAACCTATCGCAATGCAATAAGACTATAAAGTCTCTGACAATCATATGTCAGGGACTTTTTTTGTGCTTTTTTAGGAATATTTATAAAATCCATTGAATATTTATTCATATGTATGTATAATCAGTCATTAGATAAAACAAATAGGAAGTGAACCTAAATGAGAATTGCCATAATAGGGGCGACCGGTTATAGCGGCATCGAACTTATTCGATTGATACAGCAACATCCTTACGTTCATTTAAA
>FWWL01006702.1_pt1 | contig 16362 bp, 14 predicted proteins | sample 2228331 | NCBI WGS metagenome assembly FWWL01 (sample SAMEA103939775, study PRJEB20133) | metagenome
AAATAATCATATCAAACGGTTATATGAGAATTCTTTGTGGGTGGGGATGGAACATCCGATGCAACCCCTGAGTTCAGCCCCAACAAAGAGGCCTTGGCACGGATCCTGAAATATACTCCAACTACCCCAGGGCATTGTATGTTCCTATAAGAGAATCCGTGGGACTAAGGGTAGTAAAGGGAGTTTTATCCCAATAGCTGGGACCTTGATCTAATTTAGGGGTATTTTGTTTTGGAGATAATCTCACCAGGTATGTTTTTTCAACTATCTTGTTTATGGATCTCATTGTGGGTAGATAAAAGGGTAGAGAGGCCCTGTGTGAGTAGCTTTGCAATTTCAGGGGCGCTGCCACCTGCCCTATTGTTAATGACCACAAACACATGCACTTTTTTTGCCACCAGGTCGGAGATTATGCCCAGGGTGTCTTTTATCATGAAAGGGTCTAGCATTTTTTCTTTTATTTCATCAAAGGGATAGGCCATCCTGTAGGCCTCCTCATACTTCACATTCCTTGGGGTCATTAGTCTTATTATCTGGGTATGATTACTATTATAGCATATCTTCTTAGCCCGCTCATATTGTAACCAAAGCCTGGGAAGCCATGTCCAGTGGGAAAGCACCAGCCCGATCCCGTGGGTACGTAAAAGCTCATAAAGCTCCTCTTTAAGATATGCCTCAGTGCGTAGCTCCAAATGATACCTGTGATCTTTGGGCACCGAGGAGAAAAAGCTGTCCAGTTCCTGGATAAGTACTTGCTGGGGGACCCTTAGGGCCTTTGTATGATACTCCTGTTCAAAGATGAATCCAGCCAGCCTCTCTTGAAGTATGTCCTTGCAAGGGTCGTAAAAGTTTTGGATAAAGAGCTCCTTGTTTAAGTATGTGTCGTTGGGCTTATATCTCTGGCCTTCCAAGATAAACCTTGCAGAGATTGCCTGTGGAACCTTCACGATAATCTTATCATCGGTAGTTGTATATTTTGAGTAGGAGTCAAGGGCTCTATATGCTTTGGTTATTTTTTTGTTCTTGTCCAATAGGAGACTATAAAATGTAAAATCCAATTCAAGTAGGTCGAAATGTTCAAAATATTCAACAACACTACTTATCGGCAACTGATGTTCTACATAGGTTTGGTCTCCAATCTTTTTTGTTCTAGTTTCAATTTTGTAATCTTTAAGATAAATCTTTCCAGCCCATCCTTTGTACCTATCGCTGGCTGTTCCAATGGATATCTGTTTATGTAATGACTTAAAGACATAATTATCCCTTTGACAGAAATATGTCATTTGAGCTCCTTTAATTTATATGACGCCTTGAGGCTATTTTTTCATGTAGTCTTCCCTCGGTGGGGAGAAGACCTCTATGATTATGGTATCCTCCAGTGCCTCGGCCCCATGTTTCACATTGGAGGGGACATACCAACTACTACCAGGCTCTGCCTCATGGCCCTTCTCCTCTATGATAAACAGTAGCCTGCCTGAGACAAGGTATCCAGCCTGCTCATGGGGATGGCTGTGTATGGGTACCTTTGTCCCCTTTTTTATATAGAATTCCACCAAGGACATCTTTTGGCCGTGGACCAGTGTCCTAAGTCTAACTCCTTCCAAGGGCTCCATAAACTCAACTTCCATGCTCTTTCTAAACATTTGCGCCAACCTCCTTAATTAAAATATCCAATGCCTCCCTATCAGGGGGTAAAAGGTCAAGGTCTTTTAGTGATTCCATAGGTACCCAGCGCACTTCCTGCCCTTCCAAACCTCTTGGGTCACCTTGAACCCTTTGGCAGTGCAAGAAATGCAAGATTATCTCCCCTGTCTCAGAATTGGCCACTGTTTCGTACACAGCCCTGACCACCCTCACAACTATACCCAACTCCTCCAATAGCTCCCTCTTGATACACTCTTCAATGCCCTCTCCATGCCTTTGCTTGCCCCCTGGGAACTCCCACATCCCTTCATTTGGGCAACCCTTTGGTCTCCTACAGACCAGGGCACAACCATTTTCCACCAGAAAACCCGCCACCACTACCTTTCTGTTGTTTGTCATTGTGTCCTTAACAGCATCATCCTGAGTCTTATAAAGGCCTCTTGGGCCTCTTGATCCTGGGGGAACTCCTCCAGGTATTGGCCATAGGCTGCTAGTGCTCCTTCTATATCTCCCTGGAGCTCCCTAAGCCTTGCCAGTTCCAAAAGGGAGGCTGTCTCCTCCGGGAATGCCTCAATAAAACCTTTTAACACCTCTTGGGCCTTGTCCAGGTTATTACTTTGTAAAAAACCTGCCAGTGCGCACCTAAACAATGGCTTGTTCTCTAAGTTCTTTCTTATACCCACAAGGGCCTTTTCTGCACCTTTGGCGCAATCCCCCATCTTACAATAACTCTCACACAAAAGGAGATATAAGTAAGGGTCATTTGGCCTCACATTCAGGAGCTGGGTTGCCCATCTGGCCACTTTGCCAGGTTTGTTGAGCTTGTTACAGACCTCGATTAAGAGTCTCATTGCAGTTTCATCAGAATTATTGATTTTGAGGTACTCTTCCAGTTGGGCCTCTGCCTCCGCCAGCCTTCCTGTCTCAAACTGGATTACTGCACTGTTATAAATAAAAACTGGTTCCCTGGTGGCCTGATAAAATTTGATATATGCCTGTGAAAGAAGCCCTTTGTCAGGGATCTTCTCAATGAAAGAAAGGATTCTCAAAGGCATAGTGGGATTCTCCACCAACCTGGCAAGGAGCTGTGTGGCAATCCTCCTTGCCCTCTCATAACTCTTTGTCTCCACGGCCAATTCCAATAACAAAAACCTGTTTTCCAGGTCGTCTGGCAAAAGCCCGCAGATCCTTTCTAAGGCATCCAGGGAATCCTCTATCCTGCCCTGGGCAAACCTGAGCCTGGAAAGAATACTAAAGTATGAGGGATCCTGATACTCTTCCCGAACTCCCCCCAATGCCTCTTGCGCCTTTATAAGGTCTCCATCCCTTAGATACAACTCTGCAAGTTCTTTAAGCAAGCTGTCGGTTATGCCACCTATGTAAAGCCCCAGCCTTGATGTGCACCCATAGGCCTTTGCCAAGTCCTGCCTCTGCACATAAAACCTGCACAGATTCCCTTTTAAGGTGAGATTGGTGGGATCCAGTTCCAAGGCCCTTGCTAAAAGCATTCCATAAATTGGATCATATTCCTTACCCTGAAATCCCTCTTCAATCAACTTCTTGATGGAGGCCACATCATTTATTTTGGACAAATCAATCATTTTTACTGCCTTGTAAAACAACTCTTCATCTCTTACATGGATCAGTTCGTCCACAAGGACTTTTACTAACCTTGTGCTGTAGTTAGTTGACTCAAGGGCCATTTTAAGGAATTCTAACTTCCTTTTTTTGTCCAGTATCATGTTTGCTCTGCTTATATAGTCTTCTATGTATGGTAATGAAACAATTTTTACACTGTATAGTAGCTGATTCTTGAAGGTAATATGCAAACCGAAACTGGTAGGTTTATATAAATTTTCGTTTTCCAAAAATTCGTAGATTTTATAACTAGTCCCAACTAGTAATTCATTGTTATTAGTACTTGAATTAATCTTTAAGCCAAAATTAAAAGGAATGTTAGAAACGAGTTTACGAATTGTAATTGTGTCCTCAATGGAAACTTCTATAACAGAATTATTATCAAGAATAATTTGTTGACCATTCAGGTCAAAAGTAACACCCTTGACCTTTGGTCCGTTTAAAAAAAAATCATACCATAAGTAGCCCGCGGTTAAAAATATAGCAAACAATAAACAGAAAAGATAAGCTAATACTTTTTTGTAAGCGTTTTTACTCACATTGTTTTAGGTTTGCTCCCTTTCTCCAAAAGCATCAAAATAGGGCTTGCAATATAGATGGATGAGTATGTGCCTACGATTATTCCTGCTATAAGTGCAAAGCAAAAATCCCTTATTATTCCACCGCCAAATAGATATAGTACCACCAGAGCCATTACTGTGGTGCCAGATGTGAGGATTGTCCTGCTCAGGGTCTGATTTACACTCCTGTTAATTATATCTGGTAGCGGTTCCTTCGAACTTCTCCTGTTTTCCCTTATTCTATCGTAGACAATTATGGTGTCATTAAGGGAATATCCCACAATTGTAAGAAAGGCAGCAACAATGGCCAGGGATATCTCTTTGTCTGCCAAGAGAAAGACCCCCAGGGTGATGATCACATCGTGGATGAGGGCAACAGTGGCCCCCAGGGCATAGCGCAACTTTAATATGTGGAATAATATAAGTGTTATTATCACAGCAAGGACAATTAGTAGCTTCACACTGGCACCTATTGTGTAACCGGTGTACATGGCCCCTGCTAGTCCAATTGCCACTATCCCGCTCATTATCCACTTTTGCTCGAACCTACCAGAGATATAGATGGCCATGAAGAGGATGGCAAAGAATATTGCCAATAGGGCCTGATTGGAGAGCTTCTGGCTTATCTTTGGCCCCACCATCTCCACCCTTCTTATTTCTGCATCAATGGCAAAAAGTTCCTTGAAGGCAGATTTTATATTTTTTCCCACAGTATTTATGTCAATATCCTCACTTGAAACCCTTATTAAATACTCATTGGCACCTTTGTCACCAAAGTCCTGTACGGTGGGTTCATTAACTCCCACTTTTTCTAAGACTTTTTTAACATCAGAGATTGTTAAATGGGAGTTCAGTTTTACCTGGATTATCATGCCTCCACTAAAATCAATTCCATAGTTAATCCCACCCTTGTAAAAAATCAATGCAAATGTACCAACAATAAACAATATGCTCACACTAATGCAATATTTCAGTTTACCAATGAAATCTATTTGTATATCTGGTTTTATTAATTCCATTCTTTGCTCCTAGATGCTTAGTTTTTTCATCCGCATGGTTCCATACATGAGTCTGAATATGATCCGACTTATGAAGACTGCTGTGAATACACTTGCTATAATACCCAGGCTCAGGGTAACTGCAAAACCTCTCACAGGCCCGCTTCCAAATTGAAATAAGACTAAAGCCACAATTAGTGTGGTTATATTGGCGTCCAATATGGTGACAGTTGCCTTAGAGAAGCCTGATTCAATGGCTGCAAGGGTCGTTTTACCACCCCTTTGCTCTTCCCTAATCCTTTCATATATAAGGATATTGGCGTCCACTGCCATGCCCAAGGTGAGGGCAATGCCTGCTATTCCTGGTAGGGTCAGAGTTGCTTCAAAGAAGGCAAGCCCGGCCATTATAAACAAAAGATCAAGGAGGAGCATGAGATCGGCAATCACACCTGAAGCCTTATAATAGAGCATCATGAAGAGGGCAACCACTATGCTTGCAATCAAGGTGGCCTTTATCCCGGCCTCTATTGAGTCTTTCCCTAAGGAGGGACCAACACTTCTTTCCTCAAGTATCTTTACAGGCGCAGGGAGGGCTCCTGCCCGAAGGACCAGGGAGAGGTCCTTTGCCTCCTCCATTGTAAACCTTCCTGTGATCTGGGCCCTGCCTCCCGAGATCTTCTCTTGGATCACAGGCGCAGAGTACACGTTTCCGTCCAGGATTATGGCCAGCCTCTTTTGCACATTCTCCTCAGTTATGCGCTCAAATAGTCTTGCACCCACTGCATCAAAGGTGAGGGCCACGTAAGGTTCGTTATACTGCTGATCTATCTGGACCCTTGCGTCTATCACATGGGCCCCTGTTAGGAGGGTTTTTTTCTTTAGGAGATAAGGGATCTTGGAGACCTGTCCTGTCTTTGGGTCCTTACTGGTATGATACAGGATCATGCTACCTGGAGGTATATTGCCCTTTAGTGCCTCATCCAGGCTATTTTGGTCATCCACCAATTTGAACTCTAACAGGGCAGTCTTACCTATGATCTCCTTGGCCCTTTCAGGGTCATCAATTCCAGGTAACTGAACAAGGATCTTCTCTTCTTCCTGCCTCCTTATCTCTGCCTCTGCAACACCAAACTGGTCTATTCTGTTCCTGATGGTCTCTAATGCCTGTTCCACTGTATTTTCTTTAAAGCGGGCTTCTGCCTCTGAGGAAAGTTTGATTATAAACTGCTCCTTCCCCGCCTCCATGGTGGTAAGGGAAAAGGTGAGGTCCCCGTATCTCTTTTGAAGAAGCTCTTTTATCTTTGGGGTGTGCTTGGGATCTGCCAAGATTAGCTCCACAGAGCCATCAGGCCTAGTCTTTAGTGTCTCAAACCTGATTTTCTCAGAACGAAATTCCCTTCGCAGCTCTTCCACAACTCCTTCCATATAGGAGTCCAGGGCCTTCTTTGTTTCGGCCTCCAATACCAGGTGTATACCACCCTTTAAATCCAGCCCCAGGTGTATCTTATTGGTGGGAAAGAGCTTACCCCACCAGGATGGGAGGGTTGGAGAGGTGGATGGGATGATATAGAGCACGGACAAGAGAATAGCAAAAATGGCCAGGGAGATCTGCCACCTCAGAGCCTTATTCACCTCTTACTCCTTTCCAGATTGTTGCTGGTCCACAGTGCCTCTGCCCAATACAGCAGACACAGAGGCTTTGCTCAACTTCACCCTTACCTTTGGGGCTATCTCCACTGTAATTACACCATCGCCAAGCCCTGTTACCTGGCCATATATTCCACCTATTGTTATGATGTTGTCTCCCACTTTCAAAGATTCTATCATCTGCTTGTGTTGTTTGGCCTTTTTCTGCTGGGGCCTAATTAGGAGAAAATAAAAGATAACAAACATCAATATGAGGGGTATAAAGGCAGAGAGTCCCCCGCCCTGTGCTCCCTCGCCCCCTGCTCCTGTTCCCATGGCATAAGCTAGAAAATTCATCTTAATCCTCCTCTATTTTGTATTTTGAATATTCCTCTTTTACCTGGGGCATGGTCCCTGTCAGGATCCCTTCCCTTATACGGGCCATGAGGTTGGAAAAGAACCATATATTATGAATTGTCCCCAGTCTATAGGCCAGTAATTCCTTGGCTATATACAAATGCCTAAGGTAGGCCTTAGAATAATTCTTACAGGTATAACAATTGCACCTATCATCGCAAGGACTTTTATCATTGCTGTATTGGGAGTTTCTTATATTGATCCTGCCCAGGGAGGTGTAAAGGGCCCCATTCCTTGCATTTCTAGTTGGGATCACACAGTCAAACATGTCAACCCCCATCTCCACTGCCATCAAGATCTCTTGGGGGGTTCCCACTCCCATCAAATACCTTGGTGCCCCTTTAGGAAGGAATCGGATGGTCTCATCAAGGACCCTCATCCTGGTCCTCATATCTTCACCCACTGCAAGGCCGCCAATGGCATATCCGTCGAACCCCATTTCCACAAGGCCTTTGGCACAAAGCTCCCTAAGGTCCGGAAATATACCCCCCTGTACAATGGCAAATAGGGCCTGTTCCTTGTTATTTTTGCACTTCAAACACCTTTCTGCCCACGATATGGTCCTGTTTACAGAGACCCTGGCACGTTCGCGAGGGCAAGGAAATCCAGGCACGTCATCCAGGACCATCATTATATCTGACCCAAGTTCTGCCTGGACCTCCATGGACAGCTCTGGAGTGAACAGGTGCTTGGAACCATCTATGTGTGACTGAAATACCACGCCATCGTCATTTACCTCTCTTAATTTGCTCAGACTGTAAATCTGGAAACCGCCACTGTCTGTCAGGATTGCCCTCTTCCAATTCATGAATCTGTGCAGGCCACCCAATTTAGAGATTATCTTGTGACCAGGCCTTAGATACAAATGATAGGTATTTCCCAGGATGATTTTCACATCTGCCTCGTAAAGATCCTCAGGGATTAAGGCCTTGACAGTGCCTTGGGTACCCACAGGCATAAAGGTAGGGGTCTCAAAACTACCGTGGGGTGTGGTGAAGAGGCCCAATCTCGCCTCACTGTCTTGGGACACAAAGGTTAACTGGAAGGCGTGTGGCAAATCTCCCCCTGGTGGATGAGCATTGCATCGCCGTAACTATAAAACCTATACCTGTGTTCCACTGCTGACCTATATGCCTCCATTGTCAATTCATAGCCAGCAAAGGCAGAGACTAGCATGAGGAGTGAGGACTTGGGCAGGTGAAAGTTGGTAATCAGGCCCTGTATGACCTTGAACTCATAGCCAGGGAGTATGGTTAGGTCAGCAACCCCACTGCCAGGTCGTATGCTTCCTTCTTTCTCTGCTGCACTTTCCAGGGCCCTTACCACTGTGGTTCCCACTGCCAAGATCCTTTTTCCTGCTGCCATGGCCTCATTAAGCTCCTTTGCCACCTCTTCCGGGATATTGTACCTTTCAGGCATAACCCTGTGTTGCCTTATATCCCTTGCCTTTACTGGCCTAAAGGTCCCATAACCTACATGTAGGGTTATTTCTAATATTCTCACCCCCCTTTCATTGAGCCTTGTTATTAGTTCCCTGGAAAAGTGGAGCCCGGCTGTTGGTGCTGCCACTGATCCAGGTGCCTTTGAAAAAATCGTCTGATACCTCTCTTTGTCCCTTTCCGTTGGAGGCCTCTTTATATAAGGAGGAAGAGGCATTAATCCCTTTTTTTCCAAAAGCTCGTCCAGCCCTGATTGAGTCGCAAATTGAAATATGTATATCCCATCTTCACCTTGTCCCAAGAACCTTGCCCTATCCTCTCCTCCAAAATGGATATATTCCCCATGTTTTAACTTTCCCCTGAGTTTGACCAGGCACTTTGTTTTTTCCCCTTGTGCCTCAATTACTAAGAGTTCCACCCTACCACCTGTCTTTCTTGTACCATAAAGCCTTGCTGGGAGTACCCTGCTGTTGTTTACCACAAGGACGTGCTCTTGCCCGAGCAGATTTGGGAGCTCATAAAAAAGGCTGTGGTGGATCTCCCCTTTTTTTCTATCCAATAACATTAACCTGCTTTTGTCCCTCTCCTGTAAAGGCTCTTGGGCAATGAGCTCAGGGGGCAACTGGTAATTGTAATCTTCAAGGGAGTACATCTCTAGGTATTGCCAGTTAGATCTCCGTGTTTTTGAAAACTATTTTATATGAATCCATGAAGGTCTTTGAAACCTTTATCCCTGCCAAATAAGGCACATTAAGAGATTGATGGAAATTTGTAAATGACTATAATCCAGGCCTCAAAAACCAAAAAGGAGGGTTTGTGATGGTCCAAGGCCAAAGCCAGATATTTGGAAGCAGGACAGGGCTTGAGATTATAAAGGCCTGGGTTCAACTCTCTAGGCCACCTTTTCACCTTGTGGGGGTCTTTCCTTTTATACTCGGAAGCGTCATTGCATGGAGGCTTAATGGGGTACTATCCTTGGAAGTCTTTGCAGTGGGGCTGATGGCGGTAGTTTTAATCATGCTTTCCACCTATTATGCAGGGGAATACTATGACCTCAAGGGAGACATACTCTCTGCCCAGCTGGAGAGAAACATGTTCTCTGGAGGGAGCCAGGCCATAGTGCAGAATAAGCTACCCGCCCATCATTCAAAGATAGCCAGCTATATAAGCCTGGCTCTGGCTGGGGTGGCAGGGTTGCTCTTACAATTTTACTATGGCACAGGACCCTGGACCATACCCCTGGGGATGATAGGGATGTTTTGCGGGTTTTTTTATTCCACCCCTCCTTTTAGATGGGTGAAGAGGGGAGTGGGGGAGTTGATGATAGGGTTTTGTTATGGCTGGCTCCCTGTGGCTGTGGGCTATTATATACAGAGGCCTGAATTCCACTCACTAATAAACCTGATCTCAATCCCTATCTGCCTAAGTATCTTCAATGTGATCCTTATAAATGAGTTCCCTGACTATCCCGCTGATGTAATAGAGGGTAAGAGAAATCTGGTGGTGAGAATGGGGAGGGACAAGGCCCGGTATTTATATGTCTTGTCCACAATGATTTCATGGATTGGCTTTTACCTGGCACTGAACAAAGGGCTCCCCAAGGTGGCCATATTGTTTTACTTGCCTGTGTTTTCTGCCGGGTTTTATGTAACGATCGCCATGTTAAAGGGTAAATACAAAGAAAAGACCACACTGGAAAGGATGTGTGGGCTCACTTTATTTACAAACCTGGGAACATGCCTGGCATACATCCTTCCCCTATTGTTCTGGGGGATTGGTGGAGAGGGGTAGGTGGCTCCAGGGGAGGTATTAATGTGTCCATATTAGATTGGCCCCTCAAGTCCATTTTTTGGCCCCCGAGCCTGGTGGCAAGGCAGTTGGGGAGTGTGTTGCTTTTTAAGCATCTTTTGGGATGGAAAAGATTCCCAAGGTGGCTTTTTACACACAGTCTGAGTTCCCTCCCTGTGGCAGCAGGGGCTGTGGGTATGGGTTGTATTGGATTTCCTGCACACCCGGCATGGGAGGTAACAAGTGCCTGTAATTTGAGGTGTATACACTGTCATGCCTCCAGCAGTACACCTTCCAAGGACGAATTCACCACTGACGAGGCCAAGAGGTTTATTGATTCCTTGAGGGAAGTGCAAGAGTTTCGGATGCTGGTATATACAGGGGGCGAGCCCCTTATGAGGCATGACATCTTTGAGCTCCTAAATCATTCAAAATCAGTGGGATTTACCAATGTGATTGCCACAAACGGCACCTTGATAGACGAAGAGGTGGCCTTTAGGCTAAGGGAGGCTGGTGTTGTGGGTGCGGCAGTGAGCCTGGATTCCCCAAGGCCTGAGGCCCACAATTTTATAAGAAAAAACAACAATGCCTATGCCCTAGCACTCAGGGGCATGGATGCCCTAAGGAAGGCGGGTATATTGCTCCAGGTAAATGCCACTGCCATGGAGTATAATTTTGATGACTTTGATGAACTATTGACTCTGGCTGACAAGTACGGAAGTGGCATCATGCTTGCCTATCAGCTTGTCCCTGTAGGCCGGGGCAGTGGGATCAGGGGTGCCACCCTCAGTAAGGAGCAAAACAAGAGACTGTTGGAGTTCTTGGCGAGGAGGCAGATTGGTATCTCCACCATTGTGGAGCCTGTGGCAGCTCCTCAGTATTGGCCATACCTGATGAAAAATAAGGGTAAGGTAGGCGGAAGCTGGCTCAGCCTGGCCAAAGAGGTCTTCCATGGGTGCGCAGCAGGAAGGGGATTTGTATATATAAAGGCCAATGGAGAGGTGTGGCCATGTCCTTTTGTGGATATTGTGGCAGGCAATGTAAAAGAAAGGCCGTTTATAAAAATATGGGAAGAAAGCGAGGTCTTTATAAACCTAAGGGAGAGGGAACATACCCTAAAGGGAGGCTGTGGGAGGTGCGATTTTAGGTCCATATGTGGGGGATGTAGGGGCAAGGCCAAGGCCTATTATGGGGATTATCTAGAAGAAGATCCCTCCTGTTTTCTGAGGGATGGAGATGAGAAAGAAGTATATGTCTAAAGGTATCTTGGTAAAAAGTGAGGCCCCTTTGATAAGTAAACTTAGGTGAGTGTGGGAGAGTCTATGGCAATAGAGAAAGACATGGAGGTAAGGGGATTTAAGGCATGGGCAGTGGAGGCAGCTATTAAAAAACCGGGGAGACTTGACATTGGTCTTATATACTCAGAGGTACCTGCCAGTGTAGGAGGCCTTTTTACAAGGAATAGGGTGAAGGCAGCTCCTGTACTCCTGGATATGGAACGCATAAAGAGGGGAACTGCACGGGCCATCTTGGCCAATTCCGGGAATGCCAATGCCTGTACAGGGGCACCAGGCATCAAGGATGCACTGGATATAATCTCCTGTCTATCCCAAGAACTGGGGGTTGAAGAGGAGGAAATTTTGGTTGCCTCCACAGGTGTTATTGGTGCAAGGCTACCTGTGGAGAAGATAAAGAAGGCAGTCCCTTCCCTGGTTAGGGGCCTGAGCTACCAGGGCCTGGAAATGTTTGCAAAGGCAATAATGACCACTGATACCTTTCCAAAGATCAGCCAGGTCAAGGCCAGCTCCGGGGGTGTGGAATATACCATATTGGGGATTGCAAAAGGCGCCGGGATGATAATGCCTGATATGGCCACCATGCTTTGCTTTATTTTAACAGACTTAAACCTCGGCCCAAGGGAACTACAAGAGGCACTCTGGTTTGCAACGGAAAAAAGCTTTAATAGGATTACCATAGATGGGGATACCAGCACCAATGACACGATTTTGTGCCTTGCCAATGGTCTGGCCGGGAACAGAAGGCCAGATCAGGCCGGGATCTTGATCTTCAGGGAAAGGCTATCTCAAGTCTGCCAAGACCTTGCAAGGCTGATTGTAAAGGATGGGGAAGGGGCCACAAAATTGATAAATATAGTGGTGAGATCTGCCAAGGATCCACAGGATGCCATGGTTGCTGCAAGGACCGTTGCCAATTCACCCCTTGTAAAGACTGCATTCTTTGGCCAAGACCCTAACTGGGGCAGGATTATGGCAGCACTGGGGAGGTCAGGTGCAGACTTTGACCCAGGGCAGGTGGATATATTCATAGGCCAGGCCAAGGTAGTGGAAAATGGTGTTGGAACCGGATACAAAGTGGAAGAGGCTGCCAAAGAGGAGATGAGAAAAGGGGAGTTTGAGGTGATAATAGAGCTCAAAAAGGGGGAGGCAGAATTTAGCGTGATCACATGTGATCTTAGCTATGATTATGTAAGGATAAATGCAGAATACCGTACATAAATCCAAAACAGGGGGTAGGCCATGAATCCATACATATTTAGAGAGTATGACATCAGGGGTTTGGTGCCTGAGGATCTAAACAGGGAAACAGCCAGGGTATTAGGGATGGCAGTGGGGACCTATTTTGCCAGGCACAGGGCAACAAAGATTACACTGGGCCGGGATTGCAGGACCAGTTCACCAGAGCTGAGGGATGGGCTTTTAGAAGGGCTTTTGGAGACCGGGATGCAGGTAATAGACCTGGGCATAATCCCCACACCTTTGCTTTATTTCAGCCTACACCACCTGAACACAGATGGAGGCATTGAGATAACCGGTAGTCACAATCCTCCATCTTATAATGGTTTTAAGGTGTGTCTTGGTCATGCCTCTATATTTGGGGATCAGATACAGGAGATACGAAAGATCGTGGAGCAAGGCCAGTTTGAAAAGGGCAAAGGAAGGGTAGATTCCCATGACATAGTGGGGCCCTATGTGGAATATGTGCTCAAGACAATAAAATGTGGCCCCCATCTGGGAAAGGTGGTTATTGATGCAGGGAATGGAACTGGTGGTGTGGTGGCAGGGCAGATATATCCAAGATTGGGATTTAAGGTAATACCACTCTTCTGTGAGATGGATGGTGAGTGCCCTGCACATCTGCCAGATCCTACCATACCTGAGAACCTGGTACCACTAAAGGCAACGGTCCTCACCTCCAAGGCCATGCTGGGAATAGCCTTTGACGGGGACTCTGACAGGATAGGTGTGGTGGACAGGGAAGGTGACATAATATGGGGGGACCAGCTAATGATCATATTTAGTAGGGATCTGTTGAAAAAATACCCAGGGGGCAAGATTATTGGGGAAGTGAAGTGTTCCCAGGTCCTCTACGATGACATAAGGGCAAATGGTGGCATACCTATTATGTGGAAGACAGGTCACAGCCTGATCAAGAACAAGCTAAAGGAGGAAGGGGCCCTACTGGCAGGAGAAATGAGTGGCCACATATTCTTTGCTGAACGGTATTTTGGCTTTGATGACGCCATATATGCCGGGGCAAGGCTCTTGGAGATAGTATCCAATACTGGAAAGACGCCCAAAGAACTCTTGGAAGGGATTCCAAAGCTGGTAAATACACCGGAGATAAGGGTGGATTGCCCAGATGAGAAGAAATTTTTGGTGGTCTCTGAGATAGCAAGGGAGATGAAGGCAGATTATCAAGTGGTGGATGTGGATGGTGTGAGGGTGATGTTTGAGGATGGTTGGGGCCTGCTCAGGGCATCCAATACCCAGCCGGTGTTGGTACTGAGATTTGAGGCAAAGACACAGGAAGGTTTAGATAGAATAAGGGGTGTCTTCAGAGAAAAGCTGGAAAGATTTGGGATTCAGATCTAAGAATTGAAAGCGTGGGCAAACTCCCTTAAGGCTAGACAATAGGGTAATTCTGGTGGCATCCCGTCTCCCTCTCAAACTGATATGCAAGGCTCACAATGAGCCATTCCCTGAATTTTGGGCCAACAATCTGTAGTCCCACGGGCAGGCCCTGTTTTGTGAGGCCTGCCCTTATGCTGATGCAGGGGTGACCTGAGAGATTAAAGGGATAGGTGAAGCCAACAACATCCAAAAGCTCCACCTCTTTCCCCTCTATCCTTGATGGCGGAGGTCCTTCTGCTCCGAAGGCCACAGTGGGCATAGTGGGGGTGATGATTACATCAGCCCTTTCTAAGACTGACTGGACCTGATAATAAAAGGTGTTTCGTACTTCACGAAGTGAGATTGTGTTTTCATATTTCAGATCTCTTAAGGCCTCTATGCTAGCCACCATTGCCCTGTTTAATTGGTCCTTGTGATTAGAAAGCACATCTCTCAGCTGAAATGCTAAATCTGTGGCCATCTCTTTCCACCAGACCTCTTTTGTATCCACAAAATTTACCTTGCAGGGAAAGACCTCATGGCCCATCTTCTGGAATACTTTTAAGGCCTTTTCCACACACGCCAACACCTGTTCTTCCACTACCAAGCTTCCCAAGTCCATGGAGTAGGCAATCCTGAGTTTGGAAAACTCTGGCCTTTTCTCCTTGAAGGGAGGTTTTTCAGAAGGCATGGACTCTGGATCTTTTGGATCAAGGCCCATTGTGGCTTTAAGATAAAGGGCCGCATCTCTAACCTCCCTTGCAAGGGGGCCCAATGTCCATATCCTCCCGCCAAAACCCATTCCCTGGTCCATGGGAATGGTACCAAAGGTGGGCTTTATACCCACGCAGCCACAATAGGATGCCGGTATCCTTATGGATCCCCCTGCATCGGAGCCTGTACATAAGGGCACCATAAAAGAGGCAACGGCAGCAGCGCTTCCGCCACTGGAACCGCCAGGGGTCCTATCCAGGGCCCAGGGGTTCCTTGTGGTGCCAAATAGCCTGTTTTTTGTAAAACCTGTAAACCCAAATTCAGGGGTGTTGGTCTTGCCTACCACAATAGCACCTTGGGCCTTTAGCCTTGCCACCTGAATAGAGTCCCTCCTGGCTATGTTGTCCTTAAAGATGGGGCAGCCAAAGGAAGTGACCATGCCCTCCACATCTTCCAGGTCCTTTACCCCCACTGGTACGCCTAAGAGTAAGCCCCTGGCCTCTCCTTTTATTATCCTTTTTTCCAGGACCTCTGCCTCTTTATATGCTGCATCCTGCCTGAGGCTTACAAAGGCATTTATCTTTGGATTGACGGCACCTATTGCCTCAAAGGTCTGGTCTAGCACTTCTTTGGGGGAAATGACCTTTTTTCTAACAAGATCTGCCAGTTGCCAGGCGCTTAGTCTTGTGATCTCCATCTTTTAGTCAAGGGGCGGTATTGATTTAGTACCGCCCCACAAGTTTTATATATGTGGCCAGATCAAAAAGCCCACCGAGGTAATTATAAAGAATACGAAAAACACCATCAACAGCCAGCCCATGATCTCCCTAAATTCCAGCTTTGCCACTGCTAACATGGCAATTGCCCAGAAGGGCTGTATCATATCCGTCATCATATCCCCCCAGGCATACGCCACCACTGTCTTGTTGATTGCCACACCCAGCTCCTTTGCAGCAGGAATTAGATAAGGGGCTGTAATTGCCCACTCAGACCCGCCCGAAGGGACCAGGTAATTTAGAAGGCCAGAGTACCAATAAACCACCACCAAGTATGTGCTACTGTTGCAGAGGGAGACAAAACCCTTGGTGAATGCCTCTGCCAGGGCAGTAAACTTGAATAGGCCAAAAATGCCTGCGTAAAAGGGGAACTGGATTATAATGCCCCAAACTGCCTTGCCTGCATCCTCTGCAGCCTTCAAAAAGCTCCATGGCCTAAAATGAAATAGTATACCCAGCATGAGGAAAAAGAGGTTTATATTGTCCAGGGTAACAGCCTTGGCAAAACCCACTTTTGCCACTTCTTTGCCCAGCCACCAGAACCCACAGGCAGCAACGATTATGTTCCAACCCCACCACCAATTGGCCCATTGTGCAAAATTGGAATACTTCTCAGGCCTGGGAGGGGCCTCATAGAGTTTAAGCTTGTCCATAAGCTCTGAAGATACCCTAAAGGTCTTTTCTTCCTTGGGGTGCATCAGGGCCATCAGGACTGTTACTACAACCAAGACGATAATGACCATGATTAAATTAAAAGGTGTAAATATGGTCTCAGTGGTTGGTATGGTGGTCTTTAGGAGGCCCCCTTTAATGAGGAAGTTATCGGGAGTGTTGACCAGAAGAGGTGCAGA
>FWWL01006703.1_pt1 | contig 16361 bp, 11 predicted proteins | sample 2228331 | NCBI WGS metagenome assembly FWWL01 (sample SAMEA103939775, study PRJEB20133) | metagenome
TTCAAGAGCTTTTTTACATGGTTCAAGGGTTCTTTCAACTAAATCTTCAACAAGCTGTTCAAACTTAGCTCTTGAAAGTTTCATTAGAAGATGTTTTGGACCTGATGCATCTGCTGTTATGAAAGGAAGATTTATCTCTGTTTCCATTGCTGAGCTCAGTTCAATTTTTGCCTTTTCAGCAGCCTCTTTGAGTCTTTGAAGTGCCATTCTGTCTTTTCTTAAATCAATTCCCTCTTGCTTTTTGAATTCATCTATGATCCAGTCCATGATTTTCTGGTCAAAATCGTCACCACCAAGATATGTATCTCCATTAGTTGCCTTAACCTCTATAACTCCCTCTCCTATCTCAAGTATAGAGATATCAAATGTTCCACCGCCAAGGTCATACACTGCGATTTTTTCTTCTTTTTTCTTATCAAGTCCATAAGCTAAGGCTGCTGCTGTAGGTTCGTTAATAATTCTTAAAACATTGAGACCTGCAATTCTACCAGCATCTTTTGTTGCCTGTCTTTGGCTGTCATCAAAGTAAGCTGGAACAGTAATGACAGCCTCTGTGACAGGCTCTCCAAGATAGTCCTCAGCTGCCTGTTTTAGTTTTTGAAGTATCATAGCTGATATTTCTGGTGGTGAGTATCTTTTTCCCATTATCTCTACATGAGCATCTCCGTTGGGTGCTTCAACTATTTTATATGGAAGTCTCTTTTTAGCTTCCTGAACTTCTGGGGAGTTGTATTTTCTTCCCATGAGTCTTTTTATTGAAAAAATAGTATTTTCAGGATTTGTTATTGCCTGTCTTTTTGCAATCTGACCAACAAGTCTTTCTCCTTTGTCAGTAAAAGCAACAACAGATGGCGTTGTTCTTTGCCCTTCCTGATTTGGAATTACAACAGGCTCACCGCCTATGACAACAGCCACCACAGAGTTCGTTGTTCCAAGGTCTATTCCTATTGCCTTACCCATAATTAAGCCTCCTTTTTTAAATTTTCAGCACCCAATGGGTGCGACAAACCCTTCTCTGAGGGTTTAGGTTTTTTTGAGACTACCACGAGGGGCTCTCTGAGAAGTTTATCTTTATAAGTATAACCTTTTCTAAACTCATCAACAACAATATTCTCTTCCATTTCATCTGTCTCTAAAGTGCTTATTGCATGATGGATCTCAGGATTAAAGCCTTGCCCTATTGTATCAATAGGCTTGACGCCATATTTTTCAAGAATTCTCAAAAACTCTTTTAAAGTATTCTCAATTCCTGCTTTCATACTTTCAACATATTTTGAACTATCCACACCGGAGGCATGTTTTATAGCAAGTTCAAAGTTATCAATAATAGGCAGAAGATCTTTAATAATCTTTTCGTGAGCATGATTTATGAGTTCTTCCCTTTCTTTTTGAACCATTTTCTTGTAGTTTTCAAACTCAGCATAAAGCCTTAGGTATTTCTCTTTCATCTCAGCAAGTTCCCTTTGAAGCTCTTCTGCTATCTCTCTTGGTTTATCTTCCAAGGCTGCACCCTCATATTTTAACTGTTCAAATTCTCTATTTACATCTTCCATAACTCCCTCCTACTCAGATAATGTATTTGTCAAGGATTTTGCGAGTGCATTTACGAGCACTATCGATTTTTGATAATTCATTCTTTTAGGTCCAACAATAGCAATCATTCCTAAGGAAATATCCCTCTCCTTATAAGGTGAAGCTATAATACTTAAATTCCTAAATTCTTCAATTGGATTTTCCTCGCCAATGATAATTTTTACTCCTTCATCTTCTGAAATGCTCTCAAAAAGCTTTATTAGAAGATGCTTATCTTGAATGGTTCGAGCAATTTCTCTAAGTCTATTAATATCTGAAAAATCAGGCAGATGCATTATATGATAAAATCCAGATATAAAAACATCTTCTCTCGTAAAGTAAAGAGCCTCATTGCACATTTTTAAAATTTTTGTAATAATCTTATCCCAAAATATTTTTTCTTTTTTAAGCCTGATGAATAAATCAGCTCTAATCTCATCAATTGTTTTACCTTGATAATTCATATTTACAAATTCAGCTAATCGGTTTAAATCTTGCTGAGTAATTTCAGGATATGCTTTTATGTATTTGTTTTTTATAATGCCTTTATCGTTTACGATTACTGCTATAACAATATCATCCTTAAACTTTATGAAATCAACTCTATATAATGCTGTTTTGTCAGTTTCAGGTAAAAGCGCAAGCCCAAGATATTTGGTCTGATGAGACAAACTTTGAGTAGCCTCAAGGAAAAGAGAGTTCATATCATTTCTAAGCTTTTTAAGTCTCTTTGTCAGCTCTTCAATATACTTTTTTATTTCAATTGATTGAGAAATTAATGCTTCTTCTAATATATAGTTAACATAAAACCTATAAGCTTTGTCTGTAGGCACTCTTCCTGCAGAGGTATGAGGTTGGTATAGATAACCCTCGTCTTCTAAATCTGCCATGATATTTCTTATAGTTGCAGAACATACATTGAATCCATATCTCTTCATAATATATCTTGAGCCTACAGGTTCGGGTTTTTCAATATAAGATTCTACAACTGCCCTTAATACTTTTTTTGCTCTTTCATCCAATGTTATTTTGTCCATTTTAGCACTCCTTATCTTTAAGTGCTAACATTTAAAATTATCATGAAATACCCTTCAATGTCAATTATACATGATTTTAGCTAAAAATATACTTTACTGCAAAAAATGATTAATACTGGCATAGATTTAGATATTCAATAATTTGCATTTGACTTGTCCAATTTCAAAAGTTTAACATTACTAATATGAGCACACCAGAGTTTGTCCATCTTCATGTTCATACTGAGTATAGCCTTTTGGATGGAGCTATTAGGATTGATGAGTTGATTTCTCAGGCTAAAGCCTATGGAATGTCTGCGGTTGCAATCACTGATCACGGAAATCTTTTCGGTGCCGTAGAATTTTTCAAAAAAGCCACAAAAGCAGGCATAAGACCAATAATTGGTTGCGAAGTGTACATTGCTCCCAAAAGTAGATTTGATAAAACAAAAATTAACACAGAACCTGGTATGCCTGAAGAAGCATCCTTTCATCTAACGCTCCTTGCTGAGAATGAAAACGGTTACAAAAATCTAACTCGCCTTATAACACTTTCCTACACTGAGGGTTTCTATTATAAACCAAGAATTGATATGGAGCTTTTAAGTCAACATAGCAAAGGACTTATTGCACTATCAGGATGTCTCAAGGGTGAAATTCCATACAGTATAATTCATGAGAAAACCGAAAGGGCATACAATACAGCAAAACTTTTAAAGGATATTTTTGGAGATAATTTTTATCTTGAAATTCAGCCAAATAGCATTCCAGAGCAGGCTATAGCAAATAAAGGTTTAATTGAAATTTCAAAAAAATTTGATATTCCGATTGTTGCAACAAATGATTGTCACTATCTTCATAGGGCGGATGCAAAGGCACATGAGATATTGCTTTGCATTCAGACTGGTAAAACTATCAAAGATGAAAAAAGGCTTAAGTTTCAGGTAGATGAATTTTATTTTAAGTCTCCTAAAGAAATGTACTCTGCTTTTTCTGAAATTCCAGAGGCTTTAAAAAATACTTTATTTATAGCAGAGAAATGTAACTTTACCTTTAACCTAAACGGTTATAAAATGCCCATATATAAGGTTCCGGAGGGTTATAGAGAAGAACAGTATCTAAAAGAGCTTGCAATCAAAGGACTTAACGATAGATTTAAAGGCAATCCTCCAGATGAGTACTTAAAAAGACTTGAAATGGAGCTTGATGTTATAACAAAAATGGGTTTTTCATCATATTTCCTTATTGTTTGGGATTTTATAAATTATGCCAGAAGCAGGAATATTCCTGTAGGACCAGGAAGAGGCTCTGCTGCAGGTAGCCTTGTTGCATATGCATTAAGAATTACTGATATTGATCCAATAAAATATGGACTTCTATTTGAAAGATTTCTAAATCCTGAGAGAATTAGTTTGCCTGATATTGATGTTGATTTTTGCAAAGACCGTCGCGAGGAAGTTATTCAATATGTGTCAGACACCTATGGAAAAGACAGAGTTGCCCACATTATAACCTTTGGAACTATGGCATCAAGAGCAGTTGTACGGGATGTAGGAAGAGCACTGAATATCCCCTATTCAGAGGTAGATAAAATTGCAAAGATGATTCCCTTTGCATGTCCTTCGCTTAGTTCAGCTCTTGAGTTAGAGCCACGACTAAAAGCCTTATATAACAAAGAGCCAAAAGTTAAAGAACTTATTGACATTGCCTTAAGACTTGAAGGACTTGCAAGACATGCATCTCAACATGCAGCTGGAGTGGTAATATCTCCGATTCCCCTTGAAGACTTGACTCCCCTTTATAAAAATCCTGGAGAAGAAATAATACTTACACAATTTGACATGAAATCCCTTGAAGACATTGGGCTTGTTAAATTTGATTTTCTTGGACTTAAGACCCTTACCGTAATTGATAATACAATCAAATACGCTCATGAACAGGGGAAAAATATTGACATCCAAAATATTCCTCTTGATGACAAGGAGACATACAAACTTCTCTCCAATGGTGATACTGTTGGTGTATTCCAACTTGAAAGTCGCGGTATGAGAGATCTTCTTCAGAGACTTCAACCTGAGAGATTTGAAGATCTCATAGCAGTCGTTGCGCTTTACAGACCTGGACCGCTTGGCTCTGGAATGGTGGATGACTTTATAAAAAGAAAAAAAGGCTTAATTCCTGTAAAGTATGATCTTCCAGAGCTTAGAGACGTTCTAGATGAAACATATGGAGTTATTCTTTATCAAGAACAGGTAATGAAGATTGCTAATAAAATTGCAGGTTTTAGTATGGGACAGGCAGATGTTCTCAGAAAGGCTATGGGTAAAAAGATTCCAGAGCTAATGGCAAGCTTAAAGGAAGATTTTGTAGAGGGAGCAGTAAAAAATGGTGTACCCCGTGAAAGAGCAGAATCTCTTTTTAATTTAATGGCAGCCTTTGGTGAGTATGGCTTTAATAAATCCCATTCTGCAGCTTATGCTTATCTCTCATATATCACTGCATATCTAAAAGTGCATTATCCAGTGGAGTTTTTTGCTGCAAACCTATCAAATGAAATGGGAGATACAAACAAACTTGTTAAGTTTATCAATGAATGTAAACAATGGGGAATTGAAGTAAAAGGCCCTGATATAAATGAATCAGATAGAGCTTTCACTATTGCTGAAAACTCAATACGATTTGGACTTGAGGCTGTAAAGGGAGTGGGTGTTTCAGCTCTTGAAAACATCATTAATGAGAGAAAAAAGGGAAAGTTTAAATCTATGACAGATTTTCTCTCCAGAGTTGATACAAGAAAGGTAAATAAAAAGGTTATTGAGTCCTTAATAAGGGCAGGAGCTTTTGATTCTCTTTACCCTGATTATCCGCCTCACAAGGCAAGGGCTTTAGCAATGCACGAGCTTTTAACCTTCAAAGGAAGTGGATCAGCTGCTTTGTTTTTTGATTCAGATGATGTAAAGGAATGGGAACACTCAACTCTTCTCAATGAAGAAAAAAATTCTCTTGGATTTTATCTTAGTGGTCATCCTCTCAAACCATTAAGACCTGCTTTAAATAAAAAAGGCATATCCACTATTGCTGATATATTTGATACTGCTGAGGAAGAATTTGTGGAAGGGGCAGATGAATCACAGGAGGTAAACATTGCAGGAATCATTGAAGAAGTCAAAAGCAAGGCAAAGGAAAAAGGTGTAACAGGATACATTACAATAGAGGATGAAACTGGAAGAATGGAAGTTGTCATTTATCCTGAACTTTTTAAAAAATGCAGTAACATGTTAAAAGATAGAAACACTATTCTTATCAAAGGTGTTGTATTTAAGTCATCAGATACTACAAAGTTTCTTGCAAAAGAGATAGAGGAGCTTAATCAACTTGACTTAAAAATAAAATATGAAATTTTCGTTGACTGTTCAAATGAAGAGGAGGCTTACAATACACTGAAGGAAATAAAAAAATGCCTTAGTCAGAAAAGAAACGGAGAGGGGTCTGTATATATCTGTTTGAATTTTTCAGACTGTATTGTTACAATTATTACACCATATGAGCCAATTCCGGATTTTGATATTAAAATTAACAAAATTCAAAACTGTCAAGTGAGGGTAGTATGACATTTTATCTTGATTTTGAAAAACCTATTCAAGAACTTGAAAATAAGATCCTAGAGCTAAAAAAGCTCTCAGATGACAGTGATATTAATCTTTCTCAAGAAATAAAAAGACTTAACAAAAAGCTAAAAGATTTAAAGGCTGACATATTTTCAAATCTAACTGCATGGCAAAAAACTCAACTTGCGAGACATCCTGAAAGACCCTATACCCTTGACTATATATCAATGATAGCTGATGATTTCATAGAGCTTCATGGTGACAGAAGATTTGGTGATGACTCTGCAATTGTTGCAGGTATTGGGAAAATAGACAATCAGAGAATTGCAATTATTGGTCACCAGAAAGGAAGAACGATAAAAGAAAGAATACAACGTAATTTTGGGCAAGCCCATCCAGAGGGATACAGAAAAGCTCTACGAATAATGAAACTTGCTGAGAAATTCTCAATACCCACAATTACGATAATTGATACTCCAGGTGCTTATCCAGGCATTGGAGCGGAAGAGAGGGGACAAGCAGAAGCAATAGCAAAAAATTTAATGGAAATGTCTCTTATAAAAACTCCAATAATTGCTATAGTTATTGGCGAGGGTGGAAGTGGAGGAGCACTAGCATTAAGTGTAGCTGACAGAATATTTATGCTTGAACATTCAATATATTCAGTAATCTCGCCAGAAGGCTGTGCAGCCATACTTTGGAAAAAAGATGGAGATATAGGCATAGAGGATTATGCTAGGGCTGCAGAATCTTTAAAACTAACTGCACAGGACCTTAAAAATTTTAATATTATTGACGATATAATCCCAGAACCTCTTGGCGGTGCTCACAGAGATCCACAGGAAATGGCAAAAAGAATAAAAAATAAAATTCTTACAACCGTAGAAGAATTAAAAGAAATGAGCATACACCAACTACTCAAAAATAGGTATGAAAAATTCAGAAAAATAGGAAATTTCTGGAATTCAACATCTCAAGGAAAAAAATAATTAAGAATTTTATAGCGAGCTAAATGTGGTTCAATTGACTGAAAGATTTAGAAATAAGAAAAAGTGAGAGTTTAATACCCTCACTAATTCAATTTTTTAATAACGAGTTTTAAATAAAATATTAGCAATTATGTTATTTCCCTCATCCAATTCAGCTATTTCATTTTCAGGGTCAATGGTTATTCTAAACCAGCAATTAAGTTTAGGTGCGAATGAATTATCAGTGAAAATAAATATTGTTCTGTATCCTCCTGCCTGAAGATTTTCAAGTTCAATAATTCCATTTGTAACTTCTCCATTTTTTATGGTATACCATTTACCATCATTGCCATAATAACCTAATTGATATGTCGTTGGATTTAGTTTACTGCCCCTTTCAGGAGAGTAATCTGTATCAAAATCCCATTTCCTCTCTATTTTTACTTTCAATTTCGCAACATCACTTTTTCCTTTATTTGTAACATTAAATTTTAGTTGTGCCTCATCATAAATTATCCCCTGTTCATTCTCCCTCTTAGAATTTTTAGAATAAATTTCAGCTTTTTCTATTGCTAAATCTGGCAGTTTTGATATAATTTGAGATGTTTTTTTTACACCCTCCTTTCCTCTTTCCAGATCGGTACCAGAAATTTCAATTCTTTTTGCCTGAAAACTCTTTACAAAATCTCCAGATGGAAAACAACCTTTTCTTAGATAATCTGGGTCATTATCACTCGTTAAGGCATATCCATTAACATCAAGGGTAGCAAATATTCTAAATGTTCTATTATCATTTAAAGGATTTTGTCTTGGCACCCAGGTTCCAACATATTTGTATCCTTTTTTTATGTCATTTTCATTAACGATAAATCCAACAACTTGAAAGCCTGAGTATGTATAAGGTGTAAAGCTTGGTGTAGGACCTATATATTTTAAAACATTGGTTTCAGTTTCCGAATATTTGATGCCAATTAATCGCAGAGACATTCTTTTGCCCCATGCATGGGTTAGATTTTCCGAAGACACCTCAAAAGCACAATTACATAGTCCTTTTCCAGATGGGGTATAGACTTGTCTTGTAAATTTCAATTTTACACCAACAGAGATTGGCGTATTCGTATTAAAATCCGTAGGATAGATTAGTATATCCTCAACCAGTGCACAGTAATAGGTCTTGATAGTAATCTGAGGACTGTTAGGTTTAATCTGCTGAGCAAAAGATAATTCAGAAAAGCTAAACCCGTAAAAAATAAATAAAATTAAACAAATTGATAGAAAAACTCCTTTTCTCATGGCTCTTCTCCTTAAATTTACTTATTTCTTTTTATACCTTTAGATTCAAAATGTCAAGTCTTCAATTTAAAATAAGAAAAACTTTTTAAAAATTGTTATAACTATTTGAAATTTAGACATTTTTCTCAGTCTTAGCGAGTTACCGTAAGTACTACATAGCAATCCGTCTTTAGTGAGCATAATTTAGAATACTTGAGCAATCTCTTAGAATGCTTAGCGTCAGTTTGCCACGATTTCGATCTAAACAGAAAGCTTGCAGCGATAAATATCTATTTTGGGAGCTTCACAGGATTTATTATAGAGATTACAAAAAATGCTAAGTTTGGCTGAAAATAGTTATAAATCCCTCTTAATTTCAATTAATGTGATTTCTGGCGGAGCAAAAATCCTAATAGGTGGTCCCCATGTGCCTGTTCCGTTACTTGTATAAAGATAGGCTCCAGACGGTAGCCTCACTAAACCTGAATCATTTAAATAGTAGATTTTTGTGATTAAACTGAATGGAAAAAATTGACCCTTATGAGTATGCCCTGAAAGTTGTAAATCAAAATATCTCTGATTTTTTTCGCTAATAAATGGTCTGTGACGCAAGAATAAATTGAAGGCATTGCTTTTACTCAATCTTTCAATTAAAAACTCATCCCTTTCTAAAGCTTTATTAGTTTTCATAACCTCTACTGCTTCATCATCTACACCTATGATAATTAAGTTTAAATCTGATAAATAAATGCTTTCTTGTCTTAATATTTTAAAACCTGACATTTCTGTGAATTTTAAAGCTCTTTGCAACCCTGCATATACCTCATGATTGCCCAAAATAGCATATTTACCATATGAGGCATCAATTTCTCTCAGAATATAGGATAGCCTTTCTATTTTATCAAGTTGTCCATCCACGAGGTCTCCCGTTGATATTAAAATATCTGGTTTTATTTCTTTTATTTTTTCAGCTACTTTCCGCAACCTATTTTCTTTTACAATTAAACCCAAATGGAGGTCTGATATCTGAACAATTTTAAAATCTTTATTGACTTTGGGCGAGGCTACCGCAATTTTTTTAATTTTAATATTCATGGCTTCAAAATAACCGTAAACTAAAAATATTGTTGTTAAGCTCAATGAAATAAAGAAAAAATTTTTGGATAAGAGTTTTAATTTCGCAATATTTAAAAAAAGGAGTTTTTCAATGGATTTTATAAAAAATGCAAGAATATCAAAGGTTATTGAAAAAAAGAAAAATAATGCTATAAAACCCATCCAAACATATCCGATCCATGCAAGTTTTTCTGCAAGAAAATGATAACTATTTCTCTCAAGTATTCTTATTAAAAAAGGAGCTAACCACATTGTAAAGAGAAAAATTACCATTAGAATTTGAAGTATAGGTCTGTGTATTGATAAGAAATTTTTAAATTTAATAAAAAAGTACAGATGAGCCAAAAAATAAAGACTAAAAAATGTGAAGAGAAAAAGTATCATTTGTAATTATACCAAAACAGTAATGCATATGAAAAACTTATCCCTTTGCTCTTATTTCATCTCTTTCCTTCTTTTTCAGTTTCGCTGGTGGTATGAAACAAGTCAGCTAAACCGTAAATCTCACTTAAAACTGCCACTTCTTCCTCCGTGTCATATCTAAAATATCCAACCAGTTTCCTTGTTTTGTCGCCTCCTTTTTGTTCAACATAGGCATCATCATTCTTCTTATAGGGACTTTAACGAGAAATTTATACCTCTTTACTCCTTACTTTTTTGCAGTTAATTTCTGTTATGTAACTTTTTTAAAATATTTGCCTATTTAACATTGACCTCTTTCTGAATATAAAAAATTAAATCATGCTTCTGAAAGTTATAAAATCTGCACAAGTATTCCTCATGTTTGTGTGGTAGGAGGATACCGGGACAAGGATAGTAGATAAAGCAAAAGTTTACAGAATTTTGACCCATAAAAGACTTTTCAGGATAAACACATCTATCAAATTTTTCTCACAGAAGAGATGTTGTGCAAAAAATGAAAATTTTAAAAAATAAGAATGTCTAATTTTTTAATGAGTTACAAAAATTAGCTGACAAAGTCGGGAAAAACTTATCACAGAATATAAGGCAAATCAAAATATAAAAGCTTCCTTAATTTTAAAGAAAGTGATTTGGAGATGCCAAAATTCAAGACCTGACCCTCTTTTATTTATATTTTGGGGATATTTGAAAATGCTTGACCTTTCAATCTTTTTTGGATTTAAGCTTGACATTTTTTAAAGGGATTTTGTTTAATATATCTTATGGTTCCGAAGACAGATAAAATATGGATGGATGGAAAGTTTGTTGATTGGGATGATGCAAAGGTTCATGTCCTTACCCATTCACTCCATTACGGACTGGCTGTTTTTGAGGGAATTAGATGTTACAAGACAGATAATGGTCCTGCTGTATTTCGTCTAAAAGAGCATGTTGAAAGACTCTTTAAATCAGCCCATATATTTACATTACAAATTCCTTTCACAGAAGAAGAGATTTTTGAAGCAATTAAAGAAACTATTCGGATAAATAAAATGGAGTCTTGCTATATAAGACCTATAGTTTTTGTAGGTTATGGGAACATGGGCGTTTATCCAAAAAATAATCCTGTGCAGGTTGCGATTGCTGTATGGAGTTGGGGTGCTTATCTCGGAGAAGAGGGGCTGCAGAAAGGGATTAGAGTCAAAACTTCCTCCTTCATAAGAAATCATGTTAACTCAAATATGTCAAGAGGTAAGGTTGCAGGTTACTACGTAAATAGTCAGCTTGCAAAAATGGAAGCCATCTCATGTGGATATGATGAGGCAGTTTTACTTGACACAGAAGGTTATGTTTCAGAAGGAAGTGGAGAGAATATCTTTGTGATCAGAAAAGGTATCCTAAAAACTACACCGCTAACATCAATTCTGGAAGGCATTACAAGAGATACAGTGATAACACTCGCCAAGGATTTGGGATTGGAAGTAAAAGAAGAACGCTTTACAAGGGATGAGCTTTATATATCCGATGAGGCATTCTTTACAGGCACAGCTGCTGAGATTACTCCAATCAGAGAAGTGGATGGAAGATTAATTGGAAAAGGTAGTCGTGGACCAATCACAGAAAATATTCAAAACCTATTCTTTGATGTAGTCAAAGGCAAAAATCCAAAATATAAGCACTGGCTTGAGTTTATATAATTTTATTTTAAATTCATAAACTTAGCAGCTTCGTTTATCTCTTCATCATTAATGTTCTTATGAATTTTTGACATTTTACCGTTTCTCAAAATATTAAAAAGCTCTGCCTTTGATTTTACTCCTCTGTCTGCAAAAATATTTTGCAGGCTTTTTTCATCTTTGTGACATTTGTCGCATTTCAAGGCAAATGCTGAAGATGAAAATAATAAAAGGATTGAAATAACAAATATACATAGTCTCATGGTCATACCTCCTTCAATGCTTTTAAAAGCAATTGATTGACCAATTTTGGGTTGGCTTTTCCTTTCGTAAGCTTCATAACCTGTCCTACAAAAAATCCAACGAGTTTTTCCTCACCAGCTTTAAATCTTTCTACTTCTTTTGGATTTTTGCTTAAAACTTCCTTGATTGCCTCCATAATCACTGCATCATCGGATATCTGAGTTAGTCCCTTTTCTTTAACTATGTGCTCCGCACTTTTTCCTGTCTTGTACATCTCTTCAAAAACTTCTTTGGCAGTGTTTCTGTTAATTACGCCTTTCTCAATAAGATTGAGAAGTTCAACTAACTGGGAAGGTTTTAAGGGACACTCTGTAATCTCTTTGCCTTCTTCATTAATAAGTCTCAAAAGCTCAACCATTATCCAGTTTGCAGCTTCTTTAGGCTTTGCTCCTAACCGAACAGCTTCTTCAAACCATTCTGCTAAAGCCTTTTCTTCTGTCAGAATTTCAGAATCATATGCAGGCAATCCATACTCCTGCATGAATTTCTCAATCTTTGCATCAGGCAACTCTGGCATATCTTCTTTTATTTTTTCAATCCATTCATCAGAGACTACCACGGGTACAAGGTCTGGCTCAGGAAAGTATCTATAATCATGGGCTTCTTCTTTTGAACGCATTGAAAAGGTTTTCCCTGTCTGTGGATCCCAAAGCCTTGTCTCTTGAACTATTTTTTCCCCTCTCTCAATTAGTTTTATTTGCCTCTGTATTTCATACTCCAAAGCTTTCTCAACATATCTAAATGAGTTAATGTTTTTAAGCTCTGTTTTTACTCCAAACTCAGTTGAGCCTAAAGGTCTTACTGAGACATTTGCATCGCATCTTAGTGAGCCCTGTTCCATATTTCCATCGCATACACCAAGATATCTGAGAATTGTTCTTAGCTTTTTCATGTAAATCGCTGCTTCCTTTGGTGAGGAAATATCTGGCTCTGAGACAATTTCCATCAATGGCACACCTGTTCTGTTGAAATCAACAAAGCTATATCCTGAAGGGTCATGAATGTTTTTACCAGCATCTTCTTCAAGATGAATTCGCTTTATTCTAATTTTTTTCTTCCTTCCATCAACAGTAATTTCAAGATATCCATCCTCACAGAGAGGAAGTTCATATTGACTTATTTGATAGCCCTTTGGAAGGTCTGGATAAAAGTAGTTTTTTCTTGCAAACCTGCTATATGGAGCAATTCTGCAGTTCATTGCAAGTCCTGTTTTAATTGTATATTCGACTGCCTTTATATTTAGAACAGGAAGTACTCCCGGCATTCCAAGACATACAGGGCATACCTGAGTGTTTGGGTCAGCCCCAAATTTAGTTGCACAAGCACAGAATATTTTGCTTTCTGTTAAAAGTTGAGCGTGTACTTCCAATCCAATTACTGCTTCGTATTGCATGTTCTCTCCTTTTAAAGATTTGGTTTTATTTTATGCCATGTTGTTGATTGCTCATAGGCATATGCAAGCTGTAGTATTCCAGCTTCGTCAAATGGTCTTCCTATTATTTGAAGCCCTATAGGAAGTCCATCTCCGCTAAATCCACATGGAATTGATATTGCAGGAACACCTGCAAGGTTAACTGAAATTGTAAATATATCAGAAAGATACATCTGAAGCGGATCATCTATTTTTTCTCCAATCCGAAATGCTGGTGTTGGAGAAGTTGGAGTAACTATGTAGTCAACACTCTCAAATGCTTTCTCAAAGTCCCTCTTTATCAAAGTCCTTACTTGAAGAGCTTTTTTGTAGTAGGCATCGTAATAGCCTGCGGAAAGGGAGTATGTTCCAAGCATAATTCTTCTTTTTACCTCTGCCCCGAAGCCTTTACTCCTTGTTTTCATATACATTTCAAGGAGGTCTTTGCCCGGTGCTCTGAGTCCGTATTTTACACCATCATACCTTGCAAGGTTTGATGATGCTTCAGATGTCGCAACAATATAATATGTGGCAACAGCATATTCAGTATGAGGAAGAGATATTTCAACAGGAATACAACCAAGTGATTCAAGTTGTTTTATAGCTTCCCTTATTTTTATCTCAACATCCCTGTCCATTCCATCTATAAAATACTCTTTGGGAATTCCAATTTTTAAGCCTTTAACATCTCTGCCAAGAAATTCTGTGAAATCTGAAGCCTCAATAGGAGCAGAAGTTGAATCCATGGGGTCATATCCTGCTATAACATTCATCATTATTGCTGAATCAGCAACGCATTTTGTAATTGGTCCAATCTGGTCAAGGGATGATGCAAAGGCAATGAGTCCAAAACGAGAGACCCTTCCATAAGTTGGCTTAAGTCCTACAACTCCGCAGAATGCTGCTGGTTGTCTGATTGAACCTCCTGTATCAGAGCCAAGAGCAGCTATACATTCATCTGCAGCCACAGCAGCAGCACTTCCTCCTGAACTTCCACCTGGGACTCTCTCTAAATCCCATGGATTTCTGGTTTTATGGAATGCAGAATTTTCAGTTGATGAACCCATTGCAAACTCATCCATGTTAGTTTTACCAAGCATTACATATTTTTGGCTGAGAAGTTTAGTGGTAACAGTGCTTTCATAGGGAGGATAGAAGTTATATAGTATGTTTGACGCACATGTTGTTCTTATTCCCTTTGTGCAGATATTGTCCTTTACTGCAATGGGAATTCCCGTAAGCAATTTTTGTTTTCCATTAAAAATAGCATCCTCTGCATCCTTTGCCATTTCATAGGCTTTTTCAACTGTAAGAGTTATGTATGCCTTGACTTTTCCTTCAACTTCCTGAATTCTTTTGAAAACATCAATTAAAATTTCGTGGGGTCTGACTTCTCCACGATGAATCATTTTCGCCAATTCTACCAATGTTAATTTATGAAGCTCCAAAGCAAGCCTCCTTGAATTTTTTATAGGATAAATTAAAGCAAATCACTTCTTTTTTTCAAGGTATGTGCATCTTACATATTCTAATTTCATAAATCTCATGCATCCATTGCAGGATATACAGTCAGATTTTTCCTTACCCTGAGCCCATTTTTTTGGCAAATCAGGTTCAATAATAAGCGGTCTTGAAAGAGAAATTAAATCAGCATCATTTTTTTGCAGAATATCCTCTGCCACAGAACGGGAACGAATTCCACCAACAAGCATTATAGGAACTTTGAGATTCTTTTTGAATTCCCTTGCGTATTCTCTAAAGTAAGCCTCTTTTTCAGTAGAGTCAATCTTTGGCCTTACAGGTCTTTCCTCAGGTTTTGATTCAACAATCCCTCCACTTACTTCAATTGCATCTATGCCAAGATTTTCAAGCCTTTTTGCTATTCTCAGACTTTCCTCTACTATTAGCCCTCCTTCTATGAAATCACAGGCATTGAGCTTTATCATCACTGGATAGTCATATCCAACATGGTCTCTTATACTTTGATAAACTTCTTCAAGAAAATGAAATCTCCTTTCCTCATCTCCTCCCCAGTAGTCATTTCTTCTGTTTGTGTATGGTGAGAGAAATTGATTAATCAAATATCCGTGAGCTCCGTGAATCTGAACACCGTCAAAGCCAGCTTCTTTTGCTCTCTTTGCAGCTTTACCAAAGGCTTCTATGATCTCCCATATCTCCTCTTGGGTAAGTTCTTTTGGTGTAACTTTATAGACAGGCTCAAAAACAGAGGAAGGTGCAACGGGTTTCTTTCCACCAAGAAATACAGAGGCGCACTGTCTTCCACCATGATTAAGCTGTATTACTATTTTACCACCTTCATCATGAACAGCCTTAGTAAGCTTTTTCAAGCCTTCAATGTAAAAATCATTATGGATGCAAAGCATTTTTGGTGCACTTCTTCCAGAAATATGTACCAAGGCATTACCAGTAATTATGAGTCCTACTCCTCCTCTTGCAAGGGTGACGTAAAAATCAATAAGTTTTTCTGTTACAAAGCCATCTTCATCAGCCATTTTTTCATAGGTAGCAGAACGAACAATACGGTTATTCATTTTGATTGATTTGATTTCAAAGGGTGAAAAAAGCTTCACTGTATCACCATCCTTGATGCAAGTTTCACAGCCTCAATGAGGCTTGTTGGATCTGCCTTTCCCTGCCATGCAATATCATAGGCTGTTCCGTGATCTGGAGAAGTTCTTATAAAAGGAAGCCCTACTGTAAAGTTTACACCCCTGTCAAAGACAACGAGTTTAAAAGGTGCAAGTGCTTGATCATGATACATTGCAACTACCATGTCAAATTCTCCGTTTTTTGCTCTCCAGAAAACAGAATCAGCAGCATAAGGACCGGATACATTTATACCAAAAGCTTTTGCTTCATTTATTGCAGGTGTTATCTCTTCAATCTCCTCTCTTCCCATAAGTCCTTGTTCACCAGCATGGGGGTTAAGTCCACACACTGCAATTCGTGGTTCAGAAACTCCAAGCATGTCGCAGGCTTTTTTTGCAAAAAATATT
>FWWL01006705.1_pt1 | contig 16357 bp, 24 predicted proteins | sample 2228331 | NCBI WGS metagenome assembly FWWL01 (sample SAMEA103939775, study PRJEB20133) | metagenome
GGGGACGGGGTGGGGGGCGGGGACGGGGGCCCCCCGGGTACAGTCGGTCCGGGCCCGGGGAGGGGGGGTAGGGGGGGATACCCACCTGACACACCTGGGGGTGGTTTTACACCTCGGACCCCTGGAGCGATCCCCCCCCGTGTGCGAAGGTCAGAAATCCCGAGGAATCCGTGGCGCCCTTTTAGTCCAGCCGATCACGAAGCCTGCGTTGAGGGCATCCATGACAGTGCAGATTACGCTAGGGTCGTCCGTTTCCACTTCTACATCTGGAGCGACTGAGCCGGGGGACGGGAGGAAGAAGTAAAACTTCCCGCCTTCCCTCTCTTCTACCCTGAACCCGAGGGCCCTGGCTCGCTCGATGGCGTACTCCATGGTGTTTTCCATTTCCTGGTTCTCCTTTCACGGGGAGGGATGTGCACGGTAAACGAAACGCTCAGGCTGCCCCTCAACCCAGCCGGCCTCCCTACCTCCCCATCAAGTGTGCTAGACACATCCCGCACAGTACGGTCTCGACCGTCTCCTCCCCGTCCGTGATGGTCGCGGTCTTCAGGTCTACCACCCTCCCGCACATCTGGCAGCAAGGGCGGTTTGGGGAGAGCCTGATCGAGCGGATGTAGTCTGACCACTTCACGTTCCTCTCCTCCTTCCCGTTTTGGGTTGGATCGTGGCGTACTCGAGCTGGTCTTCGACCAGGGCTGGGAGGAACGCGTACACCAGTACGAACATGTACTTCGCGATGGTGACGCCCGCCCTGTCCGCCATCTCGCGGATTTTGGCCACGGTTTCCAGGTCCACGTTCATGACCATCCATCCCCGTTCATTGGGCCTTGACTGGACGTGTGGGTCCTGGCAGATGTTCATAGCTTCTACACCGTATCTGGCCAGGAGTTCCCGTACGATCGACGACATGGGGACCCCAAGCGAGTTGGACGCCTCCTTGATAGACCTCCACGTCTCCTTGCGGAGGTTCACGCACGTCCACCTCTTCCTCATCTCCACCTCCCGTGAAAAACCAGGACCGGGTACGAAACAACCGTTCGGTACGGCTCGTGGGTGGACACGGCCCACGTCTGGACGGCCCACAGGACGACCGCAGCCACCGCCCATCCTGGGTCGTTTTCCCGGCACGTCAAGGCGGTAGCTACGGTCAGCACCCCAAAGTAGGGGCTTGGGCCTATGGTCCTGATGATGGGGTTTGCCTCGTACTGGGGGCCGTAGTGGGAGAAGAGCCTGTTGGTCGCCTGCCAGTCTGCCACCAGGCTCGTGGCGATCGTCACGCATGCCAGGAACGCCACGCCTACCACCTCCTCCAATACACATTGTACCCCGGGTTGTCAATATCTGGTAGAATGTGTTCGGCATGTCGGACGACGTCCGGAAGGAGAAGTTCCTGGAGGCCTTCCTGGAGAGCCGGGGCGACCTGGACGCCGCCCGGAAGGCTCTCCGGATCGGTCCGTCCACGTTCTATGGGTGGATCCGGGACGACCCGGTCTTCCGTGAGAGGCTTGACAGGTACCGGCTCCAGCTCGCGGAGGAGGTCGAGGCAGAGGCTTTCAGGAGGGTCCTCAACCCCAAGAACCGCATGGGGTCGGACGCGCTCGTGACCACCCTCCTCCGTGGCCTGAAGCCCGAGCGGTACCGCGAACAGAACCAGGCCACCCAGCAGACCCAGATCATCTACGTGAGCTCACTCCGTACCGTTCCCAGGCCGGGAGGGGGTGAGGTCCTTGAAGACGGACATATGCGAGAGGCTGAGCCGGGAGATCGAGTACCACAGGAGGAGAGGGCTCTCCCCGATCCGGGTCGAGATGAGCCCGGAGGTGCACGAGGCGCTGAGGATCCTGGCGAGGAAGCCCCAGGGTTACATCCTGAGGGAACATGACGGGGTCGAGGTCTGGGTGATCCCGCAGATGATAGGCCCGAACGCGTGGAGGGTCGTCTGCCGGGAGGGGGTCCCCAGGCGTGAGAACTGAGGTCAGGTCCTACACCCCCCTCCCCCACCAGAAGGCCTTCCACGAGTCCAACGCCATGTTCCGGGCGTATATAGGGGGGTTCGGGGCAGGGAAGACGATGGCCGGGGTATGGGAGGCTATCGACGTGTCCATGGCCTACCCCAGGAATGTGGGTTTGATAGCCAGGAGGACGTACCGTGAGCTCCTGGACTCCACGGCCAAGCTGTTCCTCGACGTGTGCCCCCGTGAGCTGATCAAAAACTACTCAAAGCGCGAAGAGAAAGTCGAGTTCGTGAATGGGTCCGTGGTCCTGTTCCGGTCCCTGGACGACGTCGAGAAGTTCCGCAGCCTGAACCTGGGGTGGTGGTACATCGACGAGGCTTCGGAGGTCCACGACGAGGACATCCCCAACAAACTTATCGGCAGGCTCAGGCTCCCCGTCCCGTGGCGTGGGGCGTGGGTGACGAGCAACCCACCCCACTTCGACCACTGGCTGTACAGGTGGTGCAAGAGGGCCGAGACGAACCCCCGGTACTTCTACGTGCGGGCGTCCACCTACGAGAACCCCCACCTCCCCCCCGAGTACGTCGAAACCCTCGAGCAGGAGTACGGGCCACAGTGGGCGGCCAGGTTCCTGCGGGGGGAGTTCGGGTCCATCGCTCCGGGGAACGCCGTGTACGACGCGTTCAACTACGACCTCCACGTTGTCCCGGACATCAAGTGGGACCCGTCCAGGGCAGTGGTCAGGGCATGGGACTTCGGGCGGCACCGGCCCGCCGTCCTGTTCTCGCAGCTCGGCCCGGACCGCCAGTGGAGGATCCTGTACGAGATGATGGGGCACTGGGTCCTGATCAGGGACTGGGCGGAGAAGGTCGTCACGACGAGTAACGAGATGTTCCCGGGGGCGTCGTTCATAGACGTGGGTGACCCCGCCGGGGCGCAGAGGGGGGACAAGGAGGAGAGGAGTTCGGTGGAGATCCTGTGGCAGGAGTTCGGGATCAAGGTGGTCACGAGGCGGTACCCGAAGAAAAGGTTGGTCGAGCTCGTGAACCAGAAGCTGGCCACCGTGAGGAAGGGGAAGGACGGGGTGCTTGTCCCGGCCGTCATCATCTCAAAGGCTGGATGTCCTGTCCTGATTGACGGGTTTGCGGGCGGGTATTCGTGGCCAAAAGACAGGGGTGGCAGAGTTAGGAAGGACCTGCCGGTGGAAGACGGGTACTTCGAGCACCTGCAGGACTGTGCCCAGTACACGGCGGGGGCGTTGTTCCTGGGTGGGGTGTCCGACTCGTATGGTGCCAAGATCGCTACACCTACATGGAGGTTCAGCTAACATGGCCAGGCAGCCGGAAGACTGGGTACAGGACCTGCTGGAACTCAAGAGCGACGCCGACAACGCCAGGAGGACGTACTACCTACGCTGGAACGAGGCATGGAAGATTTACAACAACGAGTATGACTTTTCCACGAAAGCCAACTGGCAGTCCCGGAACTTCGTACCCAGGGTTTCCCTTACTGTCGAGATGGCTGCCGCGCTGGTCCGGCGGGCGATGTTGGATGCGAAGCAGTGGTTCAAGCTCGAGGGGCTTACTGCCACGGCGAAGCGGTATGCCCCGTACCTCGAAAAGATGCTTGCGTACTACCTGGAGCTGGACAAGTTTATAGACAAGTTCACTCCAGCTCTCAAGGGTGCCCTTGTCGGCAGTATCCTGGTGGCAAAACCCCACCTCTCCCCCTTCGAGTCCGTGGAGGAGGAGTATGACGAGGAGGGGAATCTTGTCCGTCGTGAGTTCAAGCAGGGGAAGGGGATCACGGTCTCCTTCCCCGACCCCTTCAACATCTGGCTTGACCCCACCGGTAGGGGGATGTTTGTGATCGAAGACGAGGAGCTGGACTTCGCGTCCGCTATGGACCTGGCGGACATGGGGGTGCTCGACGGTAGCGTACTCCGGAAGATTCAGGAGGACTGGGCCGAGGTAGACAGGAAGTACGAGGAGCAGCGGAGGCGGCAGCTCCTCGCCACTGGGTCCAAGCCCTCCTTCCGGAGGATGGTGAAGCTGACGCACTTCTGGGGGAGCCTCCCCACCCGTGAGGGGAGGTGGGCGATCAAGAACGGGCACTTTGTCGTCGCGAACGACAAGTACCTGGTCCGGGCCCCGATGGAGAACCCCTACAGTCACGGGAAGATCCCTTACGTCGTGGGAAGCCCGTTCAGGCGCCCGTTCAGTGTCTACCACAAGGGCCTGATAGAGGACGTGATCGGCCTGCAGAGGGCGATGACCGAGCTGCTGAACCTCACCCTCGACTCCACGCTGTTCAGTGGGATCAAGGTCTTTGAGATCGACCTGGACCAGATCGAGGACCCCCAGCAGATTCTGTCTGGGATTTACCCCGGGAAGGTGTTCACGGCCCGTAAGGGGGGGCAGAACACGCAGATGGTGCGGGATGTCCAGTTCCAGGGGGTGTCCCGTGACCTGGTGGCGATCTACAACATGTGCTCCGTGGAGTACCAGAATGCTACGGCCGTTACCGAGTTCATCAGCGGCGCGATGTCCACATCCCCGGGTCGTACTGCCACCGAGGTGGTTGCGAAGCAGCAGCAGGGTATGGGTATTTTCGGGGAGATGGCCCGCAACCTGGAGAGGTCGTTCCTCGAACCCACACTTGAACAGCTTGCCTATCTTGTGTTAGACTACCACGAGAACTGGCTGTCGGACGAGACCCTGGAGGTACTGGGGGAACAGGCTGTATTGGACCTGATGGCCCTGGACCCGCAGTCAATTCGCAGACGCCTGGACCCGTCGAAGATCAAGTTCCGGGCGTCCGGGGTGAGCGCGCTTCTGTCCAGGACCGAGGAGATCCAGAAGATCATGAGCCTTCTACAGGCGATGGGGCAGTTCGGTCCTGGGCTCAACTTCATCATGCAGAAGATTGACGTTCCGCACTTTTTCCGTGAGCTGTTCAGAAGGCTCGTGCGTGCATACGGTTGGGATGAGGCAGACTTGATCCGAGAAATGGAGGAGACGTCCGCACCCCCACCTGCGGATACGGGCGGGGCACCCACCTCCTCCCCACCCGGACCCCAGCCCGGTCAACCAGCCCCGCCCAGTCTCCTCCAGGTTCCCACGCAGATGGAGGCCATACGGCAGGTCGTAAGCGGGGGTGGAGTGGCCCCAAGTCCGTACGGAGGTAAGTGATGGCCGGATACGGGAGTGAGAAGGTGAAGGTGAAGAGGCCGAAGCTGCCGGCGAAGATCCGCAGGCGCAAGATCAGCCTTCCGGCAAAGGAACGCCGTGAAACGGAGTATAAGTCTTCCCGTTGAGGCGGTTGTCTGGAGGGACGCCTCGAGGACAAACAGGGGGATCTTCGTACTCAAGCCCGTTATACTGGTCAGCTATGGGGCCTTGATTCACGAGGACAAGGACCAGGTCGTGCTCGCCCAGGAGCACACCTGGGATGACGGGTGGGCGGGGAACGAGATGGACTATGTTGTGATCCCCCGCTCTCTCGTGAAGAAGAGGATCAGCATAGGACAGGCTGAGATCCCCCTTTCCTCCAGGAAGGAGTAGTGGTAGAATGTTGCCGCTACCTACTATCGGTACGATCGACGACCTCCTGGAGAGAGCGAGGCGTGGAGCCGCCGCGTCAGCGGCGATGGAGGTCATCAAGGACAAGCTTGTGGCCCTTCGCGACCACAAGTACCGGCAGCTTCTGAACGAGCGAGACACTGGACGCAGGCTCCAGCTTGTCGATGAGCTGAAGGCGATCGAGTCCCTGGCCCAGTCCCTTCTCGTGGACGAGGCCCAGGGAGAGCTGGCATACCAGGCTTTGATGCAGGCGGGGCAGGTGCCGGAGGAGACACCCCTCCGACCCGAACGTCCACCCGCCCGCAGGCGGCGCTCCAGGCCCGGGAGCACAACCGCCCCCTGAAGGGCCCACCCGCCCGGGACCGGCACCGGGGAACGGGTTCTTGTGGCCGGGAAAGGAGGACCAGCCGTGCCCGAGGAAGAGAAGGAGAACACGGCAACACAGGAGGAGCAGGTCCCGGAGAAGTTCCGAGGCAAGTCTGTCGAGGAAATCGTCCGGGCCTACGAGGAGCTCGAGCAGCAGCTCGGGCGCCAGGGTCAGGAGCTGGGTCAGCTCCGCGCATATGTTCAGGCCATGCAGTCTTACCAGCAGGCCTCGAACAGTCCTCCACGTGACGAGTACCTGGAGGGTGTGCGGATCGACGACCTGTTCACGGCACCCGAAGAGGTCGTGCCACAGATCGCCAGGAAGGTGGAGGAGAGGGTCCTTCAGAAGGTGGCCAGTATCCTCACGCACCAGATGACGACCCAGCAGCGGATCGAGGCCTGGTTCCGCAACAACCCTGACCTGGACCGGTTCCGCGAGATCGTGGCGGTAATCGGGGAGAGGATCTACCAGGCCAACCCAAACCTCCCGATCGAGACGGTCCTGGATACAGCGGGTCGGGAGGCGAGGTCGTACATCTCCTCGCTGCTCCCCAGACTTGGGGTGCAGTCCGGGGACCGTGACAGGCGGGTATCCGCCATGACTACGGGAGGGGGAACGGTACGTCCACCGTCCACCTCCTCTTCCGAGTCGGAGTCCGCCGAGAGCTCTCTCCCTCCGGACCAGCAGGAAGTGCTGGACGAGATCAGGCGGATCAAGGAGTGGAGGACAAGGAGGACGTCACCCCCCCTTACCAGAGGCTGAAAGGGGGTAAGGACGAATGGCACAGACATGGCAGCCAGCAAGCTCGGGTGGGTATCTTGCTTCCCCCTACCTGAGCAGGAAGTTGAGGCACGTAGCACAGCCGCTGATGCGGTTCAGGCAGTACGTGCGCCCCGAGCCCGGGTTTGGCCGGAAGAAGGGCGACACGGTGCTGTTCGACCGCATCTCCAACGTGACGACCCCGGGCAGGAAGATCTCGGAGCTCGAGCGGATGCCGGAGACCTCCGTGACGATCAGCCAGGGGTCCGTTGTCGTCGAGGAGTACGGGAACGCCATCCCGTGGACCGGGAAGCTGGAGGAGCTCGCCGAGTTCGACGTCGAGAACATTTGGCTTCGGACCCTACGTGACGACGCGGCCAAGACTCTCGACAAGGAGGTGGGGAAGACATTCACGTCTGCCCCCCTCAAGGCGACTCCCACCGGCACGAATGGTGCCACCACCACCTTCACGGAGTCCGGGTCTCCCCCCGCCGCCACGGGGCACGTGAGCGCGACGACCGTCAAGGACATCGTGGACGAGATGAAGAGCAAGTACCTCGTCCCGTTCTACGACGGGGAGAACTACCTGTGCATCTGCAGCGTCAAGTTCGGGCGTCGGCTGAAGGACGACCCCGACTGGGAAGACGCAAGCAAGTACGGAGATCCCGAGCGCCTGTTCAGCGGCGAGATCGGCCGGTACTACGGGGTGAGGTTCGTCGAGGAGACAAACGTCCTCAGCAATGTGCTCGGCACAACGAGCTACAACGGTGAGGCAGTCTTCTTCGGTGCCGACCCCGTGGTCGAGGCCGTGGTCGTCCCCCTGGAGATCCGGGCTAAGGTACCTACCGACTACGGTAGGGACAACGGCCTGGCCTGGTACTACATGGGCGGATGGGCCCTCACGTGGCCTTCTTCCGTACCCGGGGAGGCCAAGATCGTACACGTGACGTCCTCGTAAGGGGGTGCGAGATGGCATACACCGACCAGTTCGTAATCGTCAGCCACGGCGACGGCAACGGTGTCGCCACCACCGCTGGTCGTGTCCTGTACTACGGGTCGAAGCGCCCGTTCAATCTGCTCGGTTGGGGTGTCGTCGTGACGTCCGCGCAGACCAGGGGTACCTCTCCGACCGACCCCGTGATCGCGGTACGGAAGAACGGCACCAACCTCGACTCCTTCACCCTGACCACCCCCCAGATCACTACCGCTGGGTCGGTGGTCGAGAGGAGCGCGCTCCTGAGGTCCCCCACCTCCCCTGACGCGACCTTCACTCCTGTCCGGTTTGGGGCCGGAGACCGGCTGGAGATCCAGGTCACGACAGCTGAGAACGCGGGGACGGGCGGGACCGCTGCCAAGTACCAGTTCTTCGTGATCGTGGAGTAGAGGGGGTAGGGGTGGGGGGAAGAACCTCCCACCCCTCCCCGCAGAAAGGAGGAGGACAACATGATCTTCGAGCGGCTGTTCAGGGCCCTGCAGGTCGGGCTATCCCTGATCACGGAGGCGCTCAAGCTTGAGACCGTGGGGGGTGAAGCCACGGTTCCTCCCCCGGGCGTGCCCCCACTGCAGCTCCGTATTCAGGGGAAAGTGTTTGAGCTGACCGCCAGGATCAAGAGGGTGGAGTAGGTTGCTCACGACCACCATCCTCCGGAGGGTCCGCGACAACCTCTCCAGGACGGGGATAGACGAGAAGATCAAGGAGTGGATCAACGACGCGAAGCGGGAGGTGGAGCAGCGGATCTACGGGGCGTCTATTCGGAAGTCGACCGTGTTGACGGTCACGAACGCCTCCCCCTCCGCCCCCCTCCCCCCCTCCTTCCGTGACCCCCTGTTCGTGAAGGTTGCCCTGGACGGGGACGAGGACTGGTCCGAGATCCCCCACCTGTCCGACGAGGAGGCGCTCGTCGTGGACGGTGTGGCGGGAACCAGGACCGGCAGGCCGGAGGGGTACACGTTGGGGGAGGGGGAGTTGAAGGTGCACCCCAAGCCAGAGTCGGGGAAGACGTACAAGGTCCTCCTCGGGTACTACGAGTACAGCCCTGACTGGCAGTTCACGGCGACTGAGGAGCCGTACCTTGCCAAGCATGCCTGGTTGCCGATCATTTCCCTTGCCACGTCCCTCGGGTTTGCCCAGCTGGGGGAGTTCGGGGACGCGGACCGGTGGGAGCAGAGGTTTCTGAGGCAGTTCCGGAACTTCCTGGCGGTTCAGGTCGAGCGGGAGGTGGAGGGGGAGTTCTCGTTCAGGCCGAGGACCGGTGCCGTAGACAGGAGGCCGAGCAGAAGTGGCCTGGGACGTCCGTGAGCCTCTCCCGGGGAAGTCCCCATCGCAGACCGACGATATCATCCGGTCCGACAAGCAGCACATCTCGAACAGGCTAGGCGGGTTCGTGAACGACTCGTCCCTGGGCCGTGTGTACCAGGTCGGGGGCGAGTTGATCGTGGCCAACAATGCCGAGTACTCTGGGGGTACGTGGCAGAGGGTCAACCCCGCACTCCCGTCGTCAGCGTTCAATGTGAGCACCCGACGGCCGTTGTCGGGGACTGGGGATCTTTCGTGGGGACTGGGGGCGTTCTTCGGGAGGACCGGGTCCAACCCGGATTCTGCTGTAAGCCGGTGGTTCGTCGCACCTGACGTTGCAGCCCCGGGAAGTTCGGTGGGCCTGTCGACGACAGAGACGACGGTCGCGAGTGTGGTGGTGCCGGGGGGGAGATTGTCCGGTGGGGAGGTCGTGGTTCCGATATTCAATGTTCTGTCCTCCACCACTACCTCGGTGAACCACACATTCAGGATTTACGTAAACAATAGTATGATTTTCAACTACACCACCAGCTCGTTAACGACCCTGTATACTTTTCTTGAGGTTATTTGCTTTGCTGGTAACAACACTTTGTACGTTGATGCTGTCAATAATCTTTTCACTGGTCCGTCGGGCCCCGTAACACGTAACGGGGGGTTTAACACCGTCAACGTTCCCTACTCCTCTGACATTACAATCGACTTTCGAATGCTTTTGTCTTCCGGGACCGGTACGGCTACGTCTTACGTGGAGAGTCTGTTTGTCTGGGGGTGAAGTGCTGTGCCGTGGGACACGACTAAACCGGCAGGGACCGACCCCCTCAGCCTGGGGGACGACCTGATCCGTTCTGACAAGCAGCACCTCACCTCCAGGATAGGGGGGTTCCTGGTAGAAGAGAACCTGGGTCGGGTTTACCAGGTCGGGAACGACCTGTACATTGCCAGCAATGCGGAGTTTGACGGGTCGGCATGGTACAGGGTCGACCCCACGAAGGGCGCGCAGCGCCTTGGGTTGGTCAGTGGGGGGGTCATCTGCCACAAGGTCGGCGCCGGTTCAGGGCAGATACAGTGGGAGTTGGGGGAGGTTTTCGTTTCCAGCTCCACCGACCCGGACTCTATGATCCCCAGGAGTCGTCTTGTCATTCAGTCGTCCGGTAGCCAGGACCCGGATATTTCTCTGACAACCAGTTACCAGACCGTATCATCCGTCGTGATACCCTCGGGCAGGTTGTCGGGGGGAGAGGAGGTACGTGCGTTCTTTGTTGTACGGGTGAGAAACACTACTGGGTCTCTGATTGCTCTAAACTACCAGATTCTGGTTGGTTCGACTGTCCTTTTTTCGGCGAACGCGTCGATAGCAGCAAACAGCACCGAGAACTACGTTAGGCCCATGTTGAGGTGTGCCGCGAGGGGTGGCGGTACGTTGAGCTGCGTAGGCTACGTAGGCCCACTGACACCCTCCACATCCCTGTCTGGCTCGCTGTTGGCTGGCTTCAACAACGTAAGTGTCAACTACTCCTCAGACATCCAGATCTCGCTTCAGATGAATGGAAGTGCCGGTGGGCTTGTCGCCACCCCCCTGTTCCGGCACCTGTCCGCCGTTCTGTGACATGGAGAGAGCCCAGACCGTATTCGTAAACGCACCGGACATGGGGATCGTCTCGGGAGCGCCCGCGCACCTGATCCCGGACAGGGCCTGTGTGTCGGCCAGTAACATGGTATTCGGGAAGGGGGTGGCCAGGGGATCGTGGGGGGCTGTGCGTGTCGGGAGCAACCTGGGCGAGCCAGTCCTGTGCCTTACGGAGTACAAAAAGTCGGACGGCACGTCGTTCTGGATCGCGGTAACCGGCTCCCGCGTATGGAAGAAGTCGACCACTGACGTGGACTGGGTCGACATAACCGGACCGAACCTGCTCTCCGGGACACTCCAGTACTTCGCCTCGGCTGCTGTGTACCGGGACACACTGATTATCACGAACGGGGTGGACAGGCCCAGGAAGTGGGACGGGATATCCTCCTCCGTGTCGTTCCTGGGCGGTAACCCACCTATCGGTAAGAGGGTGGTGGTGTTCCAGAACCATATCGTATTCGCTAACACCACAACCGACCCCAGGCGGGTCCAGTGGTCTGACATTGGAAACATGGAGGTCTGGGATGCCGGTGAGGCGGGAGCGGTATCGTTTATGGACAGGGGTGAGGGGGTAGTTGAGGTCGCCCCCGTCAGGGACAGCCTGATCGTCTACACCACAGACGGGGCGTTCCTGATGTACTACTCCGGATTCCCGTTCACGTTCCAGACCCAGCTCGTAGCGTCCGACGTCTCCCCTGTTTCCAGCAGGTCTGTTGCTGTGTCCTCGGACGTGCACTTTTTCCCTGGAGTTGACGGTGACGTCTACACGGTCAGTCAGTCAGGTGTCTCACGGGTCGGGCAGTCCATTCGGTCCGAGATGTTCGAGGCCATAAACAGAACGTACATGAACAGGTCGTTCGCGTTCGCGTTCGAGCGCGAGAAGAGCGTGTGCTTCGCCCTCCCTACCGGCGGATCCTCCCTCCCCGACAGAGTCTTCGTGTTGAATGCTCCAGAGGAGAAGTGGGGAGACATCAGGCGTGACTCCCTGACAGCGGCGACCTCGGTTGATGTCGACGACGTTACCTCGGAGTCATGGGACGGGTCGCAACTGACGTGGGACACAGCCACCCAGCCGTGGGACAGCTACTCCAGTGTGGGGAGGAAAGTCATACTCCTCGGCACATCCTCCGGGGATGTGTTCAAGTTGGACCCAGACACTGGAACGTGGGGCGGCTCTCAGGTCCAGTCAGAGGTCCTGTACAAGGAGTTCGACCTGGGGGCACCGGAGAAGTACAAGAGGCTCGTCAGGGTCTATGTGTTGTCCGACAGGTACGACGGAAGCCAGATCAGCCTCTACGTCAGGTCCAGGGACTGGCTGGGGGCCTTGCAGACGGAGTACGGACCGTATACAATAACCATGGACGGAGTTCAGCCTTACGTTGACCTTGACATCTCGGCCAGGTCGTTCCAACTGCGAATCGTCGGTACAGGAACCACGAGGATCTCGGCTTTTGGGTTTTCCTACTACATGCGCGAGGAGGCCTGACAGATGGGTGGAAGCACGTTAATGGGGCCGTTCTCCCCCCCGTCGTGGCTCAACTACGACCCAAACTGGCTGCTGTTCGCCAGGCAGAGGCTCAGTCAGCTCCAGACCGCTGGCCAGCCACTTCCTCCGGCGGACTGGTCAAAGGTCACAGCACCAGGCATCCCTGGCCCGGGAGTGATTACTCCGGGTCCTTCATACCGGCCACGAATGCCGGTAATTGTCCCCGACAACGAATTCGTACGCAAGCCACCGACCCCAGGTGACCCTTCCGGAAAGTCGAAGCCCCCGAGGCCGGTATCGTTCGAGACCCTGCAGTGGAGGGACTACTCCCCGACGACAGGAATGAGGTTCACCCCGGATCTCGGGCTTTGGTACAACGAGAGCACCAGGCAGTGGTGGGACCCGGTTTCCATGCGGTACGTGGAGGACCCGTTCGCAAAGAAGAAGAAGGAGCAGGAACAACAGCCTGTTCCATTTTCCCGGCCACCGGACTGGGAGCCGGGAGGAGGGAGGTAGACCAGTATGGGAGGACCTGTAAACACGATTCCAGACGAGGAAAGCCAGCTGGAGACGTGGACGCCACGGGCTCAGTGGATCCTGTCCTTCTTCCCCCAACTCCTGCCCCTACTCCTGACCCAAGCCCCCACGTCACCCGTGTCGCTCGTACAGACCGGGGCCAGCAGCACACCCTCCGTGCTGGGGTTGGGGGTCCTGTCCCCGGGCCAGGCGCAGGCGGCCCTGTCGGGGACCGTCCCGTCAGCTGTACCGGCACCACCCAGAACAACGACCGCGGTTCCTGTGAGAGGGATGGGGGAAGTTGCGGTTCCTGTGAGAGGGATGGGGGAAGTTGGGCCCCAGCTCTCGTGAGGAGGAGCTAGTTTGCCGAGGACCGCCCGCCTCCCCAACGAGTTTGCGCTCCCGAAACCCGAGTCGGAGCCGATCTCGTGGCTGCACAAACTCACGTCGAGACTGTACATGCTCATACGGATGCTGACGGAGACGGTGAACCCGATCGCGGACGGGTACATCCTCCCCGTGTCCGGTCTTCCCCAGGCAGCTCCCGAGCATCGCGGGAAGATGCTGCTTGTGCTCAGTGAGTCCGGGGACACCCTGGTAATATGTGTCAGGAAGGCGGACGGGACATACGAGTGGAAGGTGGTGGTGTGAGGGATGGGTGGTCAGGTGAAAGCCGACCCGATCACTGGGACCGCCATTCCGTGGCACGAGTGGCAACGTCTGGACCCGGTAGACGCTCAGTTACTGCTGGAAGACAGGCAGAGGAGAGAGGCGTACTCCGCGTATCAGAAGATAATGTCCAACCTCCTCCCCGTGATGTTGTTCGGGGCGGGGGGGGTCAACTACCCGTCCACCTTTGGTATCACGGACAGGGAATGGGGGTCCCTCGTCGGTCTCGCCAGGTCCGGTGACCCGTTCGCGGGCGCCATCCTGAGTCAGGTTGTACCGGCCTTTAACATCCCGAACCCGTTACTGGGTCTCTACGCGCGCAGGAGAAGGGGGTGGTGAGATGGGAGACTTCTTCTCCCCCCGTCCCGTGATGCCTCCCACGCAGACGGTGTGGCCGATCCACCCCGGTGTGGAGAGGATTATCGACCCATACGTGGACCTCTTGCTGGGGATCATCCAGTCCCCGCCCGCCCCCCCGGTGAGCCCCGGCCTCATCATGTTGCCCGAGTTCATGGGGGAAGTCAGGAAGACGCTATCCGGGGAAAGGTTGGCCTCAGCCCCACCTCCGCAGCTCCCGCCCGTGTTCGTCCCCCAGAACCTACCGCCTGGAATGGCGGGGCCGTTCGCCGCGCAGCTTGCGGGTACTCTGTCGGGCCAACCCCTGAACCCGTTCTACGAGGCATTCCTGCAGGCCGTGGAGTCGCAGGGGGAGCAGGCCAGACGGCAGCTTGCGGCCCAGGCCCAGAGGGCCGGGATGCTCACGTCCACAGAGTACGCGAACCTGGCAAGAGACCTGGAGTCCAGGATCGCGGAGGCGAAGCAGCGTATGCTGGGGGAACTCTACGAGTCCGAGCGGGAACGGCAGATGAGGGCCCTCGGGGAGGCGGCTGGGATCTGGAGGCAGATGATGGAGCAGGGGGTGGCGCAGGCGCAGCTTGCGGCCGCCCAGGCGAGGGCGGCAGAGGAGATGCGGCAGCAGCAGTGGCAGGGTGAGCGCGAGCGTCAGACGAGGCTGGTCTCTGCGACCCCCGACATCATCACGGCAGCAACCAGGGCGGCGATGGCGCCCTACGAGTTCATGCTGGGCGGTCTCTCGACTCTGGGCGGGCTTGTGTCCGGTCTCCTGGGGTCCACCAGGGGTGAGACCATCGTGGGGTCGGTCCAACCCTCCCCGTTCGCCTCCATCCTGGGAGCGATCAGCCCGTTCGCCCCCTTCCTCTTCCCCTCCCCCTCTCCCGCTCCGACCAAGCCGTGGAAGTGACCCCATGGGCGGCTTCGACTGGTACGGAATCGGGCAGGCGGTCCGCCAGATAGGGCTCGAGCTCGCCCAGGAGAGGGCGAGGAGGGAGGCGGAGCGTCAGAGGATGGAGGAGGAGGAGCTTCGCCGGGCCCAGCTCGACCTGTCCAGACGGCGGCTCGAATACGAGATCGAAGCGAGTAAGAGGAGAGAAGCGGCGGAGGCGGAGGAGAGGAAGAGGAGAGAGGCTGCGGAAGAGGAGGAGAGGAGGAGGGAGCAGGCCAGGAGGAGGTACGAGGCAGCAGTCGCAAACTGGAAGTACGTGGAGGGGCTGGTGCAGAGTGGGAGGCTCCCCGCACACGACCCCAAGGTCCTGGAGGCCAGGAACGCCCTTGCTGCTGCCTCCCGTGAGTACCTGGGGGTCGAGGTAGGTCCTCCGGTCGAAAAGCAGTCAGTCCCGGTCGAGGGGAAGTCCGTCACGATACCGGTCCAGGAGACGGGCGAGGGAGGCCTGTCCAGGTTCCTCTCCCCACGGGGGACCCAGCAGTTCACCCCCACCGAGGTCCGTGACGTACCAGTCCTCCCCGCCCCCCCACAGCCTACCGTGGACCTGGATTCCGCACTCCAGCGAGGGCGGGCGTTCATCCAGGACATCGTCCGGTCCCCCACACCCGAGGCCAGGGTCGTAAGTGCCAGGGCGTACGCGGCGTGGAGGGCGACCCAACCAGACATCGTCAGGTCTCTTCTGCCAAGCCCGGAAACAGTAGTCCAGCAACTCCACCCGGCGGACCGCAGGAGGGAGTGGCAGACCGCAATCGCCAACGCGTCGTCCGCGGTACGTGCCGTGATGGAAAGACCGGAGCTCTACACACAGGAAAGAGTCCTCCAGATCCTCGCGGACTACAATGAGCTCGTTGCCAGCGGAAAAAGACAGGGATTCATCACGAGAGGGGCGATAGACCCGAATGCGTTCTTACGTGAGTGGAGGCTCAGGAGGGAGAGGAGGATCGCAACCGAGAAGAAACGAGCTTCCCCCTCTCCCAGACGACAGCCCAGAGTACAGAGGGGACAGCCGATTACGTTCTGATGAGCAACGGAGAGCGGATCTATCCATTGATCGACACGACCACTGGGTCGGTTGTCGGGTGGGAGTACAGGGGAAGGAAGTACTCCCACGAGGGGTTTTTCCGGTCTGTCATCGCCCCATGGATAGACACCGGAGACCCCAGGGCCGAGCGCATTCTTTCCAGGCCGGAGTTTGAGAGCTTCCGGACCCCGGCGGAGGAGTACAGGCAGCGCAGGATAGTCCAGCTCTCACAGCGCAGGAGCCAGATCGAGTCGATCCTGAGGAAGAGGGCTGGCGATATAGCCGGTGTCGCTCCGTTCGAGGAGATTCTCAGGTCACTCCCGACGAGCGACGCCGAGGTAGCTGCGCTTATCGACCAGTGGAACGCCGTCCGGGACAGGATTGCAAGGATCCACTCAAGGGCGCAACCCGCCCCCAGTCTTGCCCAGCAGGCCGCGGAGGCTCGGGAGAAGAGGGTCAGGGGGCAGACCGTCGTTCCCCCCGCCCCCACCCCGGCCCGGCCCCGGCCAAAGCAAACTCCCCCCACCCGGCGACTCCGGGCATGGGAGCCCGATTCAGATTGACCCGGGGCGCGCACCATCGGTAGAATCGGGCACATGCAGCCGACCGCCAACTTGTGGGAGACGCTGTGCAGGGATTTTGAGGCCAGGCGCCAGGGGGCCACGGCCGAGCAATATGTGGAAGTCGCAAATGCCTTCCTCGAATCCGCCCGGCAAATTCTGCGCCCCGACAGTCCCCGCCTCTGTGACGCCATCGAAATCGCGGGGGATGTGTGCC
>FWWL01006707.1_pt1 | contig 16356 bp, 15 predicted proteins | sample 2228331 | NCBI WGS metagenome assembly FWWL01 (sample SAMEA103939775, study PRJEB20133) | metagenome
CATCATTTGCTAAAAATCCCGTTTTCTTATTTAGCACAATTTCTTTCATTGCTGTCTTATTAAAAGCAATGACAGGTTTTCCACAAGCCTGAGCTTCTAATATGGGCAAACCAAAACTTTCCCATAATGATGGATGTGCATAAATATCAATAGCATTATAAAAACCCACCATATCTTCTTCGTTTAATTCTCCTAAAAAAAGTACTTTTTCGTCAACTCTAAATTTTTTCGCTAAGGCAGCATAATATCTTTTTAATGGCCCACTACCAACCAATAAAATTTTTCCATCAATTTTTCTTCCCAATTTAATAAGGAATTCTTGATTTTTCTGTTTGGTAAATCTACCTACATTACCAATCAGTACATCATTTGTTGAAAGTGAGAACTTATTTTTGAAATTATTTCCTGCATCTTCATTGGGTTTAAACTTCTTTGTATCAACTCCATTATAGATTACAATGGAATTTTTCCTGTATAACTTTTTGAGTTGTTGCTGTGCATAGTTCGAAATCGAAATTATTTCTTTGGAAAAGTATATAGAAAATGATTCTTCTAAATAGCAATCGATCCATCTTATGGGGTTTGATAAAAATTCAGAAAAAACAGTTACATGTGCATGATAAGTTTTAACTGTTGGTATTTTTGAAAGTGCTGCAGCACTACTTAAAATTAAGCCATGTGCATTTATAATATCAAGGTTTAAATTTGAAATAAAATTTTTGTATTTCGTTAAATAGTATACTCTACCTTTTATGGCATTTGGATAATTTAAGAGTATGAAATTTATTCCTTCCTTTTTGAAATCCTTAACTATACTTTCCTTTAATCTATTTTTAAAAGTTAATAGGTACACATCATTTTTCTTCGCTAATCTTTTACCTACTTCATAAACAACCCTTTCCTTTCCTGTGATTGAAGTTAAAGTGTCCAAAGTTAACCCAATTTTCATATTTTCCTCCCATATAAGATATAAGTATCTTTAAGGTATGGAAACTCTTTTAGTTTAAAGCCAATTCTTTCTAGATTTGATATAATTTTCTTTTCATTGACAAAAGGGATGTGTATTTCCATTACAACTTCCTTGATTTTTCTAAAACTATTTAGTGAGGAGTTAAGTATGATTTCTTCAGCACCTTCTACATCCATTTTGAGGAGGTCGATTTCTTTTAAATTAAAATTTTTTATTATTTCGCTTAATTTAATCATTTTTACTTTATTTTTCCCAGCTTCTCTACTCTTTAAGATGGTTGCACCACCACCCTTTCCATATAAAATTGTATATCCCTTTTTCCATCCAACAGCCATATTAAGTGAAGTTATATTGTCAAAATGATTAAGTTTGATATTTTGTTTTAATAACTCAAAGTTTTTTAGGTGAGGTTCTACAGCTATGACTTTTTTAACTTTTTTTGCAACTTTACATGAGAAAAGCCCTATATGTGCGCCTATATCTAAAACAATAGAATTTTTATTAAGGTGAATATAGTTATTATAAATACCTGACTCAAATATCTCTTTTAAATTTTCGATATCTTGGAATCTTACTATAATTTTTAATGAATTATATCGAACAATTTGTTTGACTTCGTCCAGCTTCAGTTTTTTAAATAAAAAATTTTTAATTTCTCTTCCTAGCGGTGTTAGGACTACTCTAAATAAGTAGACTATTATGAAAAGGAGAAGTTTTTTCCTTGATAGCCATCTCATTTCTTGAAGGAAATTTTTTACAACACTTATCATCTTGCCACACTCTCATACAACTTTAGTAATTTTTTTGTATGCTCTTTCCATGTGAATCCATTCCTTATTGTCCATCTTCTTAGGTTTTTTAATTGTGGTAAATCCTTATTAACGATTTTCTTTAGAAGTTCTTGTAGTTGGGCAAAATTTTGAATTTTGTAGACGGGTAGAATTTCTCCTATACCGGTATAAGTTCCAATTATATAAGGAACTTCACAAGCCATAGCTTCCAATAAAGGAATTCCAAAACCTTCATAAAAACTAGGAAATACAAAAATGTCAATCGAGTTATAGAACTCGGACAGCTTCTCTTCAGGAACAAATCCAACAAACTCAACATTTTTTAACTTGAAATTTTCTGTCATTTCTTTAAGCTTTCTAAGTTGTGCGCCAACCCCGGCTATTTTAAAAATAAAATCATTAAACTCTTTTGCTAAATACAAAAGCCACTCAATGTTTTTTCTTTTACCTAAACCACCTAAATATCCAACAATTTTTGGTCTTCTCCTTTTCTTTTTCATAGGTTTGAGTAAATTTAAATCAACCCCCCACGGGATTACAAAAATTTTGCTTTCCGATATATTAAGGATATTTATAAGATCTGTTTTACTTTGTTGTGAAGGAGTCAAAATATATTTTGCTTTTTTTGCTACATTGTACATTAGCTTTATATATTTTTCTGACAACCATTTCCTTTCTTTTACTTTGTACACGATGGCATCGTGAATTGTAACAATAGACTTCTCTCTTATTCTTCTAGAAAGCAAAATTGGCAAAGAGACTTCTGGCATTAGGAAATGATATATATGAGATTTACTCCTCAAAACTTTTTTTGGACATTCAATTAAATCGAAATAATATGGATTCTTTTGCTTCTCTTCAATTTTTTTTATTTGTAAATTGGTGTATTTCCTCAAATTCTCATAAAGATATCCAGCCATTTTATAAATTCCTTGACCAGAGTTTTTATCAAAACTTCTACAAACTAAAGTTACTCTCATTTCCCTACACTCACACCGAGTATATATGCAACTCTTTTTATCAACATTAAAAGAAATCCGTAGTAAATTCCATTTATTTTTCTTGAGATGTAGGCCAATTTTATTCCGCCAAAAAGAAAATATAAGAAAAACAATATTATTAACGAAACTGATAATGTAGGAAAAATGAAAGAAAAGCTTAGGATTAAAGATAAACTAAACCAAAACATAATCACTATAAACAAATTCCTTTTCATTTTCCAGATATTTCCAGACTTTCTATCTCCCACCCCATATCTATAAAATTGTTTTGCAAATTCTTTCCAATTTTTTCTCATTCTCCAATAAACTATTGCACTTCTCGCGAAAGTGAATTTAGCCCCGCTTTTAATCAGTTTAATGTTAAATTCCGTATCCTCCCCACTATTTAAATCTGGGTAACCTTTCACTTCTTTCCATACTCTTTTTTTAAAGGAAATGCTGCGGGAAGACATTCTTGAAGGAACCATAAAAATTTCTTCTTGCTTAGGCACAACAACTAACCCTTGAAAATGTTCAAAATCATTAGTGTAATAAGGTTTATAAATCCCAACTACGACGTCGATATTTTTGTTTCGGAGAAATGGTTTTGTAATTTCTTTTAACCAATTTTTATCCAATACACAACCTGCATCTGTACAAGCAATGATTTCACTTTTTGCATTTTCAATTGCAATATTTCTTCCCTTTCCAATGCTAGCTCTTTTTGAAACAATTAATTTAATCCATCTATATTTTTTTACATAACTTTTTATGATTTTAACTGTTTTATCAGTTGAGCCACCATCTGTAATAAGAAATTCGTCAGGTTTTTTAGTTTGCGCTACTATGGAATCTAAGAATTCCTTTATGTTGCTTTCTTCATTAAACACAGTTGTAATAAGAGAAACTTTCATTATATCCTATTTACTTGGTTTTACTAAATTTTAAAAGAAGGATTTAAAAAAAGGATTTTTTTGTTGATAATCGGTCAAAATCAATATTTTAGTAGCTTTTCCGTAGTGGTTTCAATAGAAATAATCCATTATTTTTATTCAATAGTTTAAAACCAGCACGTGAAAGCATGTCCATAATTTCATTCTCATCATACCGCACAACCGTGATCGGATATGGCCCTTTTAAAACTTCGTACAAGAAAAGATACAATTCATACAGTTTATCAAATAAACTATATTTTTTAAATGCAAAATTTAATACAAGTATGCCATCTTTTTTAAGGTGTTTATGAAAATTCTCCAGTGTCTTTAAAGACAAATAGGATGGTATGTGATAGAATGTGTCAAAGCAAAATATGATATCAAACTTTTCTTTTAAATTTAGTTTCGTAGCATCGCCAAGACAAAGTTTAATTTTATTTGAAAGCTCTTCGCTGTTAATTTTTTGTTTAGCAATTATTAATGCTGTTTTAGATACATCTAGCCACGTAACATGTAATCCTAATTTTGCAAATTCGATAGAAAATCTCGCCAGAGGACCTCCTCCAACATCCAGAACTTTTAAACCTTTTTTGAAATTTATATTTTTCAGTAAAAATTTTAACATGTTTTTAACAATAATTTCCTTTTTTGAAATTTATATTTTTCAGTAAAAATTTTAACATGTTTTTAACAATAATTTCTGATTTTTTTTGTGATAATCTCCATCCACCAACAACTCTTAATGGGTTCTGCTTTTTTGCCTTCTCTTCCCACACGATATTATTATCTCTCATAAATTTCCTCTAAATAATCAACAATTCTCTTAGCAGCTTTTCCATCTCCATAGGGGTTTTTAAATTTTGGTATTTTAAATTTGCCTTCTTCCAACATTTTAATCAATTTTGTTGCATAACTAACATTTAATTTTGTTAAAAAATTGATTCCAGTTTTCAGACCTTCATCTCTTTCAGTTTTCATTCTCAAAAGTATACACGGTTTTTTAAATACTAGCGATTCTTCTTGAATAGAGCCACCATCTGTAATTAAATATCTACAATTGGCCAACAATCTTATAAACTGGAGATAAGAGAGAAGCTTGGAAATCTGGATGTTTTTATTCTTCTGTATTTTTTTCATCAGACCAAATTTGATAAGCTGTTGTCTCGTGTTGTCGTGAAGAGGCCAATAGGCTGGTATGCCAACATTACTAATAATATTAGCTATTTTTTCCAAACGAGCTTTCGATTTAATATTTTCATGTCTGTGAATGTTGATTAAACAGAAATTTTTTTCCTTTAGTTTACCAAATTTTTTCTCAGCAATTTTTAACGAAATATGTGCAGAATCCATTATTGTATTACCAGCATTGACTATTTTTCCTTTTAATCCTTCTTTTTTCAAATTTTTTACAGTTCCTTTAGAAACAGCAAAGAGTATATCAGAAAACCTATCAGCAATTCTTCTAGAAATTTCTTCTGGAAATGGTTCAAATATATCATTACTTCTTAATCCTGCTTCTATGTGTGCATTTTTCCAATTTTTGTTTAAGTTTAGAAGTTCTGAACTAGCTATAGCTCCAGCAGCTGTACTTATAGTATCGCCATGATATAGAACATAATCCAAATTTTTTATTTTCTTTAAAACACTTCTAATTCTGAGAATTAGAGGAACATTCCAAAAAACAGCCTTATGAGTTTTTACCATGAAGTGTGACGATAGCTCAGGAGGTTTGTATAAAACTATATCAGGCTTCTTAATTTCAAAATCCTCTACTAAATCAACTATAGAGTGCTGACCGGTATGAATGAAATAGTAATTAATTCTCCTTCTTTTCAGTTCTTTCATGATAGGAAATGTCTTAACAAGCTCAGCTTTAGTTCCTAAAACTATTGCTAACATATTCTCTTTAGATATAAATTCTTAGTTGTGCTTTTAATTTTTAGTTTTCATTAAAAGAAAATGTACACAAGTGATGGTTTTATTAATTTTAGGACTTTGACTTATTTATGAAAGTTTGCATAAAATTTCCTTGGAAATTCGTAGACTCTCCATATTACACGAATCTTATAAATTATCCACCTGAAAATGTAAATTTTTTAGGATTCGATAGAGAAAAAGTTAGAGTTATAATTTCCCATCGAACATTTGTTATTCGTAATATGATAAAAAAAGTTCTAAGGAGAACTTTAGAGTTATTTAAAATTCCAAATATCACCTTTACTCCTTCAAATGCTGACCTTGTTCATTGTGCACATTGTTTACTTTTAAACCGACAACCTTGGGTCGTTGATTTAGAACATTATTGGAGCCTTTCAGTTTCTGACAAAATTTCCTATTCTAAAGTTGGAAAATTTTTAACAGAAAAAATGTTAAGAAGAGAGTATTGTAAAAAAATTATGCCCTGGACCCATGCTGCTGAAAACGCAATCAAAGAGGTGATAAAAAATAGAGATGTTTTACAAAAAGTAGAGGTTGTTTATCCTGCAGTTCCTATTCCTGATTTTAAACGGAAATCTAATAAAATTACATTACTTTTTATCGGAAGATATTTTTATCCAAAAGGTGGGCTCTTTGTACTCGAGGCCTTTAAAAGGTTGAGACAGAGGTATGATATTGAATGTGCTTTCATTTCTTTGACAATACCAGAACAGCTCAAGCAAAAATATAAAAGATACATAAAAATATATAACTCTGTCTCTGATGCAATTTTGTTTGAGGAAATTTATCCATCCTCAGATATTTTTGTTTATCCAGGTTTTTCTGATACATTTGGCTTTGCCTTGTTGGAAGCTATGTCCTTTGAACTTCCGATAGTTACTGTAGATTCTTTTGCCAGAGAGGAGATTGTGAAAGATGGGAAAAATGGTTTTGTGATAGAAAAGCCTAATAATATTAATTTTTACAATATAGGTAGAAAAGAAGAAGACATAATTGAAAGTCTTGTGAAAATGACATCTTTGTTGATCGAAGATTCAAATTTGAGAAAACGAATGGGACTTGCTGGCTACAGGATGGTTGAAAATGGCAAATTCTCAATAAAACAGAGGAATAAAAAACTCAAAAGAATCTATGAAGAGGCTTTGAGGAAATGAAAATTTTGATTACAGCCTGAGGTTAAAATGAATCAGGAATTTGTACAATATGACAAATGGTTAAAATTAAAAAAGGGAGAGATGTCGTTCTTGATGTGGGATGTGGAAATGGTTCAAAAGTAGAAAAAATTAGAGGCATGGGTATAGAATGTTATGGCATAGACATCGATAAAACTAAATTTGAAAAATCGGAGTATCTCATCTATGCCGATGCTGCAGCTATACCATTTGGTGCGAAGAAATTTACAAAGGTAATATGCACAGAAGTTTTAGAACATGTAAATAATGATAAACAGGTTTTGAGTGAAATAGCACGAGTTTTAAAAAAAGGAGGGTTGCTTTATCTTACAACTCCACGTAGTATAAGATGGTTCAATTGGTGGGATCCAGCATGGCTAAAATGGAAATTGATAGACAAAAATTATAATCATCGGCACTATAGTGTAAATGAATTGATTAGAAAATTAAATGATTGTGGATTTGAAATTAGGAGATGTCAAGTTCTTTTTGGGTTGAGCTGGCTTTTAACAAGATGGGTTAATGTTGTGTTGAAATATGTATTATTCAAGGTTGTGTGTGAGCCCAACACGTCCTGTGTAAATACAAAACCAATTTTTGTGAAAGGTTTTTTCAGAAATTTATACATTGAATTGATGGCTATTAAATAATTCTATACACCTTCATCAGCCCATTATCAAAGATTTTCTCAACAGGCAGACCCCATCCTTCCATGAACTGTAGCCGAGCAAATATGGTATTCTTTGCCTCCTCTGGTACATAATAAACACCAATATCGGTGATTGCGAGACAGCCTCCTAGAGATGGTGTTTTGTTGCCCATTGTTATAAGGCCGGCAGATGAGCATATGTCATTGATATAGGCTGATTGGAGGTACTGGCCGCCTTGGGCTATAAGGAACATGGGCACATCCGTAATCTGGCCGGCCTGACCTACAGGTAGCCATATCGCGTATGGCCCGGCTGTAAATTCGTATATCGTCCTGTTATCCTTTGGATAAACAGCTGATCTCTGAAACTGCTGTATGCCGATCACCTTTTGGCCCTGGGAGGCAATCTTAGAGATAGCACCATACTTACCAGGTAAGGTGTATTCCTGCAGGATATAGCCAACCTTGTGCTTGCCGATCAGCCAGTCAGTATAATTGGCCCATTCACTTGCATCGGCTGTGTACCACAGTGCGATTTCATATCGATTGCCAAAACCGCCATCAGAGACTGTCGGCATGCCAGCCCTTGCCTGATACCAATAGCCAAAGTCCCACCAAGTTACAAGGCTTACATCCTTTGACATGTTGTGCTTCATAAATTCAAACAGCTCGTACCAGGGCTGGCCAGTCGCATATCTGAGAATATTGCCATCCTTGTCCGTATCAAGGCATCTCTGGCCATCAATTAGTATCCTCGCATCGGCAAAACAATGGGATGGGCCAAGAGCAAGGGAGTAAACATAGGCTGAGGCAGCATTGATTGTGATCAAAAGGATGAGAAAGGCTGCAAGTGGAATTGAGATGTAATTTATTTTCTTTTTTAGGCTTTTTGCTTCGACCATTATCTTGAGCTTAGCAGCCCTTTCTATCAGCCAGGAAATGAAAAGGGCAGCCAATAGGGCAAAGGGTGCGCCCAATGCAAAACCCAGTCTAATATAGCCTAGGGTTCCCCATATAGCTGAAAATAGCCAAATGATGGGTAGGAGCAACAGCCACTCAAATTCTCTGTAATTTTTGAAAAATCTATAAACTATCAGGAGCAGGCCAAATGTGGCAAAAATCCATATTGAAAAGTATGGTATGACCGGGCTCAGTGCTGGTAGTAGACCTGCAGCATAGCCAGGGCTTGTCATTGCTCCTATTGCCTCCCAGCTGCCTGGCTGGGATTCGGCAACTGTTGAGAGCTCAACGGTTGGTACCAAACCGATTGCTTGCAGGCCTGTGTTGAGCATGTTGTAAAGCATGTCAGAGAACATAGCCCCTATCAGAACACCAACCACAAACAGCACTGTCAGACCCGGCACAAGCCAGGGGAGTTGCTCTGGTTTTATCAGCCTATACCTTTCGGCTGAGTGCCTGATACCAATTAAAATAAGAAGGCTTAAGGAGAGCAGGCCTAGGTACGATGTGAGTGAGAATGGATTGTAGGGCATGAATTGGTTTAGAATAAGAGGCACACCAATCATGGGAGCAAAAGATTTGGATATTCTGTCAAAGTTTTTGTTGAGTAGTAGAAGTATGAAAGAGAAGCTGGCAAGTAGTAAGGTATAGTAGGCTGAACCACCCCAAGTTTGGGTTACAAGGAAGAGATTGAGACCAGAAAGTAGGCCCCATTTCCAATTGCACTGTTTGTATGCTTTTATAAAAAGCCATATGTTCAGTAGGATGAAAACACAAGCAAAGGCCTCTTTTTCAAATTCACCTCCTGATGTTCGGGTAAAATAGGCTGTAATCACTGAGAGGAAAAAAGCACCAAAAAGGCCTGCTTTTGGCCCGGCAAACTCCTTTGAAAGAAAGAACATTACAATAACAGAAAGAGCACCTAAAATGGCTGGAAGCCAGAGTGTGTAGTGAAACCAATTAGTGCCCCAACCTCCTCCAAGGACATAGAGATAGACTGGAAAGTAGAATGGCATGAATGGCTCCTTTAAATGGATATCAGTGCCTATGGGAGCATTTCTTAGATAATCAATTGCTGGTAGCTGTAGGTTGTGTTTGAGCATATACTCACCAAGACGGTAGAAATAATAGGTATCGATGTCGGGCATCTCATTGAATCGGAGGGGCTGAATTCTGAGCCAGAGGGCTAAAATGAATATGGCAATCAGTATTGGAACCCACCAGTATTTTTTGCTCTTTTCGAGCCAGTATGACATTCTTTTAATTGGAATGTATAAATAAAACATGTTGTTGGCTATACTGATCTCATTTGTTGTTACTGCCTTGCTTACACCAAAAATTGGCCAATTTTTGGCCAGGGCTGGCATAATGGGTATTGATCAGCAAAAGCCGGGCAAACCATCCCTGCCAAGTTCGGGTGGGCTGGCTGTGGCAGTCGGTCTATTAGCAGGTCTGCTGTTGCTTATAGGTTTAAACACATTCTGGTTGAAGATCTACAGCAATGAGCTGCTGCTTGCAGCTGTTTCCACAATTCTCATCATAACAATGGTTGGTCTGCTGGATGATATGAACATAAGTAAAAAAATGGTAAGGGCAAGGACTGGTACTAGGGAATATCGAATTGGTCTGCCCCAATGGTTGAAGGCTGTGCTGGTCCTGCCTGCTGCTCTACCCCTGATGGCAGTGGCTGTTGGTGAGTCTGTCATGACGATACCTTTTTTAGGAGCTGTCGATTTTGGAATTTTCTATTCACTGATCCTTGTGCCGGTGGCTGTGGTGTGTGTGGCCAATGCCACAAACATGTTGGCTGGTATGAATGGCTTAGAGGCTGGGCTGGGCTTTGTGGCTAGCCTCTCTGTTGGTCTTTTTGGCCTGCTCAGAGGACAGGCTGAGGGAGCACTCATAGCCCTATTATTAGCAGCCAGCCTGCTAGCTTTTCTGAAATGGAATTGGTATCCAGCCAAAATTTTGCCAGGAGATAGTCTGACCTATTTGATAGGAGCTTGTTATGTTGTGGCTGTTGTGTTGGCCAATATTGAGGCTTTTGGCATTTTTGTTTTTACTCCCTGGATTGTTGAGGCCTTTTTGAAGTTGAGAGGGCGGTTTGGAGTTTCTAGTCTGGGTGTGTTGCAAAAGGATGGCACTCTCAGATCACAGTACAAAAAGATCTACTCACTCACACACCTTGTGATGAGAGGACGGTTTAGGGAGAGAGAGATAACGGCAATTCTAATTGGGGTTGAGATAGCAATTTGTGTTCTGGCATTTTTGATATTTTTGTAGAATTAGCCATACTCCCGCCATGTATGGCTACATTTTGTGCATCGATAAAATGTTGTGGGTGCTTCATCGGCCGATCTTGTCTGTCTCAACCACCATGCTGCCTCATTGTGGCCACAGGCTGGGCACTCAATTTTTATGTGAGGTAGGGCCTCACCCGACTTTTCAATTATCACAACCTTATCAAGGGGTTTTTTCTTTATTTTTTCTTCTATTTCGATGGGCTTTTTACATTTTGTTTTGTAGCTGCACCTTCGGCATGTTAGGGTGATTTTTTTACCCGTACCTCCTTTTGGCTCCATTATAGATCCACACTTAGGGCAAAAGTCCATATCAGCTCCTGCTATCACTTTGAACGGTTGTTAGACATGCTATATTTGATGGTGGCAAGACTTTTAAATCTTTTTATAGTCCTGTTTATGGCCCATGCTACCAGAATAATAGCAGCTATCCACACTAGATTTGGAATTATGAACTCTGTTAGGCCTATTTTGGCCCAGCCCAACAGAGGGATTATGATGATCATCCGGCCATGTATCTGTTCAGGCCTCACAGCTTTTTCAAAAGGAAGCTGACCAGCATTTGCATCACCTTTTGTTTGAAAACTACCATCAGGATTTATGGCTATGATGCGGTGGACAATGGGGGTTAGCTGTTCGGTTGGTGAGAACACGATCACATCACCAATCTTTAGCTCTTCTGGTTTTGTGCCCTGTAGCACCAACAGATCTCCCCTATAAAATGTTGGCATCATCGAGTTTGACTCAACAGCCACCACCGGCATATCGGTGCCCAGGGCAAGGGAAAGGGCCTGATTTATACCAAAGGCTATTAGTACACCCATTATGATGTACAGTAGGGATGACCAGGGCTCAGAGAGTTTGTGTAATGGCTCTAATTTCATAACTAAAATTCGCCAAATGTTTATAAAGGTCCTGTTGTACCAGGCTCTGTGAAATGGCTCACACTCCCTCTTGCTCTCGTTTCGGCCTTGCTCTTAGCTTTCAGAAGTCCTTTCTCAAGTTTTGTCAGCACACCTCTCATAGCCTTGGTGATGTCCCAGTCATGGTCATCAGCAAACCACATCCCTTTGTGACCTATTATCCTCGCCTTGATTGAATACTTTGTCCTTTTTCCCTCTGTTTGATATCGATCGATGTGTATGGCAATGTGTTTGATAGGAACAAACTTACCCCATTTCTGTACTGCTTTGACAATCTGTTCATCGACAATCGCCTTCATATAGTCATCCTCTGGTTGAATGCCAGAGAGCTGCACAAGCACTCCCTCAAATGGTCTACCGATCGTTCTAAGTATTGGTTTTGTGGTAATGATTCCGATTGGCCTGTCGCCCTCTTTCACAACCGCCACGGGTAGACCACTGTCGGCCATGGCTTTGATAACCTGAGGTAGTGGACAGTTTGGTTTGACAGTCGCTACCGATTTGTGTGTGAGTCCGGCTATAGTCACATCCCTCATCGGATATCTCTCACCCGACAGCTCACCAACAGAGGTGATGGGTTTAATGCCAGTCGGACCTCCTCTCAATCTCGTTCGATCCGTTGACTGGGCCTTAAAAAGGTCAAGCTCGTCAACAAGACCAACAAATCTGCCATTCTGATCAACCACTACAAGTCTTTCCACACCAGTATCTCTTATCATGGCTGTTGTGGTGGCGATTGAGTCTGTGTCGGTGACACAGAATGGTACCTTCATGACATCCACAGCCTTTTTATTTGAAAGACTCGGCTCACTAGCTATTGCTCGGAGCAGATCGAGTTTGGTCAGGATGTAATACTGTTGATTGTCAGTTATTGGTATGGCTGGATAGTCATTGACAAGTATCGCATTTATGATGTCTGTGATTGGCGTGTTGGCCGCGACAGGCCTTATGTGTCTGATGAATGTCTTTATTGTCTGGCCTTTCACATCAACCCTTCTTTTGGCTAGATCCCTGACCCACACAAGTCCCATGTACTGCCCTTTTGTCGTGCCGTCGGATGTGATGATGGCTGCCTCGGTTTTTTTGTCTGCCATCACTCTCATCGCATCAGCAGCAATGGCTGTTGGTACAAAAATGAGAGCCGGTCTGGCCCATTCTGTCCATCTCATAGTCCGGACTTTCTAATCCTTTTCATCTCTTTTGTGATATAACCTGCCAGTATGTTGCGGACCTTTTTGGATTTTATTGTTTCTATCTGACTGAGTATTCGTTTGTTCTGTTCAAAATCGAGTTTGAACTTCTCGCCATGGCTGGCTATGAGTTGTTTTGCAAGATTTTTGATTGCTGCATTCTTAATTCTTCCCATGTTATTGATTGTTGTGAGTGTTTAAGTTTGGGGTGGGTGGGATTTTCAAACCACAATGGCTTTTGAACCCACGACACACCGGTTTGAGCATTTTTGCTCCACCGCTTTTAGATCAAAAGCGGTGTCTTCAGCCGGTTGCTCTCCCAGTTTGCCCGTGCTGTTGCACTCTGAGCTACCATTACGGCTTGCTTACGCAAGACCCCATGGTTTGAACACACCCCATTTAAATTTTCAGACTTTTTCTTTTAATCTTTTCATGCGCCCGGGGCAGGACTTTCGTGGAATCTCGAACCTGCGACCACTTGGTTTCTCTGTAAGTTTAACAGCCAAGTGCTCTACCTATTACCCACAAGAAACCAGAGGTTTCAAGTACTGAGCTACCCGGGCGCATAATTAGATTCTGTAAAAAGTATTATTTAAGTTCCCAGCTGCTGTTGTCAGTCTTGATAACAATCTTCGTTACATTACCTGTCAGTCTTAGACTTGTATTGATTATTGCTACGGTTCCAGAAAAGCCATCGATCTCAATATCACCTGTGCCGATCAGGGTTGCACTCTCTAGTTTCGTATTGGAAAATTCTAGCCTTGTCAGGTTTGCAGTTCCCAGTTCGATGTCCACAAGAGACACTCTAAACTCACTCTGACTACCTGTTGGTCTGAAGGTTAGCCTTGATGTGGTGAAGTCGATCAGCACAGTGCCTGTAAAGTTTGAGAGGGAGATGTTGTCCATCACAAGGTTTAGTGGGGATGTTGCAGAGAAAGTGAAGTTTGCCGGCCAAAGTCGCACATCAATGGCCTTTGTGGGAACCCCAAACCATGGGGTTGGTAACTGTAAGTTTAGCCGTGTCAGGTCAATCTGACCTCCTATGATCAGGAGCAGGGCTATGAGTGCTGCAAGTGCGGCAAGTAGAAACTTCCACATCACTTTAAATATTAACCGAATGCTTAATATTTGGTTATGTGGGTAGCCCAGTTTGGTGGGGAGGGCTTGTGGACGTGGGTTATTTGGATTGTGCTATTCATGGTTTTCCTGTTTTTCTATCCTCGGCTGATGGTCACACAGATCATGTTAAGAATTGAGCGAACAGCCCGAAATATCGAGATGATGTCAGAGGAGGTAAAGGATTTCATTGCTCGGCGGTTTGGAATTACTGACAAAAATAGCAAAGCTGCGCTCAACCGCTTCTATGAGTTCTTTATAATAGAGCCTGTGGCTCTCGATCCGTACGGCATTGTGTCAAAGCTAGATCATATCATAAGAGGTCAGGAAGAGAGATTTGAACAGTTTGTGGCTAGAATTGCGCCCAAAGCGGACAGGGAAAGACGGGCTAGCTTATTGATGGGTTTGGTTGGAGGTATATCGTTGTACGATATTGCCAAGATCGTGCGCCATTACGTTGAGCTTGTGAGAAAGACAAAGAACATACAGATTGCGATGGTTCTTCAGATGCAGCTTCCTTTGATTGAAAAGATTGCCAAAGCTTTATTTTCAGGTGCAAAGACGCTTGCACGCGGTGAGCCGATAGGTGATGGTGCTGGTCCGCTGATCGGTGCAAGGCTTATTGGAAAGGTCAACACAAAGTTGATTGAAAAGGATATTATAGCTGCAAAAATAAAGCTGAAAGGTCACAATGTGATTGTGTTGAGGGCTCCAGGGCCTGGAGGCAGGGTGGGTAGACCAGGTCGGGCTGTTGAGGCGCTTGTTAAAAAACAAAAGATTGCCAAAATTATCACAATTGATGCGGCTGCAAAACTCGAAGGTGAGCAGACGGGCTCTGTGGCAGAGGGTGTTGGTGTAGCTCTGGGTGGGCCGGGCACTGAGCGATCCTTTATCGAAACCATAGCAACAAAAAAGGGTATACCTCTCGATTCGATTGTCATAAAGATGTCGGCTGAAGAAGCGATCATGCCGATGAGGGCTGCGATTGTCAAGGCCTGGCCAGCTGTCAGAGAGGCCATTTTGAGATCACTTGAGGATGTCAAGGCTGATCAGACGGCAATCATAGCATGCATTGGCAACAGCTCTGGTATTGGAAATGGACCCGATGCCATAGAAAGAGTTGAACGGATTGTTCAGAGATATGAGCGATCGCTCAAACAGAAAAAGGAAACAATTTAATCTCCCAATCAAATTCTGTCAATGATTGGCTGGGCTGCAGACCTTCACATACACTCAAGATTTTCAAGGGCAACCTCGGCCAATCTCAACATACATAATCTGGAAAGATGGGCCCGCATAAAGGGGCTGAGTATTCTTGGAACGGGTGATTTTACACATCCTCTCTGGTTAAAAGAGCTTAAACAAAATCTTATAGAGGAAGAGGATATTCTGAGAACAAAGAGTGGTTTTGCTTTTTTACTCTCTGCTGAGATTTCAAATATATATACACAGAGAGGAAGGCAGAGAAGGATCCATAATATCTTACTTGCGCCGGATTTTCAGACTGTGGACAGTATAAATGACTGGCTTTCAACAAAGGGCCGGCTTGATTATGACGGTCGACCCATCTTTGGCTTTGGGTGTGCCGAACTTGTTGAGAGGCTGAAGGCTATTGATAGTAGAATTGAAATAATACCTGCACACGTATGGACGCCCTGGTACAGCCTGTTTGGCTCAAAGTCTGGCTTTGACTCGGTTGAGGACTGTTTTGGTGATCAGGCAGGACACATAAGGGCTATCGAGACTGGCCTTTCCTCAGATCCTTTGATGAATTGGAGATTGAGCAGATTGGATGGCAAGCAGATTGTCTCCTTTTCTGATGCGCACTCTTACTGGCCCTGGCGGATTGGTAGGGAGGCAACGCTATTTGATTGTGAGATGGGCTATGAGGCTATCATAAAGGCCATACGCACAGGTCAGGGGCTGGTTGGTACGATAGAGGTTGATCCTGCGTATGGCAAATACCATTTTGATGGTCATAGGGAGTGTGGGATTTGTCTTGAGCCGAAGGAGACGGCAAAGTTGTGGGGGATGTGCCCTGTGTGTAAAAGGCCTCTCACAATTGGTGTTGCGCATAGGGTTGAGCAATTAGCGGATAGAGCTGCTGGCTTTAGACGGGCTGATGCAAAGCCTTTCTGGTCCCTTCTCCCCTTATCAGAGTTGATTGCTGCACTTTATGGTGGTAGTCCTTCAAGCCGAGCTGTGTGGCAGCTTTATAATAGATTAATAGAAAATTTTGGTAATGAGCTGGCTGTTCTGATGGATGTTGAGATTGGGGATATTGCAAGGATTGATAGCAAGTTGGCTGGCCTGATAGCAGATATGAGAGCTGGTAGGCAGACTGTACAGCCAGGTTATGATGGAGTTTATGGCAGGCTACTACTCGATGGTAGGCCTGTTGTGCAGAAAGCTAAAAGGGCCCAAACAGGATT
>FWWL01006712.1_pt1 | contig 16349 bp, 18 predicted proteins | sample 2228331 | NCBI WGS metagenome assembly FWWL01 (sample SAMEA103939775, study PRJEB20133) | metagenome
TGGGCTTTCCCCATGAATGGGCCGTGGGCTCCCTCCGGCTCACCATGGGGAAATCCAACACCGACGAGGACATTGATATCGTCCTGGAGGTCCTCCCCCGGGCCGTCGCGCGGCTGCGGGCGATGCAGGCGGTGGAGGTGTGAATGGAGCCCAGCTGAAATCATTGGGGAGGCGGTTGCCTTCCGCGATTTCCCGAAAGGCCCACGGGGCTATGAGGGGGGAGAAGAGCATGGTGGGTTTTCCATTCTTTTCTTTCTTTGCTAATCCGTGTTTCTTATGATCGCCCAGGCGCGCTCTCGAAATGGGATACTCATCCGCCTGACGGAAGAGCGCTGGTCCCATATTCTCATGGGGCATCCGGAGCTCGCCGATCGGCAGCAGGAGATCCTCCGGACGATCGAGCAGCCGGAACGGATTTTCGCTGGGCGATTGGGGGAATTGTTGGCCCTTCGGGAGATCACTCCAGGGAAATGGCTCGTGGTGGTTTATCGGGAACTTGAAGATGATGGTTTCATCATCACTGCATTTCTGACCCGAAGAGTTCACACGCTGAGAAAGGAGAGAGAACAGATATGGCCATGAGGGAGATCGAAGCTTATCTTGAACTCCTGCCTTATATTCAAGAAGTTCCCAAACAAACCCTCTGGCTTTCGTATGATCCCGAGGCCGATGTGCTGTATGTCAGCTTCGGCGATCCGGTCCCTGCAACCGATAGCGAGCTGACGGATGAGGATGTCATCGTTCGCTATCACGAGAACCGCGTGATCGGTTATACGATCCTCCATGCGAGCCGACGCGGCCTGTTGCGATCGGCGCCTGGATAGCGGATGAACCCGAGGATTTCAGGCGGCCCGCAGGGCCGCGGGGGCCTCTCGATTCGGGGATTCAGAGATCCTGGATGCGCGCCCGCTGGCGTTCAGAGCGCGAAGAGATGAGGGAACTCGATGACCCGGGTGGTGGTGGCGATGAGCGGCGGCGTGGACAGCAGCGTCGCCGCCGCCCTGCTGGTGGAGCAGGGATACGAGGTGATCGGGATCATGCTGCGCCTGTGGGGCGAGGGCGGGGACGCCCACGCCTCGACCAATCGTTGTTGCACCCTGGAGGACATGGAGCTGGCCTATCGGGTGGCCGATCACCTCGGCATCCCCTTCTACATCCTCAACGTGGCCGACTTCTTCAAGAAGACCGTGGTGGATTTTTTCATCCGCGAATACCTGGCGGGGCGCACGCCCAACCCGTGCCTCCGCTGCAACCGTTTCGTCCGCTTCGATTGGCTGCTCCGGCGGGCCCTGGCCCTGGGGGCCGAATCCCTCGCCACCGGGCACTACGCCCGGGTCCGTGAGGTGGACGGCCGCTACCAGCTGCTGCGCGGGGTTGACCCGCGCAAAGACCAGTCGTATGTCCTGGCGGTCCTGGGGCAGGGGGAGCTGCGCCACGCGATGTTCCCGGTCGGGGGATACACCAAGGAAGAGGTGCGGGCGCTGGCCCGCCGCTTCGGGCTCCCAGTGGCCGATAAGCCGGAGAGCCAGGACCTTTGCTTCATCGCCGATGGGGATTATCGAGCATTCCTCCGCCGCCACGCCCCCGAGGCGCTCCGGCCCGGCCCGATCCAGGACACGCACGGGCGGATCCTGGGCCAGCACCAGGGGCTGGCCTTCTATACGATCGGCCAGCGCCGCGGCCTGGGGATCGCGGCGGGGGTTCCCCTGTATGTGGTGGACCTCGATCCGGTGGAGAACGCGGTGATCGTGGGGACGGCGGAGGAGCTGGGCCGCCGCGCCTGCCTTTTGGAGGGGGTTCACTTCGTCAGCGGGGAGACCCCTCCCGGCCCCTTCCGGGCCACGGTGAAGATCCGATACCGCGCCCGGGAGGTCCCTGCCTGGATCATCCCATTGCCGGAGGGCCGGGCGCGGGTGGTGTTCGATGAGCCGCTGCGGGATCTCACCCCGGGGCAGGCGGCGGTGATGTATGATGGGGAGGTCGTGCTGGGGCTGGGGCTCATCACGCGGGTCGAGCGGGAGCCTCCGCCGGATGGGGAGCTCGAGGGCTCCAGGGGAACCGTTGCAGGGCCGCGGGCGTCTTGATTTCAAAAGGGCCCTGGAGGTCCCCATGCCCCATCGGTGGAGGGTGGTGCTCTGGCTCGGCGCGTTCGGGATCTCCGCCTGCGGGATCCCCGGTGAAGCGCGGATGGCTCCTCCCACCCCCGGAGCGCGGGAAGCCACCGCCACCCCTCTCCCTTCCACGCCCACCCCGCGGCCGGGAGACGGATCCCTCATCGTCCTGCGGGCGGGCCAGCGGGAAGGCCCGTTGTGGGTAGGGGAAATCCATCCCGATCGGGTCATCGGGCTGCATTTTCGGGAATACCCGGTTCCCGATGTCGAGGGGAGGCCGATCACCCTGCGCGTGGGGGAGTCGGTCAGCGATGGCTGTCGGGTGACCCTCACCTTGATCCGGATCGAAGGCGATGTGGCGATTTTCCAGAAACGAACGGTGGCGCGGGCGATCTGCCCCATCTGCTTGGCGAAGGGGACGCAGATCGCCACCCCCGCGGGCCTGATCCCGGTCGAGGATCTGGCGGTCGGGGGGCCGATCTGGACGGTGGACCGATCGGGCCGGCGGGCCCTCGGGGCGATCCTCCGGGTTTCCCGAACACCCGTCCCGCAGGGGCATCCGATGATCCTCCTGATCCTGGACGATGGGAGGGCGCTCCGGGCTTCCCCCGGACATCCCACGGCCGATGGCCGCGCCATCGGGGATCTCCGCGTCGGTGACCGTTACGATGGGGCATGGGTGATTGCGATCCGTCTCGTCCCTTACACCGATGCGGCCACGTATGATGTCCTGCCCTCCGGGGAGACCGGGCTTTACTGGGCGAACGGGGTCCTTCTCGGCAGCTCCCTTCACCCGACTGTGAACGGACGGCCACGCGTCCTCGAGGGTCTATCTCCTCACCCCCTCTCCCCTTAGGATTCCGGCAGGTCGCGCGAGGGGCCATTTGTGCGCCCCCCGTCTCTGTGCTATGCTGTTGCCCGCCGAATCCGCGGAGGTCGAGATGGACGACCCGTTCCTCTCCATTATCATCCCGGCTCACAATGAGGAGCGCCGGCTCCCCCGAGCGCTGGAGCGGATTGACCGGTTCCTTCGGGAGTGGGGCCAGCCCGCCGAGGTGATCGTCGTGGAGAACGGCAGCGCCGATCGGACGGCGGAGATCGTTGAGGCCTTCGCGCAGGAGCATCCGCATGTCCGCCGCTCGTGGCCGCTACCGCTACATCTGCGATGCGGATCTCTCCACGCCCATCGAGGAGGTGGTGAAGTTCCTCCCCCCGCAGCTGGAGGGGTTCGATGTGGCCATCGGGAGCCGGGAGGTGGCGGGGGCGCGGCGGATCGGGGAGCCCCTGTATCGCCATGTGATCGGGCGCATCTTCAACGCGATCGTTCGCCTCCTGGCGGTCCCTGGCTTCCAGGACACCCAGTGCGGCTTCAAGATGTTCCGGGGGGAGGTGGCGGAGGATCTCTTCCGATCGCAGCGGCTGGACGGCATGAGCTTCGATGTGGAGGTGCTCTTCATCGCCCGGATGCGGGGCTATCGGATTGTGGAGGTCCCGGTCACGTGGTATTTCAATCCGGAGAGCCGGGTGCGGCTCCTGCGGGACAGCCTGAACATGTTCCGCGAGCTGCTCCTGATCCGCTGGAACGCGTGGAAGGGCTGCTATGCGCGGTCGGGGTCCGTCTCCTCCTCCGCGGCCGACGCTCGTTGAGGAGGCCGCGTTCTGGCGCCGAGGGTATCCGCGGGTGGCGGGGCTGGATGAGGCCGGGCGGGGGGCATGGGCGGGGCCGGTGGTGGCCGCCGCGGTGATCCTCCCGCCGGAGCCCGCGCGGCTGCGCCGGCACCTGGCCGGGGTGCGGGACTCCAAGGCCCTGACGCCTGCGGAGCGGGAGGCCCTCTTCCCCGAGATCCTCCGCGTCGCGCTGGCGGTGGGGGTCGGGATGGCCGGCCCGGAGGAGATCGACGCCATGGGGATCGTCCCGGCGACCCGCCGGGCGATGGAGCGGGCCCTGGAGGCCCTGGGCGTGGCCCCCGAGGCGCTCATCGTGGACGCCCTGAGCCTGCCGATCCCGTTGCCCCAACGGGTTTTAGTTCAAGCGGACGCCCGCTGCCTTTCGGTCGCCGCCGCCTCCATCGTGGCCAAGGTCACGCGGGACCGGTGGATGGTGGAGATGGATCGGGTCTATCCGGGGTATGGATTCGCCGGGCACAAGGGCTACGGCACGCCGGCCCATCGCCGGGCCCTCCAGGAGCACGGCCCCAGCCCCATCCATCGCCGATCCTTCGCCCCGGTCCGCTCTTTCGGGAGGGGCCTGGGCCGCTGAGCGGCGTGCAAGGGGGATCATTCGCGAGCGCCCCTCTGGGGTTCGGGTGGACGGATCGAAGGAGACCCCACGCGACGCTGTGCGGGACGATGCGAGTCGCCCTGGTCCATGACTGGCTCAACCAGATGGGCGGCGCCGAGGCGGTGCTGGAAGCCTTGGTGGAGACGTTCCCGGACGCCCCCATCTACACCAGCATCTACGCGCGGGATCGGATGCCCGCCCGCTATCGGAACTGGAGGATCTACACCACCTGGCTGGATGTCCTTCCCTTCATCCATCGGTATCATCAACTCTACCTTCCTCTCTACCCCCTCGCCTTCGACGGGTTGAACCTCTCCGAATACGACGTGGTGCTTTCGAACAAGAGTGGGTTCTGCCATGGGGTGATCACGGGGCCCTCCACGGTTCATCTTTGCTATTGCCTGACCCCGACCCGTTACGTTTGGGCATATGAGGAATACATCGCGCGGGAAGGGCTGCCCGGCCCGACCCGCCGCCTGCTCCGCCCGCTCATCGCGCTCCTGCGGGTCTGGGACCGGGCGGCGGCGGATCGGGTGGACGCGTTCATCGCCATCTCAGGGGAGGTTGCCCGTCGGATCCGCAAATTCTATCGGCGTCCCTCGCTTATCCTTCATCCGCCGGTGGAGGTGGAGCGCTTCTATCCTTCCTCCAGGGAGGGGGATTACTTCCTGATCGTCTCCCGGCTGGTCCCCTACAAGCGGATTGATTTGGCCATCGAGGCCTTCAACCGGCTCCGGCTTCCCCTGGTGATCGTGGGGGATGGCCGCGATCGGAGGCGCCTGGAGCGCATCGCGGGCCCGACCATCACCTTCCTTGGGCAGGTGCCGGCGGATCGGCTCCCGGACCTCTACGCCGGGTGCCGGGCCTTCATCTTCCCCGGGGTGGAGGATTTCGGGATCGCGCCGGTGGAGGCGATGGCCGCCGGGCGGCCGGTGATCGCCTTCGCGGCCGGCGGGGCCCTGGATACGGTGATCGAGGGGGTGACCGGGGTGTTCTTCCGGGAGCCCACTCCGGAAAGCCTGGCGGAGGCGGTGCGTCGGTTCGAGGCCATGCGCTTCGACCCCTTGGTCATCCGGCGCTATGCGGAGCGGTTTGACAAACGGGCGTTCCAGGAAAAAATAAAGAAGATCGCCGAACATGCGTGGGAGGCCATGCGCCAGGGCCAGGATGTCGAGCGGGCGCTCCTGGAGCGCTGACCCTACATGAGGATCCCCGCGGCCCGGAAGATGACGCTCGAGGAACTGTTCCGGATTTTGAGGCGATGGGGGTGGCTGGCCCTGATCCCAACCGCCCTGGGGATCCTGGCGGCCGCCATGGAGCGGCCGTCGCCCCCAAGTTACCAGACCGCTGTCCGCTTCGCGGTGGGGATCCGGCCGGGGTCCGGGGAAGCCTATGATTACGACGGATATTATCGCTGGCTGTCCAGCGAATACCTCGCCGCCGCGGCCTCGGCCTGGATGCGGAGTTGGGATTTCGCCGAACGGGTCGCGGTGGAGTTGCAGGGGAGGGGGATCGCGCTGCCGGCCGCGGCGGTGCAGGGGGCTTTGGCTTCCGATTACCAGCGCTCGCTGGTGGTGCTTTACGTGAGTGCCCCGGATCCGGAGACCGCTGAAGCGATCGCCCGGGCAGCGGCGGAGGTCGCCCGGCGGGAGGTGAGCCAGGTCTGGCCGCAGGCCGGGAGGGAGGCGGCCCTGACCCCGCTCGATCCTCCGGTCGTGTCTCCGGCTGCGCCCTCCCTCCGATCCCGGCTGGAAGGGCCCTTCCGTGTCGCCCTCGGCCTCGTGGTGGGGTTCACCCTGGCCTGCATCGCCTACTTTACAGATCCCCGGGTCTGGGATCGAACGGACGTGGAACGCCTCGGCTTGCGGGTGCTGGGGGAGATCCCGCGGAGCCAACGGGATCGGCCGTGAAGGCGTGAACCCGGTAGGAGCGTCCCCCTTTCTTGGCGGTCGCACAGCGTGATTCCCACAACGCGTGAGGAGGACGATGGGTCTTTGGGATGGGATCCAGATCCTGCGACGGTGGGGGTGGCTGATCCCGGTTCTGGCGGCCGCGGCCGCCCTGAGCGCGTTCGTGTATAGCCGGCTGCAGACACCGGTTTACCGGGCGGTGGCGACGATCGCGGTGCAGCCGGCGCGGCCGGATTTCGGCCAGAGCCAGGCGGCCAAAACCCTCCTGAGCAGCTACGTGCAGATCATGTCCAGCGCCTATGGCGGGGGGGATCTCCATCAGCCCTCCGCCAGCCGGGTCATCCAGGCGCTGCAGCTGGACATGACCCCGGAGCAGCTGCGGCGGAACGCCATCTTCTCCGCGGACGAACGCAGCCTCCTGATCAAGCTGGAGGTCCGATCCTACGATCCGGAGGTCGCCCGGCAGATCGCCCGGACATGGGCGGAATTGTTCGTCGAGTGGCGTCGGACGGAGAACCAGACGTTGCGCCAGGAGGACCAGATCGACGCCCTGTTGGTGGACCAGCCGGTCGCCAGCCGGTTCCGCCCGCAGACGACGTTCAACGTCGCGGCGGGGGCGGTGATGGGGATGGTGCTGGGGGGCGCGCTGGCGTTCCTGGTCGGCTGGATGGAGCTGGGGGCCGTGCGGGCCACCGAGCAGTGGCTGCTCCTCCAGCATTACCTTCGGCTCCTGCGGCGGCGGGGCTGGGCGCTGGTGGTCTTCCCCGCGATCGCCGCCGCGCTGGCCTTCGGATACAGCCGGCTGCAGACGCCGGTTTACCGGGCGGTGGCGACGATCGCGGTGCAGCCGGCACGGCCGGATTTCGGCCAGAGCCAGGCGGCCAAAACCCTCCTCAACAGTTACCTCCAGATCCTCTCCAGCGTCTACGGCGGCGACGATCCCGCCCAGCCCTCCGCGCGTCGGGTGATCCAGGAGCTGGGTCTGGCCATGTCGCCCGAGCAGCTGCGGCGGAACATGTCGCTCTCCCTGGACGAGCGCAGCATGGTGATCCGCCTGGAGGTCCGCGCGACCGACGGGGAGCTGGCCAAGCGGATTGCCAAGCGGTGGGCGCAGCAGTTTGCGGAATGGCGCCAGAAGGAGAACGAGAAACTCCGTCGGGAAGATCGGATTGATGCCCTGCTGGTAGACGAGCCGACATATACCCGGTTCCGCCCTCAGACCCGCCTGAACGTCCTCATGGGCGGGCTGGGGGGCGTGCTGGTCGCGCTGGTGGCGCTGTTCTTCGAGGAGGGCCTGGCGAACCTGCGCCGGTGGATGGAAGCCCCGGTGGGCGTCCGGCGCCCGGAGGAGATCCCGGGGGCCTTTTCGTGAAGCGGGGGCGGTGGAACGTCGCCTCCGATGCGTTTCGCCTTGCGGTTGGGGCCTTGGGTTCCCCTTTCAGCGCATAAGGGAAGGATCCGGATGGAACCCCGGCACGGGCCTGCGGTGGCGGAGGCCTATCGGATCCTGCGGATGAACCTGGAGGCGCTGCGGCTGGAGCGCCCGCTTCAGGTGCTGCTGTTGACGCCGGCTACCCCCGGGGAGGCCGCCGGCGGGGTGGCGGTGGATCTCGGCGTCGCCTTCGCGGAGGCGGGCCGGCGCACCCTGCTGGTGGATGCCGATGGGGAGCCGCCCGGCCTCCACGCGGAGTTGGGGCTCCCGCCTTCGGCGGGGCTCCGCGGGCTCCTGACCGGAGCGGGGGGATCCATCGATGCCGCCCTGGTGGAGACGGGGATCCCGGGGCTGTGGGTGCTGCCGGCGGGCCCCTCTGGGGCGGGGGAACCCCTGCCGCCCCAGCGGCTGGGGGAGCTGATTTCCGCCCTCCGGCGGCGGGCGGAGCGGATCCTGATCTATGCCCCGCCGGTGCAGCGCGCCAGCCAGACCCTGGCGCTGGCGGAACACAGCGACGGGGTGCTCCTCATCGCCCACGCCCGCCGCACCCATCGGAGCCATCTGCTCCGCGCCCGCGAGGCGCTGGAGCGGATCCACGCCCCGGTGCTGGGGGTGATCCTTTTGAGATAGCGCCCGGACCAAGCGACGCAAGCCTCGATAGGAGGAGGGGATGCCAATCAAGGCTCTGATCCTGAGCGGGGGGAAGGGGACGCGCCTGTATCCCCTGACTTTCACCAGCGCCAAGCAACTGATCCCCATCGCCAACAAGCCGGTCCTCTTCCGGGTCATTGAGACCGTGAGAAATGCCGGCATCGCCGACATCGGGATCGTCGTGGGGGATACGGCCCCCGAGGTGATGGCGGCGGTGGGGGACGGGAGCCGCTGGGGGGTGAAGGTGACCTACATCCGCCAGGAGGCTCCCCTGGGGCTGGCCCACGCGGTGAAGATCGCGCGGGATTACCTGGGCGACACGCCCTTCGTGATGTTCCTGGGTGACAACGTGATCCAGGGGGGGATCCGACATCTGGTGCAGATGTTCCTGGAGAGCGACTACGACGCCCAGATCGTCCTGAAGGAGGTCCCCGACCCCCAGCATTACGGGGTGGCGGAGCTGGAGAACGGCCGCATCGTGCGGCTGGTGGAGAAGCCGCGGGAGCCCCGGAGCAACCTGGCCCTGGTCGGGATCTATCTCTTCCGGCCGCCGATCTTCGAGGCGGTCGAGGCCATCCGACCCAGCTGGCGGGGGGAGCTGGAGATCACGGACGCGATCCAGTATCTGGTGGAGCGGGGCTATAAAGTTTACCCCTACATCCACACCGGCTGGTGGATTGATACCGGGAAGCCGATTGACATGCTGGCGGCCAACAGCCTGGTGCTGGAGGAACTGGAGCCGCGGGTCGAGGGGTATGTGGATCGGGATTCCGTTTTGGAAGGGAAGGTGGTGATCGAGAAGGGGGCGGAGATCATTAACAGCCGCATCCGGGGCCCGGCCATCATCGGGGAGCACACCCGGGTCGTGAACAGCTACATCGGCCCTTTCACCAGCATCTATCATCACTGCGAGATCGTCAACAGCGAGATCGAGCACAGCATCGTGCTGGAGTATTGTCGGATCGAGGACATCCCCCGGATCGCGGACAGCCTGATCGGCCGCCGCGTGGTGATCACCCATTCCCCCATGAAGCCGAAGGCTTATAAATTCACCCTGGGGGATTACAGCCACGTGGGGATTATTTGAGACGTGGCCTTCGAGGCATCGCGCAGTGGACGGAGGGAGCCCGGGTTGGTGCGTCCGGAGAACCAACGGGTGGTGATCACCGGGATGGGGGCGCTCTCCCCCCTCGGCCTGAACGTGGGGGCGTTCTGGGAGGGCCTGATCGCCGGCCGCTCCGGCATCGGCCCCATCACCCAGTTCGACGCCTCCGGGCTTCCGGTGCGCATCGCCGGCGAGGTGAAGGGGTTTGACCCCACGGTCGCCCTCTCCCCCAAAGAGGCCCGCCGCATGGCCCGCTGCTCGCAATTCGCGGTCGTGGCCGCCCTGGAGGCTGTGCGGGACGCGGGGTTCGATGGGTTCCCGGAGCCCGAGCGGGTGGGGACGCTGATCGGGGTGGGGATGGGCGGCTATGAGGTGGCGGATCAGCAGATCCGGATCTTCCGCGCCCATGGGCTCGCCCGGGTGAGCCCCTTCGCCCTCGTCGCTTCGATCCCCAACATGCCAAGCCACCACGTGAGCGTCTACTTCGGGGCGAGGGGCCCGATCGCGACCGTGGCCGCCGCCTGCGCGACCGGCGCCCAGGCCATCGGCGAGGCGGCGGAGTGGATCCGCCGGGGGATCGCGGATGTGGTGATCTGCGGCGGGGTGGAGGCGCTGATCACCGACTTCGCCATCGCCGGCTTCGCCGCCATGCGGGCGCTCTCCACCCGGAACGAGGAGCCCGAGCGGGCCAGCCGCCCGTTCGACGCCCATCGGGATGGCTTCGTTTACGCCGAGGGCGCCGGGGTGATGGTGTTGGAGCGGCTTTCCCACGCCCGCGCCCGGGGCGCCCGGATCTACGCGGAGGTCCTGGGCTACGGCAACGCGGCGGATGCCCACCACGTGGCCGCCCCGGAGCCGGACGGGGCAGGGGCGGCCCGCGCCATGCGCTGGGCGCTGCAGGACGCCGGCGTCGGGCCGGAGGATATTGACTACATCAATGCCCATGGGACATCTACCCGCCTGAACGATCCCATCGAGACGGCGGCCATCAAGCAGGTCTTCGGGGAGGCGGCCTACCACATCCCCATCAGCGCCACCAAGTCCATGATCGGCCATACGATGGGGGCGGCCGGGGCCCTGGGGGCGATCGCCGCGACCCTCACGCTGGTCCACGGGGTCATCCACCCCACGATCAACCACGAGACCCCGGACCCGGCCTGCGACCTGGATTACGTTCCCAACGTGGCCCGAACGGCGCGGGTGCGGCGCGCGCTGGTCAACGCCTTCGGTTTCGGCGGGCACAACGTCGCGCTGGTCCTCGGGCGATGGGAACCCCCATCCGCTGAGGGCAGGGGCTGAGACAGCGAGCCGGAGGGCCCATTACGGGAGGCCGAATGTGGTTCGATGGGGAGATGAAAACGAGGGAGCGCGGCGATGATCTGGCGGAGGATTCGGGAGCTCTGGCGAGGGCGGACCCCCGGGGAGGATCCAGACGCCATCTGGCTCTACGTGCAGTGCGGGCGCTGCGGGGCGCTCGTGGCCGTCCGCGCCGACCGCCGGTATGATCTCAACCCCGACGAAACCGGCACCGGCTATGTGCTGATCAAGGAGATCATGGACGATCGCTGCTTCCAGCTGATGCGGGCGGAGGTTCATCTGGATGCCCAGGGCCGGGTGGTCGAACGGGCCCTAGAGGGGGGAAGGTTCCTGACCCCCGAGGAATACCATCAACTGCGGGGCGCGTGATCCGGCGACCCTCCCTCGGCCACCGGGGGAGGGCGTTCACAGCAAAGCATTCCATACCGATGAATGGGGAGGGAGCGGGAGCCGATGAAAGTGGTGCGCAATGATGGGTATATTCGGCGCCGAGCGGCGATCGGCAACTGGACGTTCCCGATTGGCTATGTGGTCCTGATCCTCGGGCTGGTGACCTCTTTGTTATATCCGCAGATCGCCCTGGCCCCCGTGATCGCGTTCTTCGTGGGCTTCGGCCTCACCCAGATCGGGATTTATTACATCCACCGCTTCGTGCGGCCAGACCGCCCGGAGGCGGCGCTGACCCAGGCGCTGAAGGGCCTGGACGATCGCTACGTCCTTTACCACTATATGCTTCCGGCGGACCACGTCTTGGTCGGGCCGGATGGGGTGCGCGTCTTCATCGTGAAGTGGCAGCGCGGCGAGATCCGCTGCCGGAACGACCGCTGGTCCCAGCCGATGGGCCTCTTCCGGCGCCTTTTGCGCTGGATGGCCCAGGACACGGTGGGGAACCCGACTCGTGAGGCGCAGCTTGAGGCGGAGGCCCTCCGCCGGTATTTCGCCCGGCATCTGGATGGGAAGGAGGTCCCCATCCGGCCGGTGATCGTCTTCACCCATCCGGAGGCCCGGCTCGACATCGAGGGCAGCAGCGTCCCGGTGGTGCATGCCCGCAAGCTGAAGGAGTGGCTGCGCAAAGAAGGGCGGCAGGGTGCGCTCCCCCGGGATCTCCACGAGGCCCTCGAGCGCATCCTCCCGGCCCCGAATGAAAATGAAGAGGAATAGCAGGTCTCGCAGGGGCCATGGGCTCAGCGAACCGGTGGACTTCGTCTCCCACTTCGGGCCTGGGGGCGCGCCTTCGACGGCCCCCAAGTCCGGGAACCCCGCGCATCCATTTCAAGGCGGACGTGGCGCTCGCTGCCCAAGCGGCCCTACACCCCGGAGGGCGGCTTCAACACGGTGGCGCTCGATCTGATCGTGGCCCGCATCCGGTCGTTGCTCCAGGAGGCCGAGGCATGAACCCCATCGTCGTAGACGTCTCGGCCGCGGTCCATCGCCGGGCCGGGCTGGGCCGTTACGCGATGGAATTGGTGAAGGCGCTGATCCCCCTCCTGCCCGGCCGTCTGGCCATCTTCTATCACGGGGCGAACCGGGCGTGCCCGCCTCCCCCTCTGAGCGCCCTCCCGGCCCGTCGGACCTCGTTGCCCGCGAAGCCCTGGCGCCTGCAGGTGATGCTGGCGTATCTCCTCCGGCGGCCCATGGACGCCGCGATCGGGCCGGCGGGCCTGTTCCACGCGACGGACCATCTTCTCCCCCCTTTCCGCACCATCCCCGCCGTGTTCACGCTGCACGATCTGATCTTCCGGCTCTACCCGGAGACCCACATGCCCCTCAACCGCTGGTTCCTCACGCTGATGATGCCTCGTTTCCTCCGGCAGGCGGATGCGGTGATCGCGGTCTCCGAATGCACGCGGCGGGATGCCGTCCGCTGGTATCGCGTCCCGGAGGACCGGATCCACGTCATCTACGAAGGCGTGGATGAGCGGTTCCGCCCTGCGTCGCCGGAGGCCATCGCCGCTGTCCGCGCCCGTTACCATCTGCCGGACCGTTTCATCCTCTACGTGGGGACCATCGAGCCGCGGAAGAACCTTCCGACCCTGTTCGCCGCCTACCGAAGCCTGCTGGAGCGCTGGCCGGACCTGGGCCTCGTGGTGGCCGGGAGGCTGGGCTGGCTGACGGGAAGCACCTTCCGCGCGCTTCGGGATCTCGGGTTGGAGGGGCGGGTTCGGTTCCTGGGCGAGGTGTCCGATGAAGACCTCCCTCCCCTCTAACCCGCCGCCGCCGCCTTCGCCTTCCCATCGCGCTATGAAGGCTTCGGGCTCCCCCCGCTGGAGGCTATGGCGTGCGGAACGCCTGTGGTGGTGGCGGATACCTCTGCCCTCCCGGAGGTCGTGGGGGAGGCGGGCCTCCGGGTGCCCCCCGATCGGCCCGAGGCCTGGGCGGCCGCGCTGGCCGCCCTGCTCTTCGATGAGTCCCTTCGAAGGCATCTTCGGGAGGCCGGCCTCCGGCGGGCTGCGAGGTTCCGCTGGTCGGAGACGGCGGCGCGGACCGCGGCGCTGTATGAGCAGGTGCTGCGGGCCCCACCCCGTGTGGAGGGCCTAGGCTTCCATCCATCTTGATTCAGGGGAAAAGGCTGGCGATGGGGTCCCATGCCCCGACCCGTCGAAGCAGCGGATTTCAACCCAGTCCGGGGGAAGCGCAATGACCTGGTTTCAGGCACTCATCCTGGGGGTGGTGCAGGGGCTTAGCGAGTACCTGCCGATCAGCAGCTCCGCCCATCTGGTGCTGGTGCCGTGGCTGTTCGGCTGGCGGAACGATGAACGGATCCTCTTCCCCTTCGACGTGCTGGTGCAGTGGGGCACCCTTATCCCGCTGTTCATCTATTTCCGAAGCGATCTGTGGCAGATCCTGGTGGGCGGGTGGAAGGGGATCCGGAAGGGTGCCCCGTTCTCGACCCCGGAGGGCCGGCTGGGCGGGTGGATCCTCCTGGCTACGCTTCCGGCGGTGGTCTTGGGGATCGCTTTGAAGGAGCCGATCGAGACGGTCTTCCGACAGCCGGTTTGGGCGGGAACCTTGCTCTTCGGGACGGCCGGGCTGTTGCTCGTGGGGGAGCATCTGGGGCGGGGGGAGCGGGATCTGACGCGGATGCGGACGGCGGATGCCCTGATCGTCGGTTTCGCGCAGGCGCTGAGCCTGTTGCCGGGGATCTCGCGCTCGGGGGCTACGATCGCCGCCGGGTTGGGGCGAGGGTTCATCCGTCAGGAGGCGGCGCGTTTCAGTTTCCTGCTCGGCATCCCCGCCCTCCTGGGCGCTGGCTTGGTGGCCCTGAGGGACCTCTACGCCATGGGGTTCCCCGCCGTTGCCGCGGGGCCGATCCTGATCGGCGTCCTCAGTGCGGGGCTCTCCGGCTACGCGGCCATCTGGGGCTTGATGGGGATGGTCCGCCGGCGGTCTCTTCGGCCTTTCGCGGTTTACTGCATCGCCATGGGCGCTTTGACGTGGGTCCTCTATGGGCTGCGAAGCTGATCCCCGACCCCATGGCGTTGTTCGGATGGACGTCCGATGATGCCCGGACGAGCCGCGGGTGAAGCACGCATTGGGCTTTGCGCTATGATTGAGGTCAGGAGCCTTCGGGTTCGGAGGTGCGTCAGAGGTTTGACAGCCCTGCCCCATCATGATAGGTTGGTGAATTGCATTCTGACGTGCATGCTACCGGTTGGGGGTCTACGATGGCGCGGACGCGCACGGAGCGGATGATTGAGCGCTTGAAAGAGCTTCAGGCCAGTACGCCCGATATCGAGGCCTCTGCTGTGGTCAGCATGGATGGGTTAATCATGGCCTCTGCCCTTCCAGGGGATGTGGAGGAGGATCGGGTGTCGGCGATGTCGGCGGCTATGCTCTCGTTGGGCGAGCGGATCGCCAACGAACTGAGGCGAGGGACGCTGGATCAAGTTTATATCCGGGGGGAGCGGGGCTATGTGGTGTTGATGGCCGTGGGAGAGGAGGCGGTGCTCACCGTGCTGGCCAGACCCCAGGCCAAGCTGGGGTTGCTCTTCCTGGATATGCGGCGGGCCGCGGAGGATCTGGCCCGCATCCTGGCTTCTTAATCCCCTGCTGATCCCTCGAGCGGGAGGCCCTGCCTTGAGCCAGCAGAAAAGCGGCCTGTATTATCCCAACAAGATCGCCCGGATCTTCCTGGAAGCGCTGGAGGAGGTGATGGGGAAGAACGGGCTGAACGCCGTCCTCAATCTGGCCCGTCTTTCCCATCTCATTGACAACTATCCTCCAGACAATCTGGAGCGTGGCTTTGATTTCGCGGATTTCTCCGCGATCAACCAAGCCCTGGAGGAAATGTATGGGCCGCGGGGCGGCAGAGGGCTGGCCCTGCGCGGGGGGCGCGCCTCCTTCGCCCGGGGCCTTCAGGGCTTCGGGGCCCTGGCCGGGGTCAGCGACCTTGCCTTCCGTGTGCTGCCCCTTCAAGCCAAGCTGAAGATCGGTCTCCCGGCCATGGCGGGCATCTTCACCCAATTCAGCGATCAGAAAAGCTACGTCTATGAGGAGGCGGATCACTTCATTTATGTGATCGAGCGGTGCCCGGTGTGCTGGGGGCGCAAAACCGATCGTCCGGTTTGCTACGCCGCCATCGGTCTGCTTCAGGAGGGGTTGCGCTGGGTCAGCGGCGGCAAGGAGTTCCGGGTGGAGGAGATCTCGTGCATCGCCATGGGGGATGCGACCTGCTCGTTCGCGGTTTACAAGGAGCCGATCGGATGAGCCGTTCGCCCCTCTAAGAGAACGCCGCGGCGGTGAACGCGGAGGGAGCTCAGGGACGGAGGCGGCGATGAGCAGAGCAGCGACCCTGTTGATCGTGGACGATGAGCCGGAGACTCTCCATCTGCTCCAAACGTATTTCCAGACTCAGGGTTATCAAGTGCTGAGCGCGGCCTCGGGGGAGGAGGCCCTCTCCATCGCACGGGAGCATTCCCCTGATCTGATCGTGCTGGATATCCGCCTGCCGGACATCGACGGCTTTGAGGTCTTCCGGAGGCTGCGGGCCCATCGGCGCACCCAGGGGATCCCGGTGATTTTCCTTACCGAGAAGCGGGAGCGGGAGAGCCGGCTGAGCGGCCTAGAGCTGGGGGCCTATGATTACATCCCCAAGCCCTTCAGCTTGCAAGAGCTGCGGGCGCGGGTCCAGAACATCCTGCGACGATCCCGGGCCGAGCCGGCCTTCGACGGGCTAACGGGTCTTCCGGGCCGCCCATTGATCCTGGAGCACCTGGGGGAGCAGCTGGCACGATCCGACTGGGGGGCGTTGTTGATCGGCCTGCATGGGCTGGATGCCTTCGGGGATCGATATGGGTTCGTCGCCCGCGAGGATGCGATCCGGGCAGTCGGCCTCCTGCTGGCCGCGGTCAACCGCGAAAACGGAGATGCCTTCTTCCTCGGCCACCTCGGGGAGGGATGGTTTGTCTTGGTGGGGGAAGGGCGCCAGGTGGATGCGGTTGTGGAGCGGGTGATCGCCCGGCTGAGAGGCGCGTTGCCCTATTTCTATCCCCTCCATGATATCGAGGCAGATCCCCGCCGCCTCCCGCCGCTGCACGTGGCC
>FWWL01006713.1_pt1 | contig 16347 bp, 9 predicted proteins | sample 2228331 | NCBI WGS metagenome assembly FWWL01 (sample SAMEA103939775, study PRJEB20133) | metagenome
TCGCCTTTGCGTCAATTCAAGCTCGGGTCCGAAATCCCCGAACCAGTTCCTTCAATGAGGGTGTCCAGAGCGTTGCCCTCGCGACGACGTTTTTCAATCTCATAGTTCTCCACATGAAGCTTGTCGCTCGCCGCGAGAGAGATTTGGACGCCGTATCTCTGCCCGATGCGCTGCAATGTCTCGGCGTAATTTTTTTCGATGAACTCTTTGATCCACGGGTTGACGTGAACCACAAGATCTGGTTTGGGGAAAGTCTTTTCGAGCTGCTCAATGACAGCATTTTTCAGGTGGATCCAGATTTGCTGCTCTGTGAAAACAACTCCGGACCCCTTGCAGTAGGGGCACTCCGTGAAGATCGTTCGGCGCAAGCTCTGGCGCACACGCTTGCGCGTCATCTCCACTAGACCGAATTCGCTAATGCCTGAAACGGACGACTTCGCGTGATCCTTGCGCAAAAGGGCACGGAATTCATTGAGCAGGGTTTCGCGGTTGCGCGGATCGCGCATGTCGATGAAGTCGATCACGATGAGTCCGCCAATGTCACGCAACTTGAGCTCACGGGCAATGACCTGAGCCGCCTCAAGGTTCGTCTTGAGGATCATTTGCTCCTGACTATCCTTGCCCACGAACTTGCCCGTGTTAACATCGATGGCTGTAAGAGCTTCCGCCTCGTCGATGATGATGTAGCCACCGCTCTTGAGCCAGACTTTGCGCCGCCCCGCTTTACGGATTTTTTCGTCGACGCCGTATTGAACGAACAGGTTGATGGGCTCGTCGTAAAGCTTCACGCGCGACTCAAGCTCGGGGATCATCGAGTGGAGAATGTTGCGGATTTTCTCGGCGCATTGCGCATTATCGACGACGATCTCATCAATGCTCTCGTCGAAAACGTCGCGGCACAGGCGATAGAGAATGTCGCTGTCATCGTAAAGAAGGGCGGGAGCTGAACTCTTGGCTGCCTTTTCCTCGACTTTGCGCCACTCCTGGAGAAGGAACTCGGCATCTTTGCGCAGTTCCTCTTCGGTGCGGTCAACGCCAGCGGTCCGAATGATGAGCCCCATGTGCTGGATCCCCAGTTCCTGGCGAAGCTTACGCTGAAGGCGCTTGAGGCGACGCCGCTCCTCATAGTTTTCCACTCGGCGCGACACTCCGCCCTCGTGGGTGCCGTAGGGAAGCAAAACAAGATAACGCCCTGGCAGCGAAATGTAGGTGGTGATGCGAGCACCCTTGCCGCCGATCTCTTCTTTGGTGACTTGCACCAAAATCTCATCGCCCTTGCGCATGGCCTCCTGGACCTTGGGAATGCGCGGACGTTTCCACAGCTGCTCGGGCGCTGGTTTGCTTTCTTTCGGTGGTGCAGCCACCGCTAGCGCGGATGCTGTCGCTTCCTCCACGAGCCCTTGGGAAAGTTCCGCACCCGCGACGCTGGCGTCCGCCGCTGCAGTGGCCGCTTCGGCGGATGCCTCGGGCGGCTCTGGGGCAGCGGCCGCTTCTGCCAAGCCTGCGTTGGGGGGCATGGCTCCGGGGGTCAAAGCCGCTTCGAGCTCCGGCTGAGGAGCTGAAGGCACCTCCATTGCTGGTGCAACCGTTTCCTCCGTGGAGGTAGCAACGTCTCCATGAGAAGCCGCCTGCTCTTCTACCATGCCGACAGAGGATCGGTCGCCAGCAGTTTCAGCAGCCGCGCCCGCATGAGGCGCTTCTTCCTCGTCGACAAGAGTTGACGCTTCTTGCCTTGTCTCGGCTGTGGCGTCGGGGGGAGGCACTTGCTCAACGACTGACTGGGGAGCTGCCTGTTCTTCCTGCGACGAGGAGGCAACGACTTCGGAGGCAGTCGCTTTCTTGCGGCGCCTGGGTTTCGTGGAAGGCGCCGCAACCGGTGAAGTGTCGGAAGTTGGCGCCGTGGCCGTTTCGCTGGCTTGCACAGCCGAAACGGGCGCCTCTGCCGCATGCGCTGCGGTCTTTTTTCGCGTGCGCAAACGTGATTTGGCCGCCGACTTGGGTAGCTCCTCCGCAGCGACGCCCGTGCTCTCTCCACCAGGAGCAGCAGGTGCCATGGGCTCCGGAGCCGCGGTTTCGGCAGCGACTTCCGTTTTCTTGCGCCGGCTTACCCGACGTAAGGCCTTTTGCTCCGTTTCCTCGGCTCCTGCTTTCGGCGCTGGGACCTCTTCCATCGAAGCCGCCGACTGGTCAACCTGTGAGACTGCTTCGGTTGGCTCGGCATCCGCCGATGCGGCCCGCGTTTTTGCACTTGGACGACGCCGCACGCTCTTTTTTTCAGCGGAGTCGGAGGCTTCGGTCACGGCCTCGTCCTCGCCGGAGGAGGCCTTCTTCGAACGGCGCACGGCATAGGGAGCGCTATTCTTGCGACGCATCGACCGCCGCTGCCCTCGTTTGCTCTTTCTTTCGCCAGCGGTCGGTTGCCCCGATGTTTCCACATTGCCGTTGGCTTCATCGAGGAAATCTTCTCCGCCCACGTTTCCCCGCGTGGCCGCTGGTGCTGGCTCCTCGTAAGGCTCATCCACATAAGAGGTTGAAGGTTGGGCCGGCCCAAAGAAATCGAGTTGGGAATCTTTTTCAATGGGCACATCGGGCGGCAAAGTCGTGGGCCCGATAATGTGGTCGAGTGTTGGGCGCTGACTCGACTTTTGCCGCCGCTTTTTCTCGGTTTTCTGCTTCTTGGGCAAGGCGTAGGGGGTGAAAACGTCGTAGGGGTTCGACGCTGCGCGGGTGCCCCGGATCGCGTCGGGCGGCGGCAGGGATGTCACTCGCTGCGGATGCCGCGCCGCCTGAGACCCTTGGCGGGAGCGTTGCTTCTGCTGGCGTTGGCGACCCGCCTTCGATTTCGACTTGCCCGAGGCATGCCCTTGCGCAGCGGAGGTCGCCGCCTCTTGCCCCTGTGACGCCTGCGAGGCCGGCACTTCGCTGGCGGGTGATACACTCACGGGCTCCGCGGAGTTCTCTCTTGCTTCCTGGGCGGTGACGGCAGAATCCACGAGGCCATCGGCCGCGGCGACGCCTTCGGTGGGCAGGGGTGGCTGTGCTGCAGTTTGAGCTGCCGCTTGCCCGGCCTGCCGCTTGCGGCGATTGCGCCCGCCGCGACGACCACGCCGCCTCTTGCGCGAACTCGACTGTTGCGATGGCTGCCCTGGCAAGGCGCTCCCGGCCACCAAACTCGCTTGGCTGGGCTGAGCGCTCGCTACTGCTCCCTCCGGAACCTCATCTTCATCCTCTTCCGGCTCCACGATTGGGGGCGGGGTCGGCAGCGGACGCCCTTCATGCTTGGCTTGCAGCTCCAGCAGAAGGTCCGGCCGCACATCATCGAAGTGAAGGAATGCGTTGCGCTCGAAGCCCACATTGACGAAGGCCGCGCTTAGCCCCGGCAAGACGCCCTCCACGCGCCCTTTGTAAATGTTGTTGAGGATGGTTTTGTCGTCGAGCGGTTCGATGTAGAGTTCAGTGAGTTGTTCATCCTCAAGGATCGCGATGCGTAGCTCGCGATCTTCCACGTTAATGAGAACTCTCTTCATGCGGGATGGTTTTCCCTTTGTCTTTCCTACGTACGGCTTTCTCTGTGCCTGCGCCACAGGGCGACTGATGATTTCTCATGAGTCCTCCCGATAATTCTGCCCGGTCGCAGGCCTCGTGCGGCAAGCCTCAGGGGGAGGAGTGCGTGGGAGGAAGCCATTGCACGCCACCAATCAAAGAAACTCGATCGCCCAGGCTTGCCTTTGTCTACTATCGTTAGCTTGAGCAGAAATTTATCGAGATTGCATGTCAAACGGTTTTTGTCTCGCGCCTCTGCTGCAACAACTTTTCGCTGAGAGGGCTATTGCCCCGTGCCTACTTTCTCCGAGGGCGAGCTCTTCTTCGACCACGTCGAGCTTACCGCTCTTGCAATTTTCGCAGCTCTTGGGTGGCCTTCTTGTACCCCTCGCTGCTGCGGGGGGCATTGGCTTCCACGTAGCGGAGAATGACCCGCGCATCATCATATCTGCCTGTTTTCGCAAAGAGCTCGGCCAACGATAACCAGTAGTCATAGTTGTCCGGCGCCAAGCACACGGCCTCCATGAGATCCTTCTCAGCGGTTTTGAGCCGATGAGCCGCGGGGGAGCGCAGCGCCTCCTGTGCGCGCTCAAAGAGCTCGCTGGCGCGAATCGGATCCGTCGTGGCGGAGTCGCTCTTCTCCAGTAGACCGAGATAACTGCGCGCGGATTGGCTCACTTCGCCCTTTCCCAGCTCTGCCGCGCCGAGAAGATACGCTCGCGCCAGCGCCAAGCGGTGCTCATTGTTGAAGAACCGCATGCCAATGTCGTAGCGGCGCCTGGCAAGAGCTTCCGCTTCACTGACCGGCAAAGCGGAGATGGCGCGCTCCACTTCCTCGATGCGAGCTTGCTCGTTGTCGGTCAAAGCATCCGCATACTTCTGAGTGAGAGCTTGCGCGCGTTGCCAAGCCTCGAGCAATTTGCCTTCTTTCGCGAATCGCTCCATCTCGGCTAAAAAGGTTTCGATAGCCTGGCGTACAGGGGTGGCGAGATGCGTCGCCGCCGTGGCCCTGCGATGTTGACGCGACCACTGGATTCCAGCGAGAAGCGCCGCAGCCGCGACCACCACAACGGCAACGATAATGCCCCAGTGAAGAGTGAGCCACTGGCGCCACGCTTCGCGGCGTCCATGGCTTTTGCGCGGAGGACGCCCAACCGCGGCTTCCTCGGCGGCCTCTAGCCGCGCACTGGCATTCTCGATTGGTGCAATCGTGGCCTGAGACGTGGGCGTTCTCGAGATGCCCACACCGCGCGCTGGCGTGGCGGTATCCGCTGATAGCGTTTCAAAGCTCAGGCGGCGCGTCTCGCCCTGGGGAATAGCCTCGGTCGGCGTGCCAAGAATAATGGGTGATTTCTGTCCCGCCGCCTCTTCGAGCGCGCGGGCCATCTCCTCGCCCGTCTGGAAGCGCTCGTCCGGATCCTTGGCCAGCGCACGCATAATCACCTTTTCGGCCGCGGCGGAGATTGCCGGATTGTTAGCCGTCGGCGGGGTCGGCTCTTCGTAGAGGTGCTTTGTGGCCACGGCGTAATGATTGTCCCCATCGAACGGAGGAACTCCGGCAAGCGCGTAGTAGAGGCACACGCCCAGCGAATAGAGATCGCTGCGGCCGTCGAGATCCCGACCGGTGATTTGCTCAGGGGACATAAAACGTGGCGTGCCCATCGTGGTGCCCGTCTGCGTGTTGAAGCCTCGGTCGCGCCAGCGTGCGATGCCAAAATCTGTGATCTTGGCCAGCTTGTTGGCCGTGACGAGGACGTTATCGGGCTTGACGTCGCGATGGATGATATTGCGCTCATGCGCATAATGGAGAGCTCGCGCTACTTGAGCCCCAATGAGGAGCATATCGCGCTCGCCGAGAGCCCGCGCTTCGATGAGCTTCTGGAGGCTCGTCCCCTCCACGTACTCCATCACAATGCAAAACGTGGATTCGTGGCGCTCGATGTCGTACACCGCGACGATGTTGGGATGCGTCAGCTGGGCGACAATCGTGGCTTCGCGTTTGAAACGTTCACGGAAATCAGGATCCGCCGCAAGGTCCTCTGAGAGCACCTTTATAGCTACGAGCCGATCGAGATCGCGGTGACGGGCCTTGTAGACGGTCCCCATCCCCCCTCGACCGATCACAGCGAGGATTTCATATTTTCCAGCAATAAGCTCTGGCATCAGTTCAATGTGAGATCATCGATGAAAATTCGATATCACAAGTGCAACCGCAATTTCGTGGGGCGGTGGCGTTTGGGGAGCACCAGGCACGGGGAACGCCCGCCCGCGAGGGGCCCAGCAAACACATCAGCAATGCACCGGTAAAAGAGTCTAGCCACGGCAAGAAGCCGCGCTCGTGACACGCCTCGCGCGTGTCATTCACGATGCCCACAAGCCCGGAGATTGTGGGCCGCAGCGCTTGCCGGGACGCTCAAATCCGCCGAATGCCTTCCGCGACCAGTTTCAGCGAATAGTGGCGCAACCGCGTATGTATTTTGGAGCGACCTCAAGGTGCCCGGTTCGTCTAGCGGTCTAGGACATCGCCCTCTCACGGCGAAGATCACGGGTTCGAATCCCGTACCGGGTACCATTCCTAATTTTGCCAAGCGCTGGCCTGCCAAGCACAAGAACGCCTGATGAATTGCGCACAGCCTCTTCGGCTAGCGTCGAGGCCGTCGGGAAATAGCTTCGACACGTAGAGGCGACGCCACACGATCTAGCGAACCACGAGACGCCCCTAATCCCGCGCACACAAGCTCTTCCCGCAGCATCTGGCCGAGGCCGAGCGTACCTCAAGGGGAGCGGTCAAGTCGGTCATAAGCTGGCCACTTGGCAGTGATGTTGGAGCGCTAGTGCGCCCTCCCAACGCGCAGCGTACTCCCCAAGCTGGCTTTGATGACAAGCGCGCTTCAGGCGGGCGGCTGGCGCGGATCGGACTGAGCAAGCAGGCGCTCCGCCATCGAGCGCCGCCAATGCTCGAGTCCCTTGCGAATTTCAGGGTATTTCCCCGCAAGAATCTGGGCAGCAAAGAGCGCGGCATTGGCAGCACCTGCCTCACCGATGGCGAAGGTGGCTACTGGCACTCCTGCGGGCATCTGCACAATCGAGAGAAGTGAGTCGAGGCCCTGAAGAGCCTTCGATTGGATTGGCACGCCCAGCACCGGCAGGAGAGTCTTGGCAGCAGTGACGCCGGGCAGATGAGCCGCACCGCCTGCGCCGGCGATGATAACCTCCAGACCGCGCTCTGCCGCCGTGCTGGCATACTCAAAGAGGCGGTCCGGCGTACGGTGGGCTGAGATCACCTCAACCTCGTACGCTATGTTGAGCTTGTCCAGAATCTCGGCGGCCCGGCGCATTGTTTCCCAGTCCGACCGCGAACCCATGATGATGCCAACGAGAGCTGACATGACTTCTCTCCTCCGTGTTTTCTGTTCTCTTACTCCCAAAGAGTCTCAAACTCGTCTCTGCTCCCCAACTCCCCCCCCGGGCAAACGATGATTCTAGAAGGCTGTCTGTAACGCACGGGATGGCGACTCTAGCCCGGTTGGCCCACTGGCACTGCCTGTGGCCTCAGCACGAGCACCGGGCCGCATTGCCGCGTGAGTGTCCCCACAGCTCCCAAAGGTCAGCCCTGCCCCGCAATCACTAAGCATCGGTTCCTCGGAATTTCCCTGGGCGCAAGGCTTGGACCTCGGTCATGAAGATAATCATCGCGTAATTTTCATAATAAGTGTCCTTCATATGGGCGCAAATTTTGTCAGCGAGCAGGGTGTCGCACACAATCTCCACACGGATGTTGGAGCCGTGTTCCCATCCCGATTCGCGCACACCGCGATGGCCGCGCCCCCGCGCGTCCACGATGGTATAGCCGGGAACTCCGAGACGGTTCAAATCTCTCACGAGCTCCTGTTCGAGGAGCGCCTCAGTGATGATGGTGACAAGCTTTAGATCTTGCGATTGCATCGAAGCTTTTTTCCTCTCAATCAGAGATGGGCATGGAACCACTGGGCCATGTGGAAGTAAAGTGGAATCCCCACAGTGACGTTGAAAGGAAATGTGACGCCGAGAGAGGTCCCGATGGAAAGAGCGGGGTTGGCTTCCGGGACGGAGATTCGCATAGCCGCCGGCACAGCGATGTAGGAGGCGCTCGCTGTCAGCACTGCCATCAGTGTCGTTCCGCCAAGAGATAATCCCATCAGCCTGCCCACTGCACAGCCCAAGACGCTGGCGGCAAGCGGCATAAGCACTCCAAAAAGAATCAGGAAGAAGCCATGGCGGCGCAGGGGCTTGACTTGTGCGGCGCTGAGCAACCCCATCTCTAAGAGGAAAAGGGCAAGCATGCCGCGGAAAAGGTCCACAAAGAATGGCTGAAGCGAGGCCACGCCCTCTGGGTTGGCCAGGGCCCCAATGAGCATAGCGCCAATGAGGCAGACGAGAGCCTTGCCCAGAAAAATCTCGTGCGCCACATGGCGCCAGCGGGTGGAATGACCGAACCCACGAGCCAGCAACACGCCGGTCACGATTGCGGGCGCCTCCATCACAGCGAGAAAGAGCGTCATGTAGGATTCGTAGGGAATCTGACGGATGGAAAGCCACGAAACGGCCACAGCGAATGTCCCCACACTGACCGAGCCATAATGCGCCGCTAAAGATGCGGCGTCAGGCCGAGGCAATTTTCCCACGAAGCGCAGCAGAGGATAGGCCAACAGAGGAAGTGTCATGCTTAACAATATGACAATAAGGAGCCGCGGGGCTAACGCCGGAAATGGGTACTTGCCAAGTTCTACGCCACCTTTCAGGCCTACGCTTAAGAGAAGGTAGATACTGAGGAAGTCATAGAGCGGTGCAGGAATACGCAGCTCCGACCGTAGGAGGCCGGCCAAAAGGCCGAGGAGGAAAAAAAGAATAACGGGGTCGAGCGTCGTCATGCTGTTTCTCCTGGGTTGTTGATTCCAAATCTGAGAGGGGTTTGTCCATCGCCGCGCGAGTGTCATTGAATATGTGTAAAGAACTTTTTCTTACTTTTTTATACCCGGCTTTCTATCAGGGTGACGAGAGGACGGGTTCGCGGCACCGGCATGAGCTGCCCGCCGCAGGCGGTCGCGGATGGCAAGGCCAAGGCCGGAAGCCGGAGGCGCGACGACGACAATGGCGTCGAGCCCGAGCGCATCGGCCTGCCGAAATGCGCGGTAAAGTTCGCGTGCCATCTCCTCTTCGTTAGATGACATAGTAATAAACTTTACATCTGCAGAGAGGTCTCCGATGAGCTCGAGAGCCAGCAAGGCAAGGCGCTGTCCAGCCGCCGCGAGCTCTTCGATGGAGCGGCGGGCTTCGGCGGGGGAATCGACCACAACCACGCGCGCACGTGGGGCGTAGTGGACGGGATGCTGACCGGGAGCGCGAACAGGTCCACCCGTGCGTAGGGCAACCGGCCGCCCGAGGGTCTCCTCGAGCTGCTCGCGCGTGATCCCTCCGGGGCGCAGAATCACCGGCTCATCTTGCGACAAATCCACGATCGTCGACTCGATCCCCACGCGACAGGGACCGCCATCTAGGATGAGATCCACAGCCGCGCCCAGCTCCTCGGCAACGTGCTGGGCCTCAGTGGGGCTCACCCGACCAAACCGGTTGGCCGAGGGCGCGGCCACGCCGCCGCCAAAGAGCCGCAAGAGCTCGAGGGCGACCGGGTGCGCCGGAACGCGAAGCCCGACGGTCGCGAGGCCACCGGTGACAATGTCAGGATCTTTATCTTGACGCTTAAGAATCAACGTGAGAGGACCGGGCCAGAAGCGACGTGCGAGAACCCAGGCCGCCTCGGGAATATCAAGCGCCCATCCGGGGAGCCGTTCAGCGCTTGGTAGGTGGACGATGAGGGGATGATCGGCGGGGCGCCCCTTCGCGGCAAAGATCCGCGCCACAGCCTGGGGATTGAGAGCGTCCGCGCCGAGACCGTAGACGGTCTCAGTGGGGAAGGCGACAAGCCCGCCGCGCCGCAGATGCTCCGCTGCGCGCGCCACGTCGCGTGTGATGAGAGAATCGGCCCGATGCGCGCTCATGTTTGAGTGATGCTCCTCGCTCCCCCTTGAGTCAACAGCTCCGTTCGGGAGCCCCTAAGCCCAGCCAAGTGGGGCGCTTGCGGGGATCTCCCGCCGCCCAGGGAGCGCTTTAGCGTCCTGGTACATCGAGAAGTTTGGTTTTCTTCTTGAGGGTGCGAAGCACCACGTAAGCAACGAAACTCACGGCGAAGAGCACGCTCCACACTGGATCGACCTGAAAATGCCTCTTTACGAAAAAATTCTGGCCCACATCGAGAAGGGTGTAGAGGCTCACGACGAGGAAAAAGGTGGAATGCTCGCGCTTGAGCACGGTGCGCCAGGAAAAGGGCAGAGAAGGCGGACGCCACAGCGAGAAGCGGGGCAGAAAGACGGGGACGCGGCGCAGGTACTCCTCGTACTCCGAGCCGAACTTCGTGCGCAGGAATGCCTCTTCCGCAGCCACACTGAGCCCATAATAGACCACGAACGCCAGCGTCGCGACGACCGGAAGCCAGACAGTGCGCGGAAACATCATGGCCGCAAGCATGATGAAGTAGTTGCCCCAATAAAGTTGATTGCGCGTGATCGAATAAAGACCAGTCGTGTTGAGCGTCTCAGCCACCTGCTTGCGGGTGTTGCGGCCCGAGGTCCCGCGCGGCACATGGCCGGCGACATGGCAGTGTATCCCGAGCCCCACCAGTGATATCGCCAAGCAGAAGAGCTCCCACACCGTCCATGTGCTGTCACAAGGGGAGGGGCGGCGGGAGGGGCCGTGTGGTGGCAGCTAGACGAAAGGAGGCCCCAGGGCGAAAGAGCCCCCACACCTCGTCGAGTGTGCGGGAGGCGAAGGGGTAAGTGGCATGGCGAAGCGCCGGCAGGACGGCAGCCCCAAGTTTCGACGGCGCTAATCAGCTGGAGCCTCTGTGTCCTGTAGGCAAGCACCAGCACGGCGGTAGCCACCGCGACGAGCGGAAGAAAGCTCCGCCAGCGGAAAATCCACGCCCCCACGCGCTCAAGCGCGCCGGCCCACTTGTTCTCTCGAAGACAAGGAAGCGTCGTGGCCGCAACCGCCGTGGAAAGGAGAAATTCGTCATTGCCGCCCACCCCAAAAAACTCGCAAGGTCGTCATCGCCTTCTCTCACCCCCAGCCCTGCCATCGTATTGCATGGTGGGAAGCGCGGGGGGAAGCGAGGAGTAGATTCTGAATGCAGCACCCAGGCCACTAGCTTGTCTGGCGCAGACCGTGAAACGCCCCCCCCACAACACTTCGTCCCCCCTTGCCCGCCACGGCGGGGCTTACCGATGCCACAGGGCATGCAGTAGGAATTTCTCTCAGATCCTCGACTCTTCCGTGTTTCTGGGGCCCTATCTACAAGAACGGGGAAGCATCAGCGGTAGAGAGGCAACTTTCATCCGGTCCGGTCGCGTCCGCCCACCGTTCGAACGTGTCTCGTTAGCCCAAAACATTACCACCAAAATTGAACGCGCAAGAAATGGGACTAAGAGATTCGGTCCTAGCCTGTCGGGTTTCTTTTAACTTCGGCAATGAAGTAAGGGGGAGTCGAGATTCGTTGGCGGTCACAGTCGATCGAGCTTCTTTCAACTTAGGCGACGGCTTTTGGGCACGCCACCTGTACCTGCTGACACTTGGCGGGTCTCCTCACATCCTTGGAGAAGCCCGGCTTGCATCATCCACTGCCAATGATTTTCTCAAGGAGCTTCCCGATGTAGGTGTCTTGGTCTTCCCTCTGAAAAAGGACATTTCGTGCCTCGAATTCCTCTTTCGTCATCCCGCCGTTCCACCAAGTGACTTCGTGAACGCGCGTGCTGGAGACAATGAACGAGTTCAGGATGACCGCCGGGTCGGCGAGCTGGCGCTCCAGATCTTTGATCGTCAGGTGGAACCGGATTTTCGGGTCCTCCGGGCCCTCGAGATTCCGCAGCCCCTTGGGATCGATGAAGCTCACATACTGCCGGTCACCGGCCAGCAGCCAGAGGATGAAGTCGGGGTAGAAGTTCCCCGCCTCGAAGAAGCCGATGCCGCGGCCGCGACTCATGTTGCGGAGCAGGTAGAGCTCCTTGCCCGCGAGGAATTCCTTCTTAGCCTCGCAGAACGCCTGGAGGTCCAGTACGAAGTCACGCTCGCCCTCGTTCTCCAGCACCACGGGCTTGACCTCGATCAAGTCGTTGCCGACGTAGATGAGCGGCTCGTAGAGGTGGCGGCCGAAGGCAATCGCGTGGAGGGATTGGAACTCCACGTTACGGAGCTTGCCCGCGATAATCAGCCCCTTGATCTCCTCCAGCTTCTGGACGATGTCCTTGCGCGATTGCTCGATGAGCAGCCGGTACTCGTTGATGAAGTTCGGATCGTCCTCGGAGAGCTCCCGGTACTCCAGATGGCAGCCCTCGAATTCCTGCTTCCTGAACTTGTAGTAGCGATCCAAGTACTTCCTCAAGAGCGTAGCCGCGATCTCCTGCCAGCGGAGAACCTGCTGGAACGACCGGAACTGCATCTCCTCCTTGGGAATGAGCAGCACGTACCAGTCCTTTCGGGCAAGGAGGGACGGTAGCTTCCGACGTGGAAGGGTGAGGTTGTGCCAGGCGCGCTCGTTCTTGAACTGCTGCAGCTCGAAGTAGATGGCGTCGAAATCGAGGAAGGCTAAATGAGATTCGTCGAACCAACACCGATCCCGCTCCGCCGCCTGCGCGCTTGTCCGACCGGCGCCGCTGGCCATGGCCTGCAGTTTGGGATACCAGTCCACGACGACGGGGTGACGGACGAGGTAATCGGGCGGCTCATCCAAGGCGGGCCTCGGCCCGTCCTTCTTGAAGTCGACACCTTCCCGGACACGGACCATCTTGAGCTTCTTGCTTCCCAGGTTCTTGATGACCGGAAGCACGAACTCGATCCGGTCCTCGTTTGCCGGCAGGCCCTCGTCCTCCAGATACTCCTTGAACTGGCGCATGTAGTCGGCCCGGATGCCGAAGATGTTGAGGGTCTCCAGGGTCTCGATGTTCTCGGGCGCGGCCTGCCCCTCCAGCCTCCGACTGCGCTTGAGCGAGAAGTCCTTGCCTTTGAGGCGAACGCCGCGACCGAAAAGCTGAATGATCTGCGGGCCCTCGTTCCGCCCGATGTTCATCAGGCCCATGGTGCTGACCCGCCAGCTCGACCAGCCCTCGGTGAACTTCTTGGACCCGATCAGGATGTTGATGGTGGACGCCTCATCGTTGAGGGCGCGGAAGAGGGAGCCAGAGAACTCCTTCTCCGTGACGACCAGCTCCCCCTGCTCCTCGCAGAGCTTGCAGAGCGCGGAGGCGTCACCGACATTGATCACGCCGAAGGCATCGTTGTCGCCGAGCCGGAGCGCGACCTCGCCGTCCGTGCCCTTCAGATTCTCGACATGAAGCGCGGCCGTGGCGGGCGCATTGAAGAGCACGCGCAGGATATCGTCGAAGACCTGGTCGGGCGTGAGGCCGAGCGTGTTGAGATACCGGAACGTCCCCTGGAAGAGGTCACGCCCCTTGGCGTCGAGGAGGCCCGATCGTCCCCCCAGCAACCGCTCGATGGCCGCGACGCTCTCACCGCGATCTCCCACGAAAGTCGCCAGAGACAGAAGGATATCGACGACGTCGGAGACCTTCCGCCGATTCTGCGTGCGGACCGCGTTGACGCTCCCACCCACGAAGATCCACAGCGGGCGCTCCAGCAGGAACGGCCGGAAGTCGTGAGGCTTGTCCCGATAGAGCCTGAGCTGCTGGTAAAAGGTCAATAGGCAGGCGGTCAGGTATCGCCGGCGGATGTTCTCGTCCGAGTCGTCGGCCAGGTTCAGGATGCGGTAGTCCTTGCCGTACCCGTCGCCATAGAAGTACTTGTACGAGTAGTCGAACAGAATGCACTTGGCGTAGACTTGCTCCAGCGCGCGGTTCCCGCTGGCCTTCATCGCCTGGCCGAAGGTCGCCGAGTACTCGAACGAGAAACCGTTCTCGCAGAGCTGGTTCCGCTTCTGCATCCAAGCACCGATCTCCGCCCCGCTGGTTCCCCGGTGCCCCTCGTCCACGAGGACAAGGTTGTTCCCTTCGAACGCCTCCACGGCCACCGTCTTCTCGCCCATCTCATCCCGCAGCTTGTGGATGTCGAGGATCTCCACCGCGCGGCCGGTGAAGAGGCCCTGCCCCTCCTTCGAAAAGAGTTCGGCGTCGATCCCCGAGAGCTGGAACTCCTCCAGATGCTGGTGCGAGAGTCCTTCGTTCGGCGTGAGGAGGATGACGCGGTTCACTGGCTTGCCGCCGTGCAGGTTTAGATAGTGCTGGTACTGGAGGATGTTGATGTGCATCAGAAGCGTCTTGCCGCTTCCGGTTGCCATCCAGAAGGCGACCTTGTTCAGGTCCTGCCTCGTGTACGGCTCGATTCGACTTGTCTCCGGCACGGCCTGGTTGAACGCGTCCACGTGGGCATTCAACTGCGTGAGCAGCCTCTCCGGGTCCCGGAAGTACCGGTCGAGGTAGATCTCGGTGAAGAGCAACGCCAGGTACTGGAAGTACTTGGGATAAAGGAACGGTCCCGCGTGATTCCGCCTCTCCGTAATCCGTCGCCAGTGGCGCACGATGTTCTGGTCGTAGGCCAGGAGCAGGTCGTGTGGCAGCTCGGGCCTGTCGAGATGCAGCCTCAGAAAGTGGTGGAAGCGGGTGACGTTGTTCTCGTCGAACCCCTCGTACTCCGGGGCCTTCAGGTTTGCGGTCAGGCGCTCGAAGCTGCGCTCGCCGAAGAGGTCGAGCAGCCACTGGTGGAGCACCAGCCGCTGCTCGAAGCGCAAAGGCGGCGCGGCAGCAGGAGTCAGCCGATTTCGTCTATTCGTTCGTGGCGCCATAGGCACTCTCCATCACAGCCGCCCTTCCGAAAAAAACAACCGCCCGCATATCACAAGCGACGGCGCGAGTGTGTCGCAAGTTATGTCGCAAGCGTGTCGCAAGTTCATCAGCCCCCCTCCAGGCGATAAATGAGCCTGTTCGTCGCACCTTCCGAAACCAGGAGGCCCTTTTCCATCAAGGCCTTCAGATCTCGCTGGAGAGAACGTCGGTTCACCTTTGGGCACAACCGCTCATAGTCCTGAATCGAAAAGCTGCCGTGCTCGAGGAGATACGCGAGCGCCTTGGCCTGGCGCTCGTTGAGGCGGTGCTCTTTGACCAGCACGTCTCGGCGGATGGCGTGTTCCCCCCGCCTGCGGACCTCGGCCAATTGGGTCGCCAAGCCTTCGACGAAGTATTCCAGCCAGCCGGTCATGTCCATGCCGTGTTCGCGAACGCTTTGCAGTGCCCGGTAGAACGCCTGTCGGTCACGGTCGTAGTACTCGCTGATCGTGAACAGACGCTTGAAGTCATAACCCGCCCGGTACAAACACAGGGTCGAAAGCAGTCGCGAGGTTCGTCCGTTGCCATCCAGAAAAGGGTGAATGTGGACGAGCTGAAATTGGGCGATCCCACTGACCAGGACCGGGTGGATCTGTTGCACACGGTCAAGCCAGGCCACCAGTTCGGCCATGAGGATCGGCACCTCATGCGCCGGCGGAGGCGTGTACACCGTCTCGCCGGTCTCGGCATTCACCACATAGTTTTGAACCCTGCGGTATTCACCGGGCGCCGCAGCCCCACCCCGAACGCCTTCGACCAATCGCTTGTGTATTTCCCGGATCAGTCCTTCGGTGACCGGACCGCCGTCTTTCAGGTATTGCGAGACGAAGTCAAAGGCTCCCCTGTAATTGAGCAATTCGCGTACATCGTCGGGATCGGCTTCGGGCACAGGTTTTCCCGCAAGGAGTTGTTCGGCTTGGGCGAGCGTGAGACGCGTGCCTTCGATATGCGTTGTGTGATGGGCTTCGAGCACGAGCGCGCGTTGCCCCATCTCGCGCACCCACTCCTCGGAGAGCGTCGCCGCCTCCAGAAAGCCTCGGGCGCGTTCGATGCGCGTCAAGCCGTCGGTGATGCGGTACGTGATGGTAAACCTGGGTTCGAATTCGCCCATCGTCACACGTCCTGCACGTCGAACATGAGCCGCTTGAATTCCTCCTCTGTGAGCCGGACCTTCCAGGTCTGGTCGGGCTTGCGGAGGTTCTCCAGGTTGTTGTCGCCGTTCACGTAGATGACGTCATACTCCTGGTCCTTGGTGTTGTAGCCCTGCTTGCGGAACCACGCGTCCAGGGCATCGTTGTCCATCTCCTTGGTCTTCCGCCAGAGAATGAGCACTCGTTCACCCTGCGGGTTCGTCCCCGTGACGACGCGCACACCCCCGATGTGGTCGATGGTCTTCACCCGAAGGCCGATCAGGTAGTTGAAGGTCTCGACCAGGTCCACGACCGTCGGCTTCGTCTCGCCGGCCGTCCTGGTGGCGATGTTGAGCTTGTAGTTGAAGGGATCCTCGAAGCGATCGATGTTGAGGAGCGATGCGCTGCCTCGGCTTTCCACGTCGAGCATGTAGTGAAGCATGTAGTCCGCCCGAAATTCCGGGTGCTGCTCAAGAAGCTCCTGCTGCTGGCTTGTGCGCTTCAGCTCGAGGTTATTGAGGGTATCCTCGTAGGACTCGAGGCGGAGAATCTTGATGATCCGCGGGCTTCGCTCGATCTCTTCCGCCGTCGGCATGCGCTTAGGCTTACCGTCCTTCCACTCCGGCGTGAAGGTCACCTTCTTGATGCGCGGCACAAGGACCGTGTCGAAGTAGTCGCCCATCTCCACCAGGATGAAGCGCCGCCGCCCGCCATCCTCGCGGTTGAGGTTGATGACGGCGTGACCGGTG
>FWWL01006714.1_pt1 | contig 16344 bp, 16 predicted proteins | sample 2228331 | NCBI WGS metagenome assembly FWWL01 (sample SAMEA103939775, study PRJEB20133) | metagenome
TGCCAGAGCTGCGATGCGGGTCTCCGGGGAGCAGCCGGGGAGCCGGAGGCCCGCATCGCGCGGACAGTGACACAGGCGGACGAGCCGCCACCCGAAAAACCGGCAATTTGACGGGGCAAAGCCGCGCCCCCGCATCTGCCGACGATATGACTGCGGAAACAGCCGGACTGCGCTCAGCAGGATGGCCTCCGGAAGGGCCGCAACGAGAAGTCACAGGGACGTAGACGAACCCATGGAGCTCCGAGGCATCGGCGCGACATTCGTAAAGCAGGGACTGGTCACGGAAGAGCAGCTCCGCGAAGCTCAGGAGAAGCAGGCGCAGCTGGGTCCCAACCAGTCCCTGGGCGACGTGCTGGTGAGCATGGGACTCATCACCGAGCGGGACCGCGTCCGCTGCCTGAGCGAGCACTGGGGGGTCCGCTACGTCGAGCTGGCCGACCAGCAGATCGAGCCCGACACCGTCAAGCTCCTCTCGCAATCCATCGCCCGGCGCTACAAGGTCATCCCCATCGCCCGCAACAACGGCAAGATCACGCTGGCGATGGCCAACCCGCTGGACATCTACGCCATCGACGAGATACGGGTCATCACCGGATGCGAGATCGAGCCGGTCATGGCCGCCGAGGACGACGTCCTCGAAGCCATCAACAGGACATACCGGTCCGAGTCCGACGTGTCGGAGGTGGTCTCCAGCGTCATCAAGGACATCGACGCCGACCGCATCGACATCGAGAAGCGGTCGGAGAAGGAGGAGGAAGAGGTCTCCATCGAGCAGCTCCGCGAGCTCTCGGAGGAGGCGCCCATCATCAAGCTGGGCAACCTCATCATCTCGCGGGCCATCGCCGACGGCGCGAGCGACCTGCACATCGAGCCTCAGAAGAACGAACTCCGGGTCAGGTTCCGCATCGACGGGATCATGCACGACGTCATGACGGTGCCCAAGAAGGCGCAGGCGTCGCTCATCTCGCGCTTCAAGATCATGGCGGACATGGACATCGCCGAGAAGCGGGCTCCCCAGGACGGGCGAATCTCGGCGCGCATCAACGACCGCGACTTCGACTTCCGCGTCTCCACCCTGCCCAGCGTCTACGGCGAGAAGATCGTCATGCGCGTGCTGGACAAGAGCAGCATCCACGTGGGGCTGAACAGGCTGGGCTTCCTCCCCCAGACGCTGGAGCTGTTCGAGTCCATCATCACCCGCGCCTACGGCATCATCCTGGTGACGGGCCCCACCGGGTCCGGGAAGTCCACCAGCCTGTATTCGGCGCTGGCCAAGCTGAACACGGGCGAGAAGAACATCCTGACGCTGGAAGACCCGGTGGAGTACGAGCTGGAAGGCATCACCCAGACGCAGGTCAATCCCAAGGCCGGGCTGACGTTCGCGTCAGGACTGCGCACGATGCTTCGTCAGGACCCGGACATCATCATGGTGGGCGAGATCCGCGACCACGAGACCGCGCTCATCGCGATGGAAGCCGCGCTGACCGGGCACCTGGTGCTCTCCACCCTCCACACCAACGATGCTCCCGGCGCCATCACCCGCCTCATCGACATGGGCATCGAGCCGTTCCTGATCGCATCGGCGGTCATCGGGGTGCTGGCGCAGAGGCTGCTGCGCACCATCTGCCCGAAGTGCAAGGAGTCGTACACGCCGCCCGCGGACGCCATCAAGCGTCTGGGGATGAAGCTGGACCCCAACTCCAAGATCACGTTCTACCGCGGGCGCGGCTGCCCGAACTGCAAGAACTGCGGCTACAAGGGCCGCATCGGCATCTACGAGCTGATGGCCATCACCGACCAGATACGCGACCTCATCCTGGCGCGCGCGTCGGCCTACGCCATCAAGGAAGCGGCCGTCGAGCAGGGCATGAAGACCCTGCGGGACGACGCGATGGAGAAGATCCTCCTCGGCCACACGACGCTCGAGGAGTCTCTGAGGGTCATCTACACCGGATAGCGGCGCCCGCGCCGCCGGCCGCGGCAGGCGCCGGAGGGTGCGGCGAGGACACCGAGACGACACGACTATGGGACAGCTCTACGCATTCAGAAGAGACGACGACGAGCCCGGCCCGCAGAAGGCGGGAGGGGGCCCGTTCAACCTGGACCCGCTGGGCAGCGACTCGGACGACTATCGCGCCGAGGGGCGCGACACCGAGACCATCCACGTGGACGAGATCCTGCGGGAAGGCGTGGGACGGGGCGCGTCCGACGTGCATCTGACCGTGGGCCTTCCGCCATGCGTGCGGGTGGACGGACGCCTGTGCCGGATGGATTTCACCCCCCTGGAGCCGCATCAGATCCAGAGGATGATCTACGACATCCTGACAAAGGACCAGATACTCTGGCTGGAGAAGAGCCGCGAACTCGACTTCTCCTACGGGCTGTCCGGGGTGGGACGCTTCCGCGTGAACGTCTACCGGCAGCGCGGCTCGCTGGGGGCGGCGTTCCGGGTGGTGCCGAGCGACATCCCGACGATGGAGCAGCTCCGCCTTCCGCCCATCTGCAAGGAGCTGACCGGACGGGGGAGCGGGCTCATCCTGGTGACCGGTCCGACCGGCGCGGGCAAGTCCACCACCATCGCCTCGATGATCGACTACATCAACACGCACCGTCCGGTGCACATCGTCACCATCGAGGACCCCATCGAATACCTGCACCGGCACAAGGTGGGGATGGTGAACCAGCGCGAGCTGAACGCGGACACGGACTCGTTCGAGAACGCCCTGCGCGCCGTGCTGCGCGAGGACCCGGACGTCATTCTGGTGGGCGAGATGCGCGACCTGGAGACCATCAGCGCCGCGCTCACGCTGGCGGAGACGGGGCATCTGGTGTTCGGGACCCTGCACACCCGCAGCGCCGCCCAGACCATCGACCGCATCATCGACGTCTTCCCCCCGCATCAGCAGGCGCAGATAAGGGTGCAGCTTGCGAACACGCTGGAGGCGGTCATCTCGCAGCTGCTGCTGCCGATGAACGGGGGCGGGCGCGTGGCGGCCCACGAGATCCTCGTGGCCACATCCGCCGTGCGCAACCTCATCCGCGAAGGGAAGAGCTATCAGATCGGCACCCTGCTGGAGACCAGCCAGGCCCAGGGCATGCAGCCGATGGACCGGGCGCTGGTGGACCTGCACCTGCAGGGACTGGTGGGACTGGACGAGGCGCGGATGCGCGCCGTCGATCCGGAGAACTTCGACCGCTATCTCAGGGGAGGCTGACGCCGCCATCGAACCTGAGACGCAGACCTTCCGGCTGCGGAAGCCGGACGGAGAGGAAAACGGGCCGGACCGGCCTTACGGGAGAGACCCGATGGGACAAGCATTCGCCTGGGACGAGAGCTATCAAGACTCCATGAACGAGAAGCAGCAGAAACAGCCTGAGACCATCCCGCTCTTCGGGGAAGCATATTCCGACGGCCACCAGGTTCGCATGCGCTCGCTCGAGGGCATCCACGTGGACGAGATCCTCGAGGAGGGCCTGCTGCGGGGGGCGTCCGACGTGCACATCCACTGCGGGCTTCCGCCCGTCTTCCGGGTGGACGGCAGCCTGGTGCGCAGCGACTACGAGCCCCTCGATGCCCGCACCATCCAGCGGCTGGTCTACGACATCCTGTCCGGGGAGCAGGTGGGCCGTCTGGAGGCGGAGCGTGAGCTGGACCTTTCGTACTCGATGGGCGACCGCTGCCGCTTCCGGGTGAACGTCTTCCGGCAGAAGGGCAGCTATCAGGCTGCGTTCCGCGTGGTGCCGAGCGAGATCCCGGACATGGACGAGCTGCGCCTTCCTCCCGTCCTGCGCAAGCTGACCCAGACCACCAGCGGGCTCATCATGGTGACCGGGCCGACCGGTTCGGGGAAGTCCACCACCATCGCCGCGATGATCGACCACATCAACCAGAACCGCTCGGTGCACATCATCACGCTGGAGGACCCCATCGAGTATCTCCACCGGGACAAGCGGGCGATGGTGACGCAGCGGGAGCTCCACTCGGACACGGACTCGTTCCACAACGCCCTGCGCGCCATCCTGAGGGAAGACCCGGACGTCATCCTGGTGGGCGAGATGCGGGACCTGGAGACCATCAGCGCCGCGCTCACCCTGGCGGAGACCGGACACCTGGTCTTCGCCACCCTGCACACCCGCAGCGCGGCCCAGACGGTGGACCGCATCGTGGACGTCTTCCCGCCCCATCAGCAGGAGCAGATCCGCGTCCAGCTGTCCAACACGCTGGAAGCGGTCATCTCGCAGCTGCTGCTCCCCATGCGCGAGGGCGGGCGCGTGGTCGCCGTGGAAGTCCTGGTGGCCACTTCGGGGATACGCAACCTCATCCGGGAAGGCAAGACCCACCAGATCGGGACGGCCATCGAGACCGGCACCAATCTGGGGATGCAGCCCATGGACCGCTCGCTGGCCGAACTGGCCACTCTGGACCTCATCTCGCTGCAGCAGGCCAAGCTGCACGCGACCGACCATGAGAACCTGGATCGCTACCTCGGAGAACGATGATGGCAGTCTTTCAATACAGCGCGGTCGATGCATCCGGGAAGACCATCACGGGCTCCATCGAAGCGGAGTCCGAGAACCTGGTCATCTCCCGCTTGCAGCAGCAGCAGTATCACATTGTGAGCATCCGCAGGGCGCGGGGCGGCACGAAGACGGCCGCCCAGCCGCGGAAGAGTTCGACGAAGGGCAAGAAGGTCAAGCTCCAGCAGCTGGTGGTCTTCACGCGCCAGCTCTCGACGATGATCGAGGCGGGCATCGGCATCGTAAAATGCCTGGAGATTCTGGGGAACCAGACCAAGGACCCGGTGATGGCGCAGGTCATCGAGACGGCCAAGCGCGACGTGAAGGGCGGGATGAGCCTGACCGAGGCGTTCAGCAAGCACCCGCACGTCTTCAACAAGCTCTACGTCAACATGATCCGCGCAGCGGAGACCGGAGGCATCCTGGACACCATCCTGGAGCGCGTCTCCCAGTTCCTGGAGAAGGAGCAGGAGATCCGGAACAAGATCAAGAGCGCGATGATGTACCCCACCATCGTGCTGATCTTCGCGTTCTGTATGGTGGGCGCTCTGTTCGTGTTCGTGCTGCCGAAGTTCAAGGAGATCTTCGCCTCCATGAACATCGAGATGCCCCCTGCGACCGCGATGCTCTTTGCGATGAGCGACCTGCTCCGCAACTACATCTACATCCCCATCGGTTTCGCCGTGGGCGGCTACTTCGGCATCCGCTGGGTGCTCAGCACGCCGGGAGGCAGGTATCAGTACGACAAGCTCAAGCTGAACCTTCCGGTGGTCGGCGAGCTGGTGCAGAAGATGGCGATTTCACGGTTCGCGCGGACTTTCGGCACCCTCATCGCGAGCGGCGTTCCCATGATGCGCTCGCTGGAGATTGTGGGCGAGACGTCCGGCAACATCGTCATCGCGAAGGCGGTCGAGAACGCGCGCAACTCCATCAGGGAGGGACAAAAGGTCAGCGCTCCGCTGGCCGCGAGCGGGGTGTTCCCCGCCATGGTGACCCATATGATCGACGTCGGCGAAGAGACAGGGCGCCTCTCCGACATGCTGGTGAAGGTGTCGGACTTCTACGATGATGAGGTCGACAACGCGGTGAAAGGACTCACCTCGATGATCGAGCCCTGTCTGATCGTCTTCATGGGCCTTGTGGTCGGTTTCATCGCCATCTCCATCATGGCCCCGATCTTCAAGATTGTGACAAGCATCGAATGAAGAACGCTTACAGACCGAGACTCACGGAAGAGCAGATCCAGCAGCTGCTGGAGCGGTACAGGACACGGCGCGACACGCGCGCCCGGGACAAGCTGGTGCTGCAGTACAGGAACCTGGTGGAATCCATCGGACGGCGCTTCGCCGGGGCCGGCGAACCGGTGGAAGACCTGGTGCAGGAAGGCTACATCGGGCTGATGTCGGCGCTGGAAGGGTTCGACGCGTCGAAGGGGGTGAAGTTCTCGACCTATGCCACCCATTTCGTCATCGGGCAGATAAAGCACTATCTGCGCGACAAGGGCAAGATCATCAAGGAGCCGGCCTGGCTGCAGGAGCTCAACCAGCGGATGCAGCGGGTCATCGAATCGCTGGCTCAGCAGTACGGCCGCACGCCGACCGAAGCCGAGATAGCCCAGGTGATGAAGATCTCTGAGGAGGAGGTGAGTTCGCTGCTCACCACGCGGGACGTCTTCAAGGTGGGCTCTCTGGACGCGGAGCGGGATGACGGGTCGTCCGGGGGCGCCGAGATCGAGAAGGTGCGCTCGCGGCAGTACGAGACGTTCGAGCTTCCCATCGAGGACCGCATCGTCCTGGAGTCGGCCGTGGAGCGTCTGAAGAACGTGGAGCAGCGGGTCATCCACGAATACTTCTTCCGCGACCTGAACCAGACGGAGATTGCGCGGAAGCTGGGGATATCGTGCAACTACGTGTCGCACATCCTGCGCAACTCCACCAGAAAGCTGAAGAAGATCCTGACCACCGAGGACCTCAAGGAGGTGCAGGTGCAGCTGCGGGCCCTTCAGAGGCGCGGCGGGGCGGTGGACATGGAGGAGATATCCGGCATCACGGACCCGGCCACCGGACTCTACACGCGGTCCTATTTCCTGGCGCGGCTGGAGGAGGAGCTCTCCCGGGCGACCCGGCACCATTATCCGGTGGCAGTGATGCTGATGTCGCTGGAGTACCGGAGCGACTCGCAGGGCGGATGGGCTCCGATGACCGCAGACGAGCGTCTGGAGGCTCTGGGCCAGGCCATCCGCTCCCGCGTGCGCCGGGCGGACCTGGTGGCCCGCTACGATTCCAACCAGTTCGCGCTGATGCTCCCGCACACCGGCTCGCAGGCGGCAGCCGTCTGCGAACGGCTGCAGGGCATCGTCCAGACGATGAACGCCTCATCCGGACAGGAGCTGTTCCCGCTGCGCGGGACGCTCACGTTCGCAAGCTTCCCGCAGGATGCCGGGAACATCGCCGACCTGCTTGTGCGGGTGGAAGCCGGCCATCCGCCGTCGCAGGCGGTGGAGCGGAGACGAGAGGCTCTGGCGGCCTGATGCATCCTGACGGAGGCGGCTCTGGGGGGCCCGGCGCCGACGGCGCCGGGCCCTTCAATTCGCGTGGACACCCCCCCACCCCGGTGCTACAATCCCGAAGACCCGCCGGTGCCGAGTGCTCCGGCGGCCGGATGAGACCTGCAAACCACGGACAGGAGGCTCGAAAGAGACCGCTGAAATGACCAGTGACGCGGCAAGAGACGGCAAAGTGAGAGTCGGTGTGGTCGGTGTGGGCATCGGCCGGCTGCACCTGGAGGGCTACCGCACGCATCCGTGCGCGGACATAGCCGCCATCGCGGATGTCAACGAGGAGCGCGCCAGAGCGACCGCGGAAGAGTTCGGCGTCCCCCGGTACTACACGGACTACGAGGAGATGCTCCAGAAGGAGGAGCTCGACGGGGTGAGCGTCTGCACCCCGAACAGCCTGCACGCGCCCGTCGCCATCGCCGCCTTCCAGGCCGGCTGCCACGTGCTCTGCGAGAAGCCCATCGCCACCAGCGCCGGGGAAGGGCAGAAGATGGTGGATGCCGCGAAAAGCGCCGGGAAGATCTTCATGATGGCGTTCAACAACCGCTTCCGCGGCGACACGCAGGTGCTGAAGAGGTATATCGAGCAGGGACGCCTCGGCCGCATCTACTACGCCAAGACCGGTTGGATACGGCGCCGGGGCATCCCGGGGATGGGCGGCTGGTTCACCACCCGCGCGATGTCCGGTGGAGGACCGCTCATCGACATCGGCGTGCACGTTCTGGACCTCACGCTGTATCTGATGGGCAACCCGAAGCCCGTCTCCGCGTTCGGAAGCACCTATGCCGAGTTCGGTCCTCGGATGCCGGGGGGAGAGAACTACGACGTGGAGGATTTGGCCGCGGCAATCGTCAAGTTTTCCGACGGCGCCACGGTGTTCCTGGAGGCGAGCTGGGCGTCCAACATCGAGGGCGACCGCTTCTACGTGACGCTGATGGGCACGGAGGGAGGCGCCGACCTGGAACCGCTCCGGCTCTACACCGAGGAGAACGGCCACCTGGTGGACATCGCTCCGCAGGCGCCGGCGGTGCACGGCCACCATGCGGAGGTGCGGCACTTCGTGGACTGCATCAGGGAGAACAGGACGCCGCTGGCCACAGGCGAGCACGGACTGGACGTGGTGAAGATCCTCGACGCCATCTACCGGTCGGCGGAGACCGGGGAGATGGTGCGGATCGACTAGGGAAACGCGGCGGCGAGGCCGCCGACATCAGGGGAGGAGTCTGCAACGATGAAGATCGGCGTATTCACGGTTCTGATGAGCGACCAGCCGCTGGAGCAGGTGCTGGACTTTCTGGCCGAGAACGGCGTGGAAGCTATCGAACTGGGCACGGGGAACTATCCGGGCAACGCCCACTGCAACCCGGATCAGCTTCTGGAGAGCGAGAAGGCGCGCAAGGACCTGCTGAAGGCTGTGGAGAAGCGGGGGCTCATCATCAGCGCCCTGTCCTGCCACGGCAATCCCATCCATCCCAACAAGCAGATAGCCCAGGAGCATCACGACACGCACCGCAAGACGGTGCTTCTGGCGGAGAAGCTGGGGCTGGACACGGTCATCGGGTTCTCCGGGTGCCCCGGGGACTCGCCCACCGCCAAACGCCCCAACTGGGTGACCTGCCCGTGGCCTCCGGATTATCTGGAGACGCTGGAGTGGCAGTGGAAGCGCAAGGTCATCCCGTACTGGAAGCAGGAGGCGAAGTTCGCACGGGAGCACGGCGTGCGTCTGGCGTTCGAGATGCACCCCGGGTTTGTGGTCTACAATCCCGAGACGCTGCTGCGGCTTCGCAAGGCATGCGGGGACAACATCGGCTCCAACTTCGACCCGAGCCATCTCTGGTGGCAGGGGATGGACCCGGTGCTGGCCATCCGGACCCTGAAGGACTGCATCTTCCACTTCCACGCCAAGGACTGCCGCATCGACCCCGCCAACACCTCGGTGAACGGGGTCCTTGATACGAAGAACTATGTGGACCCCGAGGCGCCGATGGCCAACGAGGCCCGGCGCTCCTGGATCTTCCGCACCATAGGCTACGGGCACGACGCGGCGGTGTGGCGTGACATCGTCTCGGAGCTCCGGCTGGCCGGCTACGACCATGTGCTGTCCATCGAGCACGAGGACAGCCTGATGTCGGCGCGGGAGGGGCTGCTGAAGGCGGTCAACTTCCTGAAGCCGATGCTCATCACCGAAAAGCTGGGCGCGGCCTGGTGGGCGTAACACCGGACGCCATCCGGTGAGCCTGAGACTCGAGGGGGCGGCCCGGTGGCCGCCCCCTCTTTCCGTACTGATGCGCGCCGCGCTATCATGCCCCGGCGGTCCGGGGCCGGACGGCACAGAGGGCTCCGGCAGGCGGCAGGAAGATGAGCCAGATGAGCATCCGGGACAACCTTCTGCGGGTCCGTGAGCGCATCGCGCGCGCGGCGGAGAGAGCCGGCCGCGACCCGGCGGAGATAACGCTGGTGTGCGTGTCGAAGACCAAGCCCGCCTCGCTCGTGCGGGAGGCGCTGGAGGCCGGAGCCACGGACTTCGGCGAGAACTACGTGCAGGAGGCGGCGGAGAAGATCCCGATGGTGGGCGGGGGAGCCCGGTGGCATATGATAGGCCACCTGCAGTCGAATAAGGCCGCGAAGGCCGCGTCGCTGTTCGATATGGTCCAGTCGGTGGACAGTGCGAAGCTCGCCTCGCGGCTGGCCCGCCCGGCCCGGGAGCTGGGCCGCGTGCTCGAGGTGCTGATCGAGGTGAACGTGGGCGGAGAGGACACCAAGACCGGGACCCCGCCGGAAGAGGTGCCCGCCCTGGTGGAGGCCGTCCTTGCGGAAGAGGGACTGCATCTGGCGGGCGTGATGGGCATCCCGCCGTTCCTGGACGACCCGGAACAGGTGCGGCCGTATTTCGCTCAGCTTTGGAGGATTTTCGAGACCCTGCCCGAGGCGAACCGCAGCGTGCTCTCGATGGGGATGTCCGCCGACCTGGAAGCCGCCATCGCCGAAGGCTCCACGATGGTGCGCGTGGGCACCGCAATCTTCGGGGCGCGCTAGCCTGGCATCGAACCGCGCTTCCGGCGGGCGGAAGAAAAAAGCGGGAAGCGGATGCAGGATGCGGCCCGGAGGGTGTAGAATAGGGCCGGTACTGTTGCCCTTTACGAAACGGGAAAGAGGGCGGACGACGGCGCTTTGCTCCTATCCGGGCGCCGTATATGCAAGACCCTCTCACAGAAGACGACATGGTCCCGGGACAGGGATGGACGCCGGGACAACGACAGCCCCTGAGCATCCTCGCCCGTGCACACGGCTGACTGAACACGACTTCCGGCCTGCGGATTCCCGCCGCGGCCGGCATGGAGCGCTCACCGCGAGATGAACGACATGCTGCTGGATGATTTCGACGAGCCCCGGGGACTCTGGGACCGGCTGAAGGACAGGTTCGGGATGACGGCCGAGGAAGACGAAGAGGAAGTCCAGGAGTCGCGCCCGCAACGAAGGAAAGGGGTTCCCCTGAGGATGCCTTCGGCCCGGGTCCAACGCGTATCCGTCTGGCACGCCGCCGAGAGCTTCGACACCGCCCGTCAGGCGGCTGACGGCTTGAAGCAGGGACATCCTCAGGTGGTGAACCTTGAGAACACCAGCCCGGAGCTCTCCGAGAGGATCATCGACTTCCTGAACGGGGTGATCTACGCGCTGGACGGCTATGTGGAGAAGGTGGGGCACAGGGTCTACTTCTTCACCCCCAGCAACATGGTCATCGACGTCGAGGACGTCACCCCGCGCCAGAGAAACCTGTTCTCGGGGAACTGAGGCTCTGCTGACGCGGGCATCCGCAGGAACGGAGCTCTAAGGATGAGGATCGCATTCCTGGGGACGGGAGCCATGGGCGGCGCGCTGGTGCGCGGCGTCGTGGCGTCCGGCTTCCGGCCGGCTGCGGACATCCTGGCCTACGACCCCGACCGGTCCCGGCTCCAGGCGCTGGAGCGGGAGACGGGCATCCGGGCCTGCCGCGCAGCGCTGGAGGCGGCGCGGGAGGCGGGGGCGGTGGTCCTTTGCGTGAAGCCCGCTCACGTGGCGGAGGCGCTCCGGGAGTGCGCTCCGGCATTCGGTCCCGACAGGCTCCTCATCAGCATCGCCGCCGGGGTGCGCATCTCCACCCTGCAGAGCCTCCTGCCGGAGGGGACCCCGGTCATCCGCGCCATGCCGAACACTCCCGCCACCGTCGGGAAGGGGGCCACGGCGCTCTGCGCCGGGCCGGGCGCCGGCTCCGCACATCTGGAGCTGGCCACGGGGCTTTTCAGCTCCGTGGGGATGGCGGTGACGGTGGAGGAGAAGCAGATGGACGCGGTGACGGGGCTGTCCGGGAGCGGTCCGGCGTTCGTGTTCACCGTGATCGAGGCGCTGGCGGACGGAGGCGTGAGCGCGGGGCTCCCGCGGGACGTCGCCCTGACGCTGGCCGCCCAGACCTGCGCGGGGGCCGCCGAACTGGCCCTGCGGTCGGACCGTCACCCGGCACAACTGCGCGACCAGGTGACCAGTCCCGGCGGGACCACCATCGCTGGCATCGCTGAGATGGAGAAGGGCGGAGTGCGCTCCGCCCTCATCAGCGCGGTGCAGGCGGCCGCCAGACGAGCGAAGGAGCTTTCGGAGCAGTGAGACTGCTGATCCTCATCCTGCAGGTGTACCAGTGGATCATCATCGCCCGGGCGGTGGTCAGCTGGATCCCGTCCATCCCCCGGTATCACCCGGCGGTGAGGCTGCTGGAGGACCTGACCGAGCCCGTCCTCAGGCCGCTTCGCCGCCTCATCCCGCCGGAGAAGACGGCATATGTGGATTTCACGCCGCTGATCGCGTTTTTCTTCATCAGTTTTCTCATCCGTGCGCTCGTCAGCGTGGCGGCGCCGGTGCGGCCGATCATTCCGTGACCCGAACCCGCGGAGGCATGTCATCATGAAGATAACAGCCATCGACCTGACGCACAGGAAGTTCGCCCGCAGCTTCCGGGGATACCGTCCGCAGGAGGTGGACGACCTGCTCCGGCAGCTGGCTGCGGAGCTGGAGGAGAGCGCGCGCGACCGCGTCCGCATGCAGGATCAGATCGAACGCCTGCACGCCGAGGTGGCGCGCTACCGGGAGATGGAGCAGACGCTCAACAACGCCGTGCTTCTGGCTCAGAAGACGGCCGACGAACTGCAGGCAGGCGCCCGTCGGGATGCGGAATCCATCCTGCGGGAGGCGGAGCTGAGGGCGGAGCGCCTGAACGCGGAAGCGCACCGGCAACGGCAGGACCTGCTGAACGAGATACGGCGCCTGCAGGAGCGCCGGGAGGAGATGGAGGACGCGCTGCGCTGCGCCGCCCGCGACCTGCTGGAGTGGCTGGAGCGCCGGCGGTTCGACAGGGTGGTGGCGATGCCGGCCGATGACGTGGAGACGGTGGAGTCCGGCGAGCAGGTCCGGGCCCTGCGGCTGGAGGAGGCTTCGCCGGAGGACGCCGCGGAGCAGGAGGCGCCCGGGACAGGCACGCTCGCGGCCGAGGGGACGGAAGGCCACTGAGGCGACCTCCCGGAGGTGCAGATACGCACAGGATTTGAAGCGGAACCTGGACAGAGATAAGCACGATCGCAGGATGCGCGGTCCGCGAGGGAGCAGACCGTGGAGCTAGCGCGCGCCATCTTCGCCGTGGTGTTCGCGCTGGCCGTGCTGGGTCTCTGGCTGGTGCTCATCTACTTCTCCATCCAGTCGCTGCGGACGTGGCGAAGGGAGAAGCGGGCTCCGGTGGAAGCGCTGAAGGCGTCGGTCTCGCGCTGCTACCAGGAGGAGGACTTCGTCCTGCAGTATGCCGACCGGGTGGTGGCGCACCATCTGGTGGAGTTCACCGCGGAAGACGGACGGAAGTTCACATTCTCGATGACGCCGGGACAGTTCCGTCAGTTCGACGAGGGCGACAACGGCATCCTGCGCATCCGCAACGAATGCTTCCTCTCCTTCGAATCGCTGACCGGCACGGGACAGGCCATCTATCAGGCCGGCACCGACGCCGAGCGCGTCTATCGCCGCATCGTGCGCGGGAAATGAGTGCGGAGGGCCCGCCCTGCGTCCGTCTTCAGGCGAAAGTGACCCCCCGAAGCTCGCAGGTCAGCGTCCATCGTGGACCTGACGGCGTCCTCCTCGTCCGCGTGACGGCACCCCCCGCGGAAGGACAGGCCAACCGGGCGGTGGTGGAAGCTCTCGCGAAGTCGCTGGGGGTGCCGAAGTCCAGCATCAGGATCGTATCCGGGGAATCCTCGCGTCTGAAGACTGTAGAGATCCGCGGCATCTCCCGAAATGAGATAGAGGACCGCCTGGCTGCTGCCGGCTGAGCCGTCCATCGCGCATCCGGGAGAATCTGCGGAGCACAGAGTCTTGGACCACCGCACCCATCCGCGCATCCTGCTGTCTGCGGCACTCCTGCTGCTGCAGACGCTCGTCTGCGTGCCGCCGGGTGCGGCCGCTCTCCGGCTCCGGGCGGAACGCAACACCATCGCCGTGCTGGACGAGAGCGGGCGCAAGCTCGGGGCGTTCGTGCGTCCGGAATCCGACCTAGAATCTTCGGGACAGGAGACATTCAGCGCGGTCTCCGTGCGAGCCGGCGGCGATTCCGGAACGATGCTCTGGCGCTCGAGCCTGGACTACGAAGTGGAGATGGCGCTTCAGGCGCAGCCTGCGCCGCCCCGGGTGGAGGCCAGGGTGAAAGTCCGGAACCTGTCTTCGACGGCCCGGCACACCTACCTGTACTTCCCCTTCGAAAGGGAGGACGTGGTGGAGCGTCCTCTCCTCATCAGCTTCGCTGCGGACGGGGACGAGGTGCTGCCGTTCGAACGGGAGATGCCGGGCGAGGGAATCACCGCATTCTGGAGCACGCAGGACCTGAACCTTGCGCGTCCCGACGCGGAGCTACTGCTTCCGGCGGTGGCGGCGCAGACCGGGCGCGGGTTCCTTGTCGCGGGCTGCGACCCGGCCTGCGCGTTCGCGATCCGCTTTCATCGGGAGGTGCGCCTGGAGTTCGCCCGCCGGTTCTTCCTGCCCGCCCAGCAGGGCGCCGAGGACCGCGCGCCGCTCAGCCTGAGCCCGGCGTGGAACCGCCCCTACACATTCTTCATCGGAGTGGCTCCCGCAGACACGCGGTGGCCGCAGCTGTACCGCGACTGGTTCCTCGCACTGAACCCTGAGCGGACACACCGCCGAACGGCGCAGCCCTTCGGACCGCTCGGCCGCCGGAGCGGCTCCAGGGCGGACATCCTGCTGCTGCAGGGCGGAGAGGCGCCCCCGGCCGGTGCGCCGGAACGCGCTCTGGTGGAGATGCCCGCCCGCGCGCCGTCGGATGCGCAGGGACGGCCGGACGAGGCGCTGCGGGGCAGCCTCATCCTCACTCCCGCGGGCCAGCCCGTCCCGCACGGCGGCGGGTGGAAGGTGAACATCAGTCCCCGGTTCCCGTTCGGCGCACGGCTGCTGTCGGAGATGGAGGAGATGGACCCGTCCCGCGGGGCCGGCGTGGTGATCGACACCGGCCCGGACGAGAACAGGGTGGACCGGTCGCGCCGGCTGCCCCCCTACCCGTTCTTCCCCCACCACCTGGCGGCGGCGGAGCTGCTGGAGGATGTGCGGAAGCGGACGGCTCCGCGCGGGCTCCTGCTGGCGGCCCGGACCGCTCATCCGGCCAGCCCGGCCCTGGAGCTGGCAGATGCGGCCGTGGTGACGGCGGAGTCCGACCGTCTGGCGGGCGTCAGGCTGGCAGCGGGGACGCTGCCGATGGCCTCCGCGGGACCGGCCGGCCGGGACGGGTGGCTCCGGGCGCTGTTCTTCGGCTGCGTCCCTCCTGCGGAGGGCCCGGCGGGCTTCCCGGAGGCAAGGCTCTTCATGGCGCTGGGAAGGGCCGCCGTCACCGGCGGCTCCCCGGCTCTCGACCGGCTGGAGTTCGAATCGCCGTCCGGAGAAAGATGGGTCACTCTGCGCAACACCGGCCCGCTGGCGACGGCGCGGGCGGCCGCTTTCGCCCCCTCCCGGACCTCTCCCGGCGGGGAGGCCTTGCACGTGTTCTCCTGGTCGCCGGCGGACGGTCTGCGCTGCCACGGGACGGCCCGCGCTCCCGATGCGCTCGGTGCGCTTCAGGTCACGATGAACCTTGCGCCGGGCGATACGGGCATCCTTTTCGCGGTGCCGTCCGGGCTGGTCTCCGGGCTCCCCTACGCCTCGCTGCTCCCCCGGGCCTCGACGGAAGACGCGGTCGAGCCGGGCTCCTGACGGACCGCTCCCGGGCGCCTCGGGAGGACGCGGATGTTCTCTCGGGAACGTTGCGGGGCCGTTGTATAAGTTTCACGAAACACCCCGTGACCCGGTTGTTCCACACCTTTTTCCACAGCCTGTGGAAAACTCGCCGGATTGTAGTAGAATGCCGCTGCAAAGACGGCCACCCCTTCGCCCGGCGCTGTGGAAAGCGGCTGCGGAAAACGCACGGGCACCGAGGCCGGACGCAGGCGCGGGGCAGCGCCGCGGCGTGACCTGCTGCTGCGACCGGGGCTCATCTGGCGGCGTCAGTGTCGAATACGGTTGCAGATTTTATCCTAGACTTGGACTGCAGAGCGTCAAAGAGGCTCCTCACGACAGAGGTCCGGCTGACCACCGTGTCGGCCGGGAGCGGGTTCGGACACGTGTTCGTGTTCACGCGGCCCGGGGCCAACTGCATCGCCTTCCGTCCACAGCGCGACGGAGCGGTGACGGTGGGGGCGGGAGAGGATGCTCAGGACGCCCTGTGCCGCATCCGGGCCTGCGACGCAGGGTTCGTCCTGGAGACTCCCGGGGAGCAGCCGGACATGCCCGTCTCGGTGAACGCCCGGCCGGCGGGGCACGGAACGCTCCTGAAGGACGGAGACGCCATCCAGGTGGGTCCGACGGTCTTCCGGTTCGAGACGCGCGCCACGGACCACCCTTCCCTGCAGGGCAGGGACCTTTCGGAGGAGCAGGGAATGGCGAAGGTGTACGAGGCGCTCAAGGCGATGGTCCGCGCGGCGGGCGTCGGCAGGGAGGCCGCGCACCATCACGGAGCGCTCCGGAGATGATCTGCGGCATCGGGACCGACATCCTGGAGATAGGTCGGATGCGGGAGTTCCTGGCCCGCGGGCCCGCCGCCCTGGACCGGGTGTTCACCCGCCGCGAGCAGCAGCTGGGCGCCGGGAAGGGAGACCCGGCTGCATTCTTCGCCGGACGCTTCGCGGCCAAGGAGGCGGTGGCGAAGGCACTGGGCCCGCCGC
>FWWL01006715.1_pt1 | contig 16341 bp, 18 predicted proteins | sample 2228331 | NCBI WGS metagenome assembly FWWL01 (sample SAMEA103939775, study PRJEB20133) | metagenome
AGCATTACCGCAAGCGCTCAAAGGGCCGCGGTCAAAGGTTCAGAGAAGAGTTTGCGCAAAGAGGGGGCCGCCTTTTTGGGTGGCCCTTTTTGCGAAATCTGTCATCGGCCACTCGGCGCTCGGATGTCCACGCTACAAAAGCAGTCCCGCGCTTGCCTGAGGGACCGGCATTAGCATGATGAACGTCATGACTGCGGTTCCTTCCCATACCGGAGCGCGCGCCGGTGCTCCGCTGTGAGCGACCGCGCTTTTTCCCTCTTTTCTTTCCCCAAGGCCGCTTGCCGTGCGCCGTCTGTTCAATTAACCGCGTCGAATTTTCCTGGCCCGCGCTCGACACTGCCCGCTCATGCGCCATCCTGACGATCCTTTTGCTTTGCCCGGTCAGGTGGTCGGGCTCTTGGGGGGGTCATTCGACCCCCCGCATCTTGGCCATTTGCAACTTTCTCGCGAGGCGCTCAGAAGGCTGCGGCTTAACCGCATTTGGTGGCTTGTCAGCCCCGGTAACCCCTTAAAAAGCCACAAACCTGCGCCGCTTGCCGAAAGGCTTGCGGCAGCCCGCGCGCTTCTGGTCGATCCGCGCATCTGCGCCACCGATATTGAGGCGCGACTTGGCACGCGGGCAACGATTGACACCTTGGCCGCGCTCCGGCGCCATTATTGGGGCGTAAATTTTGTTTGGCTCATGGGCGCTGATAATCTCGTTGACTTCCACCGGTGGCATCGGTGGCGGATGATCTTTGCCGAGGTTCCGATTGCGGTTTTCGCGCGCCCGCTTGGCCGGCCAAATGCCGCTGCACTCTTGTCACCCGCAGCGCGCGCCTTTGCAAAGGCGCGCCTGCGCCCGCCGTTGGCCCACACGCTTGCCCGCCTAACACCGCCGGCCTGGGTGTTTTTGACGATGCCGCTTTGCCCTCTCTCGTCCTCAGCCTTGCGGGCCCAGGGGGTTTGGCCGGCTGGCGAGAGACCGGCGTTAGCACTTCGCATGCAGAGCAGGCGGGGCACATAAGCCACGCGCGACGCAAAAGTCGCTTTGCACAAGGGCAGATCCGCGCTTTAAGGGCAGGGCCGGCTTGCGTCCAGGTAAGGCTTCCAGGCTTGCAGTTTTTGTGCACGCCAAGCAAAGATTTTCGATGTACCTTCATGAGGGGGGAGGAGAAGCCATCTTCGGACGCAGACGCTTCTTGAGCGCGGCGGGTGCTCTTGGCGCATGTGTCTTGGCGGCCCCCGCCAGGGGCCACGCGCCGGAGCGTTCCCCATTTCCGCCCCCGCGACCGCCTCTGGACGGGCACGGAGCGGGGGGGGCAGCCGATGCTCGTGGCACCACTGCGGCAGCTGAGTTGATTGCCCGTGCAAATCTCGGCGGGAGAACGGGCTTTGCCGCTCTCGACGCCGAGACGGGCGAACCACTGCAGCTTTTTGAAGCGGATCTGCCGCTGCCGCCTGCAAGCGTGGCCAAAGCGCCAACCGCGCTTTACGCGCTCGATCGGCTTGGGGCGGGCCATCGATTTGTCACCCGTGTGCTTGCTGCACCCAAGGCCGATGCACCGCTTGCAGCGGACGGGGTTTTGAATGGTGATTTGATCTTGCTCGGCGGGGGTGACCCAACGCTTGAGACCGCTGATCTTGCCACGATGGCCGATGCCCTTGTCGCGTGCGGGTTGAGACGCATCACTGGCCGCTTCGTGGTGGATGAGACGGCTTTACCCGCACTTTTGGCCATTGATCCTGATCAACCGCCGCAAGCCGGTTATAACCCGGGCATCAGCGGGCTCTGCCTCAATTTCAACCGCGTGCATTTCGCTTGGGCGGTGAGCGACAAGAGCCTGTCTCTTTCGCTCGATGCCCGCTCTGAGCGCGAGATCCCCCCCGTCAGCGTGATCAACATCAACGCCGTTGAGCGCACCGAGCCGGCCTTCAGCTACACGCTGACAAGAGAAGGCGAGCTTTGGACGGTTGCGCGGGCCTCGCTCCGGGGGCAAGGCTCGCGCTGGTTGCCGGTGCACAGGCCGGGGCTTTATGCGGGCGATGTTTTTCGCGCGCTCCTTGCCGCCCGCGGCGTCCGCCTGCCGGCGCCAGAGCTTGGCCGCCTCACGGGACCAGGGTCTGTTCTTGTTGAGCACCGCTCGGCTCCTCTCGACAGAATTTTGCGCGACATGCTGCGCTATTCGACCAACCTTGTCGCGGAATGCTGCGGCCTTTTTGCAAGTTCTGTCGGCACTCGGCGCATGCCGGCAGATTTACGCGCTTCGGCCGAGAATTTGAATGCGTGGCTCACAACTGCCCTTGGCACGCCGGGCATTGCGCTTGTTGATCATTCCGGGCTCAATCCGGCAAGTCGCACCACGCCCCTTTCTTTTGCGCAATTTTTCGTTGCCGCGTTTCGCGATGGCCGCTTGCTCGAGCTTCTGCGAGAGCATCCAATGCGCGATCAAGCCGGGCGCGTTCAACGCGATCATCCCCTCTCCGTGCGGGCCAAAACCGGCACGCTGCATTTTGTTTCGGCGCTCGGGGGCTATGCCCGGATGCGCTCTGGTCGGGTGATTGCTTTTGCAATTCAAAGCGCGGCCTTGTCGCGCCGTGCGGCCATTGCGCCTGAGGCGCGCGAGCGCCCAGCTGGCGCTCAGGCCTGGGCGGGCCGCGCGCGCGCCTTGCAAGAAGCACTGCTCGAGCTTTGGACTGCGCACTCTGGCTGATCGGCGATGACTGCAGCGCGGCTCTTGAGTGTCTTCGGCGGGGTTGGGTTGTTCCTGTTTGGAATGCAGGCGCTGACCAGCGAGCTTAAAGCGCTTGCCTCAGAGACAGCCCGCGCGGCGATGCGCCGCTTTGCAGGAACGCCGCTGACGGCTTTTTTCACCGGGGCAACAATCACAGCACTGCTGCATTCGTCATCGGCATCAACCGTCATGGTGCTGCGGTTTTTGGGGCGGGGTATGTGACACTCACCGAGGCGCTTGGGCTTAGTCTTGGGGCCAATGTCGGCACCACGCTGACGGGATGGGCGGTGCTGGTTTTGGGGGTGAGGGTCAATCTTTCGCACTTGGCCTCACCAGTCTTGTTCTTGGCGGTGTTGGCGCGACTTGGCTCTCGTGGGACCTTTTCGCGGATCGCAAGCGTCTTCGCGGGATTGTCGATCGTGTTGATTGGCATCGATGTCCTGAAGACAGGCCTTGCCACGGCCGAGGGCATGTTCGGCAGCCTGTCCCTGCCAGGGACAGGCCTTTGGGGGCGGCTTGCGCTGATGCTGGTCGGCATTCTGCTCACCCTCATCACCCAAAGCTCAAGCGCGGGGGTTGCCACGGCGCTTGTAATTTTGGAAAGCGGACATGCCAGCTTTCTTCAAGCTGCGGCTCTGGTTGTGGGAATGACGGTGGGGAGCACCTTCACCGGCGTTCTTGCCAGCCTTGGCGGAACAACCTCCATGCGGCGCGCAGCGCTTGCGCATATGTTGTTCAATCTGGTCCAGGGGCTTGTCGCGCTCATCCTGCTTGATTTTTTGGCGCGCATTCTTCCAAACGGGCCAGGGGATGCAGCGCTTGCGCTCGTGATGTTTCACACAAGGTTCACGCTGATCGGCGCGCTGGCTTTCCTGCCGTTCTTGCCGCGGCTTGTGGGTTTTGTCGAATGGCTTTTACGAGAAAGGCCGAGTGTGATTGCGTTTGAGCTTGACCGTCGGTTTTGGGCCGATCTGGCCGCGGCCACGGATCTTGCGCTTGCCGCAACGCGGCGGCGGGCAGCGACCTTGTTTGACACGATCGCCCCCGCGCTTGCGCAGACTCAAGCCTCGTCCGTCACAGATCATTCGGCATTGACCAAAGAGGTCGAGGCCACCGGGCAGTATCTCACCGAAATCCGGCTCGCGCAAAGCGAAACCCCGCTTCAAGATCGGCGCGCCAAGCTTTTATCAGCGCTTGATCATCTCCGCCGGCTTACAAATCGCGCGCCTCAAGATTTGCGGATCCAAACGGCTGCAACAGACCCCCAAACCCGCCGCGAAGCGTGCTTTTTCGCAGCAAATTTGGCCGTGGCGGCAAATGCTTTGGCGGCAGGGAAACGACATGCCGAAACAAGCGCGCTCTTGACGCGGTGCCATGTGCGCCTTAATCGGATGGCCGAGCGCCTTAATAAGCGCGAAGCCCGTTTCCGTCGCAAGATTTTGCTCTCGGCTGAGAGATCCCCGCGCATTTTCGCGCTCACGAATGCGTTTCGCTGGCTGCGCCGGAGTGTGCAGCACGGGGCTTTGGTGCTGCGCCATGTTGAGGCTGTGCATCGCTAAGGAGATAGCCCAAGCCATGTGTGCGTGGTTAATTTTGGCTTGGCAGGTTGCAGGTTCGTTTTCGCGGGCGCAAGCAGCATCGTCATCGTGGAGGCCGAGCGACCGGTTGCACGCGGCAAGCCGAAACGGTCTGCAACGGCCGAGCGCAACCCCATGCACCCGATGATCGGCCGCAGCGCGCGCTCGAGCTGCCCAAGCCTCTGCTGCCCTGACCCTCAAAGCCGCATGTGCCGGGCGCGGGCACCGCGCTCGATGGCCGCGGCGTGAAGCCGGTCGATGTTGAGCTCATGGCGAATTTCTTCGAGCATCCTGAGCTCGGTCTGGCTCAAGGCACCATCGGCCACAGCAACCTCGCAGGCCAGCGCATAGGCTGTTTCGTGCAAGCGGTCCGGAAGCGCATCACGAATAAGGCCGAACAGCGCATCAAGCCCTTCTTCCTCTTCGAACAGGTCGAAGACAATCCCGGCGATTGTTTTGATACGGTCAGGGTCATAGCCCGCAAAAACGGGCAATGTATCAACCATCTGCTCAATGCTGAGCAGCTCGGCGGTGCGCAGATCCGTATCGGCGGCGGAAACCGCGATTAAGAGCGCAACCAGGGCATCTTGGGGGGAAAGGGGGGGAGGAATTTCGCTCATGGCGCACCAAGCCTCAGTCAAGGCGCCCCGAGATTATTGACACGAGCCTTTCCCGGCAACCAAATTTTCCTCATATCAGACATGTGCCTTGAGAGAGGATGCGAAGCGCGCGGCAAACGCACCGGGCAAGCTCTCAGCCGCATTTGGCCAACGCCGCGATCCGGCCTGACTGGCCTGCGCCAAGGCCCGCGTGCCCTTGGCCGCGAGAGGGGGCGAGGAAGGGTTCATCTTGCTCGACAAGGTGACGGCCACCGCCCGTGGGCGAAGGAGCTTTCGCAAAACGCGTCCCTTTCAAGCGGCTTGTTAGCCGGAGAGGCGCCAAACCCCTTGCCGCCCCTGACGGTTGCCCTGCTCGGGCCTTTCGAGCGCTCCCAAGCTTGAGGGGCGCTGACGTCATCGGCGGGAGAGTCGTCTTCGGGTTTGCGCGTCTCCCGAGCCCGAGTAGGGCAAACGCAACGGCACGACAGGGCAGGACACGACGCGCTTTCCGAGCCCGAGCGGGCCAAACCCTTGCCGCCCAGGTCCTTTCCGCCCGCAGCGCGCGAATGCTTGGCGCCCCCCGCGCGTGACACCCGCCGAAGCGCCGACCATAACTAGGGCCCGGTTTGACGCGCCCGAGGCGTCAAGCGGATCGCACGGAAAAGATTGCGTTTGTGGTGGGGCTTCGCTTGCATTGGGTCTTCGCTCTTGGTCATTCTCCATTTCTGGACGTTGAGGGGATAGGAATGCTTGCCTTCGACTACGACCGCCACTTGATTGCAAACGATGAGCCCTTCACCCGGCTTTTTGTCTCGATTTGCGCTGAAAATTTGCAGAGGCAGGTTGATGCGCAGAATGACAAAGGGCGCTTTTGACCGGAGCCGCTTGTTTTGCTCAATCCGCGCTATCAACCGGGCGCAACGGTTGCGGAATTGGCCGCCTCAGGGGTCCTTGATCCTGCCACTGCACAGATTTTTCGGATCAACGGCGCGCCCCTTCACCTTTACAAGCATCAGACGCAAGCGATTGTGAAAACCCGGGCAGGGCAGACTTTTGTCGTCACCACAGGCACGGGTTCGGTCAAATCGCCGTGCTTCTTAGTGCCGATTGTCAACGCCATCGTTCGCGCCCGCAAGGCAAGGGCGGGGCGTCGGACGCGGGCAATCATCATCAATCCGATCAACGCGCTCGCCAACAGCCAGATTGAAGAGATCAAGATATTTGTCGCACAAGCGGGCTTGCCGGAGGCGCTTTGCCCAGTTGTCCGCCGATACACAGGCCAGGAATCGCAAAGCAAACGGCAAGAGATTGCCGAAAACCCGCCTGACGTTTTGCTGACAAATTTCATGATGGTCGATCTTCTCTTGACACGCCAGGATGAGCTCGACCTGCGTGTGATCGACAACGCCCAAGGCCTCAACTTCATCGTTCTCGATGAGCTTCACACCGATCGCAGCCGTCAGGGGGCGGATGTACCGCTGCTTGTACGCCGCTTGCGCAACCGCTCAGCAGACGGGGCGGAACCCTTGTGCATCGGCATGTCGGCCGCCGTGGCCAGCGAAGGCATCGCAAAAGAACGCGCCGCGATGGTGGCCAAGGTTGCCTCCCGTTTGTTTGGTGCGCACATTGGTGCTGATGCAGTGATCGACGAGTCGCTTGTCCGCGCCACCGACGACGCCTTGAAACTTGATGATGTGCAACCGCGGCTGGCGGAGGTGATTGGCGCGCCGCTGCCAGAGGCCCTGCCCGATGCCCTCTTGCGTCGGCATCCGCTTGCCTTCTCGTGCGAGCTCACGCTCGGCCTTAAGGGCGGGCTCGTTTTGGGGCCGGTGCAAGGCTGTTCCGCTTAATAAGGCTGCCCAGCGCCTTGCGGAGGACTCCGGCCTTTCCGAGGCTGTGTGCCGCGCAGCACTGGAGGCCTTTCTCACGCGGGTGAGCCTTCCTTTAAAAGAGCGTGGCAGCGAAGGTGTTCAGCCTTTTCTTGCCTTCAAACTGCACCAGTTTGTCTCGGGTGCGGGCGAGGTTTACACGACGCTGCGCGATCTGCCATGGCATGTGTTCCTGGACGGCCAACTTGAGGACCCGGTCGATCGCGGCACGCGGCTTGATCGCACCCGCTTCTGCCGCAACTGCGGCCAGGAGTTTCATGTTGTCACCCTGAGCAAGGACGAAGACGGCGAGATCTTCCTTCGCCACCACATCGACGACACGCCGCGCAACGATGCGGCAGGCGACACAGCCGGCTCTCTGACCCCCACCGGCGACGGTGACCCCGACTATCGCTTCACAAGCAAAATCGAAACGCTGCCGGCAAGCTGGCGCGAGGAGAAAGCGGGGGTTGCACGCTTCCGGCCTAATCGTAAGGGACGCGTGCCTGAGCGCATTTCGGTACGGCCGGGTGGGCGCCTCGGCGCTGGCCGCGCCTTTTGGTTTCTGGCGTGCAAATTTGCTTTCTGCCCTCGCTATCGTGATGAACTGAACCCCATCGCCCGCGAGCGCAGCCAGCTGCCCGACCTTTCGGGCAAAGGGCGGAGCTCGGCCACGACGCTCTTTGTCTCATCAGCGTTGCGGTGGATGCAAAACGACACAAGCGGCCTGCCACCGGACAAGCGCAAGCTCCTCGGCTTTACCGACGATCGCCAGGATGCCGCGTTGCAGGCCGGGCATTTCAACGATTTCGTCTTCGTGAGCCTCCTGCGCGGGGCGATCTTAAGGGCGGTAATGGATGCAGGCGCTAGCGGCCTTTCGGAGGATGCGTTCGGTCTCAGGGTCGCGCGGGCGCTTGGCTTACTGTTGCAGAACAACGAGGCGCGCAGCCATTGGCTTAAAGAGTCCGAAGCCGGCGCGGTAGCATGAGAAGAAGCTCAGTGCACCGTAGCGAAAGTGCTTGCGCATCGCGTCTGGGCCGACCTTCGGCGCGGCTGGCGTTTCACAAGCCCCAACCTGACGGGGCTGCAGCTGGTGGGGCTTCACTTTATCGGGCTTGACGCGCTTGCTGAACAGGTCGCCGTGCTTAAGGCGCTTTTGCCGCAAGGCGCGGAGCTTGACCCCCCGCGGCTGCGCGCGCTTCTGCACCGGCTGCTTTCGGGCTTTGTCGAGGGGCTTGCTGTCGAGACCGAAGCCCTCGATCAAACCATTCTTGATGGTGTAAGCCAAAAGTCGCGGTCCCCTTTCTCCGCGCGCCCTGGTCCATCGACCAGGGCGAGCTCCTGCGCACGCGCACGACCCTTCTTCTGCAAACGCCGGACAAGGAAAAGGTGTCTCTGAAAGAAGAGCGCACACGCGTGCGCGCGGGGCATAATGCGCGCATCGCGCGCCTTGTGAACACGCCTGAGTTTTTGGGTACGAGGCCAGAACGCGACGATTATCTTGCGTTTATGAAGGGCCTCTTCGCGCACCTTGCCGCGGAAGGGCTTTTGGTGCGGATCTCGCTTGAGGATGAACTTGTGGGCTGGCGGCTTGCGCCGGGGGCTGTTCGGCTCAAAGCCGGCCCCGGCATCAACACCGCCGAGAGCGCGCTCAACCCCTATTTCCGCGAGCTTTACCTGAGCATCGCAGAAGAGCGCAACACGGCCAAGAGCGCCTGGTGGGGGCTTGAGGCCCGCGAACACACCGGGCAGGCGACAACACGCTTACGCGAATTTTCGCGAGAGGCGCTTTCGTTATGCTGAAGAAGACCAACGGCGAATTGAAGCGCATAAGAACGACTTTCATGAAGCCGGAGAGCCTTTGCGGTTTTTGCCCGCTTTGTTCTGTACGCCAACGATGGAACTTGACGTCGATATTTCGGCGCTCAATGCCGTTTATCTGCGCAAGGTGCCCCCCACGCCTGCGAATTATGCGCAGCGAGCGGGCCGTGCTGGCCGCTCAGGCCAGCCCGCGGTGATCACCACTTATTGCGCGGCGCAATGCCCGCACGATCAGTATTCTTTCTCCCAGCGTCAGGAGATGGTGGCTGGCGTGGTGCGCTTGCCCGCGCTTGATATCACCAATGAAGAGCTCATCCGCTCGCATCTGAATGCGATCTGGCTTGTTGAAACCGGCCTCGCGCTTGCCCCCGACAGTCCGGGTGTGCTCGATCTTGAGGCCGAGGGCTTTCCGCTCAGGCGCGAGATCCGCGCTGTGATCAGCCAGAGTGACCTAGCCCGGGGGGCAGGGTGGAACATGGCTGCGCTTTTGTCTCAAATCCGCGCTTGGCTTGACGGAGATCGGCCCGCTTGGCTTGGGGATCCATACGCTTTTGTGCGCGAGGTGGCGTCCACCGCGCCAAAGGCATGTGACAAAGCCTTCGACCGCTGGCGCGCGCTTGATCAAGCTGCCCGTTCCCAGCTTCTTGAGGCAAATCGATTGTCAGAAGCGCAGGTCCGTTCGTCTGCAGAACGCGACCGCATCAAGAAAGCGCAGGCGCAGGCGCTGGATCAACTGAGCATTTTTGAACAGGGCACCGAAAGCGGCGCGTCGGACTTTTACACCTAGCGCTATCTCGCAACCGAAGGCTTTCTTTCTGGCTACACTTTCCCTCGGCTGCCGCTTTATGCCGACATTCCAGGCGAGGGTAAGACGAGCACTTCTCTGCAGCGCCCGCGCTTTGTGGCGATTTCCGAGTTCGGGCCGAGAAGCCTGATTGACCACGAGGGGCGCGCCTATCGGGTCGTCCGGGCTAAGCTCCCCGCGGGCGACCGCCCTATCGACGGGGCCGATCTTATCACCAAAGAACTGTTCATCTGCGCCACTTGCGGCGCAAGCCGCGAGCAGGAGGTCGAGCGCTGCCATTCCTGCAGCCACCCGCTCGCCGATGCGTGCAAGGTTCTGCGCACGCTCAGAATCGACACCGTCGAGGCTGCCCCTGCCGAACGGATCACTGCCAACGACGAGGAACGCGTGCGCCAGGGCTTCGAGATGCAGACAGTATTTGCCTAGCCCATCGAGCGCTGCCGCCTCCGGATCACCGAAGCAGAGGTGCGCCTTGGCGAAGAGCTGCTGCTCTCCCTGCACTATCCCAACAGTGCCGAAATCAGCCGCCTCAACCTTGGCCTCAAGCGGCGTCGCAACAAGGGCGAATACGGCTTTGACATCGATCCGCAAACAGGGGAATGGTCGAGGCTTGAGGGCGAGCCCGAGGAAGACCCAAGGCCTGACCGTTCAGAGCCAGTGCGTATCGTGCCGATTGTCCGCGACCGCAAGAATGCGCTGCTTGTCCGCTTTGCTGCGCCCGAGGCCCTCGGGCCTGAGACCTTTGCCACGCTGCAACATGCGCTTGTGCGCGGGATTGCCACTGTCTTTGAGCTCGAAGAAGGCGAAGGTCTGGGCGAGCCTCCGCTCAGCCGCGACAACCGGCGGTCGCTTTTGATCTACGAGGCAAGCGAGGGCGGGGCGGGGGTTTTGAGCCGCCTTGTGGAGGACCCCACAGCGCTTCCAAAGGTCGCGCGGGCGGCTTTATCGCTTATGCATTTTAGGGAGGTTGAGGCAGCAATCGCAGCCGAGGATCCCGCCCTTCTGACCGAGGCACCCGAGGCAGAATACGCGCGCGCCTGCTCCCGCTGCCTTTTGTCCTATTACAACCAGCCCGATCACGAGTTGATCGACAGAGGCGACAGCGCCGCGCAGCAACTTTTGATCAATCTTGCCCGCGCGAGCGTGACGCGCAAGGCTAAGCCACCGCCCTCGGGCTGGGATGTGGCATTTGAGAACGCTGGTGTCGCCGCGCCCGACGGCAAGGCGCTTGTGCTTGCGGGCGGCGAAATCCCTTTTGCTTGGCGCGCCGCGCGGGTGGCCGCAGCACTTGGCCCCATCGCGGATGCCGCGCGGGAGGAGGCCGAAGCGTGCGGCTGGGAGCTTTATGCCCTCCCGCCCGAGCCGGCCGTGGGATTGCTCGCGGAATTGCGCAAACGTCTCAAGGAATAACGCTATGACCCTTTCCTTTTCACCTGGCGATCTTGTGCGCGCGCGGGGCCGCGAATGGGTGATCATGCCCGCCCCGCGTGAGGGGCTTCTCGTGCTGCGCCCGCTGTCCGGTGGCGAGGCTGAGACCGTGCTTCTTGACCCTGCGCTTGAGCTTGAAACGGTTGAACCCGCGCGCTTTGAGCTGCCCGCCGATGCCCGGCCAGCGGTTCAGGCCAAGGCTGAGCTTTTAGCCGATGCGCTCAGGCTAACGCTGCGCCGGGGGCAGGGCCGTTCCGCTCGGCCGGGCAATTGCGCTCGAGCCGCGTACCGATCAGCTTGTGCCTCTTTTGATGGCGCTCAGGCTTGCGGTGCCGCGGCTTCTGATTGCCGACGATGTCGGGATTGGCAAGACCATCGAGGCAGGCCTTACCCTGCGCGCGTTGATGGACCGCGGCGAGATCGAGTGCTTTACCGTTCTCTGCCCGCCGCATCGTGTCGAGCGATGGGTCAATGAACTGGATGCGCGTTTTGGCATAAAGGCCGAGGCCGTAACCGCGGGCAGCGCTGCGCGGCTGGAACGCGGGCTTCCCCTCGAGCAGACGCTGTTTGATGCCTACCCCCACACCGTTGTCAGCCTCAATTGCCACAAGGCCGAAAAACGGCGCGAGGGCTTTGCCAAGCCCTGCCCCGATTTTGTGATCGTGGATAAGGCGCATACCTGCGTTGGAACCAAACGCGGCAGGCAACAGCGATTTGAGCTTCTTTGGGCTTGCACGTGACCGTTCGCGGCGGTTGATCCTGCTCACCGCCACCCCGCATTCGGGGGATGAAGGCGCGTTTGCGCGGCTGTTGTCGCTGATTGATCCAGCCTTGGCGGACACGCGCCTTGACGAGCGGAGCTTTCGCGAACGGCTTGCCCGGCACTTTGTGCAGCGCCGGCGCATCGACATCAAAAGCGCTGACTGGGGAGAGACGCGCGCCTTTCCCCGCCACGAAACGACCGAAGACCCCTATCCGCTCTCCCCTGCGCATCTGGCCTTTCACGAGGCGGTGCTTGAGTCTTGCTACGGTGTTGTGGTGCGGGCGGGCGAAGGCCAGCATGAACGCCGCCTTGCCTTGTGGGGCACGCTCGCGCTCATGCGCTGTGTGGGCTCGTCGCCCGCGGCGGCGCATCTTGCTTTGCGCAATCGCGCTGCCAGCGGGGGCAAGCGGCTTGAGCCGCAGATCTATGACGAGGACAACGAGGACGAGGACGCGGTCGATCTTGAACCAAGCCCGAGCTTTGTTGAAGACCCCGCGCTTTCGGCCCTGATCCGGCAGGCCAAGGCGCTCGAAAAACAGCCCGATCCAAAGCTTGAGGCGTTGGTTGCGGCGCTCAAACCCCTGCTCGAAAACGAAGCCAATCCGGTTGTCTTCTGCCGCTATCTGGCCACGGCGGAGCATGTCCGCAAGGGCTTGCGCCGCGCGTTTCCTGAGCTTCGCATCGAGGCGGTGACTGGGCTGCTCACGCCTGATGAACGGCGCAACCAGGTTGAAACCATGGCAGAGGCGCCGCAGCGGCTGCTCGTGGCGACCGAATGTTTATCGGAAGGCATCACCCTGCAGCAGCTCTTCGACACGGTGGTTCATGACGATCTCAGCTGGAACCCGACGGGCCACCAAAAGCGCGCGGGGCGCGTTGACCGTTGCGGCCAGCCGGCACCGGTTGTGCGCTCGATCCTGATGTATTCGCCCGACGGTGCGATTGATGGCGCGGTGCTCGATGTGATCCTGCGCAAGGCTTTTGCGATCCGAGAGCGGACGGGTGTGACCGTGCCCCTGCCGGATGAGCGCGGCCCCGTGACAGTGGCGCTGATGGCCGCCGTTATGCTGCGCCAGGGCAAGGCTCGTCAGCTGACGCTTGACCTTCGCCTCGACGACGACCACAGCCGGTCGATGGAGGCACGCTGGCGCGATGTCGAGGAAAACGAAAAGCGATCGTGCACGATCTTTGCACAGCGTGCGATGAAGCCGCAGGAAGTGATCCAAGAATGGACAAAGACGTGCGCGTTTTTGGGTTCGCCAGACGAGGCGCTGCCTTTGTCAGGCGAGCCATCGCGCATTTTGGCACGCCGCTTGCAGAGCGGGGCGCAACGCGCGTTGCGCATCTTTCAGCGCTCCATCCCGAGCGCCGCGAGCGGCTTGCCGAACGCGGGCTTTCCGGCGCGCTCGGCCTTGCCACCGCCGAACCGGCGCCTTTTCTGGGACGGCGCTTGTCTCGCGCACTCATCCGCTGACCACGGCGCTTGCCGAGACGCTCATTGAAGCTCCGCTCGACCCGCATGGGCCGCCCGCGCTGGCGCTTGGCCGGGTCGGTGCCTGGCCCACTGCGGCCGTGCAACGGCTCACGCAGCTTGCTCTGTTGCGCATCGGCTACAAACTCACGGTCAATACGCGGCGCGAAAAGGTACTGTTGGCCGAGGAGGCTGCCCTTGTTGCTCTCGAGGGCGGGCGCATCGTCGCCAGGGGCGAGGTCGCCCGCGCGCCTCTTGCAGCTGAAGCCACAGGCGACCTCAGCGAGGCGACCCGCGACCGCTTTATTGCCAAGGCGCATGAGGAGCTGCCTGCGCTCCTCTCCGGCCCCCTCTCTGCCTTTGCGCAGGAGCGTGCCGAGGCGCTCAGCGAAGACCACGACCGCCTGCGCGCCGCTTCCGGCGGCAGCACACGCGTCAGCGTCGAGCCGGTGCTGCCGCCCGATGTCATTGGGCTATTCACCCTCCTGCCAGCCGAGGACTATGCCATGGCCAGCAAAGCGCTCACCGACCGTGCCGCCTGGCCCTCGCTCACGCTGAGAGGCACGCCGATCAATCCCGCAACGCTTAAGACAATCGCCGCAACCCAAGACACCGGGTCCACCCGCGCGCGCTATCGCATCCGCAAGGGCCTAACGATCCGCGAGGAAATCGCCATCGCTTTCCGCGTGGGGCAGGCGCCTTATGACGCCTTCGCCCAGGTCGAGAATGCCTCGGCGGAAGCCACGCGCCGCTTCATCTAGGGCCTTCTTGCCGAGGCCTTCGGCTTTGCCGACCTTGCCGCCGCCGAGCCGCCTTTGGCCTTTGTCGCCGGCAACCGCGTGTCCATTGTTATCGTCCCGCCGGGCGAAGAGCTCGACCGGCGCAGCCCCACCCTTTCGACCGACCGCGCGCGCCGGCCCTTGCGCTCGAAAATTACCTCAACGCCACCGAGGCCCCTCTCTGGGGCCTGGTCAGCAACGGCACCCGCCTCAGGCTTATGCGCGCCAATGCCTCGCTCACCCGCGAGGCCTTCATCGAGGCCGACCTTGCCCAGATCTTCCAAAACGACGATGCGGCCTCTATCGCGCTGCTGTGGCTTCTGATCCATTTCACAAGCTTTGGCACATCAGACGCGCCGCCCCACGATTGCGCGCTCGAACGCTGGCGCGAGGAAGGCGCGCGCGAGGGCGCGGCCGCGCGCAAGCGCCTCGCAGGCCAGGTGCAACAGGCGCTTGCCATCCTCGGCACAGGCTTTCTCGAGGCCAACCCTAAGCTCGCCCAGAAGGTACAGTCAGGTGACTATGATCGGCTTGAATTCAAAAACGATCTCCTCCGCCTCGTCTACCGCCTCCTCGTCCTCATGGTGGCCGAGGACCGCAACCTGCTCCACCCGCCGAGCGCCATGCCCGAGGCGCGCGCGCTTTACGCCCCGGGCTACAGCCTGACGCCCCTGCGCGCGCAATCCGTCCGCCGCGCCACCTGGGACCGGCACCATGACCGCTACGAGGGGCTCAAGATCGTCTTCCGCGCGCTGGCCCGCGGCGAGCCGCGTCTCGGTCTGCCCGCTTTGGGCGGCCTTTTCGCCCATGATTTCCTGCCCACGCTCGAGGCCGCGAGGCTCAAAAACCGCGCCCTCATGGAGGCGCTCGACCGCCTAAGCTCGCTAGACGAAGGCACAGGCCTTGTCCCGGTCAACTGGAGCGCCATGGAAACCGAGGAGCGCGGCTCTGTCTACGAATCCCTCCTCGAGCTTGAGCCCCAGCTCGCCGAAGGTGGCCGCCGCCTCACCTTTGCGACCAAGGGCGCTGAAACCCGCGGCAACCAACGCAAGACCACGGGCTCTTACTACACCCTGACAGCCTCGTTGAGGCGCTCCTTGACTCTGCGCTTGACCCGGTGCTCGAGGACGCGCTTGCCAAAGACAACCCCGAACGCGCGCTTCTCAACCTCAAGGTCATGGACCCTGCTTGCGGGTCGGGCCATTTCCTCATCGCCGCGCTGCGCCGTATGGCCGACAGGCTCGCGCGGCTACGCACAGGCGGCCTTCCCTCAGAAGCCGATCGCCGCCATGCCTTGCGCGATGTGGCGCAAAGCTCGATCTACGGGGTGGGTCTTAACCCCCTTGCGGTAGAGCTCACCAAGGTTGCGCCCTGGATCGAGACGGTCGACCCAGGCCGCCCGCTCGGCTTTTTCGACGGGCAAATCCGCTGCGGGGATTCGCTTCTTGGCGTCTTCGACCTCAAGGTCTTGGGCGAGGGCATTCCGGATGCCGCCTTCAAGCCCCTTGCGGGCGATGACAAGGACGTCGCACGCTATTATGCCAAGAAAAACCGGCGCGAGCGGGAAGAGCGCGAGCATATCGAAAGCGGGTTGATCAAGGGTCATGCGCAGAGCCCTGTGGCCGATGTCGCCGCGCTCCGCGCCATGCCCGAGGACACGGTCGCTCAGATCGAGGCCAAGGCCGCGCGCCTCAAAGCGCTGATGAAGGGCGGCGCGGGGCTGAAGCTGGAACAGGCCTGCGACCTTTATGTTGCAGCCTTTCTCTTGCCCAAGCGCAGGGGCGGGCCCGGCGCGGGGTCCGAGGGCATGCCGCGATGGGGGGCCGAGCGGGTGCCAGCCTCAGACACCCTCCGGGAATGGCTGCGCGGGGTGGTCCCCTATGGCCCCGTCTTCGGCGCCGCGATCGACGCCGCCCGCGCCGCCCGCGCCCTGCATTGGCCGCTCGAATTCCCCGAGGTGATGGCCAGGGGCGGCTTCGACGTGGTCATTGGCAACCCGCCCTGGGAGGTAATGCAGCTTGGCGAAGAGGAATAGTTCGCCGCCCGCAGGCCCGAGATCGCGGCGCTCGCCGGGGCGGTGCGCAAGCGCCCCATAGCGGCGCTGAAGCACGACGCGCCAGAGCGTTTCGCCCTGTTCGTCGACGACAAGCGGCAGTTCGAGGCCCAGAACGAATTCGCTCGCGCATCGGGCCGGTTCGACCTGACGGCGCGGGGCAAGGTGAACACCTATGCGCTTTTCGCCGAGCTCTTCGCCACGCTGGCCCGCGCCCGCGCCGGGGCGATCCTGCCCACGGGCATGCGACCGATGCCACCACCGCCCCCTTCTTCGCCCATCTGGTCGAAAGCCGGCGGCTGGCGCGGCTGGTGGACTTCGAGAACCGCGCGGGGCTTTTCCCGGCGGTGGACAGCCGCATGAAATTCGCCCTGCTGACGCTGGGCCGCAACGAGGGCGCGGCGCGGTTCGCCTTCTTCCTGAGCGACCCTGCGCAACTCTCGCAGCCCGAGCGCAGCTTTCC
>FWWL01006717.1_pt1 | contig 16341 bp, 17 predicted proteins | sample 2228331 | NCBI WGS metagenome assembly FWWL01 (sample SAMEA103939775, study PRJEB20133) | metagenome
TTTGTGTTTCTTCTTCTTCTTCTTCTTGTTCAATATTATTATATGGTTCTTGTTCGAGTTCACTTTTTGGTACCTGGTCCAGGTACCACTTTCTGGTACTTGGTCCAGGTACCACTTTTTGGTACCTGGTTGGGCTCTCCCGGGTGGGAAGTTCGGCCAGTTCCGCGCCGTCATAAAGGGCTTCTTCTTCGGGACCGGGGAAAATGAGATAGCAGTTTGTCCCCAGTCTCCCGCTCTCGTGCCGGAGGCGAGCGCGGAGCAGAACACGGCGACCGTCCACGCGCTGTTGGCAGAGGTCGTCCAGGGCCTGGAGGACCGTATTGCGGCTCAGTCCTGTATCGCGCTGAAGCGTCCCTATAGATGGCCAGGCCCAGCCGTGTCCGTTGACCCGCAGTGATATGGCCATCAGCACGAGGAGTTCCGCTCCGCGGAACTTGTGCAGGTGCGGGAGAAGTCGCAGGCTGACCTGGAGATACGGTTCCGGAGCCCCTCCGCTACCAGGCGAGCGCCGACGTCCGTTGAAGATTGTTATCAAAGGGTCCATTTCTCCTCCTGCGGGGTCGGATTTTTGGGTTTCATCGCTTCGCGTGATTTGTGCTTCTTCTTGTTCAATATAATGGTTCTTGTTCGAGTTCACTTTCTGGTACCTGGTCCAGGTACCACTTTCTGGTACCTGGTTGAGTTGCCAGGTACCACTTTAAGGGTCCATTTCTCCTCCTGCGGGGTCGGAAATGGGCACGGGGAATCGTTTTAAAGCCTGCAAGATTTGCCCATTGCCGGGAAATTCGCACGCAGAAACTCCTGCACGTAATGGTAAAGTGCAACTGTTATATGATAACTCGGCACGCTGTCTCTGAGAGCAGTCGCATCGTATGCCATCATTCCCTGAATTAAACTGGGGGGCTCATGTCCCGCAACCCACAGGCAGAATATTACAGCCCTCAGGAACTCGTACAACTCATCTATCACGTGCCAGTAGTCCTGGCTTCTCGCAGGCGAATCCAGGAGTTGCTGATACAGGTTATCCACCACGCCGGGGAAGAGGCTGAGGCTCAGCCCTGCCAGCTTCCCCCGGTCATTGTTATCAAGCCAGTGGGAGGTTGCGCCATACGGGTCGTCTGCCCCCTGCTTCTCCGCAATCCGAAACGCGCACTGTGACCACTTCAGCAACTCCCCCCACGACGGGGATTTCCGTTCCGGCAATGTGAACAGCAATTGTATGCACTCCCCTGTCGTTTGTGGCGTGGGGACCTGGAGGAACTCAACGCACTTCTTGCCCCAGATTAGGAACAGGATGAGCACGACGATATGGGGGCATTTTTCGTTCAACTGCATAATGTCCCCCGGGAATTGCAGTCCACAGCTCTGGAAAAAGCTCCGTACTGCCCATCCCGCGGAGAACAGCTCGCGGCAGTAATCGCTGTACGTTGAATAATTTGACGAAAGGGACAACCGGTGTCCCCTGGCATATGAGATAAGGCCCGCGAGAGCGGTTTCCACTTTTCTGTGCAGGAAGAACGAGCCATACTGGCACAGAGGAACGCCCCAGTATTCCATGTTCGGGACAAACACGGGGTTTTCCCCGATGCAAAGCCCGTATTCAGCCCACCTGTCGCGGGGAGCGTGCTCTGTGATGGTATAATAAATTGCCCGGATGGCGAAGTTCATCAGGGGGCTTGCGGAGGGAGGGAAAGCCACATTCTGAACGGACGGAATGGAAAGAGTGAAATCAGTAAACGCCTGCCTTTTGCTCTCCCCTGGTGGCAGAGACATCTCTCTCTCAAGATGCACCCAGCACTTCAGCAAGCTGTTGTATAACATATTTCACCTCCATTTGTATAATTATGCTTCGGACATCTTTGCCCCTGCCCATCACACCACTCTCGGAGGAGCACAGTGACATTGTTTGTAGTTGCACAAAACCCTGATGCAGAGAAGTCGCCTGATGATTTCCTGAGACGCCATCGGGGACAGCCACTGTACGCGTACCAGGTGGTGCAAAGTGTGGAGAACGAGCTGCCGATGGCTCTCAGGAGATACTACGAGCGCTTCGGAAAATTCCCCGACTGGGTCGTTTTCCGGCCCTGTTCCGCAAGCACAAGCATCCACGCCAGCGGCTTGTGCGTCCTGCCGGATGGGAAGCGTATCCCCTACCAGACGACCAGCCGCCTGCCCCAGGGTTTAATCCTTTTCCCGCTGTGACGAATGGTGCTGATCGCGATTTCCGGCAGAATCGCCTGGATGAAGGAAACCCGGACGAAGCGGGGAAAGGAGATTCTATTGCTGTTCGTTGTCTCTCACAACGTCTACTATCGCGACGACATACCGGTGATTGAGAGAGCGAACTTTTCCGTCCTTGTACCAGGGGAACTTGCGCCCTCCTCAGTGAGGCGGGGCAGCAGAGTCCTTGCCATCGGGCATTTATTGCCCCCCCGGCTGGATGCACCCGTGGAGCAGTCGGTTTCCTCATTCTCCGTCTGGTGCACGCAGTTGCACGTCCTGGAGACGCCTTAGGTGCCATCGGCAATGTAGGCCAACAGAAGGATGAACAGCACCATGAGGTCATCCGCGCTGTCCAATTGAATTCCGGAGAATTTTTTCGCCTGTCCAGCCGTCAGTTGCTGGACAAAGTCCGCTATCCTCGCGTACCTCGGATGGGTAGCGCACTCCTCCAGCAAGTCCTTCTTATCCTGGATGACCTTCTCCAACTCCGAAAGCACCAGGCCTACCACAGGCTGTCTCATCAGCATCCTCTCCACGAGGACACGGGTTTCGTCCGGAAGAAGCTCAAGCAATCTCTCCTCCAGCATTGTCCCCTCCCTTTACGGGAATCACAAACCCTCCGCTGATGCTCGCAACCAGGTCAAGGAGGGAAGAATTTGCCGTCAGGTCGGCTGCTTTCAGCTCCCCCTGGTTGAACACCGCTATCAGTCTCCCCCTGTGCAGTACCCCGATTGCATCCTCCCCGGGCCGGATTCTCACCCTGGACCCGGTAACCGCTTGCACGAGGTTAGCAGTCGCTTCTTCGTCCATTTCCAGGCGAAGGGCTATTGCAATCAGGCCTTTCATCTCATCAATGTCCATAACTACCTCCACACGTCAATCTGATACGCGCTGCAGATTAAAGCGGGCTCTGGCGTTGCTGCCCGAATGTGCGCGTGGAAGGAGATTTGCGCCCCCACGTCTACATCGCATACAGCGGCAGGCGCTTTGAGCAGCAGCCAGCCCGATTCCGCAATGACCCCATCGGGACGTCGCTCCATCTCCCCCCTGCAGCCCAGCGGCCGAATTCTAATATACCACTCCTTATCTATTCCCTCAACAGCGACAGCACTGCCCGCGCCAACCAGGACGGAGATGCGGGGTGGGAGGCGTAAATTGCCTCTGCGGCCGAAGAACTGTGTTGTTTTATGCTGAACGACGAGAACGGGGTTGTGCCTCCGGGACGTGTACAGCCGTTCCACGTGTCCGGTGAACAGAAATGTGCCGATGAGCGGATACCTGGATTGCATCAGGCAATACAACCGCCCGTCGGAAACCGGCAGGGGGAAGTAATACGAGTAGGAGCCTGATGGTTCCTGTCTCCCTGGGCGCTGAATGCTGGCAAAACTTATGAGCAGCATGTGTTATTCCACGTGAATGATGATGTTTTTACGCGGGGGCGCTGCGATTGGCACTCCCAGCGTCGGATTGTACTGGCCTCCTGTGACTGCGGTTTTGACATCCTCCGCGGACAGGTTCCGCGCTGTCTCGCCCGGAGATAGGGCGCACAGCAGGGCGAGGATGTTTTCATACTCTCCCTCATCTGGGGGGCGGATTGAGAAATCCGTGACACTTTGAACAACCTGCTGGAGTGTGATTAGGTGAAGCCCCTCGCGAACCCGCTCCACCGGGGAGGGGAACTGCAAATTGCCACGGGAGACTCTGATGGAACGCGTGCCCTGCTGTGACTGGGATTGTTTGCCCTTCAGCAGGACAAACTCAGGCCCCGTGTACGAGAAAACCCCGTCGGGGACTCCGGAGCGGGTTGGGGCATACATCTGGAAGGACTCGCGCACACTTGTGGTGTGCAACAGCAACAGGTGCTCCGGTTTCTCAGAAGTGCGATTGATTTCCTGCACCAGCGTGTAGTAGAATTGCGCCTTTGAGCCCAGGTTCTTCGCAAAGGAGGGAGGGTCTCCCTCCAGCACCACGAAGGCGAAACCCACCCCGGCCTTTTTCATCTTCTGCAGCGAGGAGCAGAGGAACGGGATTGCCGTGTCAGTACTTACGACGTGGATGGGAAGATGTTCGGTTAATCCCCCCCGCGGTGTTGTGTTCAACACCACGTAGATGCAGCCGGTCCGGGACAGGTTGCCAATACCCCACAGGACCCCCCGCACTGCCAGGTAGTAGAGGGCCTGGGCAACTGTCGTTTTGCCCGACCCCGCCTCACCGGTCAGCACGAGAATGAGGGGTGACAACACGGACACAACCTTGCCTTCGTAAAAGCTGTGGAACGGCGGGGGGTAATACAGCGCGGGATATCCCTGGTGTGCCCTGAGAACGAGTGATTTTGCCATTTTGCTCCTTTCCGGCGGAACTACAGTGACGAAGTATCCATCCCTGGCTATTGCCCTGGAGAAGGACTCCAGGGAGATTCCACCAGGACGTGCTGGCAACGACTTCCTGAGGACCACAACGTCAAAGCGGTCATACGAGTGATAAAAATCCACAGCCTCGGCCACACCAGGCAGGGAGGCAATGTAGTACCAGAGTGTGTGCCCCGGAGGCCTCAGTTTCCAGACGATTAGCGCTTGCTTGCTCATATGGCCGATAAAAGAACACACCGGATGCCAGGATGGCCTGCACCCCCCGGCGTCTCCGAGGAGACGGAGGAGCACAGAACCAATCCCGACATCCGGTGGTTTCCAATTTCTGCTCCCATCATGATACACCGGTTGCTGTTTTTTGCAACTGGAGAGTGGGGGTGTAAATCCGTCAGAGCGAAGGCCAGAAGACCGGTGTTCCAAATGCCACAAGCAGGCTTATCACCCCCGCGAAAGGGGCCATTTTTTGAAGCCCCTCGCGCCTCCACACTAAATACAAAACCAGACCGTAAAGGATGTAAGCCACTGCTACTGCAGAGACGTGCAGGGGGGCGTAGATTATCATGTTGTAAAGCACGGGCCAATCCCCCCAGGCGATGCCGCATTTGCGCTGCATGATGTAAACAATGAACAGGAAAACCGGTGTGAAAAGCAACGCCACGAGGGGACTCACAAACAGAGCACCGCGGAACAGCAGGTGGGCATTGGCTACGGTCAGCACAATAACCGCAAGCAACGGGTATTGTTGCCGCGATATGTCCTCCCACCCCACGATAGCTGCTGCAGCTATGAAAATCATATGCAATTGCGGGGTAGGCATCAGAGACAGGATGGCAGCAACCACGGCTGTAAATACGAGGGACAGGAGGATTAGACCGCGATACTCTTTAACTGCCATTGCTGGTGTCCTCCTTTCTGCTGGGGTTCAATTCCTTCACGACCCGTTCAACACAGATGGTAATGATAATGATTCTGTCCCCTGCGCCTACCACGAGAGTGTCGCCGTCGCAAGCGACGAATTTCCCTCCCTGCTGGTAGACCGGGGCTGGGATTCTGCTGCTATCCGGTGTTGTCATCATTTGAAACCTCCTCCCGCTGTGGGATTTTCACCTGGGGGACAAGGGTTTCCACCTCCTGGTTGATGCGCTCCGGGATTTGTTTTAAATGCCGTACCAGCGAGCAGTCGTAATCCATGCCAGCTCTCTGCACAACGCTGGCGATGTTTCTCTCCCCGCTCGCGATGAGATACCGCAGCAGGTGGTAACATTGCAGGTCTTTCTCGCCCCTGTCGCACAGAACCACCTCCCGCGCCAGCGTTATTGCGGATTCTACCCCGTTTTCGGGGAAAGAGAAATTTAGCGGGAGGTCTGAATAAACCAGTTGCGGCCTGTCCGTGGTCAGAACGCCGGACCGGCCCAGCAGTTGAACGAGTTCCAGTGAGGGGGAGACGGAAGCCATCGCAATCACGCGATGGTTGCGATATCCCAGGACAGCCCCCGGCAGCCTCCTGTTCGTGAACTCGTAGAGAATCGGTATCCAGTCCACGGTGTAATGCTCCCCCGAAAGGGCCGACAGGAAGGATGCCGTTATGGCATAGTGGCCTGGAGGGAAAGCGAATGTTCCGGCCACCTGCAGATTTCTCCCCCGCCAGTCGCCCAGCCCGATGGAAGCCATAAAATAAGGCATTCCTGGGGTTGTGTTCTTCTTGAACCCGCAGGCGTGGGGGGCTTTCCAGGTTGAGGACATCGTGAGATGCAGCAGATACTGATAAACGGTTTGCTCTATGGCCACGTCCTGTTTGAAGCAGGAGACCGGGATGTTGAACATGTGCTCCAGGAAAGCGGGAACGGGGGTAGCGGAAAGGACGTATGTGGTTTCTCCGGGGAAAAAGGCCGGACAGGCCAGCGTCTTTCTCTGTTTTCCCAGGTGGAGATATGCGCGGCATGCGAAGCGTGCCGCGAATTGCACCTCCATAATGAACGGAGGCATTTCGTCAAACACGACAACCGTGTCGGGCCAGCCATTCCCGTGAATGACGTCGGGGGGAGTGTTGTACAAAAGATAATGATGTGTCGTCAACGCAATGCGGAAATCGCGGGAGTTGAGGCGCTCCTTGTTTCTTGTGTAAACACACCTTGTGGATTCTCTGCACTTGTGGCAGAGGCTGGCGGGGTTTTCCCCAAGGGCAACGGCAGCACGGATTGTGGAGTAGTGCGCGCAATTCTTCTCGTCGCGCCCTGTCGCGACCGTAATTTCACTGGCGGAAATGCCCCTCTCCTGCAACAGGGAGGCGAACTGGTGCAACAGCATTTTCGTTGGAGCAACATACAGTAATCTCCTGGCGCTGGCAGCAAGGTCAGCGGCCCATAGGGTCTTCCCCCTCCCACAGGGTCTTTGCACAATATGCAGTGTTTGCGGCGCATGGTTTGACATTGCAGCCCCTCGCTGGCCAGATGAAGAGCCTCGGATACACCTCCGGGCAAGGGATGTCCGCGACGATGTAAGCAGGATTGTGACACAGGGTGAACGTTCTGTATTTCAACTCCTCTGTCGTGAACCCTGGGGGTAGTACCAGAACATTCCAGCCTGGCGGAAAGGTTCGCCAGCCCGTGCGACACCGCATCAACAGGACGGGGATTTTCAGCGAAGGGGGGGAAGTGCTCCGCCATCCCCAGGCTACAATTGTCGTCTTGTTCAGGATGGCGGGATATTCAGGAAGTTCCAGCAAGGCTTTAATGTAGAGCCTCGCTTCCTCCTCCGATACCTCGCTGTGAACATGATTGTGCGTGGCAGGAGGTTTTGGCAAAAGGGGGGGTGAATCGCTTTCCTGGATGTGCCCGGTTGCCAGGTTCACCACAACAGCGACATCGCAGCCACAGGCGAAGCACCGGAATCGGCCCCTGATTTGATTCTGGTTGTCGTCCAGGCGTCCAACCACATAGCCCGAGGGGTTCTCGTCGCTGTGATACAGGCAGCGGATTGGAGATAATACACACACCCCCGGTGCTATGGGCTTCGGATGCAGGCCTGAGAGAGCGCGCTTATTCATTGTCATTGTCCTGGGGTGATGTGCTTTTAACAACTTCCACGAAGACCCGGAGCCGGGCGGCATCCGTTGTGTCCATTGTCCTTGCTCGCGGCAGGGACAACAACGCCACGGCCATCTTGTATTTTGCCACAACGGTGGCATCCACGAGGGGTGGAAGGATGTCGCTGGGGAAAGCGACTTCAAACGCGCTGGGATTTCTCGCGGCGCGGAGTTGCCGCCGACGGAGGATAAGGGATGTCGGTGCGTCGGGCTTGAGGAGCAGAACGGGCAGGAACTCGTTGGGGATTCTAACAGCCATCCACTGATGGCTCTGGCACTCGTTGTCCGTGTACACGGCTGCAAGCGCTATGGTCTCCTCGTTGTCCGTGCAGTAATGGGGGGCAACACTGCTGGGGTAAATCGTGAGGGCCGCGACGGCAAACCTGTGCAGCGAGACAACCCCCAGGGGAATCATTGTGGAGTGTGTCCTCGGTGGATTTTGATAAACCATAGAGCACCACCTCTTGAACGAAGCCGTGAGGCGAATCCGGTCTGTTGCTGATGCCGGAAATGGTATGGCGCTGTTTCGCACCCCCTCCAGCACCAGCCGATTCCCGCACAGCGCAACCCTGCGGGTGAACAGCAGATTGTACAGCGCGGGGCTCAGGGCGCGAAGCAACAGCCCCCACAGACAGTAATCTGAAACCTGCTGGTGTACGGAGTCGGGGATGTGTTGACTCAGCAAACCCGGGAGGGCTGCGAGGGGCGCTTTCAAGTTCTGCCACAGGTCCATCCAGGATTCCGCTGGCAGGTGCAGGAGGGACGCCAGGATGGGAATTGCGTATGTTATATTTGTCGTGTTCAGGGACAGGGCTTCCCACGGGTAGAAGCCTTTCCGGGACATCATCTCCGCGAACGCCCGGAAGACGATTGAGGGGAAGTCTTTCGCGACGACCTGGTATGTGGGGGTCACGTCCGGAAACTGGCTGTACAGACCCGCACCCGCAGTCCACTTCCCGAAACCGAATGGCCACCCGACCGGTGGGGTTTCCACCTCCTGTGAGAGGATGAAGTGGTTAATGAAGTGATACACTTCGCCGTCAAGCGGCTGCGGGGTTTCTGAGGAGCATATGCGCGTCGCCAGCACCTTGTTAGAAGACACTGGCGCGCTCAGAGCGGAAACGTTGACTATGTATGGCACCCTGGGGGACTTCGGCGGGGACCCGGACACGACGACACGAATGTTTGAGAACCTGCGCCCCTTGATGTTGTAGGGGTGTCCGGGGAGGTTGATATACAACCCGAATTGTGGGGACAATGAAAACAGGGATTGCAGTTGATTTCTGGCGTCGGTGATGTATAACATATAACAACCCGCGATGTGGAGGTGTGGTATTATTATAGCACAACACCTTTTGATTTGAAAAACCAGAAGGAGGTTGACAATGCGGCTCGTTTCCGTATCCAGAAATCAGCAGGTATTTCCAGCAGTGGAGGATAAGTCTCAGACATCCCGCGTTGTTCTGGCTGATGACAATCTGTATCTTTTGCTCCGGGATTTGCTGAGCGAGAATCAACCGGGCTATCCTGCGGGTCAGGTGGTTGTGCTGAATCTGTTGCAGAAGATGCGCACGTGGTTCAGTGCCGCAAGGGCCCGGCTCAATAATACTGCCTTTTGCTTCACCTACACAACGGATGAGAACTATCAGTGTTCCCTTTCCTTCAGCGCCGAGCAGATTCAGTGTGATGTCCGCATATCGGAACACGGCGAACGAAAATCAATCACTGTGCCCTGCGATATGTCCACCTTCGCGGACCTGTTCCTCGTCCAGGCGAAAGCATCAACGGAGACTTTTGTGCTACAGCGCCTGCTGACGTTGTTCTTCGGTCGAATGGGTATCCTTGCGCTGCCGACGGAGACGCCCAAAAGATGGCAAATCTGGAGGAGGGAGGATAAATACATCTGTACAGAGGCGCTGTGGCAGGTCTTTGTACTCTACCCCGGCAGATACAGTCCCGTTTCGGTGATGTCCCCGCTCAGGTGTCCAGTGAGGAACATCGTTGATGTTTATCTCTATCAGGAAGGTGTTCAATGAACCTTAGCTTTCTGGGGTGGTTTACATCATCTGAAAGCAGCGGCCGAATCATTGCGGTGAATGACAATATGTCCGTGCTGACAATCGCCGGGCCGCTCAACACGAGGCTTTATGTATTGCGCGCTTTTCTCCTCGCGCGCAAAACACTCTCATTCCCCATCCCGAGGCAGAACCTGACGGAGGTTGCTGGCATTGAGGTGGGGGACGACTTTCGCGTCCACTTCCTGGGGAAAGATGGCAAGCCGAAGGCGACGGTCAATCTGGTCCCTGCTGCTCAACACGAGTCTCTGGTTATGAGCTCCCTTCTGCCAGCGGAGACGGCTTATCCGGAGCGCTCCTGGGATACAGTAAACGCGTTGCTTCCCCCTTCCGCATACGGTCTGGCCACCTTTCGTGATGGCCACCTGGTGTACTATAAAGGCCCCTGGGGGGAAATAAAATGCAGCGCACCGCCCAGGCACCAGGCCGAGAGCACAATCGCTCTGTTGCCCGACCGGGCGGGCCTGTCCGTTTACTGGAGTGAAACGGGCTGTGTCCTCTCCCGCCTTGAGGAGCAGGGGCGAAGCGGTTACATTGTTCACCTGTTGCCCATTTCACCCCTCGTCTCTGTAGGCACGCAGATTATCAGCGTCCAGGACATCCCCACAGAGGGCTTGCAACACAGATATCTTGTCCTGCACCACACAAGCGCTTCTGACCATCCGGCACAGGTCTCTTTCTCCGATGAACTTCCTCCAGCGACAACGCTGTTTTTTGACCTGGAGATTCCGCGTCAGATAGCATCCCACTGGGGTTTGAGCCAGATATCCGTCGTCGTTCCGATAAGCGCGCAAACGGGCGGCTTGCTGTCCCACGCAGTGCTTTTCGCCAGGACGCAGGTGGATAACAGAACATACGGCTGGTTTTATCCGACCGACTGGGAACAGAATGTAACCCTGGTAGCCAACCCGGTTCATATCCACGCCCTGCACAACATCTATCAACAGTCGCGGGGGGGCTAATAGCTATGCGATGTCCGAGTTGGTGAGCGGGGGTAAGTCGTAGCCCCAGCATTCCTTGAGCTCCCACCGCGTGCGCTCGTGGAACGCACGCAGGAACTCCCTGATTTTCTGCTCCCCCACCCAGGCGGCCTGCTGGCGCCGGGCCGAGGGCTGCCTGATTTGTTTTATTCTTCATCTTCTTCTTCAAAGAACTCCCAGGCTGGGGTGGGGAGGTCATCAAACTCCTTGTGGTAGGCAACAAGATTCTTTACTTCCTCAAGCACTTCATCCGGCAGGGACATCACAATGTCTCTGTCTTCTTCCCTTGCTGTGATATAGACCAGGCCCGCCAGATGCCTCACGGTTGGACACTCATCCGCGTGCGCCAGTATGTAGCTCAGCGGGTGCTCCGTCGCGCGCGCACGCGCCAGGAGCCGGGATTTATCATCCTCAAGCATCCTGAAGACTCCTGGCTTGTGCCGCAGTACAAAGGGTATGACGCTATTGTCATAATTTGACGTAAGGTAGCGTATGGTTGCGTATATTTCCTCATCGCTGTATTCCTCCAGGAGCCGCAGTAGCTCCGTCTCGTTTGCCAGCGTGCCGAATCTTGTGCAACGGCTGAACTCATCAACGAGGTCCGGCTCAACGACGCGGACGAGTTCCGTGTTGACAACGATTTCCTTCTCCCCCCAGTAAACCCGGGCCTCCTTCTCGCTCACTATTTCCCGGACAATGAATGGCTCACCTTCCCGCCCCCATATACTGGTGAGCAATCTGACCCGCGGGCGCTTCTTCATCCACGGGTAGTTTGTCTCAACTCCCATTTTCTGGAGTGCCCACACGGCGCCCCATCTCACCTGGTAGTCATCGCAGTCGGATTGTGCTACCAGGGCCAGATAGGGAACGATTCCCGCGCCTGCTCGCACGGAGATTTGTACTGCCTCCACGCACTCCCGGAGGGTTTTCCCCCTCATTTTGCGAACTAAGGCAGACACCAGGGGGGGGATTACGGCGGGAATCTCCCTTCCCATCGCGGCCAGGGCCTGCATCGCCGCGTCGGCGACCATCTGCTCTTTGTCATCAAGGGCCCCCAGCAGGTCTGGGACGACAGCGTCCGTACCGATTTTGCCCAGTCCTATCACAGCGAACCAGCGTACCGATTCGCTTTTGTGGGACAGGGCACGGCGCAGCACGGGTATCGCATCCACACAGCCGGGGGTCACCAGTTTGGATATTATCTCGGTGACGCTGTAGAACGCCGGTTGTGAGTTACTTTTGTCAAAGAGAATATCTGCGTGCGGCAGTATTAACGAAAGAGCATACTGCGGCCTGTCGGATGCTGCCAGCGCGAGCGCTTTGATTAGCCAGAGCTCCCCTGCCCACCTGCTCGCGCAGGCAGATAGGGTAGGGATGGCCTTGATGCCTGCGATTTCGGCCAGGGTCCTGGCTACCAGGTCTGGGTATGGGGTGCTCTCGTCTAACAGGAGTTCTTCCAGACGAGGCACGGCCCTCTCGTCGCGCAGGATGGAGAGAGCCTGCGCGATATAGCCGGCGCGAACCGGGTAAGCGACAGGGAAAGCGTCCAGCAGTTCCTGGAGAAGTTCTTCGGGGACTGGGCCAGCAGCAATGTGGGGAAGAACCTTGAGCGCTGCTTCGGCCTCCTGCCAATTGCCGTCTGTCACGAGCTTGATACTGTGGTAGAGGAGGGCGAGGGGAGTACCAATTCGCTTCAGGGCCATTGCTGCCTCGCGGCGCACCTCCTCACTGTGCTCTTTCTCCATCATATGAGCGAGGGCGGGGACGGCTGGGTCCCCGATTTTCTCCAATGCCCCGGCGGCGGCGATGCGCACTTGCGCATCGTCGGTTTCCAGCATGCGGATGAGGACGGGGATGTCCTGAGCCCTTACCAGGGCTTCTATGTTTGCCATCTGGTCCCTGGCCCATCTCCTCTGGCGGGCAACTTCTTTTGCTTCCCCGCTGGAGGAGTGCAGCGAGATGGCCTCATTCCAGAACTTCGGGAAACCGCCCAGAATCTCCGCGATTTCCCGGATTGTCCCGAGCTGCGCCCGGCTTCTGTACCAGCTGCGGACAGCCTGGTCCTCGCCGAGAATCCTAACCGCTTCGGCCCAGGGCAGCCCCGTGGCCGCTTCGTATTCCACGCGCGCCTCGCGCGCGAGGCGTGCGTATTCAGCGTTCGGGTCGGCCCCGCGGCGCACGAGTTCCCCCGCGATCTGCTCGCCGACAATATCAACCAGCCGCTCGATCGCCCGCGCCTTCTCGGGGCTTGTGACGGCTTTCAGGAAGAAGACCGTCCCGCGCGGGTTTTCACCCGTGACCTCCACCTCCCATTCCTCCCCCGCGCGGGGTGGACGGTCGCCCCACTCCCGGCCGGGGACGACCACCCACCCTGCGATAAGTGCTATCGGGCGGCCATCCCGGCCCGGGAAAAATGTGACCGTGTATTTTTCGTGGAGCCGTGGCGGTCTCCTTCTCATTTTTTTGCCCTTATGTTGACAGCAGCGTCATTACCGACGCCAGCCCACGGGCGCGGATGACGGTTTCCGCTCCCTCGGCGTCGGCTGGCGCGCCGTGGCCCCCTCGGATGTGGGGACGGACGAACGTGAACCCGTACGGGACCACGATGTCGAACTCCGTTGCAGTCCACCGTGCTCCGTCGGACATGTGCCAGCCCTCGGGCAACCGACGCAGGTGTCCGCGGACAGCGTGAGCGCGGCGGACAATTCGCTGACGCTCCTCTGCCTCTCCCCAGTCCCGCTCCCCCTCCACGCGGACATATCGCCGTGCGGGGAGGACGCGGGTGGCTGACCTGCGCTGCGAAGCCGGGCGCTCCGTGGCAGGGCGGGGACGTTCTGCGCCGACCCGCGGCGCCGCTCCGCGGCGGGGAACGGCCTCCTCCCCGGCAACCCGCAGGTCGTGCCAGAGCGCAGCCAGGATGGCCTGGAGAAGCGGCTCGGCCTCCTCCGGGACAACCCAGCGTGACAGTGGCGCGCCGGGCCGCCATTCAAACGCCACCCCGATTTGGCCATCGGTCCGGACCATGGCAACCCAGAAGCCGCCAGGCCAGGCCCAGACCCGCAGGCGGTCGCATGCCTCCCGGAGCGGAAATCGCTCCGGAAGAGCCAGGACGAATGCCCCCTGCGGGACATAAACTCCCCGTTCCTCTGCCTCGCGCAGCAATGCCGCGGCGAGGCCGGAGGCCAGGGCAGGGTTGGGGAGAACTGCTGAGGAGTGGATGCCGTGGGGCATTTCCCCTCCCGGAAGCAAGAAGCGAAGCGCCTCCGGGGAGATTGCCCCGCGGACAAACTCTACGTTTTGTAACCAGGCCATCATCAGCGCGTGCTCGTCGTTTGCCACGCGCAGGCGGCAGCCGGAAACGGAGATTTCACACTCCGCGCGCATCTCCAGCCACCCTGCTGCCAGCAGCAGCAGCGCGACCATATCCGCGCGACCCGCCGCATCGGGGCAATGTGTTGCCAAAAAGCGCTGAGTCTCCGGCTCCCAGGCCAGCCGTGCTACCGTGAGCCAGAAGCGCGCCCGGTCCACCGCCCCGGCCGGGGCTGCGATTCGCCCCTGGCGCGGAATTTCGGTGAAGAAATGCCGCGCCAGCCCCTCCAGGTCCCGGCGCGAGAGCGGGTGGTGGGTGAGACCTGTTACCGGGGCCACCGCGGCGCAAGCCCGCGCGACCGCCATGGGTCCCAGCCGGACAGGATGCCGCCGCGACAGCGCAGCGGCCAGCGCCGCGGCGGTCATCCCGGGCGGCAGGTTACCGTCCTCCGCTTCCTCAATTTCCCGCATCGCGGCTACTGGGTCCTGGCCGCGATGGAAAAGGAAGCGGACGGAGACACCTTCCGCTGCCGCGATCCCGATTACCCCAACCATTCCGGCGACAGCTGGAGAGACGAGCATCCCCGGCCACGGCCAGCGATGCCACTCCGCCCCACCCAGGATGACCTTTTCGGCCTCGGCGACGGAGATTGGCCGTGGGTGGTATCTGCCCGCCAGCGCCGCGGCCAGAACACTCCGCGGGTCGTTGGGAGCGTCGTGGGGGACGGGAATGATGTCCAACCACGGCCCGCGAGCCGGACCGAACTCCCACCCCCCGGATTGGGGAATGAACCTCATAGCCTCCTTTTCCTCCCGGTTCAGGTGAGGGCGAGGACGGCCTGCGGGCCGCCGATACGACCCAGCGCCTCCGCGGCGGCCCGGCGCACACCCTCATCCCCATCTCCCAGCGCCCGGATGAGGGCAGGAATGGCCTGGGAGTCGCCGATACGACCCAGCGCCTCCGCGGCGGCCCGGCGCACCCCCGCATCGTTATCTCCCAGCGCTTGTATGAGCGCTGGGATAACTTTGGGGTTGCCGCTTTCCCCCAGGGCCCGCACCGCCTCTTGGCGGACCCGGGGGTCGGGATCCCCCAACACCCCGGCTAACGCTTCTATGGCCTGGGAGGTGCGAATCGCTCTCAGCAACCCCGCGGCTGCCCGGCGCACTCGGGAATTGTCCTCCCCAAGTGCTTGGATAAGCGCTGGGACGGCTGGCGCGCCGATTTCTTTGAGGCCGTGCCAGGCGTCCCAGGCGACGGCGTCACTGTCTCCCAGCGCACGGACGAGCGCTGGAATAGCGCGGGGGTCACGGATGTACCGCAGCGCCCGCGCTGCTTCTTTCCGGACGTTGGCGTCCTCATCCGCCGCCAGCACCTGAGCAAGTGCCGGGACGGCCTGGGAATCGCCGATGCGCCCCAGCGCATCTGCCGCCATACAGCGGACGCGCGGGTCGGAGTCCTGCAAGGACTCAATAAGCACCGGAACGGCCTGTGGGCCGAGTGTCTTCAGAGCACTAACTGCGTAGAACACCTCCCCCTGCGCCCGGACAAGTGCCGGGACAGCCCGGGGGTCGCCGATGCGCCCCAGCGCCTCTGCCGCCGCCCGGCGCACGTCTGTATTTCCATCTCCCAGCGCTTGTGCGAGCGCCGGGATGGCCTGGGGGTCGCCGATGCGCCCCAGCGCCTCTGCCGCCGCCCAGCGCACCTCGGAATCGTTGTCCAGGAGCGCTTGGATAAGTGCCGGGACAGCCCGGGAGTCGCCGATGTGCCCCAGCGCATCTGCCGCCGCCCGGCGCACGTCTGTATTTCCATCTCCCAGCGCTTGTGCGAGCGCCGGGATGGCCTGGGGGTCGCGGATATACCCCAGCACCCCTACAGCCCCCCGGCGCACATCCGCATTCCCATCCCCCAGCGCCCGGATGAGGGCAGAGACGGCCGGGGCGCCAATCCTCCCCAGCGCCTCCGCCGCGGCACTGCGTACCCAGGCATCCTCATCCCCCAGCGCCCGGATGAGGGCGGGAATGGCCTGGGGGTCGCGGATAAGCCCCTTAGGTTGATTCATTTCTCACCTTCCTGGCTCCTGTCTACAGGGATACGCCCGCCGATTGCGCGGACGTATCCTGTGATTTCATCGACGCGGGTCGCCGATACGACCCAGCGCCTCCGCTGCGGCCCGGCGCACACCCTCATCCCCATCTCCCAGCGCCCGGATGAGGGCGGGGACGGCCGGGTCGCCGATTCTCTCCAGCGCCTCCACCGCTACCCGGCGCACATCCGCGTCCTCATCCCGCAGCGCCTGGGT
>FWWL01006718.1_pt1 | contig 16338 bp, 17 predicted proteins | sample 2228331 | NCBI WGS metagenome assembly FWWL01 (sample SAMEA103939775, study PRJEB20133) | metagenome
TCTCCCTTGGTTATGAAACCAGCAACTCTAAGGAGCCCATAGAGATCTCCCTGGGGCTTGATGATATTTCAAAGTTATGTGGTTTGAATCCTGGAACTACAGAAGCCATCATTGAAAAATTAGTCACTCTTCATCTCATTTCTTATGAAGGGCAGAGGATAAAAATCACCGATTATCAGGGACTTGTAAACTATAAGGAGATTTTAAATATTGATAAGTAGGTGCTTATGAAATTAAGAGTGCTTGGATGCTATGGTGGTGAATTGCCTGGCTTCAGAACAAGCAGTTTTCTCATCAATGACCATATTCTCCTTGATGCGGGTGCGGTGACATCTGTTATGAAATTAGAGGAGCAGATGAAAATTGATTATATTTTAATCACACACTCCCATATTGACCATATAAAGGATATACTTTTTCTTGCTGATAATGTCTGTGGAAAAAATTCCAATACGATAAAGATTATTTCTACTGCAAAAAATTTGAACATGTTGAAAAAACACCTTTTAAACAATGACATCTGGCCTGATTTTTCTGTTCTTCCATCGAAACATACGCCTGTCCTTGAATTTATCCCTGTGAAGGAGGGGCAACGAGTCAGATTAAGTGATGTAACAATAGAGCCGGTGCAGGTCCGTCATACAGTGGAAACAATGGGATACATCATTATGGATAAAAATTCTTCAATTATCTTCAATTATATTTTCCAGCGATACCGGGCCCACAGACAAACTCTGGAAGAAAGCAAATTCATTGAAGAACCTTAAGGCAATATTTATTGAAACATCATATCCTAATAATATGCAGGATATGGCTAATATCTCAAGACATTTTACTCCAGCCATGCTTTCAACAGAGATTAAAAAATTAAAACGACACAATGTAAAATTTCTTGTTTACCATATGAAGCCCCTTTATTACAGACAGATTGTTTACCATATGAAGCCCCTTTATTACAGACAGATTATCCGTGAATTAAAGAAGATAAATAACAAAAATATCTATATATTAAAACAGGGATCAACCCTTATATTTTGATTGCCCTCATGGAAGAAGACAGGACAAAAATAGATACCATCTGGATAAAATGCTTAAATTGTAATGAGATTATTTACAGAAAAGAGGTTGAAAAGCATCTTTTTATATGTCCCCGATGTTCTTACCATTTCAGAATATCTGCCCGGCAATGGATAAATCTTCTTGCGGACAATGAAACTTTTGTAGAGTTTGACCAGAATATAGAGGCAGTTGATGAACTGAATTTCAAAGATACCGTGTCCTACTCCGAAAAATTGGAAGAAAATAAAAAGCGCACAAAACTTAATGAAGCGATTGTAACGGGGCGATGCAGAATTGGTTCATTCCCTGTACTTATTGGTATTTTTGATTTTGACTTTATGGGTGGCAGTATGGGGTCAGTGGTGGGGGAAAAAATTGCCAGGCTCTATGAGCGTGGAGCAATTGAAATGGTCCCCGTTGTAACCGTAACTTCATCAGGTGGAGCAAGGATGCAGGAAGGGATCCTTGCTCTGATGCAGATGGCAAAGACAGTGTCCTCCCTTCAACAGATGAAATCAAAAGGAGTTCCATACATTTCTATTCTTTCGGATCCAACCACCGGAGGTGTTGCAGCGAGTTTCGCCTTCCTCGGCGATATTATCATTGTGGAACCAAAGGCACTAATAGGTTTTGCTGGTCCCAGGGTGATTGAAAACACAATTAAACAGAAACTACCTGAAGGATTTCAGCGGGCTGAGTTTGCCCTTCAACATGGTATGGTAGATATGATTGTTGACAGAAAAAATTTAAAAAAGGTTTTACACCAACTTTTATTACATTTGACTTCATAAGCCTTACCCATTTTAACTCACAAAATTATTGTCCGATTTATTTATTTGATAGTAAAATGTCTTTGAAAGGAGAAGAACCATGGATTTTGAATTCAATGAAGAACAGAGAATGCTTCAGGATATGGTGAGAAAATTCGCCCAGAAAGAGGTTGAGCCCATCAGTGAAAAACTTGATGAAGAAGATGAATTTTCTTTTGAACTCTTCAGGCGTATGGGAGAACTTGGATTTTTTGGCCTGCCCTTCCCTGTAAAGTATGGTGGCTCTGATGCAGGAGCCATAGGCGCCTGTATTTTCACTGAAGAGATGGCAAAGGCAAATTCAGGTGTTGCTGCAAGCGCAATGGCTCATGTGAACCTCGCCTTGATGCCAATTTATGTTTTTGGCACAGAAGAGCAAAAGAAAAAATATCTGATACCGGGAATAAAAGGTGAAAAGATTGGTGCCTTTGGATTGACGGAACCTTACGCAGGAAGCGATGTGCAGGGAATTAGAACCACTGCGGTGAAAAAGAACGGACAATACATTATCAACGGAAGCAAGACATTTATAACCAATGGCTCTGTGGCTGACTTTGTTCTTGTGGCTGCATATACAGATAAAAGTAAAAGATCCAGAGGAATCAGCGTAATCATTGTTGAGAGAGGGACCAGGGGCTTTAAGGTTGGGAGAAAATTAAAGAAACTTGGCTGGCACGCCTCTGATACAGCAGAACTTTTCTTTGAAGACTGCGCTGTCCCTGAAGAGAACCTCCTTGGAAGTGAGGGTATGGGATTTATAAATCTGATGAAGACATTGCACATAGGCAGAATTAACATTTCCGCCTTTGCTCTTGGCATTGCAGAGGTTGCCTTTGAGAAGGCATTGCAGTACGCGAAGGAACGGGTGGCATTCGGACAGCCCATCGGCAAGTTTCAGGCAATAAGATTTAAATTATCAAGGATGATTACAGAGATTGAAGCAGTAAGGAGCCTTGTTTACAGAGCTGCCTGGGCATTAGATAATGGAAAGGAGGATAAAAAATTAGCATCCATAGCGAAACTCAAATCATCAGAGGTCTGTCAGTGGGTGACCAGAGAGGCAATTCAGATTTTCGGGGGATATGGCTTTATGATGGAATACCCACTGCAGAGATACTTTCGGGATTCAATGATATTTACAATAGGGGAGGGAACAAGCGAGATCCACGAGGAGATTATTGCACGGGAACTTGGTCTGTAACTTTTATGATTCTATATCTATCTCTTCTGATGCTTTTCTTTCCGCCGGGTTAAAATTGAACTTCAATGTAATGCCAGCGTTATATACATTTCCGCTTGCTGTAAATCCTGGATATGCGGGATTTGTCCTGTCGTATTTTACCGTCTCCCTTTCTGTCATCAGATGATACTGAAAATGAAGGTCAATCTCTATTGCTTTTGGAACCCCCATTATTGTAAATCCATATCCAGCGCCAATGGAGATTATATGGGTATCGCTGTCGATCAGATTTGAAGTGCCTGACTGTTCCGGGACGGGGGATTGCCTGAAGATATAACCCCCTCTCAGGCCAAGTTTGTCATCAAGGAGGGTGTATTCAACTCCGAATTTAGGAAGTATTGTATCCTTCAGGTTCGCCTCGCCGGCAACAAGGGGAATTATTTTCTCTCCTGTCACATTAGCCCAGGGTGGAGTATAATTTGACCAATCAACAAAACTTACATCCAGAGAAAGCAAAAGATTCTCTGCCGGGATATAAGATGCCCCCAGCGTTGTCTGGGCAGGGCTGTTTATTATTGTGGCTTCTTCCTTCACCTCACCACTGAGCTTATCTTTGAGAATAGTCACTATATGGTCACTTTTTTCTCCGCGAAAGGAGATCCCGATACGATACCGATACGATACCGTTTTTCAGTAAAGAGAATGCCAAGATGGGGAGAAAAATTAAGTGGCAATTTACCTTCTGATTTAATGTAAAATGGTTCTGCGAGCATATCTGTTTCTGCCTTTACATCTGCGTCCGCATTGATGCTTACTCCTGCACCGATACTTATATCCTCGTGAACCCTGTAGGCAATTCCTGCGAGAATAATGTCAGTCAATGCCTGTTCTTCAAATAGAAACGAGATTGGCTCGTTCTCAGGCCTGAATTTTTCGCTTATCAGGTTTCTAGCCCTGGTAATGTAAACAAGAATTCCAAATGAGAGGTCATTACCCAGAAGCGTTGCAACCTTTGTTATCCCTCCGATGCTGAATCCATAGGGTCTGTCAATATCTTCTGCCTCATCAAGATAGAGTTGTGCAGCGATACTTTTGCCCTTGAAATTCAAATCTATGAATGGATAGACATAAGAGAATTCCAGTACAGTATTTGCAATACTGTTTACAATTCCGGCAGGATTATAATAAAGGCCTGTTGGGTCAGTAGCAAGGGTGGTATAGGCGTTGCCCATTGCGATGGAGCGAGAATCAGCGCCAAAGAGAATCAGCGCCAAAGATATTATAGGAATTTGCAAAAATCTGTGCAGAACAGAGCATGACTCCAGCAAAAATGAAAATAAAAACCCTTTCCGAATTTTTCATCCGGTACCTCCTCTCAAAATTTTAAATTATAATTCTAAAACATTGCACTCAGGGTTATGTCGACCTTTTCTATTATACCGCGATAGTATCCGGTTGAGAGAGGCAGGATGCTGGAGGAGCTTATTTTGCGTGAAGCGATTGACTGATAATGGTTGAACCCGCCGGATAATTTGAAATTCTCTGATATTTTATATTCACCCGATATAAATGCCTGGACCTTATCAAACTCAAGGTTGGATGCAGTGACATACTCTGATGGGATTCCACTCGGGTCGTATCCACAGCCAAAGCCAATGCGGGCATCTGGATTAATTGAATACCTGAAGTCAAGGCGGAAATTAATTGCATCAACGAAATGAAATTCCATCCTCTCTTCTCCGAGGAGATCCAGGAGTGACTGGGTTGTTGAATCAGAGGAGGATAATTTTATGACGAGAGCGTCGTTCACTGACCAGTCATACCATTGCATTACAAAGTTTGATTCTAATTTGCTTGTGAGTATGTATTTTACGCCAAAGTTGATTGCCTGAGGATAGTGCTGGGTTGCCTCTGCCTTTATATCCCTCAGATTTGAGACGATCGAACTATAGAGCCCGCTGAGTTCCGGTCCTGCTGATATTTTCACCGGTCCTTTGAAAGTAACCTTATAGGGGGAGAGATATGCAACCCCAAGAGTTAAAGTCCTTACTGGCTTGAAGGTAATTCCGCCCACTACTGAAAAATTGGAGGCAGTCAGGTTATCCAGATTGACCCTCACTTCAGAGGAGGGGTCCTCTAATTGAGATGGATCGGAGGATTCACCAAGGACAAGGGCTAAACTTGTTTTTGCGCTGAGCATACTGTAAACATAATTAAATGCCACGCCTATTGAGATTTTATTATTTATTCTGTAAGCAATGGAAGGACCTGCGTTTATGCCCGCCAGAAATTCCCTTGTGCCATTGAATCTCTGGGGACCATTTTCATCCCATCGTGTTTCACGTCCGTAATGGGCATACACGCCAAGTCCAACTGTCAGAGGAATTTCACTGAAGGAATATGTTGCCCCGAAGAGTGGTGCCGGAGAAAGAATTGAAAAACTTGTCTCAGGATATTTTTTAATCTCAATTCCTGGATAATAATCAATTCTTTCATAACTGATATTCTGATATACTGGGGCAATATCAAGCAAAATATTTCCCCCTTTAGAGAAGGCAGTTATTGATGGATTCCAGTAGATACCTGCAGGATTGGCATCAACAGGGCTTGAAAAATTTCCACCGATGTCCGGGATGAGATAGCCGTTGCCATAAACATAATTTAATGAAAAGCAGAAAAGAGTTAATAAAATAGATTTTTTCATTTTCACACTCCTTAAAAAGGTTTTCTTATTAAAATATACAAAAATTAAAATTTGTCAATAATTTTTTTATTATGTATAATTAAATTTTATGATAATAGGTGTGCCACTTGAGATAGGAGAGAATGAAAAAAGGGTCTCTGCTGTTCCGGATGTTATAAAAAAATGGATTAAGGATGGAAACAGAGTTCTTGTAGAGAAAGGGGCGGGAGAAAAGGCCCTCTTTTCAGATGAGGACTATAAAAAAGCAGGTGCTGAGATAATTGATGATAAAGAGAAACTCTATGAAAGCGCTCATATTATTTTAAAAGTCAGAGCCCCGGAATACAATTATGCTCCAGGAAAAAGAGAGATTGATCTGTTGAAGAAGGGCGCGGTGCTCATCTGTTTTTTACAGCCCTTTAAGAACATTGAACTCATCAAGAAACTTGCAGAAAAGGGAGTTACATCCTTTGCAATGGAACTAATTCCCAGAATTACCCGCGCTCAGCCAATGGATGCTCTGACATCGCAGAGTGTGGTGGCTGGATACAGGGCAGTGCTCTTTGCTGCAGAGCGCCTCCAGAAATTTATGCCCCTCATGATGACTGCTGCCATGACCGTCCGTCCCGCAAAGGTTCTCGTTATTGGCGCTGGCGTCGCAGGGCTACAGGCAATTGCAACGGCACGGCGCCTCGGCGCCGTTGTAAAGGGAGTGGATACAAGGCCAGCAGTGAAGGAGCAGGTGGAAAGTTTGGGTGCCTCCTTCGTTGCTCTTCCTGTTCATGATGAGGCAGAGGATAAGGGTGGATATGCGAAGGACCTTGGTGAGGAATTTTACAGAAAGGAGCAGGAATTTATATTGCCCCACCTTGTGGAGAGCGACATTGTAATTACCACAGCACAGATACCGGGGAGGAGGGCTCCTGTGCTCATAACTGAGAGTATGGTGGAGAAGATGAGAGCTGGTTCAGTTATTGTGGATCTTGCAATTGAGACTGGTGGCAATTGCACATTAAGTCAATACGGAAGAATAGTTGAGAAGAACGGCGTTGTGATTTACGGCTTTGCAAATGCCCCGGGTTCAATGCCCTTTCAGGCATCATTGATGTATGCAAGGAATTTAGATGCCTTTCTCCAGGAGATACTTGATAAGGAGGGATTGAAAATTGATATGAATAATGAGGTGATTAAGAGCACACTGGTCACCCACGAAGGAAGGATTGTTAACGAAATATTGAAAGCGGAGGCAGAGCGGAGGTGAAATATGCTTGACATGTTGTTTGTTATCTTCATTCTCGCAATGTTTGTCGGCTTTGAGGTCATTACCAAAGTTCCCACAACACTCCATACTCCACTCATGAGCGGTTCCAATGCAATCAGCGGAATCACCATCATCGGTGCAATTGTTGCTTCTTCCTCGGGCAGTGCAGGCCTTGCAGAGGTCCTCGGGTTTATTGCAGTGATTTTTGCCACAATCAATGTGGTAGGTGGTTTTCTTGTAACTGATAGAATGTTGAGGATGTTCAGGAAAAGATAAGATGAATCCACAGATACTCAGTTTGCTCTATCTTACGAGTTGTGTTCTGTTTATTTTCGGACTGAAGATGCTGAGTTCGCCAGCAACCGCAAAGCGCGGCAATATTATTGCCTCAGCGGGTATGTTAATTGCAATTGTGACAACGCTTCTCTCAAAGGAGGTTCTCTCATACAAACTTGCCTTTGCTGGACTGATTACTGGTTCCATCATCGGGGCATTTATTGCCATTACTGTAAAGATGACAGCCATGCCCCAGATGGTTGGACTCCTGAATGGCTTTGGTGGAATTGCATCCGCCCTGGTGGCACTCTCGGAGTTCTTAAAAACTGGTGCTCACCAGAGAGGTTTGATATTTCTCGTCACGGTTTTCTTGAGCATATTGATCGGAATGATAACCTTTTCAGGCAGTATGATTGCAGCAGGGAAACTTCAGGGCATTGTGCCGGGCAGGCCCGTTGTATTCCCCTTCAATCAGGTTATTAATATGTTATTGTTTATAATTGAGATTATAGCAGGAATTCTATTTGTTATTCATCCCGATAATATAGTTTATCTCTATCTTATCATAGCAATTGCTTTTTGCCTGGGTATACTTACAGTTATACCAATAGGTGGGGCGGACATGCCTGTTGTGATTTGTCTCCTCAACAGTTACTCCGGGCTGGCTGCTTCCGCGACAGGTTTTGTAATTCAGAATATAGGGCTTATTATAAGTGGAGCCCTTGTGGGCGCTTCCGGAATAATCCTGACAGGCATCATGCTTCGGGCAATGAACCGCTCCGTCAGCAATGTGCTCTTTGGCGCCTTCGGCACAGAGGGTGCGGTCATTGAGGATGCGAAAAGGCGAACAGTGAAGCGATATACTCCGGAGGACGCAGCAATTGTCCTTGATGGAGCGCGACTTGTGATTATTGTTCCCGGTTACGGAATGGCTGTGTCACAGGCACAGCATGCTGTGTACGACCTTGCAAAGGTTCTTGAGAGCAGGGGGGTAACCGTAAAGTATGCAATACATCCTGTAGCGGGTAGAATGCCAGGGCATATGAATGTTCTCCTTGCAGAGGCAAACGTTCCTTATTCCCAGCAATTTACCATGGATGAAATTAACCCTGAATTTGAGCACTGCGATGTCGCCCTGGTGATTGGAGCAAATGATGTTGTGAATCCTGCCGCACGAAATCAGAAAAATAGTCCCATTTATGGTATGCCAATACTTAATGTAGATAAAGCAAGGACTGTCATGGTCTTCAAAAGGAGTTTGAACCCAGGATTTGCTGGAATTGACAATGAGTTGTTTTATCTTGAGAACACAATGATGATTTTCGGCGACGCAAAGGAATCCATCTCAGCAGTGACACAGGCATTGAAAGGACTGTGAGTGTAAAAATTTTCAACACCCTACTATGACTATAAGGAAAAAAAATTTGACACACTTTCTGTATTATGGTAAAAATAACCCAGGAGGTGGGAAATAAAAAAGTGGGAGGGTTTTTATGAAGTACTCTAAGTTTTTTATAGGATTAACAGTTGCGGTAATAATCCTGGGTTGTGGAGAAGAGAAAGAAATACTTCAGCCAGTGGCTGATGCAGGTCCTGACCGAACCGTGAATGCCGGCGAATGGGTTCAACTTGATGGAAGTAAAAGTTATGACCCTGAAGGGAGGCTTATTTTTTATACCTGGAGTTTTGAATCCCTTCCTGCAGGCAGTTCTGCTAAATTGAACGATACAGGGATTGTCAATCCCTCCTTTCAGGCAGATGTAGCCGGTCAGTATATAGTCCGGCTAATTGTGGATAACGGTTTAAGAATAAGTGAACCTGATACAGTAATAATTAATGCCATGGCAGGGAAAACCAATACCCCGCCAGTGGCTGATGCTGGTCCTGACCAGAGTGTTTCATCAGGCAGTTTTGTTCAACTTGACGGAAGCGGGAGCACAGATTCGGACGGAGATATGCTGACATATTTATGGGCTTTCATAAATCTACCACCGGGCAGCAAAGCGTCTTTAAATAATCCAGAGATAGTGAATCCATCATTCCTTGCTGATGTTCCTGGAACCTATGTGGTCCGACTGATTGTTAATGATGGTAAGGTTAATTCTGCACCGGACACAGTAACAATAACAGCATCAGCAGGCAACGCCCCACCTGTTGCGGATGCAGGAGCAGACCAGAATGTTGCAACCGGTTCTATTGTACAGATGGACGGATCTGGTTCTAATGACCCGGATGGTGACCTTATTACTTATTCCTGGTCCTTTGTATCACTTCCAGCAGGCAGTCGTGCCACATTGAATGATCCCGGTATTGTGAATCCCTCTTTTACTGCAGACGCAGATGGCATATATGTTCTTCGTTTGACAGTGAGTGATGGTCTTTATACCTCTTCTCCAGATTTTATTACAGTTACGGCATCCACAGTAAATGTTGCTCCTGTTGCAGATGCAGGAGCAGACCAGTATGTTCTCACCGGAAGCATAGTGCGACTTGATGGGTCTGGCTCAAGGGATGCTAATGGAGACGCATTGACTTATTCATGGTCCTTTACAAGTAGACCTGTAGGGAGCAGTGCAACTTTATTAAATCCTGATTCTGCGGAGCCCTCCTTTATTGCAGATGTAAGCGGAACTTATGTTATTCAGTTGATTGTGAATGATGGCACTGAAAATAGTGCTCCTGACACTGTAGCTGTCATCGCAGTTGAAGGAAATGTTAGGCCGATTGCTGATGCAGGCCTTGACCAGAATGTTCTTACCGGGAGTATAGTCCAGCTTGATGGGTCTGGTTCAACGGATGCTAATGGTGATTCACTTACTTACAACTGGTGGTTTTCATCTATCCCTGTAGGTAGCACAGCCACATTATCAGATCCTACTGCAATTAATCCTACATTTGTTGCAGACCTCAGCGGAAGTTATGTTATTAAATTGACAGTAAATGATGGTGTGCTCACAAGCGATGCGGACACAGTTGTAATAACCGCAAACAGCCTCCCTGTTGCTGATGCAGGTCCTGATCGGAATGTGTATGTTGCTGATACAGTTGGTCTTAATGGTGCGGGGAGTTTTGACCCAGATGGAGATATTTTAGAATACCACTGGGCATTAATATCTGTTCCTGCGGGTTCATCTGCCACTCTGAGCAATCCTAATTCAATTAATCCTGATTTTGTTCCAGATGTTTCTGGAACATACATTGTTCAATTAATTGTAAGTGACGGTAAAAATCAGAGCGCTCCGGATATTATAAATGTCAACGCTTCTGACTGCACGCCGGTTGCAAATCCCCAGGGACCAATGAATGCTGTGTATAATGGAGACACAGTAGTAATGGATGGCACACAGAGTAATTCCATCTGTGGCAGGCAGATAGTGGGTTATTCGTGGGTGATGACAAATAAGCCGCCAAACAGTTCAGCAGTGCTTTCTGGAGCAAACACGGCGACACCAACATTTGTGGCAGATGTGCCTGGAGTTTATGAGCTTATGCTTGTAGTAAGTGACTCAAAGGGAATCCGGAGCAATCCAGAGCAGGTCTGGGTTGGTGTAGATGATTGTATGCCCTGGGCAAATCCGCAGGGACCCATGTATCCAGTGTACAATGGTGATACAATTGTGATGGATGGGACACAGAGTTTTTCTTTCCATTTGCGGGCGACAGATAGTGGAATATTCCTGGGTGATGCAGAACAAGCCGTGGGATAGCGCAGCAGTGCTTTCTGGAGCAAACACGGCGACACCAACATTTGTAGCAGATGTGCCTGGAGTTTATGAGCTTATGCTTGAAGTAAGTGACTCAAAGGGAATCCGGAGCAATCCAGAGCAGGTCTGGGTTGGTGTAGATGATTGTACTCCCTTGGCAGTTGCTTCTGGTCCTGGTGGAATTATAAGAGGAGAGATTGTCCAGCTGGATGGGTCGGCAAGTTTTTCACCCTGTGGCAGGTTAATTACATATTCCTGGAATTTTGTTGCCTTACCAGCTGGCAGTTCCGCTACATTTAATAATCCTGGTATTATAAATCCATCATTTACTGCTGATATAGAGGGTGAATATCGTATAAACTTGATTGTAACAGATTCTAAGGGCTTGACAAGTTATCCGGCTGAGGTTATTGTAACTGCCTATCCATAATCAGGTTCTCCTCCTGTGGATGCAGAACCTGCTCTCTTTTTTGTAAACATCTTTTTTCCGCGATAACCTTTTTTCTTGACATTTTATTTCTTTGATATATTATTGAAAATGAAATTCATATTCATATGAAAAGTGCCGATTATATACATTTGCAGGAGGTTTTCAGGTCAAGAGGGTTGAAATTGACCGAGCAGAGGAGGGTGATCCTTGAAGAATTTTTAAAACTTCATGAGCATGTGAATACCGATGAGTTTTACAGAGCGGTAAAGAAAAAGTTAAAAAATATTGGCTATGCCACTGTCTATAGAACCTTGAAACTTCTTAAGGAGAGCGGATTTGCCAGCGAGATTGATGTGGGAGATGGCGCAAAGAGGTTTGAATCAAGGACATCTGATGTAAAACACCACGACCACATTTATTGTATCTCCTGCGGAAGGATTGAAGAATTTTCTGAGGAACAGATTGAAAAATTACAGGAGAAAATCGCCAAGAAAATGGGATATAGAATCGTGAGTCATACTTTGCAGTTATCGGGATATTGCAAAAAGTGCTGGGGAAAAGCCAAAGATAATGCATGACCATACCGGCAAGGTAATCTTAGAAAGAAAAAAATATCCGGAAATACTCCTGGTCGGCAATCCAAATGTGGGAAAGAGTCTGGTCTTTGGTATTCTTACAGGAAGGTATGTAACCGTCTCCAATTATCCTGGAACAACAGTGGAGATAGCAGAAGGGACAGGGAGTGTCTTTGGAATAGAGCATTTAATAATTGATACTCCAGGAATCAATAGCCTTCTTCCAATGTCAGAGGATGAAAGGGTCACGAGGGACATAATTATTGAGCATCCAGAGTCCGTTGTCCTTCAGGTGGCTGATGCCAAGAATCTTGACAGAGCACTTCATATTTCCATTCAACTCGCAGAGTTTGAAAGAAAGTTTATCCTGATTCTCAATATGGCAGACGAGGCGAAGCGGCATGGAATTTCAATTGATACCGGGAAACTCCAGAAGATACTTGGCGTGAATGTATTTTTGACTGTGGCGACGCGGAAAAAGGGCTTTGATTTTATTCATAATAATATTCTGACAGCAGATCCTCCTGTATTGAATGTTGAATATCCTGATATTATTCAGAGGAGCGCGGAAGAGATTGCGAGATTGCTTCCTCCGGAGTTGAAGGGACGATATGGAATCGCAATTATGCTCCTTGCTGGTGATGAGACATTGAGGGAATGGTTGCATAAAAAATTGCCTGAATCCGTTATTAAGAATATTGAAGAGATACGGGAGAATGCCCAGAAGAATTTTTCCCAGCCGCTCAATTATGTTATTAACAGAAGTCGCTTAAAAGCGATTCAGAAAATAATGTCAGAAGTATTTGAAATCAAGAGGAAAAGGAAATCCGATTTTCTTGAAAGAGTTGGTGAGATTATTATGCATCCGCTATGGGGAATTCCTGTCCTTCTCGGGGTCCTTGTATTAATCTATTATTTTGTCGGACTCTTTGGTGCTCAGACCCTCGTGGATTTCTTTGAGAACAAAATCTTCAATACATACATAGTCCCGTTGAGTATTAAGGCAGTGGATTTTTTATTCTCTTTCCCCCATCAACACCTGATTGAAGAAGGGGTCTTATTGCCGGATTACGGTATCTCCCATACTGTTACTCTGAGCACAACACAGAAAATTATGCAATTTATTCATGACCTTTTAGTGGGAGTTCATGGCATAATTTCTATTGCTGTTACTTATTCGCTTGCAATAGTCCTTCCAATTGTTACGACATTCTTTATTGCTTTTGGACTCCTTGAGGATTCAGGTTACCTCCCGCGCCTCGCTGTGATGCTCAATAGAATTTTCCGTCTCTTTGGCTTGAGCGGAAAGGCAGTGCTTCCCATGATGCTCGGACTCGGTTGCGATACAATGGCAACCATCACAACGCGCATACTGGATTCAAAAAAGGAGCGAATTATTGTGACCTTACTCCTTGCCCTCGGTGTGCCATGCTCAGCACAACTTGGTGTGATTCTTGGAATGCTTGCAGGGCTCAGTTTTTATGCGACCCTGATATGGGGGGGCGTGATATGTGGGGTTCTTCTCATTGTTGGCTTTCTTGCGTCAATTGTAATTCCTGGCAGGAGTTCTGATTTCATTGTAGAGGTACCCCCCTTAAGAGTTCCTCAACTGGAAAACATCCTCGTTAAGACCCTGGCCCGGCTTGAATGGTATGTGAAGGAGGCAGTGCCACTCTTCATTCTCGGGACATTTTTGCTCTTCATCCTGGATAAACTTGCACTTCTCTCTGCTATTCAGAATGTATCTGCACCTGTAGTTCAGAATTTTCTTGAATTACCCGCAGAGACAACAGAGGCATTTGTGGTCGGCTTTTTAAGGAGGGATTATGGTGCAGCCGGACTTTACTCCCTCGCTGAAAAGGGTATGCTGACACCACAACAAATTGTTGTAAGTTTAGTAACAATAACTTTATTTGTGCCCTGTGTTGCAAATTTTTTTATTATCATAAAGGAAAGGGGCTTAAAGACTGCAATTGGAGTGGTTTTATTTATTTTCCCATTTGCTTTTCTTGTGGGTGGAATTTTAAATATGATGTTGAATTTTTTTGAAATTAAGATTTAAAATGGAAGAAGAGAGGAGGCATACCTGCCCGCTGTGCGGATATACATTTAAGGAGAGTGAAGTGGTCTGTGCAGCCTGTGTGTTTAATAAGGACTGCAAGCTTCTTTGTTGTCCCCGCTGCAGATATACATTCACGGATGAATCAAAGGTTTATAACTTTTTTAGAAAACTTATTTCAGGCAAATAACAGGAGGATGGTTGAATGAAGTCCGACGAGAGGGAAATACAGGAGATTCTTGAACTTATCTGGACGATGTCAGAGGACTCAAAGATCCGCAAGGAAGAGATATTTGAAAAACTTGATGACGAGGCACGACGTTTGTATGAAGAACTCATCAGAAGACACTGGATTGCAGAGAAGGATGACCGTGTTGAATTTACAGAGGAGGGGAGAAGAGAGGCGATTCGCGTGATTAGAAGACACCGACTTGCAGAGGTCCTATTTACTGACCTCTTTGCGATGCGAAGTGAAGATATTGAACAGGTGGGTTGTACCTTTGAGCACATACTTGATGAGGATGTTGTGGACAGGGTCTGTACCTTTCTTGGCCATCCTCCATACTGTCCTCACGGGAAAAAAATACCCTCAGGAAGATGTTGTAAGAAATTTGAGAAAAAACTTGAGCCTGTAATTCAGCGGTTGTGGGATTTAAAACCCGGAGAGGAAGCAAAGATTGTATTTATAACCTCTACTGTCCAGGCCCGGTTGAATAAATTATTTTCTCTTAATATTGTTCCAGGGCATGAAGTAAAGTTTATTCAGAAACACCCTTCCCCGGTGATTAAGATCGGTGAGTCCTCTGTTGCAATGGATGATGGGATAGCAAAGGAAATCTTTGTAATACCGAAAGCGAAACCATAAGGAAGTAGATGTATGATATGTTGCCCGCATGGTGATTGCAAGGTGCAGGACGACCCTGTATTACTCCATTAGGAAGTATCGAATCTTTAAGGGGTAATAAGTGGAGGGGAGAAAGCAGATCACATATCTATAAATATGACCCCCACAAACGTTTTGCTACGTACACATAGAAAAAAATACTTGACGGAATTTTTAGATGGGGTATTTTTATTGGGTATTCAGGAGAGGATGGGTGAAGAAAGTTCTTTTAGTTGGTGTATTCATCCTTATTTCATTCATTACCTTCTATCTTCACGCCGGGGAGGAATCAAAAGGTTGTATTAAGGATATAGAATCAGTATTATCTGATTTAAATTCAGCAGAGAGCAAGGTAGCCGGTAAAGGAGCGCAGGAGATTTTGAAGTGTGCCGATGAGTTGAATGTGGGGCTTGTGCGTCTTGCGATTTCACGGTGTAGGGAGTTAGAGGAGTGGAGGTGCAATCCCTTTTTTTGATTGAGATATTTGAAGAGGAGGGGAGATACGAGGGTGAGGGGTTTGAGGGATTTGATGCCACAACCCGGGCATTGAGTGGTTTGATTTAAGAATAGATGATGTTCGGAGTTTTACGACATCCAGGATCAGGATAGAGAGTCCGAGGATGGTGGATGCGATAAAGAGGTATGCAACAAAGGGAATGAGCCTTAATGTAAGTGGAATAATCACAAAGGATTTAAGCGGGGGCGTGCAGTTAAGTTTAGAGGGAAGCGGGAGCGTGCAGTTAAATTTAGAGGGGGCAGGAATAGATGTGACAGTGCCGATAGCAGTTACTGGAGGGAGTGAGGCATACAACAAATATTCAGCGAATCTTAATATTAGTTCAGTTTCTGAGGGCCTTTATACTTTGAGGGCAGTAGCACCTGGAGGGGGAGGAGAGGACTCAATCCCTGTTGTGATAGACCGGACAGCGCCTGTGATAAATTACCTCACAATAAGCCCGAGTTATAACCAGTATGTGCCGGTGAATTTTAGTGTATCCGGCACTGTAAGTGAGTCAGGGAGTGGATTAAAGAGCGCTGTAGTAAATGGGGTATCAGCAGATGTAAGAGGAGATCACTTTAGTGTGAGTCTAAATTATACAGGATTTGGGAGTGGGGCAAATATAACAATAAGTGCCCAGGCAGAGGATTACGCGGGAAACAAATCAGCAATAGGTAACAAGGAATGTGGTTCTGGATAGAGACCCGCCAGTGCTGACGAATATTTCAATATCAAACACATACTACCACAGGGATAGTGGGAAGACATACATCAGAGGATATTTTACTGTATCTGGAAATGTATCTGACCTGTCAGGGGCGAGGTCAATCAAGGTAAATGGATTTGATGCAGTAGTGAGCGGGAACACATTCAGTGCGTATGTAACAGGACAGAGCGGGACAATATATGTAAATATTTAT
>FWWL01006721.1_pt1 | contig 16336 bp, 17 predicted proteins | sample 2228331 | NCBI WGS metagenome assembly FWWL01 (sample SAMEA103939775, study PRJEB20133) | metagenome
ACATTTTAAGTTATATGTTTTATGTTCTTTACTATAAACTATAACCTATAATCTATAATCTATAACCAATTTTATATTTTATTTTATTTTTAGATTTTAGTTTGTATTTTTGATATTTGATATATTAACATTAAAATTATGCTTTTTGAGAATTTTTTAAAAATTTATTTTTATAGCTTGTTTTTTTTCTATCCTTTAAGTTTTAAATACTTTGATCAATTAATTTTTTATCAAGTATATTTTTTAGCAATTATCTTATTTTTAAAAATATTAGTAAAAAAAGAAATTTTAAAAATACCAAAAAAAATCACTTATCTTTGGTTTTTTTATAGTTTTTTTTATCTAATCAGTTGTTTTTTATCAACTGATAAATTAATGTCTTTTAAACACTTTTTTTTATCACAAAGCGTTTTTTTTATTTTTATATATTTTTTTAATCAACCAAATTTATTAAAAAACATAATCAATAAAAAATTCTTTTACTTTTTTTCTCTAATTTTTATCAACAGTCTTCTTTTTAAAGATCAATTACTATCATTAATTTTTATTAAAAAATCTGATTACAATTTTTTTTATTCTCATGTAGAAAAACATAATCATTTAGGTGATTTTTTGGGTTTAAGTTTGATAATAAGCTTAATAAAAAATAATTACTTATTATCTTTGATTTTTTTTATTTTTTTAATCATTTCTCATTCAAGAAGTGCTTTTTTTAGTTTTTTTTTAACAATATTTTTTTACTTAAAAACATTAGATTTTTTTAGAAAAAATCAATATTGGTGGAAAAATTACCTCTTAATTTTCTTACTTATTTTTTTAAATTTATCAATCTTCTATTACCAACGATTTGACATCTTCAATAGCCGTCAATATTATTTTTTACAAGGATTAAGCGGTTTTTTGGAAAAACCTATTTTTGGTTGGGGTTATGGTAATTTTATTAATATCTCTCTAAAATACTCAGTTTTTTTTCATAATCCTTATAATCAAAGTCTTACTGGCGTCGCTCATAATATCTTTTTAGAAAACTTAACAGGATTAGGAATATTTAGTTTTGTTTTTTTTGTTTTATTAATTTATGAATTTTTAAAAAACGCTCAAAAAAATACTTTTTTTTACTTATTTTTATATTTATTAGTTTTATTTCAATTTGATTACATTTATGTCATGCCAAATTTATATCTTTTATTTTTAATTCTTCCAAGCTTATTTTACAAAGAAAAATCATAACGACCTAAAGACAAAATATTATTAGGATCAACGAGTTTTTTTAGATTTTTTATAAATTTTTGATAATCTTTACTAACTAAATTTAGATAACTCATTGAATTAATATCTAATCGATAAGGATAATAACCTTTTTTTATAAAAAAATTAATTATCTTATCCTTACAACTAATGGCTTTTTCATCATAAAACTTTTTTTCACGATCGTAAATAATTGCTCCAATAAGATAAACTTTTCTTTCCGTTAAAATATTTATCCCAATATCAGGTTTAAAACCATACTTTTTCATTATCAAACTCATATTTAAATAAGCATTTTTAATCTCTTTACCTAAAAAAGGCAAAACAATATTCACCCAAATCACTCCACAATTATCTCTTTCTGGATCTAAATTTTTAGGGATATTTTTCTTTTCTTGATAACAACTTTTAAGGTAATCATCGGTTGGTGTAGTTAGTTGTTCAAAAAAATTATTGACAAAAAAAATAATCTTATTTTTTAAAAACTCTTTTTTTAAATAATTAATTTTTCCTTGTAGCTCGTTTTTTGTCGCTGTCTCAATTATCAATTGACCAATTAAAAAATTTTTTTTAAAAAGTAATTTTTCTAAAAAATTAAAGGTTTTTTTATTAAAAAAACTTCCTATGGCTCGATATTTATTAGCGATTAAAAAATTTCCCTCAATAATTTTCTTTAATTTTAACTCTCTTAAAAGATCAAAAATTTCTACCTGACTATCTTCATTAAAGACAAAACTAATAACTTTTTTATAAGAAAGTTTTGGTTTTAAATAAATCGTTGCTTTTGTAATAATTCCTAAATTCGACTGTAAAAAAAGATAGCTTATATCAGGACCTAAACCAAAACGAGAAATATTTAAATGATTATCTTTATTAAAATTTGAGTATCCTGAATAAATTACTTCACCAGTTGGCAAAACTATTTCTAACTCTCCTAAATTTTGATATATTTCTCCATAAAGTCCTTTACCAATCCCGCGCTCACAAATATTGCCAATAATACTTGAGTTTTGACTACCGCCAATATTAGTCAGTTCAAATTTAGTTTTTTTTTTCTTTAAAAAATCATACACTTGTTTAAAAGTTACGCCTGGTTCAATAGTAATTGATCCTAAATCTTCATTAAAATTCAATATTTTTTCCATTTTTGAAAGATTGAAAATAATACCATTTTTTACAGGCATTGCTCCTCCATAGCCATAATTTTTTCCTTGGCTAATAACATATATAGGTACTTTATATTGATTAATTATTTTTAAAGCAGAAATTAATTGATTTTTATCAGAAATAAATACGACTCCGTAAATCTTTGAATAAGTTTTAAAAGTAGTTTTTAGTGATTTTAAAAAAATTTCATCATCAATAACATTTCTTTTGCCTAATTTTTTTTTAAATAACTCTAAAATCTTTTTAAATTGCATTTCACTCTTCATTAATACTAATCTGATAGATTGTTAACCGATTATTATCTTTTAAATCGAATTTTTCAACCACTTTTATTAATTGTTTTGGTTGGAGATCTTCCAAGGTTTTATTTTCTACAATACCTCCTGGTTTAATTAGCTCAACAGTCGATAAACGATATTCATCTTGATTCATATAAATATTTAAAGTTAAATCTTTAATCTCTTCTTTAATAGGAGCAAAAACTATTTGAAAAATAGGTTGATAACCATCAATTGGATTTTTTATCTTTACTTGATCGTCTTTTCTTACTTCTATAACTCGACCTTGATAAATATTAGTAATATAACTACTATCAATAAAATTGATATAATTTAATTTTCTTGTTCCATCTAAATAATTTAAGACTACTTGATTAAATTCTGGCGCTTTTTCTAAATTGTATTTATCATTGTTTTTTGATATTAAATCATTAATATTAATTTCTTGACTATTAGTACTATTAATTGTTTTTTTTTCTTCTTGATTAAAAGTTTTTTTTTCATCTTGAATGTATGTATAGCCCAACCAGATTAACTCACCTATTAAAAATAAAAAAAGAATAAAAAATATTAGTTTTTCAAAAAAACTTGAATTTTTCATTAATTTAATAACTGCCAAGAAATACTTTAAGCTTTAGTTTTTTTTGAGTGATTTTTGGTTTTAAATATTTTTTTTTATTATTTTTCATATTTTTTAGGTTTCATTTATACTTAATAAATTTTTAAAAATTATCTCCTCTTTATCTCCTTGATAAAACTTAACTAATAATTTTTTATTTTTTGGCAAAAAAAAACTTTTTTTTAATTTTGTTTTTTTCTGTCTTTTCATAGATATTTTAAGTATAATAATTGAAAAATGAAAAAGTCAAGAGAAATTATTGTTCCCTATTTTAAAAAAACTTTTGAAGAAAAAACTCTTTTAAAAAAAATCAATCAAATTATAACTCTTATAAAGAAAAAACCCTTTCAAATGCCTAAAAAAAATACGCCAGTGATTTTATTGGCTTCTGGTGGTTTTGATTCAGTTATTTTTTGGTTTTATTTGATAAAAAAATATCAATTAAAAATCTATCCTTTATATTTAAATAATGGTAATTTTAGCCAAAAACAAGCAGTTAAATATTATGCTAATTACTTTAAAAAAAAATATCCTAATAATAGTTTTGATTTAAAAATCTTTCCTAATAGATTATCTTTTTTAAGTTTCAAAAAACTATTAAAAAAAATTAACACTAATTTTATCCCTAAAGAATTAATTATTGCCAATATCACTAAAAAAACCAATAAAAAAAAATATTTTAATTTTTTTATTAATAACCCATTAAGGTTTTTTTATTATAATCTTTTTGCTTTTGAATATGGATTATCTTTACTTTTTACAAAAGGAATTACTATCAACACTATTTTTTCCGGAGTCGTCTCTGATGATCGATTAATATCAAGAGAATCAACCTTAACTACCTTAAGATCAATAAACTTATCTTGTATGTTAATTTTTGGTTATGACAAATGGCAGTTTCAAGCGCCAATTGATAAAGACAATAATTTTTTTCTTTCAAAAACTGATTTATTAAATTTTGCCTTAAAAAATGATTTTGATTTTTCAAAAACCTGGAGTTGTGATAATAATTATTTATTTCATTGTGGCGTCTGCCCAAGTTGTCAAGGAAGAAAATTTATTTTTGAGATCAATCAAATTAAAGACCCAACTTTTTACCTACCCTTTTGGCTAAAAAAATTAAAAGATAACTTAGAAAAATTAAAACCTAAAAATCTAATAAAGAAATCAAAATAATATAAAAGATAGAAACCTATCTTAAAAAAATAATTTTTTTTATTTAATATTTTATTAATTAATGTTTTTTTAAAATTATTTTTAAATATCTTTTGATAAAAAATTATTTGTTTATATTCCCACTTTTTACCCCATTTTAAAAATATTTGATAATTACCAATTCCTTTAAAAAACTCTCTTTTAAGATGGCTAATAAAATCTAATCGTCCTAAATGATAATTCAAGACTTGATAACAATATATAATTTTAATATTTTTTTTAAATAATCGAAAACTCAAATCCAAATCTAAATGAATAATATTATTAAATTTTAATTTATTAGCTAATATGATTTTTTTATTAAGAAAACAATTTTTAACATCTAAAAATAGACTATATAAAATTTTATCTTTTTTATAAAAATATTCTTCAAAAAAACTCTGATCGTTATAATATTCAACAAAAGAAAACAAATTTTTTTTATAAAAATTTTCATTTCTTCCTAATATAACAGCCTTTTTATTAAATTTAAGATAACAATTATATAGATTTTTTAACCAATCTTTACTTGGCAAACAGTCATCATCAATAAAACATAAATTATCATAATTAGCTTTTTTAATACCATAATTTAAAGCATGATACTGACCTTGTTTTTTTAAAAAAAAATATTTAATTTTTTTCTTTTTTTGAAAATTTAAATAAATCTCAAAAGCTTTTTTATCTTTACTATTATCAATTATTAGTATTTCATCAGGTTTTTTTGTCTGTTTTAATAATCTAAATAATAAACTAAATAAATTTTGCCTACCAATTGTTGGAATAATTATACTAATTTTGTTTTTTTTCATATAATTTAAAAAAATCTTGATAATTAAACCCTTTAGAAAAATTTAATTGAAAAAATGAAACAGTTTTTAAAAAATTAACTATTAATCTTAAAAACATTTGTTTTTCAATTATTGTAATTTTTTTATCTTTTTTAAAAAAAACATTTAAAAAATTATCTTCTAAAAATAAATTGATTAATTTTTTTTGATTAATATTTTTTATCTTTAAATAATTATCTTTTTTTAACAAAAATAAACTTCTTACTTTATAAAATAATTTTTTTTTATTTATTAAAATCTCTTTTTCAAACGGTGAAAAATAACCGATCGTATTGCTTTCATCAATTTTTATGATTAAAATATCATTAGTAAATCGAGATTTTTTTGGAAAATTATTATAAATTGTTGATTTTCCTGCTCCAGATTTTCCTAGAAAAACCAATAACTGATTTTTGTAAATAATTGCTGAACAATGCAAAAAAATTATTCTTCTAATTAATAAATCTCTTTGGATAATAAATCTAATTATCCAACTAATAAAACTAAGTTCATTTTCATTATTATTACTTCTAAATTCTATCTTTCTCTTTTTATATTTTATTATCCAATTATTATTAATCTTTCTTATTAAAATTAAGTTTTTCTTATTATAAAAATCCGTATAAAAAAACTTTTTTTTTAAAAAATTAAATAATTTTAACTCATCTGTTAAAATAGTAAACAAATAATCAATTATTTTAATAGTTAAAAAATATTGTTTTTTCATGGATAAAATTATACCTAATTTAAAAATATTTACCGCTCAAGGATTCGGTAATAGCATGCTACCTTTAATAAAAAATAACGATCAGTTAATAATTAAAAAACTACCCTTTAACAAAATAAAAATTAATGATATTGTAGTATTTAAAAAAAACAACCAAATCATTAGTCATCGTGTTGTTTATAAAACGAAAAACTATCTTTACACTCAAGGCGATAATAATCATTTTAACGACGGTAAAATATCTAAAAATCAAATTATTGGTAAAGTCGAAAAAATTCAAAGAAATAAAAAAATTATTAATTTAAAAGAACTTTATTTAATTCAAGCAACTAATTATCTAAATCAAATCAGCAATATTATTAATTTGTTTAACAAAAACAAAATTGATTATCTAATATTAAAAGGAATACCAGTTTATTTATATTATCAAAATTATTCTATTCCTCAAATGATTCATTATGATTGCGATTTTTTAATTAAAAAAAAAGATTATCCTAAAGCCAAAAAAATATTAATTAATCTGAAATATCAAGAAATTAAAAAAAACATTTTTTTAGAAACTCATAATAAAGAAAAAGAAGTTTCGTTTATAAAAAAAACTTCTTCTTGGACTATTATCATAGATCTTCACTTTGAACCAGTGTTTTTAATGACGCAAGTATCTCAACTTAATAATTTATATCCAAAAAAATTAATTGAGTTAATGACTAATGATTTTTATCAAAATAAAAAAGAGATAACAGTTAATAATTTAAAAATTAATATCTTAAAAAAACACTATTTTATTTATTATCTCTTACTTCATTATTTTCACCATAATTTTAAAGGAATTCAACGATTAAATATAATTAATTTAATTACTAAAAAAGAAAGATTTGGTAAAAATGATTGGCTGAAAGTTCTTAAAATAGCTAATAAATACAAAACTTCAAGTTTTATCAAATTAGGATTATTTTTATTAAAAAAATTAACTAAAAATAAAGTTATACCAAAAGTTATTATTAAAAAAAGTCCGTTCGTTAAAAATAATTCATATTTATTATCAGAGCAATCTAGAATAAAAGAAGGAGTTATAAGATTTTTAAATATATTTTTTTTATCAGAAGAGCCGTTTTTTAAAAAAATTTTAATTTTTCTTAATCCTGAAATCATTCAGTTTATCATAAAGATCTTTAAGATAAAATTATTTTCTTTTTTTTCAAATCGTTTAAAAAAGATTCAAAATCTTTAACAAAATTATTTTTTTCAACTTGATATTTTTTTAAAAACAACTCGATTATCTCGATTTTAGTCTTATTCTTTTTTATTAATAAAAAAATTTCTTTTGCTGTCTCATTAAAATAATAAATAATTGATCTATTACTATCAAAACAAACTAATTGATCATTGATTTCTTCAAATAAAAAACCACTATTTATTTTAATTTTTCCCATAACAACAAATATTTTTAATTATTAACTTAATAACAAAAATAATCGTTTTAAAGACAATATACAAATCAAAAAATAAATTTTTCTTTTTTACATATTCTAAATCATCTTTCATCCATTTTTCAAAATCATTATGATAAGCGCCGTTGATAACCCACAAGGAAGTAATTCCAGGCAATACTGAAAAACGTGCCTGATATTTTTTTGGAATTTTTTTTGCTTCATCGACTGGCAAAGGTCTAGGTCCAACAAAATCCATTTCACCTTTTATAATATTTATAAGCTGCGGTAATTCATCTAATCCGGTTTTCGATAGCCACTTACCTATTCTTGTATATCGTGGATCATTATCAATTTTAAAAACTGGTCCATCAGCTTGATTTAAATATCTATATTTGTTTTTTAAACTATCAGCTTTTTCAACCATTGTCTTAAATTTATAAATATAAAAAATTTTCTTATTTTTTCCTAACCGTTTTTGTTTAAAAATCGGATCTAATCCTGTAGTTATATTAATAAGAAAATAAATTATTAAATACAATGGTAAAATTAAGATAAAAATGATTAAAGCAAAAATTTTTTTGAAAAATAAATATTTCATATATAGCCTTATCTTAATAATTAGTTTAATAAAAATTCCTCCTTTTTATTTAATTCCTTTTTTAAAAATTTCCCTTTTAACATCGCATAATCTATCAAAAATTTTAGTTTTTATAAATTTACTAATAATTATTTCTTTTAATCTGTTTAATTATAAAAACAAGATAAAAAATTATAGCAAAAAACCATGGATAATTTTAACTTTTGTCTATTTTTTATTATCTTTTTTTTCTATTATTAATGTAATAAACATAAATAGTTATTTAGAAAGACTAGAAGATACATTTTTCATATTTATCAACTTTTTCTTATTTTTAATAATTAAAAATTTAATAAAAAAAAATATAATATTTTCAATTTTCTTTTATACTTCTATTTTTAATATTATTTATCAATTTTTTTTATTTTTTCATCCTAATTTAGTTGTCAATATAAGTAATTTTTTACTTTATGATAAATATCTAAATTTACTTAACATTAATTTATTACGAAAAAGATTATATTTAGAAACTTATGATGAGATAAATTTACCAATTATCTTAATTAATTCTAATTTTTTAATAACAATTTTTTACACATTAATTTTATCTATCCTTGCTTTTATTTCTAATTTCCGGTCTCGGATTTTAATGTTAACAGTTTCTTTTTTTAGTTTATTTTTTATAAAAAAGACAAAGAATATTTTTATTATTTTTTTAGGTTTATTTTTTATAATAATTACCAGTTCAAAAATTATGAACTACTATTATAATTTTTCTATTATTGATAGAATTTTTTTAAATAGCTACCGAGATGATATAAAACCTTTAATTTTTCGCTTGCAAAATATCTATCAAAGCTATGATATGATTTTAAAAAAGCCTTTATTAGGTGTTGGTCTAGGAAATTATTATGATAATCTACCTATTGATAAAAAAATTTATACTTCTAAAAACAACTGGGAAAATGAACAACAAACAATTGCTACTAGTTACCCTCATAATATCTTTCTTCTTACTTTAGTAGAAACTGGTTTTATTAATTTTACAGTTTTATTAACTTTAATAATTTATTTTTTTATTAAAGATTTTAATTATTTATTTTTTAAAAACAATCTTTACAAAAAATCTTTAATAATTAGTTTTTGGTCTTTGTTTAGCTATGCTTTTTTTAATCCCACTCCTTCTTATAGCTATAATTTATTATTTTGGCTTTTAAGAATATTAATTGATTAAAGAAAAAAGTAATTTTTTATACTTATTTAACATAATTCTAATATCAAAGACTTTAACTCTCTTAATAGATTGATTTTGGTAATATTGATACTTTTTTTTATTTGTCAAAAGCTCAATCATTTTATTTTTTAAATCTAAATGATCGCCTGGTTTAAAAAGTAAACCATATTTTCCTCTATCTAAAATCTCTCTTGGTCCAAAGTCTACATCAGATGAAATTATTGGTAATCCATATCTCATTGCCTCAATTAATACATACCCAAAACCCTCGTATTTTGATGACAAAACAAATATTGATGCTTTTTTTAAAAAATAATCTACACTTTTTACCCAACCAAAAAACTTAACATTTTTACTAATAGACAAAGCTTTAACTAAATTTAATAATTTATTTTTTAAATAACCATCGCTTAAAATCCATAATTCAGCTTGTTTTTTTTCTTTTAATAAATCTTTAAATGCTTTTATTAAAGTAACATGATCTTTTTGTTCAACTAATCGACCTATGGTAATAATAATAGGTTTTTTTTTATTGAATTTTTTTATTTTTTCTTTTGGCAAATAAATTCCATTATAAATAAATAAACATTTATTTTCATTTAAAGCAAATTCTTTTTGAAGATGATTTAATAACTGTTGTGAAACAAAAACCAATTTATCGGCTTTATTGTAAAAAAAATTAATAAAAAAATAAAGAAAATTTCTTAATAAAAAATCTGATCGTTTTTTTAGATTATTTATAATATTAATATGTGTTGTTAAGACAATTTTAATGTTTTTATTAAAAATTGTCTTATAAATGCTTAAAATCAAATTACAGTAAATATCAACTCCTAAAACAATTTGAGGCTGAATTTTATTTATCATCTTAAAAAAGAAAAAAACATCAAAAAAAAAGTTTAAAATATTAAAAAAATTAAAAAAAAATTTTTCTGGATAAAAATTTTTTTCTCTAAAATAAATAATTTTTATTTTTTTATCAATAAATCTAAACTGCGGTTTTTCTAAAGATATTATATTAATTTCTTTAATAAACGATCTTTTTTTTAATTTATATAAATCCAAAACATAACTTCCTGTTCCACCATCAATTGCTTTAACAAATATTAATAAACTATTTTTTTTTGAATTCATAAAATCTTTTAATATATATCGGCAATAGAATATCCAACAAAAAGCATATTATCAGTAGCAAAATTAACAACATCTCCTTTTTTTATAACTTGCTCTTCGCCAAAAATATACTGATTTTTATTATTTTTCTTAAATTTAACTTTTAAAACTACTTCAATAAATTGTCTTGATTCCATATAATTAAAATTATTAGCTCCATAATAATCAGTCGTAATTAATGAAACAGGAAATGTCTTTTTATCAATAACCTCAAGAAGATAATTTTCACCATCAAAATATTTATCGCCAATTTTTATAATATCATACTCCCAAGGAGACGCTTGTTTTTTGGTAATTTTTACTGTTTTTTCTATATAATTATCTTCTAAGTTATCTTTTATATCTATAATAGTTCCTGTTAAATAAGTTTTTTTAAAATAAAAATTAATTGGACTACCAATTAATAAATTGACCCTTTTATAAAAATATTGATCATTAACTAAACTTGCTTTTAATTTTAAAGTTACAAATATATCAAATTTATTAACATTTGCAAAATCTTGTTGTTGATAATATTTAATAGATATGATCTCGGCTGATTTATTATTAAAGAAATCAGATTCATAATCTCCTTTTTTTAATCCATTTAAAAACCAAATCCCCGGCCTTAACGATATTGACCACCAAACGCCCTGATTTAATTTAATAGTTACATATAAATATTTATTTTCCCCTAATTGAGGCTTAAAGAAAAAAATAAAAGCAATAGTAAAAATTAAAGCTAAAATAAAACTAATTAAAATTAAATTTTGCCGAAGATTTTTTTTAAAAATTTTCTTAAACATTGTCTTGATTATAGAAAACTTTGTTTAAATTTTCAATTTAAATTTTTTTATAAACATAAATATTCTTGTCTAAATAAATTAATTTAAAATCATATTATTCTTAAAAACAAATAATATTGTTACAATTAAAATCGTTTAGAATGATAAAATCTACTTTAAAATTATTATTTCTTAAAAATTATTTAAAGGTTTTTAATGGTAAAATAACGTTTTTTATCAAAAAAATAATTAAATACCAAAACAAACCAATATTTATAAAACTTTTTTTATTTTTACTAATAATAATTGATTTAATATTTTTATTTTTATAAAATAATGATTGTTTTATTATTCATTTTGATATTAAATCATACAAATTTAAAAACTATTTTAAAAAAAATTTAAAGAATATATTCTTTTAAAGAAAAATTAAAAAAATAACAAATGAAAAATTGACAAAATTAATATTATTAAGATTATTTTTATAAAAAAATAATGTTTTTAATACTTATTGGCTTAATAACAACGTTAATTTTTACTTCTTTTATATTATTTAACTTAAATTATTATATTATAAACAATGGAGATTTATTTTTTTTTGATTGGTTGCTTCAATATAATTATTCTTATTTTATTTCAAAATATATAAAAAATTTTCAAGAATTTATTAATACTAATCAATTTTATCCATTCCCAAATAATATAGTTTTTTATGATCCTATATTTTTCCCCTCTATTTTTATATATTCTCCTATTTTTTATATCGCTAAAAATAATGTTATTAGTTTAAATATTTTTATAATAATAAGTTTTTTTTTAAATTTTTTATCATCGACTTACATTATAAATAAATTAGTTAAAAATAGATTGGCTTCCATATTTGGAGGTTTAGTTTATACATTTTCACCATTAGCTTATTCTCGAGTTTTTAATGGGCATATTGAATATATTCAAAGATATTTTATTCCTTTTTTAATTTATTATTCAATATATTTTATTAAAAATCCAAATAAAAAATTCAGTATTATATTGGGTTTAATTATTTTTCTAAGTTTTATAACGAATATTCAATTAACTGTATTTAGTTCTGTTTTTATTTTTATTTTTTTTATATATTATTTTTTTTTTTTTTTTAAAAAAAAATATTTAAAAAGATGGTTAATTAATATACTTAAAAATAGTATTTTTATTTTTCTATTTTTTATTCCATTAATTCTAATTTATAACTATTATTTTAGTTTTTTGTTAAATGAAAAAATTACTAGAACTATTCATGAAAGCTCTTATGTTAAAGTAAATCTAATAGATTTTTTTTTAACAAAAAAATTAATTTTTTTAAATAATTTACAATCATATCCATTAATAAAATATTTATTTAATATTATTAATAGTGAAATTAAAAATTGGTATTCTGAATACTTTTTATCTCCAGGATTAACAACTATTTTTATTTTAATATTAGGTATTTTTTTAAAAAAAAATAATTTTAAATTATATAAATTATATTTTTTATTTTTTTTATCTATAATTTTAAGTTTTGGTCCTTTTATTAAAATATTTAATTATACAATCAAAACACCTTATTATTTTTTGTATTATATTTATCCATTAATAAGAGTAACTCGAACACCATCTAGAATTTTATTGGTTAGTGTATTTTTCATATCTATAATTACTGCTTTTGTGGTAAAAAAATTGTTAAAAAAACCAACTAAACTAAAAAATTTTTTTATAATTATTTTATTATTGTTGTTAATAATAGAATTTAAATACGAAAATAGATTTAATAGATATAATTTAAAATCTAATGATTTATACTTATTTAACCAAAATATTTTAGATAATAAAAAAATTATTTTATATCCTTTTAAAAATAACCAAAAAGATAATATTTTCTTTTTAATGAATTCAATTAAGCATAATTTTATTATGGTTAATGGTTATCATGGTAGTTTTACCAACTATTATTCTAAACTTGAAAAAAATATTGAAGAATTACCTCTTTTTAACATTTCATGGTTTTCTTATTTACAAGCTTTAGATATTGATTATTTTATAATAAATTTAAATTATAAAGATCTGAACAATTTTAATTTTAAAAATAAAATTATAAAAAAAATAAAAAATAACCATGCCGAAAAATTTGTAGCTTTTATTAATGAAAACTGGTTAGTTGTTGATATTAAAAAATATAAAATAAGTAATTGTTATAAAAAATTTAAAAATATAATCAATAAAAATAATATTGAAACAAAATTAATAAAAATAAATAATAAAAATTATATTAAGTTCAAAATCTATAACAATACCAATTGTTATTTAAGATCTTTTTATAAAAATCGATATTTAAATTTATATTTATCTATCTATAAAAATAATAAAGTTGTCTATAAGACTAAAAAAACTATAAATATTGATCCAATCATAAAACCAAATAGTTATTTTTATTATTATAAAGAAGTAGAATTACCTAAAAACTTAAGCGATTTAAAAAATTTAAATATTTTAATCAAAAATATAAATTGATATGATATATAAATATAAAATTTCAATAATAATACCCACTTATAACGAAAAAAATAATATAATTCTACTCTTAACTTACTTAGTTAAATTAAAAATCACTAAAGAAATAATTATTATTGACGACAATAGTCCGGATAATACTTCAAAAGAAATTAAAAAACACTTTAAAAAAAATAAACAAGTTAAGATTTTTGTTAGAAAAAAAGAAAAAGGATTAGCTTCCGCTATATTACATGGAATTAAAAAATCTAAAGGCGACATAATAGTTGGCATGGATGCGGATTTTAATCACCCGCCTGAATTAATACCTAAGTTAATTGATAATTTAAAAAATAATGATTTAGTTATTGCTTCTCGTTTTATAAAAGGTGGAGGAATGGAAGATAGGATTCGTTATATTTTTACTTATATTTTTAATTTATTTTTAAAATATATTTTAGGATTTCCCACAATGGATAATATGAGTGGATTTTATGCAATAAAAAAAGAAAAGTTAAATAAACTCCCTTTAAAAGAAATTTACCAAGGATATGGTGAATACCATCTTCGCCTTGTCTGGTACGCAAAAAAAATTAATTTTAAAATAAAAGAAATACCGGTTTTTTATCAAAATAGAAAATATGGTAAAAGCAAAAGTAATCTAATAAAAATGTTTTTTAAGTATTTATATTTGGCTTTAAAATTAAAATTAATAAAAATAACTTAATTCTATATTTAATAAATTTAGATAAATAAATAAAAAAATCTTTAAATCCTCCTATTGAAACAAATAATAAATAAAAAATAATCATATGTACTAAATATCTCGATCATGAAAGATATAAATAAATTAATAAAGAAAAATAAAATATAAAAATAAAATTAATAAAAAAAGCTAATTAAAATAAGCAAAATTAAAAATAAAATGCCATTCAATTTTGTACTATTAATTAAGCCATTAAAAAGAAACTAAAAATATCTTCTTATTAAATTTAAAATTTTTTTATAAAAATTTAAAAAAATTAATATTAATAAGTTAAATAATAAAATAAAAAAAACTTCTGTATTAGCATATAAAGAATATTCATAAAAACAATTTGAAAAAGCATAAAAAATAGTAATTATCAAAGAATAATAAAAATTCATCTTAAACAACATACAAATTCTAAAAAATATAAAAACACTTAAAGTAGTAAAAATGAAAATAACAATCTTGAAATAAAAATTAATTTTAATGTTTTTAAAAAATTTGTTCCTTTTTATTTTAATTAATTTAAATTCTTTACTGTATATTTTACTAAATTTAAATTAATAATATCTTTTTTAAGAAATAAATATTTATCATATTTATTACTATTTTTTACAAATTTTCTTTCATATATATTATGATCTATAAAATAATAGATCATATCATAATAATCGTTTTTATTTTTTATCCTTAAATAATCAAAATATAAAGGTAAACCATAAATATAAGAAGTTAATTTAGGATCTCTATCAGTACCATAATTTTTCCATAATTCGTTTTTAAAATCCATTTTAAAAATCAATTCTATATAAAAAGACTTCCTATTCAAACTAATTCATCATAATGATATTTTGAATTTAAATTCAATAAATTAATTAAATAATTAATAAATATAAAAACAAAAAATACTATTAAAATTATTTTTTAACATTTTTAAAATATATAATTATGAATAAAAAATTTGTAATTCCCTTATCAAAACCTTATTTAGATCAATCAGATTTTCAAGAATTAAAAAAATGTTTTAATTCTACTTGGATTTCTTCAAAAAGTCCTTGGGTTGATAAATTTGAGCAATCTTTTGCTAAAACAATTAGTCAAACAAAATATGCAGCTGCTTTAAATAGCGGCACTTCAGCTTTATTTTTAGCTCTAAAAGCTTTAAATATAGATGTTAATGATGAAGTTATTTTACCAACATTTACGATGATCGCAACAATTAATGCAATTACTTGGGTTGGTGCCAGACCTATTTTAGTTGATTGTCAATCTAAAAACGATTTAACAATTTCAATAAAAGAAATTGAAAAGAAGATTTCTCAAAAAACTAAAGCAATATTAATTGTTCATACATACGGCTATATGTGCGATATGGAAAAAATTATTAATTTAGTAAAAAAATATAATCTATATTTAATTGAAGACGCAGCAGAAGCAATGGGATCAACTTATAATAATAAAAATGCAGGAAGTTTTGGAGATATTTCTTGTTTTTCTCTTTATTCCAATAAAATTATTACTACGGGAAATGGTGGTGTTTTAACTACTAATTCTTATCAGATTTATAAATTAATCAAACAACTAAGTTTTTTTGATTTTAATGAAAAAACTCATTTTTTACATCAAAAAATCGGTTATAACATGGTTTTATCAGGATTACAAGCATCTTTAGGATTTTCTCAAATTAAAAAATTTAAAAAATTATTAAATAAAAGAATTAAAATTTTTTACTGGTATAAAAAATATCTTAAAAAAAATAAAAAAATAACTTTTTTGTCTCCAAAAAACAACGAAAAACCTAATTATTGGTTTCCAGCTATTATTTTTAAAGACAAAAAA
>FWWL01006723.1_pt1 | contig 16332 bp, 18 predicted proteins | sample 2228331 | NCBI WGS metagenome assembly FWWL01 (sample SAMEA103939775, study PRJEB20133) | metagenome
GTTTGGACTGGGTCTATTATGGGTACGGTTTGGCGATGTATGCTCGCGGAGGTGTCAGTCCCTCTACCGACGCCTATCAGCACTGGAGCGTTCGTGGGGATTTAGTGGCGCAGTCGGATAGGAACGGAGTATTCAGTCCTGCGCCAATCACGGATGCGTTTGGGGATTGGGTATCGGGCAATCGTGCGGTGTATGATTGGAACGGGGCGTGGGGCTATCGGAACGAGCCACTCACAGGCGGGTTAGTGAAGGTTGGCGTGCGGTGGTATGACCCTGTGGTGGGTCGGTTTTTGCAGAAAGACCCGTGGTTGGGTTCGGTGTATGCCCCGCTCACTTTGAATGCATATGCCTATTGTGTGAATGACCCTGTGAATATGGTGGATCCGAGTGGAGCGATAGTGTGGCTCTTAATCGCTGGAGCGGCTGCGGGAGGGCTTGCGGCTTGGTTATGGTATGTTTCCTCAGACCCTGAAGACCTCGATGGAGAGGAAGGAGCTTGGAGCACCTTCACAGGCGTCTGTTCTGGTGTAGGCGATGCGGCTGCAGAGCTGGGTGGTTCTGGCGGAGGGGTTATGACTGTGGTAGGAACAGGTCAGACCGTAGCCGAAGGTGCCTATGCTGCATCAAAAGGTGTATATCATGTGGGTGGATGGAAAATGGCAATTGATGATGCACTTAGGGGCATCAATGATTGGTCTCCAGAAGCAGATCCACTTCAAAGTGCAGGAGACTATTGGCGAAAATATCCTGGAGGTAAAAGATAATGAAAGATTGGGCGAAAAATCTATATTTCTGTAGGATATTATGTTGGCTTGGACGAATCGGTTCTCTATCTCTACTGCCGATTTTGGTATGTTGCCGATCGCCACAACCACAAAAGAATATGGAATTGACCGCTACTCTCTTCGAAACCGAGTGGTATTCGATTAGGTTACCTAGTGGATGGCACTATTCTGGTAATGGTGCAAACTGTGTTTTTACTTCTCCTGACAAAGTAGCAAGCCTAACGCTAGCACCTGTTGTTCTGATGGGTACTGAAAAAACCGATAGCGTCATCAGTAAGGTAGAGAAACATCTGCTTCAAGATACGAAAAATAAGCGAGTGGTTAGTTTTCGGCGTGGGCGTTATAAAATTGCGGGTCAACAAGTTCCTGCTTTGTATGTTGTGCAAGACCACTTTCAACAATCTGGAAAGAAGCGTTTCGAAGTAATTAACACATATGTTCAAAAGAAAGGATGGTTGTTAGGCATCACCGTTGTTATAAGGCAAGAGGCGTATTCTCAAGCTCGCCAGCAGGTGGATAGAATGTTGTCGTCACTGCAGATTAGGGCAGGTTTGCCGTCTGCAGCTGAACGGATAAGTGTTCGTCATCTATCGTCAGGGGGGCACGATGAGAAATAGAGAGGTTGTAGGGCTTTCTCTTTTAGCAGTGCTAATGATTGTTGGTGGGTTATTATGGATGTTGATAGCCTATCAGAAATACAGAACCATGAACGAGGAAGGCTATGTCAAAGTCCGTAATCGCCTTGGCGGGGAGATAGAGGTGGTGGGTCATTCTCTATTTGCTTGCCCGACGGTGATATTGTTGGGAGGTATCACTGTAGCGTATTATGCTTGGCGTCTTCATCAGGATGGGCAAATTTAGAAAGGAGGATTAAGTGTACAAGCGTGGTATTGTTTATCAGCACTGGAGCGTTCGTGGGGATTTGGTGGCGCAGTTGGATAGGAACGGTGTGTTCAGCCCTGCGCCTATCACCGATGCATTTGGGGATTGGGTGTCGGGCAATCGCGGGGTGTACGACTGGAATGGGGCGTGGGGTTATCGGAACGAGTTGTTGACAGGTGGGTTGGTGAAGGTAGGGGTACGGTGGTATGACCCTGCGGTGGGTCGGTTTCTCCAGCAAGACCCGTGGTTGGGGGATGTGTATGTGCCGTTGACGCTGAATGCTTACCAGCATGGTTTGAATGATCCGGTTCAGTGGGTGGATCCGAGTGGAATGATTCCTCTTGTAGTAGCCGCTATTATCATTGGAGTGGCTGCAGCCATTGCTATTGATGAGATTATCGAGGGAGTCACTGGAAAGCGCTACAATAATCCAGGTACGAATACTACCTTGATTGGAATAGGAGCCACAGCGTGTATTGCGGGACTCCCTCGGCATGGAACGGGTCGATACACGGGACCACGAGGAGGAAGCAAGGTTGAGGGACCTATCAAGATTTCCCCTGATCCAGTAGCAATCGGGATAGGGGTCGCCATTGGTGGTGCTGGGCTGGTTGATGTAATCGAGCAGCACTTTGGAATAGACATAGGCTGGTTTTATACTCCCTGAGTGATTGGAGAGGCAGAGCTTCTCAGTGGAGGGTTTGACTGTGGAAACCAAAGGGAATAACTTGGTGAAATCAGAAATAGAAGATTGGGAACTCGACCTTTTAGCCCAAATAGTTGGTTTCTTGCTTTTTCGTCAGCTTTTTGTCGCGGTTTTGTTAGGGCTTCTGCCTGCGGTTTTGGGGGAGCAGGTTCCTGATCTTTATCGCTGGTTGGCTTGTGGGTCTGCGGGAGGGGCTTTGCTGTGTTGGTATTTGCCTGCTCGCGGACCGAGCATCCTACTAAGTGAGGAGGAGCCTGTTTCGGAGCGCCGCAAGCGTTTATTGAGGAGCCGATTTTTCATAGGCGTCGTCTTGTTGCTGGCACTCGTTTTAGCAATGGGAGTTAGCCAGTTTCACCATACTGTTGCCTGGTATGTGGGAAGTAGCATTATGTTTAGTGCTTGCCTGGGGGCTTCCCTTGGTCTTTCCTTACGGGTGTGGCGACCACTTTATTACAAAAACAGCAAAATAGAAGTTGTGGATTATAGAATACATCTATCCTATTCCTTGTGGACAATCTTTTCGGGCGCTATGTTGCTTATGATGCTCTTGTGATTCTCTTGGGTGCTTTGAGCGCCCTTTAGAATAGGGAGATTATTCAGTATGGTATACAGCCCGAAACTGACACGCTGACGCCCCCTATCCTGAGCCGAGCGTGGACGGTGGGGGGATGGGAACAGTTCTGTGCTATAATTGGTTATTCGGGGGCGAGGGAGCCACTCATCAGGGGGGTTATCCTCCGCGTTGGAAGCTGTCGCCCAGATACCAGCCCGCCAGATGTCCCAGAAAGAGCAGGTTGCCGCCGAACAGGAGTGTCTGTAGGGTGTCATACGGGTACGCCAGTGCGAACAGCAGGGTGAGCGCGCCCACGAGGCTGAAGGTGCGCGAGACGGAGGCGTTCAGCCCGCCCTGCAGAAGCCCGTACAGCAAATAGAGCAACGCGGTGAGCGGGAAGCTGAGCATCGCCATCAGCACCAGCACGCCGCCGAGCGACAGGCGCGCCCCATACCGCCGCCAGGGCAGGGCGTCCTCCAACGGCGCCACCCAGCGACTGACGCTCAGCAGGAAGCCCGTGAGGAAGCCTGCCAGCCCCAGATAAAGCACGAGATTCAGGCTCCATGGGGCAACCACCGGCAGCCAGCGGAACAGCGCGGATGGCTCGCCGGGCAGGGTCGCGCTCAGCGCCACGAGGAACAGCACCGCGCCCCAACCCAGCGACTGTGCCGCATAGAGCCGCCACTCCGCCGGGAGCCTCAGCACGGGCAAGTTCACCCGCCTCATCGGCGCGACAGGCGGTGATGTCGTGCGTACCATGCTCGCTAACCGCTCGAACTTGCGCTGTAAATCGGCGTTATTGGGATCCAGCTGGAGGGCATAGGTGTAGGCGTTCAGCGCAGCGTCGATATGCCCCTGCGTGCGGTACACATCGCCCATGATGATATAGCCCTGCGGGTGGCGAGGCTGGAGGCGAGTCGCTTGCTTCGCCCAGTGCAGGGCGTCCCGCAGACGCCCTTGCAGGAACGCGCGTTCCGCCTCGTAGATCGCGCGGCGCGCCTCCGCGCCAGCGTCGGTCGAGCGGGTCGGATGGGACGGACTTGTCGGACGGGTCGAACCTGTCGAAGCGGACTGCGCAGTGGGACGCGAGGTGCGAGGTGGGTTGGGGGGCGAGGGATTGCGGGCTTGCAGGCGCAACAGCGCATCGTAGTGCCGACGACGCTCCGGGTCGGACAGCACCTGATACGCCTCCTGAATGCGCAGGAACTGCTCCTTCGCGTCGGGCGCGGGGTTCACATCGGGATGGTAGCGACGCACCAGCTCGCGATACCGCCTGCGAATCTGCTCCGGCGTCGCGCTCATCGGCAACCCCAGCACCTCGTAATGGTTCTGCTGAATCATCTGCCTATCCCGCTCAGGGACCCGCTTGCGAAAAAATCGACGAGAAATAGCCCGTGTAAAAGGTTATCAGAATAATTAGCACGAAGATGGCGACCAGCAGGTAGACGATGACGCCAAAGATGTAGCCCGCCTGCTGGGAGCGCACCTTGCCCTCCTCTTCATAATATTCGGCGACTTTCTCCATCATAAAGCCCAGCTCGCCCGTGTTCTCGCCTGTGGCGACCATATCCATCACCATCTGGGGCAGGACGCGCGATTCGCGCAGGCTCTGGGTGATGCTGACACCCGCTTCGATTTTGGACGAGGCAGGCTTGAGCTGGCTGGCGAGATAGTCGTTGCCACTGGCGTCCGCCGCGATGCGAATCGCTTGGGAGAGGGGCAGTCCTGCATTATAGAGCGCGCTCAGCGCACGCCCGAACCGCGCCAGCGCGAGCTGTCGAAGGGTGAAACCCAGCCACGGGATGGAAACCGTCACCAGTCCCCATAGCCAGCGGAAGCCCTGCGCACGCATCGCCAGCCGAAACGCCACCCACAGCACCGCAAGCGTCACAATGAGCGTAAAGAGCACCGTCGCGGCGAAGCTCGCCAGCGCATCGGTGAGGGGGCTACTCCCTGCACGCCCCAGAAAGCGCAAGAGCAGGCTCGGCGCCATCAAAATCGGCACCACCAGCACCAGTACCATTTTCGGATAAAAGGTCACGCGACTGAGCAGGCGGCGCAGTTCCAGCTCGTTCTCCAGATAGTCGGCAATCTGGCGCAAGCTCGCCTCCAGCACGCCACCCGATTCGCCCACCCGTATCATCGCGCGAATGATGGGCGAGAACAGCCCGGGATAGCGGTCGAAGGCGTCGCTGAGACGCTCGCCCGCCAGAATGCTGTTGCGAATCTCCAGAATGGCACGACGCAGGCGCGGATGACGACGCTGGTTGCCCAATGTGTCCAGCGCCTGATAGATGGGGACGCCCGCGCTGAGCATCGTCGCCAGCTGACGGAAAAAGAGCGCCAACTCCTTCAAGGGCACGCCACCGAACAGCGGTGGAGCGACATTGCGTGGCTCCTCACGACGCGACACAACACCGCGCGACTCCACGCTGGATGGCGAAGCCGATTCAGGCACGGCATAAAGCTCTAATAGCCAGTAGCCCTGCGCCCGAATCTGGTCACTTGCCTCCAGACGCGAACTCGCCTGCACCGTGCCCCGCACCTCCTGACCATCAGGACCGCGCGCCACATACCGAAAGGTCGCCATCACGAGAATTTTACCTCTCAAGGGGGTATCATGAGGGCTGATGGGACGCATCGACCTGCAAGCATTCAAGGCAAGTTTGCAAGGGGAAGCACCACCCGAATTGCCCACCCCTCTGCTCGCTCTCTGGTATGAAGCGAAGGGCGACTGGCATCGGGCACACGAGCTGGTGCAGAACGACCCGACACGCGAAAGCGCGTGGGTGCACGCCTACCTGCACCGCAAAGAAGGCGACCTGAGCAACGCCCGCTACTGGTACAACCGCGCGAACCGACCACCCGCCGATGACGCCTTCGAAACCGAGTGGGAGCAAATCGCCCAGACCCTCTTGCAACAGATGAATCAGTAGCATGGTATAATCCTTTTGGAGATGGCGCCGATTCAGGTTGAAACCTTCGAGGACATCGTGCGCGTTCTGCGCGAACATCCAGAATGGCTGGAAGAGGTACGGCGGCTCATTCTGACCGAAGAGCTTCTGCGCCTGCCCGTGCGCTTTGACAACATCGAGCAACGCTTTGACAACCTCGAGCGACGCTTTGATACCTTCCAGCAAGAGATGTACGAGTTTCGGGATGAAATGTATGAGTTCCGAAATGAAATGTATGAGTTCCGAAATGAAATGTATGAGTTCCGAAGCGAGATTACTGAAGAGGTACGCACCCTGCGCGAGGATGTGGATCGCCTGGATGCTCAGATGAGAAGTGTGCTGAACGATTTGGCGCGACTGAAAGGCAGTGACCGCGAGCATTACTATCGCTCCCGCGCAGTCTCACTCTTCGGACGATATATGAAAAATGTTCGGCTTACCGATATGAACCGACTCTATGACCACCTGTTCACCATTTACGAATCGGGCGACATGGAGATAGCGGAAATTGCGGTTGCCGACCTGATTGTGGAAGGGGTAGGACGCGATTCGGGAGTGCCCAAAGTGGTGGTGCTGGAGGCATCATGGAAGGTGGATCGCAACGATGTGGAGCGTGCGATTCGGCGGGCGGAGATTCTACAGCACGCGGGCTATCACGCTGTGCCCGCGGTGGGTGGGGCAGAGATAATGGACGATGCGCTGGAGTTGGCGTTGGAGCAGGGTGTGCTGGTGCTGGCAGATGGAATGGTTTACAACGCGCAGGCTGCCTCCTGAGAGCCGCGCAGAAGGCGTTGTAAAATTAGCTTACCCCCTTTGGATTGACTTAACGACGCGCTGCAACAAGGCTCCGTCGGTAAAGCGGATGACTCAGATGATCAATGGCTACCCCGCCACGCGAGCGTGCGCTGTGAATAAAGTAGCCATCGCCAATATAGATGCCCGTGTGGTCGATGTGTTTGCCCTTAATCGAGAAGTAGAGGCGGTCGCCGGGCTGGAGATGCTCGATGCGGGTAATCGGGATGCCTTTGAGTGCCTGTTCACGGGCACGGCGAGGTAGGCGAACACCTAACTGCTCGTACACCAGCTTCACGAAGCCCGAGCAATCGACGCCTGTACGCGGGTCGTTTCCGCCCCAGCGATAACGTGCGCCCAGATACTGCATCGCGAGGCGCGTCACATAGTTTGGGTCTACTCCTCGCGGCAGGGTGTAGATCACCTCGTAGGGCGTGATGTGCACCGCACTGCGCGGTAGCCAGCCCAGGGTGCCGTTTTGCATCAGCACACCGCACCAGTTGCCCCTCTGCTGGCGCATCATCAGATGGTAGCGGGCGGGCACATGCCAGTAGACGGGCGCGCGCAGGTCGGGACGCTGATAGATGGGTGTCGGGCGCACCACTCGTATCAGCCGTCCCAACCGATACTGCACATAGCCGTTCTGACCGCTCGCACTTCGCGCGGACAGGGTTCGGTTCGTGTGTCTCTGCTGTTCCATGCGTTTATTGGACAGGGTCGGGCAGGTCGGACTTGTCGGACAGAAACGGAGCGCCCACGCCATTTTATGCGCTTCGGGCGACCGTTTCGTCGGGTGGCTGTGCCCGGATGCGGTGTCGCTCCGCAATGAGGATACAGCGCAAGGTCTCCAACGCACGGTTCAGGTCATCGTTCGTGATGCAGTAATCGTACTGCGGGATATATTCCATCTCCTTGCGTGCGTTTTCCAGTCGGAGTCGGATGGCGTTCTCATCATCGCGCCCGCGTTTGCGCAGGCGTGCCTCCAGCTCCTCCAGTGAGGGTGGCGACACAAAAATCAGCACCGCCTCAGGAAAGCGCTGCTTGACCTGCATCCCGCCCTGCACATCGATGCGCAGAACCACATCATAACCGCGCTCGCGCCACTCCTGCATCTCGCGCAGGGGCGTGCCGTACCAGTGCCCATGCACCTGCGCGTACTCCAGAAACGCCCCTTGCTCGATGAGCTGCTGGAACTCCTCCTCGCTGACGAAGTAGTAATCCAGCCCATGGCGCTCGCCGGGCGCGCGGGGGCGCGTGGTGTAGGTCACCAGCCGCCGCAAGTTAGGCGCGACCAACTGCCACCGCTCGATGAGGGTGTCCTTGCCGACCCCAGCGGGACCCGATAGCACAATCAACAAGCCACGCTCACGGTTCGCCAACGCCTTCACCTCCGCATCTGACTACTCAGACGAGTCGAACAGGCTCTCAGCCCCGTCGCCAGGAGCACCATCGCAAACAGAATCCCGCTTACCGTCGCCATCGACCCTGTAATGGAGACATTGAGCAGGTGTGCGGCGGCATAACCCATCACCACCGCCAACCAGCCAAACAGCACACTCATGAGAATCATCATCGGCAATCGGCGCGAAATCAGCAGGGCTGTTGCGGGGGGCACCACAAGAAACGCCAGCACCAGTATCGCGCCCACCACCTCGAAGCTGGCGACCACCACAAGGGCGACCACCGCCATTAGTAGATAATACACCACGCGCGTCGGGATTCCTACCACCTGCGCATAGACGGGGTCAAAAGTGCTGGCAAGCAGCTCTTTAGACAGCCCTATAGTGAACAGCACCGTCACCACCAGCACCGCGCTCAGTGTCCAGATTGCGCGTGGTCCCAGCACCCGCTCGCCCACCATCCAGAGGTCCCACGGCACATAGGCGATTTCGCCATAAAGCACGCAGTCGAGGTCTAAATCGACTTGACCGCTGTAGCGCGAGATGAGCAGAACGCCCAGCGCGAAGAACGCGGTGAAGGTGATGCCCATCGCAGCGTCAGGCTGAATAAATCGTCGCTGGCTAAGCCACTGGATGACCCCTGTGCTGACCAGTCCGACCGCGCCTGCCCCCAGCAACATCGGTAAGGCGGCGCGACTGCCCGTAAGCCAGAATGCCAGCACGATGCCCGGCAACACCGCATGGCTAATGGCGTCGCCCAGCAGCGCCATCCGCCGCAGAATGAGCCAGCAGCCCACCAGCGCACAGCTGGTCGCCACCAGCCCACCTGCCAACAACACCAACAGCGTGCTCTGCCAATCAATCATTCGAGGCTCTCCGTTGTTGTCATGGGCGTCGCCATCATTGCTCACCTCGTCCAGTATACCTGAATAAAGGCGAATGGCGAATAACAAACGCAATCAAAAAGAGCAGACTGGCAACGAGCACCATCACAGGTCCGGTGGGCAGGCGTCCGTAGAGCGCGCTCATCAGCACACCACTCGCTGCCGAGAGCATCCCGAACAGCGCAGATAGCCCCACCATGAGGCTGAGCCGCTGCGTGAGCAGGCGTGCCGTTGTCGCAGGCGTAATCATCAGCGCAACCATCAGCAGCGCGCCTGCGCCCTGCAAGCCCAACACCACAATCAGCGCAATCAGCCCCATCAGCAGCGCATCCAGCCGACGCACGGGCAGTCCCAGCACCCGCGCATAGTCCCGATCAAAACAGATGAGTGTGAACTCCTTGAACAGAAAAGCGACCACGACGAGAATCAGCAGGCAGGCAAGCGTTAGGTAGATGACCTCGTGCGGCAACAGCGCCGCGGCTTGACCGAACAGGAAGCGGTCCAGCCCGCTCTGATAACCGTCGCCCCAGCGCTGGATGCCCGTCAACAGCACGATGCCGAACCCGAAAAAGACCGAGAGGGTCAAAGCAAGCGCCGAATCCTCTTTGAGGCGCGAGCGGTGCGTAATGACCGAGACAGCCCCGACGCCCAGCATACCGCTCGCGAACGCGCCTGCCAACAGCCAGCCCAACTGCTTGCCCCCAATCAGATAGGCGAGGCAGACGCCGGGCAACGCGGCGTGCGCCAGTGTATCGCTCAGCAACGCCTTGCGACGCAACAGCGCGAAAGTACCCAGCACCCCGCTCGTCGCCCCCAGCACCGTCAGACCTGTTAGCACCGAAAGTGTGTTAATGTCCATCTGCCCGACTGGCTGCGCGTGATAGAGGCTATCGGCGTGCGCCCACGCGCTGTTTTAAATGATCTTCGAGGAACACCTTGCCGTTCTGCACGGTGCTCATCACTTTGGCGAGCGCGCCTTCCAACTGGGTCAGCACCTCGTAGGCGTACTCATCAGCGCCCTGACGAATTTGCTGGGCTTTTTGGCGGGCGACCTCAAGCATTTCCCGCGCCTGTGCTTCCGCCAGCTGGTACACCTCCGTTTGCGCCAGCATGCGCTCCTGCTCGGCGCGGGCACGCTCCAGAATCAGCTCCGCTTCCTGCCGCGCCTGCTCGAGGATGCGCTGTGCCTCCTCCCGCGCCTGCTCCAACGTCATGCGCGCCTCCATCTGCGCACCGCCCATCAGCCGGTCCGATTCGCGCAGCACGCGCTCCGCCTTATCCAAGTCGGAAGGCAGGTTCGCCAGAATCTGCTGTACCAGGTTTAGGCATTCGCCTTTGTTCAAGCCGAACAGGATGGGTCCGAAGCTGCGGCTGTGCTCCAGCATCTCATCTAACTGTCTCAGCCAGCGCCTAATCGTTAGGACATCCGTGTTGATCATCGCCCGGTCCTCCGCTATGGTTTGTTTTCTTGCTTTACTGCCCTTCTCCTGCTACGGCTGGCGCGCGGCATTTTTCCTGTAGGCGGGCGTGCACATTGGGGGGTACTAACTGGCTCACATCGCCGCCGAGCCGCGCCACCTCCTTCACAATCGAGGAGGAGAGGAACGCATACTGCTGGTGCGTCATCAGGAAACAGGTGTCCACTTCGGGGGCAAGCTGACGGTTCATGCTTGCCATCTGGAACTCGTACTCGAAGTCGGACACGGCACGCAACCCGCGCACAATCGCGCACGCGCCCACCTCCTGCGCGAATCGCGCCAACAGCCCCCTGAACTCCAGCACGCGCACATTCGGCAGATGACGACAGCATTCTTGGAGCATCTCTACTCGCTCCTGCAGGCTGAACAGGGGCTGCTTCTCGGAGTTGACCGCGACGGCAACGATGAGTTCATCGAACAGGCGCGCCGCCCGCACAATCACATCGATATGCCCCATCGTCGGTGGGTCGAAGCTGCCCGGATAGACCGCCCGCCGCACCGCGCTGCCCGCGTCCGCCATCCCCAAGAGTGTACCCCACCGCACCGCCCAAAAAATCCCCAAAATTCCCCCGAAAAACCCCAGATTCGCCCTCGAAAAAGGGCAAATTCCCCCCTTGGCCCTTGACAAAGCCCCTCTCGATGTGCTATAATATAAGCGGTCATTGGGGAAACCCGGTGACCCCAGCCCGAGCTGAGGCAGGTGTCCCTGCTGTTGGGAGCTCTGGGAGGAAGCGTCGGAGCCGATTGCGCCGGCGATCGGCGACCGATGCAGACCGAACAGAGAGTAACGCGCTTAAGCCTGTGCCCCAGCATTAGGCGAAGCGCGGTCAGCAGATAGGAACCGCTTCGAAGCAGACCGCTCACTCGCGGAGTGGCGGTAGCCTCTGGATCGGCAGCAATGTCGGTCGAGGCACCGAGCCCTCAGGGCGGCGGCTTGCAGAGCGGAACCGAAAAGGGCAGACCGCTTGGCTCGGGCACTTTTTCTTTTAACAGCGAGAACGGGGTGGTCTTCCGTAGAAAGCGCACACTCTGGCTAATTTGCTGGCTCGGACCGCTGATTGGGCTGTTGGCGAGCTGTCAACGACAGTCCACCTCGTCGTCTACCGCGCTTCAACCACCCCCGAAGGGCACTCTGCAAATCACCTTCTTCGATATCGGACAAGGCGATTCCGCGCTCATTCAGCTCCCCAACGGCAAGACGATGCTGGTGGACGGTGGTCCACCCGAATCGGCGACCGCACTGATAGGCAAATTGCGCCAGCTGAAGGTCGCCCGCATCGACTATCTGGTTGCCAGCCACCCGCACAGCGACCATATCGGCGGCTTTGTGCGCCTGCTTAGCACCATGCCCGTCGGTGAGGTCTGGGATTCAGGCTTCGTGTACGACTCGCCTATCTATCTGGACTATCTGCGAGCGGTCAAGCGCAGTGGTGCGAAGTTCCGCACCATCAGCAGGGGCGATAAGGCGACCCCAGCACCCGATTGCCAAATCGAGATATTCGCGCCCAGCAAGCCCTTCCTGCACGGCACGCGCTCCGATGCGAACAACGCCAGTATTGTGATGCGTCTGCGCTTCGGCAAGGTGCGCGTGCTGTTCACGGGCGATATCGAGCGTGAGGGGCGGGCACGGCTCTACAGACAGGGTACAGACCTGCGTGCTGAAGTGCTCAAGGTTTCCCATCACGGCTCGCACAACGGCACCGACATGGCATTTCTGAACCGTGTGCGCCCGCGTATTGCGATTATCTCCTGCGGATGGCGCAACCTCTATGGGCATCCGCATAAGGAGGCGTTGCAGGCATTGCACCGGGCGGGCGTAACGGTCTATCGTACCGATCTGGACGGCGATATTATAGTGCGGGTTCAGGGCAATCGCCTGCAGGTGTTCACCACGCGCAAGGCGCCGCCCGTGCCAGCAACTGCGCCCACTGTGCCTGTAGCGCGGGCAACTTTCATCGGCAACCGCCTCAGCCAAGTCTATCACGCGCCCGACTGCAAAGGGCTGCCCAAGCCGGAGAATCGGGTCTACTTCCGCAGCCGTGAGGAGGCAGAGCGGGCAGGCTATCGCCCCCACCGCACCTGTGTCGGGAATTAACACCCCCTATTCAAACCGCCCGAGCCACCTCTTTTTCTGCGGGTGGGGTATACTTTTTCTGTGATGTCCAGAACCGTTGCCCAGCCAAAACCGAGGTCGAAAGCCCGGCGCAGTCGGCAACGCGCCGAGGTTTCCCCGGAGCACATCCGCGAGATTGACAGGATGCTCCGGGAGCTCGAAAGCCTCGAACTATTGGAGGAGGATGGCGAACCGTTGGAAAGCGAGTGGCATGTGGTGCAGATACATCTGCTGGACGACATCGTGCGCCAGCATCTGGGACCTTCGGGCGACTACTTCTGCGGTGGCAACATGTTTATTTACTACAGTGTCGAGCAGGCGCGAGCTATTAGCGCAGGCAAAACGGCTTACAAAGGTCCCGACTTCTTTGTGGTGCGCGATGTGGATGGCACGAAACCGCGCCCCTACTGGGTGGCGTGGGAAGAGGATGGACGCTACCCCGACTTAGTGGTGGAACTTATTTCGCCCCGCACCGCCAAGAAGGACAAAGAGGACAACCTGCGTTTTTATGCCGAAGTCCTGCGCGTGGCGGAATATTTCTGGTATGACCAGGACCGTGGCGAGCTCCAGGGCTACCATTTGGCAAACAAACACTATGAGCCTATCACCCCCAACGAACGCGGCTGGTTTTGGAGCCGAGTGCTGGGCGCGTATTTGGGTGTGTGGGAAGGGGTTTATAATGGTCGTCGGTATCGCTGGCTGCGCCTTTACCGTGAAGATGGCACGCTCGTACCCACTCCGGGCGAGATAGCCGAGCAGGAGCGCCAGCGTGCCGAGCAAGAGCGTCAGCGTGCCGAACAAGCAGAGGCAGAGCTACAACGGCTGCGCGAGCAACTCCGCGAAAGAGGTATAGAGATATAGCGAGGTGGTGTCCCCATTCGCTACTTCGCTATTCATATTCAAACAGTTCGCGCACCAGACAGCGGAAGCCGGGCAGAAGCTCACCGCCCGTAATCTCGTCGTCCGCGTGCAGGGTGCGCATTTCGAAGGGATCCGTATAGACCTTCACTGTTTGCGTTTCAGGGAAAAGTAGCCAGACCTGTTTGGCACCTGAGGCGAAATACTCGCCAATTTTGCGCAGGAGATCGGTTTTATCTTCGTTCGGTGAGACAATCTCAATTGCCAGATCGGGAGCGCCTTCCTCGAACCCTTCAGACGGCTTGCCTTCAGGTAGTCGCTCTTTGAGGGTAAACGCCACATCGGGACTGCGAATATTGCCCGTAATCATGCGGAACCCCGCCTGCGAGCCAGCCAGATAGCCGCGACCACGCGCATAGGACGCTATTCGAACGATGAGGTTTGCGCCTATCACATCGTGCTTGTGTCCTGCAGGCACTTCCTTTGCCTCCCCATCGACCAGCTCGTACTTGCGCCCGTCATCTGGCAGGCGCAGGAACTCTTCCTCGGTGAGCCGAGCCTTTTTGCGTGCAGTTCGCGAAGCGACCGTCGTTGCCATCGCGCCTGAATTATACCTCGCCCTGTGAATCGCCCTCCAATCGGCTATACTATACACCGTATGCCTGCTATCGAGGTGGAGCATCTATCGAAGACCTATGTGACCTACAAGCGTCCGCCGGGGCTGATGGGCGCGGTCAAGAGCCTTTTCAAGCGCGAGCGCCACTATGTGGAGGCGGTGCGCGACATCTCGTTCACCATCGAGGAGGGCGAGCTGGTCGGCTTCCTCGGACCCAACGGTGCAGGCAAGACCACCACCCTCAAGATGCTGTCGGGCATCATCTTTCCCACCGCGGGCACTGCGCGCGTGCTGGGCTACATCCCCTGGGAGCGTCGCCCCGAAATGCAGAAGCAAATTGCGCTCGTGATGGGTCAAAAGATGCAGCTCTGGTGGGACCTGCCCGCCTATGAATCGTATATCCTGCTCAAAGCGCTCTATGAAGTGCCCGACGACGAGTTTGAACGGCGCGTGAACGAACTGGCAGAGATGCTCGAAATCCGCCATGTGCTGAATGTGCAGGTACGGCGGCTGTCGCTGGGCGAGCGCATGAAGTGTGAGCTGTTAGCTGCTCTGCTCCATCGCCCGCGCGTGCTCTTTCTGGACGAGCCAACGATTGGGCTGGATGTGGTCTCCCAAAAGCGCATTCGCGAGTTCCTCAGGGAGTATAACCGTCGCGAGCGTACCACCATCCTGCTCACCAGCCACTATATGCAGGATGTGCAGGAGCTGGCTCAGCGCGTGCTGATTATCCATCACGGACGGCTGATTTTCGATGACACCCTGCGTGCGCTGGTGGAGCAATACAGCCCGTGCAAAGCGTTGCGCCTGCAGTTCGAACGGCATGTAGCGCCAGAAAGCCTTCAGCGGTTCGGACGGCTCGTGCGCCACGAGGGGCTGGAGGCAGTGCTCGAAGTGCCGCGTGAGCAGGTCAGCCGAATCGCTTCCGAAATCCTGCACGCCCTGCCCGTGCACGACATCACCATCGAAGAGGTCGATATCGACGAGATTATTCGCGACATCTTCGCGGGCAAGCGCGCTGATATCGAGCAGAGGGTATAATCAAAATGGGTGCCGGAGTGGCGGAACTGGTAGACGCGCCGGTCTCAAAAACCGGTCCGGGGGGACCCGGGTGTGGGTTCGATTCCCACCTCCGGCACCAGTGAGATCCTCTTTACGAATGGGTTCGTGGCTTGGGCGTCTCGCCCAAGTAAGCCCTCGTGGCTTGGGCGTCTCGCCCAAGTAGCGCACGGGCGGGACGCCCGTGCTACAGTGGCTTGGGCGTCTCGCCCAAGTAGCGCACGGGCGGGACGCCCGTGCTACCAGCGAAACAGTGTATAATACCTCTGTGATGGTCACTCTGTTCATCAGCCTGATGTGGCTTAGCCCCTTCAGCGAGCAGCCGATAGTGACCCGCCAGTCGCATGTGCTGGCAGCGCCCGACCGAATTCTGGTGCGTTTCACAAGCGAAACTGCGCGAAAGGCGTGCGAGGGGGCAGGCTTCGCTATCCTGCGCGACATCCCTCAAATCGGCTATACCGTCGTGCGCGTGCCCTGGGGGCAGGTGGACGAGAGCATTGCGCTCTTCATGCGCAACGGCTGGGCGAGCGAGGCGTATCCCGACCGCGCCTACCGATTGGCGTATGAGCCAAACGACCCGCTCTTCCCCTCTCAGTGGAACCTGTTTCGGATGCAACTGCCACAGGCATGGGACTGGACGCGCGGCAACCCGCAAGTGGTGGTCGCCGTGCTGGATACGGGCGTGGACTACAATCATCCTGAACTTGCGCCCAATCTCTGGGTGAACACACGCGAAATTCCCAATAACGGCGTCGACGACGATGGCAACGGGTTGGTGGACGACTATCTGGGCTACGACTTCGCCTATAACGACCCGGATCCGATGGACGACCATGGGCACGGCACTGCGTGCGCGGGCATCGTCGCGGCGGCGGGCAATAACGGCTTGCAAATCGCGGGCGTGGCGTTTCAGTGCCGAATCATGTGCGTCAAGATTGGGCTGTCGAACGGCTACAGCTACGATTCGATGTTTGCGCCAGCGGTCATCTATGCGGCACAGATGGGCGCGAAGGTGCAGAGCATCAGCTACTTCAGCGATGACCTAACGCCTGCTCTGCGCGCCGCGACGGACTATGCGTGGAAGCACGGCTCGTTGCTGGTGGTTGCAGCAGGCAACTATAATGAACCGCTCCCTCTCTATCCCGCTGGGTACGACCGTGCTGTGGGCGTGGCAGCCAGCACGCCATCCGACCGCAAGGCGAGCTTCTCGAACATGGGCAGTTGGGTGGATGTCGCGGCGCCTGGAGTGGGC